>FUIF01023855.1_pt1 | contig 40202 bp, 75 predicted proteins | sample 1003461 | NCBI WGS metagenome assembly FUIF01 (sample SAMEA80401918, study PRJEB19352) | marine metagenome
CAGTCTGAGGCGCGTTGAACCCTAGCACTTGCGTGGCATACAAAATCTGGTATCATGCGCCATAGGGTGAGGGACAGCCGACACAATAGCGGAGCGCCCCGTAATTCCCAAGCCACGCGCCCCCGGTAACGGAACTGAGGATCGGGCGCGGAAGAATGCTATTCACACAACAGCACAGGAACGCCACACGGCGTTAAGCGTCATGCCAGCAGGACGGCCAAGCGATTACACGCAGGAACAGGAATTTCCCGCGTATAAAACCGTTTCCGTTGCAGATTTGATCCCATACGCAAGGAACAGCCGGACGCACAGCGACGCACAAGTCGCCAAGATAGCGGCCAGCATCAAGGAGTTTGGGTTCCTCAATCCGATCATTGCAGACGGGGAAAACGGCATCATCGCAGGTCATGGCCGCGTCCTGGCAGCGCAAAAGATGGGCCTAAGCAAGCTCCCAGTGATCGAGGCAGGCCACCTGACGGAAGCGCAGAAGCGGGCGTATGTAATCGCGGATAACCGGCTGGCGCTGGATGCTGGCTGGGACAACGACCTGCTAAAGATCGAACTGCAAGACCTTGAGGCGGATGGCTTTGACCTGTCGCTGACGGGCTTTGATGTTGACGAAGTGACTGCGTTGTTTGATGAGCCAAATTTCGCGCCCGGAACTGAGGATGATCAAGGCAAGCTAGACGAACTTGCGCCGAAGATGGTTACATGCCCGCATTGTCAGATCGAATGGGACTTGCGAGAACATGGGCAAGGCTGATCTGCGCATAGACTGGGCCACGCATGAGGCGGCGAAGTATGCTGTGGAAACGTGGCACTACTCGCGCGTTTTGCCTGTTCCGCCCTTGGTCAAGGTTGGCGCATGGGAGGCAGGAAAATTTATTGGCGTGGTTATCTTCAGTCGAGGCGCTAACAACAACTTGCTTAAACCATTTGGTCTTTCAGCCACAGAGGGATGCGAACTGACACGGGTCGCGCTCACAAAACACAATGCGCCAGTCTCTCGCGTGGTTAAGTTGGCAATTCAGTTTCTAAAACGCAACAGCCCGGAGTTGAGGCTAATTGTATCGTTTGCTGATCCAAGCGAAGGCCATCATGGCGGCATTTATCAGGCTGGAAACTGGACTTATACTGGACGACAACCCCCAACAACAGAATACATCGCTCCAGACGGCAAGCAGTGGCATCGTCGCATGGTTTCCAAAGATGGGCGCATAAAGGTTCAGGGCAAATACAGGCCATGCTGGCGCACTGACCAATGCACACCAGTTGAGAAGCCCGGTAAGCACCGCTACCTCATGCCACTAGACGCAGAAATGCGAGAGCGCATCTTGCCACTTGCGAAACCATACCCAAAGCGTGTGAAGCAGGCGACCACCGACGACCAGTCGGCAGGGCGGCAGGGCAGCACTGACCCACACGCTCCAAATTCTGAGGCGCACAATGCCTAAACGCACCAAGCCGCCACATGAACCGACAGCAGAAACCAAGCAACTTGTCCAGCTTCATGCGACCATCGGCACACCGCAAGAAGACATAGCCAGGGTGTTGGGTATCGACCCAAAGACGCTGCGCAAGTATTACCGGGATGAATTGGACCTAGCCAGCGCCAAGGCAAACGCTACCATTGGCGGCGCTTTGTTCAACAAGGCCAAGGGCGGCGATACTGCGGCAATGATCTTCTGGATGAAGACGCGCGCAGGGTGGCGTGAAAAGCAGGAGCTTGATCTAACGTCCAGCGATGGCAGTATGACGCCGAAGGACAGCGGGGCCGCAATCCTTGAGGCGCTCAACCGGAAACATGCTGACACCTGATGAGATTGCCACCCTACGCACTGACCTTCTGGCGTTCACATGCCATATGCACCAAGCGCGCAAAGGATCGGCTTTCAAGCGTAATCACCACCAAGACGAGATCGCCACGGCGCTGGAACGGGTTGTCATAGGCAAGACAAAGCGGCTGATTATCAATGTTCCGCCCCGATCTGGAAAAACGGAACTGGCGGTCAAGAACTTCATCGCATGGTGCATGGGCAACTTCCCGGATTGTGAGTTTATCCACGCCAGCTATTCAAAGCGGCTTGCGACGACAAACACATGGGAAACGCGGGCTATCATGCAGCATGAGGCTTTCGCGGAAATCTTTGGCCCGGTGCAGTTCCGCCAGGACAGCAACGCCAAGGATGAATTCAGGACCGCAACGGGCGGGATTGTTTATTCTACGGGGGCAGACGGAACGATAACCGGCTACGGGGCCGGGAAGATGCGGGACACGTTCGGCGGCGCTATCGTGATCGACGATCCGCATAAGGCGGGTGAGGCGACAAGCGACACGATGCGCGAGAATGTGATTGACTGGTTTTCCACCACTATGGAAAGCCGGTTGAACACGCGGGACACGCCGATCATTGTCATTATGCAGCGGCTGCACGAGCGCGACCTAAGCGGGTGGCTTTTGGACGGCGGCAACGGCGAGGAATGGGAACACCTAAACATTCCGGCGGTTGATGCTGACGACCTGTCATTCTGGCCTGACCAATTCAGCCGTGATGATCTGCGCCGGATGGAAGCAGCCAATGCCTATGTCTATGCAGGCCAATACATGCAACGCCCTGCCCCGATTGGCGGCGGGCTGTTTAAGGATGAATGGTGGCGCACCTATGTCGAGCCGCCGCGCATTGTCTGGCGCGCTATCTACGTGGACACGGCGCAGAAAACCAAGGAAGCCAACGACTACACGGTTCTGCAATGCTGGGGCCGGTCTGAAGACGGGCAAGCGGTTTTGCTCGACCAGCTTCGCGGCAAATGGGAAGCGCCCGACCTGCTAACGCAAGCGCGGGCATTCTGGAACAAGCACAAGGCCATGACCGGGCGCGGGACGCTGCGCAAGATGGAAGTGGAAGACAAGGTTAGCGGAACGGGGCTAATCCAGACGCTCAAGCGCGAGGGCATCCCGGTCCTTGCCCTTCAACGCAACATTGACAAGGTGACGAGGGCAATGGACGCCGCGCCCATGATCGAAAGCGGCAACGTGCTTATCCCGCGTGACGCGCCGTGGCTGTCGTCCTACCTCGCAGAATTCACGCAGTTTCCGAACGCTGCACATGATGACCAAGTAGACCCGACGATTGACGCGATATGCGACATTCTCGGGCCAGCAGCCGCCCCGCGACTTCGGGCGCTGTAAGGGGCCGCTTATGAAGCTATTTGACGCATTCCGCCGCGCGGAAACAAAGGAAAGCGCTGTTGCGGCGACTATGGTTCTTTCACCAGGGCAAGCTGTCTGGACGCCGCGCGATTACGCCAGCTTTGCCAAGGAGGCATATGTTCGCAATGTCGTCGCCTATCAGTGCATCAACAAGATTGGTGAGGCGGTCGGATCGGTAAAGTGGTCTGCATGGCGCGGTCAAACGGAAGTGACGGAAACGCCGTTGCTGGACCTTATCGCCCGCCCGAACCCAAAGCAGACGACCGCTTCCTACATCATGGAACGTGTCGGCTATGAGATGATCTCTGGCAATGCGTATCAAGAGCGCGTGACGGTTGGTCAGGAGCCGAGGGAGCTATACAATCTGCGCCCGGACCGCATGAAGGTCATTCCAGACGCGAATGGCCATGTGAGGCAATACGAATATGCCGTTGGTGGTCGCAAGGTCCGGTTTGACGTTGACGAAGCTGGTGATGCTGACATTTGGCATTCCAAGCTATTCAGCCCTGTCAATGACTGGTACGGGCTTTCGCCGGTTGAGGCTGGTGCGTATGGCGTTGATCAGCACAATGAGGCAATGGCCTGGGTTCAGGCTCTATTGCAGAACAGCGCGCGACCAAGCGGGGCACTGAAATCAGAGGATGAACTGTCCGACGACCAATTCGCCCGCCTGAAAGCGCAGATCGAAGAGCAATACACGGGGGCCAAGAACGGCGGTCGCCCGATGTTGCTGGAAAGCGGGCTTGATTGGGTTGGCATGGGGTTTTCCCCGGCTGATATGGAAATCATCGAAACGAAGAACAGCGCGGCGCGTGATATTGCTCTGGCGTTTGGCGTTCCGCCGATGATGCTTGGAATTCCGGGCGATAACACTTACTCGAACTATCAGGAGGCCCGCCTCGCCTTCTGGGAGGATACGGTTATCCCTCTGACCACGCGGGTCGCTGATGAATGGACGATTTGGCTTGGCCCTAAGTTCGGTGATCTGGAAGTAAGGCCGGAACTGGATCAAATCCCGGCCATTGCGGACAAAAAGCAGACGCTATTCGAGATCGCCGGAAAGGCCATGTTCTTGACGGTCGATGAACAGCGTGAGCTTGTCGGGTATGGCCCGCTTGAGGGCGGTCAGGGCAATCAGCTACCGCAACGCGCCCCTGTGCAGCCGGAGCCGGACGCCAAGACCATTGCGGCGGTGTTGGGCTACAAATGACACCGCAGGACGAGCGGGACCGTCAGAACCGCATTCTGGACGCGGCAGAACGGAAATACGCGGCGCGTTACAGGTCTGTCATGGACGGCGCGTCGCAAAGGATGATTGCGGAATACATGCGGACTGGTTCCGCGCCACAAATGCCGGATGACTTTGAACGCAGGCTTGCCGATGCGTTTCTAGCCGTCGCCGGGGACATGATGGGCGCTTTTGGCGTTCATGAAATGAAGTCGGCACCGCCGCTTGAGAAAAAGAGTTGGGCCGAGTTCTTCCAGCAACTGGCGATTGAGTATCTGCAAGAGGAAGCTATCAGGCGGCGTATCGTGGGCATCACAGAAACCACGCGGCGCTTGATCATCAACCTGATCGTAATAGGGCAGGACCAAGGCGAAGGCGTTGACCAGATCGGTCGGCGTTTGACGGATGTTATGCCCGCCATGACCAGCTATCGCGCTAACCTGATCGCCAGGACGGAAACGCACGGCGCAGCGAACTATGGCGCATGGCGCACTTCTCAGGCAATCGGAACGCGCCGAACGCGCGAATGGATTTCGACAGAGGACGCAAGAACGCGAGATTTCGGTGAGGCAGACGCCGAAGTTGATGAATTCAATCATCGCGTGATGAACGGGCGACGGGAAGACGGCAACGGGCTATTTCAAGTCCCCCATAAAAACGGCGGCACAGAAGCATTGCGCTTTCCCGGCGATCCAAACGCCAGCCCCGGCAATACAATCAACTGCCGGTGCGCAGTTGCATACGTGAGGCGGTAATATGGAACACAAGGCAATCTCATTCGAGATCAAGAAAGAGCTGGATGCGGATGGCGTGTTTGAGGGCTATGCCAGCACGTTCGGCAACATCGACAACGGCATGGATATCGTGGCGCGCGGGGCGTTTCAGAAGTCGCTTGGCAATCGCAAGGTTCGGATGCTTTGGCAGCACGACATGACCCAACCGATTGGGGTATGGGATAGCATCGAAGAAACCGAGCGCGGGCTTTACGTCAAGGGCCGGATTTCCAAGGAAGTGCAGAAGGGCCGTGAGGCCATGGCGCTGATGCGCATGGGCGCGCTGGACAGCATGTCCATCGGTTTTGTCACCAAGCAGGCCAGCCAAGAAGGCAACGGAAGCGTTCGCCGTCTTGACGAGGTGGACCTGTACGAGATTTCGCTTGTCACGTTCCCGATGAACGAGAAAGCGACCGTCACGGACGTAAAGTCCCTGACCACCGAAAGAGAATTCGAGCGGTTCCTGCGGGATGCAGGATACAGCCGGAAGGAAGCCACGGCCATTGCGCTGCACGGCTTCAAGGGCCTAACCGACACGCGGGATGCTGTGGCGGATGAGGCGGCAAGCGAGGGCGTCAAAACTCTCATGACCCAAATCAATCAGCTACAGGAGACACTGAAAAATGGCTGAGATTGAAATCAAGCAGGTAAACGATGCTATCGGGAACCTGAATTCTGCGTTCGAGGAATTCAAGCGCACGAATGACGAACGCCTCAAGGAGATCGAGGCAAAGGGCGCGGCTGACCCCGTGACCGAGGAAAAGCTGTCCAAGATTGACGCGGACATTGCCAAGGCCAATGAGATTGCCGAACAGGCTGTTCTTGCGGTCAAGCGGTCGCAGCGTGTCATCACCGACGAAAAAGGCGAGAAGATCGACCTTGACGCCAAGGCGTTTAACTGGGCGGCAACGCTCGGCAAGCGTCGTGGCACGATGGTGCAGGACTACAGTGCTTCCAACATGGACGAATACAAGTCTGCGTTCGGCAAGTATCTGCGCCACGATGACAAGATGCTCGACGGTGCTGAAGTCAAGGCACTTTCGGTCGGTTCCGACCCCGATGGCGGCTATGTCGTTCACCCGGACATGAATGGCCGTGTAGTCCAGCGTATCTTTGACACCTCGCCCATGCGCGCCTATGCGTCTGTGCAGGTGATTTCGACCGATGCGCTTGAAGGGCTGCACGATGTTGACGAGGCGGCGGCTTCGTGGGTTGAGGAAACCGGCTCTCGTGCCGAAACCAACACCCCGGAACTCAAGCGCTGGCGCATCCCGACCCATGAGATGTATGCCAACCCGGCGGCAACTCAGAGAATTCTTGATGATGCCGAGATCAACATGGAGCAGTGGCTTGCTGACAAGGTTGGCGACAAGTTCGCCCGCACCGAAGCAACTGCCTTTGTGACTGGCAACGGCGTCGGTCGCCCGCGTGGTTTCCTTGACTATGGCGACTGGACCACGGCAGGCACCTACCAGCTTGGCGCAATCGAGCAGTTTGACACTGGCGTCAACGGCGGCTTTACTGCTGCCCCGGCTGGTGGCGACACCTTGCTTGACGCGCTGTATGCGCTGAAACAGCAGTATCGGAACAATGCAACGTGGTTCATGAACCGCAGCACAATGTCCGAAGTGCGGCAACTGAAAGACAGCGACGGGGCCTATATCTGGTCGCCCGGTATCGCTGCCGGTCAGCCTGCATCGCTGCTGGGTTATCCGGTTGCCACCTTCGAGGACATGCCCGATCTTGCGACCGGTTCCCTGTCCATTGCTGTGGGCGACATGCGCGCGGCTTACCAGATCGTTGATCGCATGGGTATTCGCGTTCTGCGCGACCCCCTGACGAACAAGCCTTACGTTCACTTCTATTCGACCAAGCGTGTCGGTGGTGACGTGGTGGACTTCGACGCGCTCAAGATCATCAACTTCAAAGCGTAAGGGGCTGACCAATGCGTGATCTTCACAACAACATCAACGTTGTCACCTGCATCGCACCTGTTGCGGTTGGCACGACCGGCACCGGCCAGACTGGTTCCATCATCGATCGCAAGGGATATGACAGCGTGGAATTCGTGCTGCACTACGGGGCCATCACGGCCACGGCGGCAACCTTCACGCCGACCATCCTGCACGGTGATGCGACCGGTTCCATGGCATCTGCTGCGGCTGCTGATCTTCTCGGCACCGAAGCGGCTGCGGGGCTTGCGGCTGCTACCCGCGTTGACGGTTCTACCGAAAAGGTAGCCAAGCGGATCGGCTACATCGGCGGCAAGCGCTACGTGCAAGCCAAGATCGTTTCGACGGCAACGGCTGGCACCCCGGTTTCGGCTGCTGCCGTTCTGGGCAATGCGCACCGCGCACCTGTAGCGACCTAAGACAATTCGGGCGGGCTGTCATGGCCCGCCCTTCACCTGCTGCCTTGGGAGTCGGCATGTATCATCCAGATTTATTGAGCGGCGAGCGGCAAGTTGCCCCGACCCGCGACGGCATCCGTGCCGATCACGTTGCCCGTTATGAATGGGCGGCAAAACACATTGCCAAAGGGGCAAGGGTTCTGGACGCCGCGTGTGGCGTTGGATATGGGGCCGCATTGCTGGCAGAGGGCCGCGACGTTGTGGCGGTAGACGTGAATGACGAGGCGCTGAAATACGCGCGCCAATACTATCCCGGCCCGTCCTACTCCCAAACCGATCTATCGGAGGGCGCGCCGGGGGGCGAGTTTGACGCGGCGGTGTGCTTTGAGACAATCGAACACATTGCCGATCCTCGCCCACTACTGACGGGCATTGATGCACAGGAGCTTTATGCCAGCGTCCCGAATGAAACGCATTTCCCATACGAGGACAGGATTGCGTTTCATCATCGGCACTACACGGAAAGCGATTTCCGCAAGCTGCTGACCGATTGCGGCTGGAAAGTACGCGATATGGCGCACCAGGAAGGGCCGGAAAGCGGCGTTGGTGACAAGCCGGGGCGCACCCTTGTCGCACGGTGTGAGCGTGACCCGCTCCACAAGTTGCGCGGCAAGCACGTTTCTATTCTTGGTATGGGGCCAAGCATTGACGACTTCACCGACTTCGCCAAGCGGTTTGGCGGGTCGCATTCTTTCTGTGACGAGGTTTGGGGCATCAATAACGTGGGCGGTGTGTTCCAGTGCGACCGCGTGTTTCATATGGATGATGTTCGGGTGCAAGAGCGCAGGGCAGAAGCGCAACCCAAAAGCAACATCGCCAATATGCTGAAATGGATGCGGGGGCATTCGGGGCCGATCTACACCAGCCATATTGAACCGGGCTATCCGGGCCTTGTGCCGTATCCCGTGCAGGACGTGGTGCAAGATCTCGGCATGGTGTACTTCAATAGCACGGTTGCTTGGGCCGTTGCCTTTGCCATTCATGCGCGCGTCGGCGTCATAAGCCTGTTCGGTTTGGATTTCAGCTACCAGCACAGCCACAAGGCGGAACGCGGGCGGGCGTGTGTGGAGTTCTGGCTGGCGGCTGCAAGGGCGCGGGGCATCAAGATCAACGTATCCGCCAACACAAGCCTGCTGGACGCTTGCGAAGACCCTGACAGCAAGCTCTACGGCTTTGACGGGTATAAGCTGAATGTTGCGGACAATGGGGAAGTGACGTTTGAACCGCGCGACCTGCCAACAGCGCAGGAAGTCGAAGCGCGGTATAACCACGACCAGCCGTCCAGCTATCACGTAAGACAGGGCATTGCATAATATCAGCATGTCCATCCAAGGAGGCCGCAAAGATGGCGCAAAACACCTCGATTGAACTGACTGCGAACACATGGACCCAATTGACGGATGCGAATGTCACGTCGATCACGTTCCAGAATGGCTGCTCTAATTCTGTGCTTATCAAGGGCACGGCAAGCGCAGTTGCTCCGACTGATGACGCTGGCAGCATTTCATATGCACCGGGGCAAGGTGAACTAAACACGGCGCTTGCCGATCTGTTCCCCGGCGTTGCTGCGGTGCGTGTGTATGCCTACAGCGATGTAAACGGCGAGGTCATGGTTTCCCATGCGTAATATCGTTTCGCCCCTCAGCGGCATTCGTTCGCCGTTCGGCGGGCGCGTCGATCCCTACAAGGTCGCGGGCTTCCGTCCCACGCTGGTCGCGGATATGTCCAAGGACTATTTCCGCAATGTGTCACGCCAGACCTTCGACAACATCTTCACCACCTCCCGCCTTGGCAATGCCACGATGGTGGACAGCGATGGGCTGTTGAAGTGGGGGCCGCATAACCTGCTGACGTATTCTGAGGACTTCTCGAATGCGGCTTGGGCTAATGCGTGGTCTGGTGGTGTTACGTTAACGCCGAATAGCGCAGTTGCGCCAGATGGCTCTACTACGGCTGACAAGTTGGCCCTAATTGATAGCCTTGGGGATGGTATTTTCCAAACTTTTACCCCGTCAGCCATTGTGCCCACAAGAACTGGCTTCTTCATTAAGAATGGTAATTCTACTGAAAGTCAGATTTTCTTGTATGAAACCACTGGGGGAACTTATCCTGCCTCCCTAGAAATTGGATGGTCTGGCTCAACCCCATCTACCACTACGGCTTCGAATGCCAGTGACATATCTTATACCGACTTTAGTTCAGGCTGGTGGTTGGTGGAGTTCACTTTCACGCCTTCCAACACTGCGTCGCATAGGGTTGTCATCCGACCTGAGAGCCTGACTAGTTCTGTCGGTAACTACATTTACATCTGGGGCGCACACGCCTACCGCTCCGACCTTGGCGGCATGGCCCCTGTGCCCCCTGACGCCCGTGTTGCAGGCTCTACGACCTATGTGCCGACGACCTCTACCGCGAAGTATCTGCCACGCAGGCATAACCACACCTACAACGGGTCTGCTTGGGTGGACGCGGGAACGCTGATCGAGACTGAGGCGCGGACGAACTTGGTCACGTATTCGGAAGACTTCACGGATGCGAGTTGGGGGGTCCAGAACACAGCAACCCTCGCTGTCGATGCCACAGGGCCGGATGGGGAAACATCTGCGGTCACACTTGTGGACAGCGGGGCGACTGGAACGGGTAGTCTGACCATCAATTGGTTATCTACCGTGGCAACGTCAACGGCATACACATTTTCCGTTTTCATGAAAGCCGACCAACTCTCTGTTGGTTACGTCGCGCTTGCTGGATTTACCACACCGTCAGGTGTTCCATACGCCTATTTTGATCTAAGTTCTGGGTCGTTGGGGACCATAAATGCATCGTTTGATGGGGCTACAATAGAAGACGTTGGTGGTGGTTGGTATCGTTGCAGCGCCACCTTCACCACTGACGCCACAGATACATCTGGAGAGGTTTACATAGGGGCTGCAACTGCCGATACCAGCCAAGTGGTTGACCTCGACGGCACTTCCTCCATCCTGATCTACGGCGCACAACTTGAAGCAGGCTCCACCCCCTCCAGCTACATTCCCACCAATGGCTCTGCCGCCACCCGCGCAGCCGAAACGCTGACCGTCTCCGGGGCTGATGTGCCTTGGCCTACGCCTACCGTGATCGGGGATGAACTGGTCACGAATGGGACGTTTGATACGGATACGAGTGGGTGGACGTTTCAAGGGACTGCGACCGATACATCTACCGCAGGTTTCCTTTCTGGCACTACTGGACCGACTACGAACCTGTTGGCGCATCAAGTTATTACCACCGTAATTGGCAAGACTTATCGCCTTGACATTACTACAGGTCCAGCAAGCACCGCAGTTTATGTAAGCCCAACTACGGCAGGTGGATTAACCATTGGCTCAACAGGTTTTGCAACTAGCGGAAATAAGACACTGATATTTGTCGCAAAGGCTACGACAACTTATCTATCTGTCATGTCTGTTGGGATTAATAGCAACGCATCCATCGACAACATCTCCGTCAAGGAAAATCAACCCGCTGTCCGTCTGCATCCAGATGGAAGGGACGATGACGTATGCTGATGAGGGAGTTGAAACAGAGGTCATTTGGACCAGATGGCGTCTTGATGGAAACAACCAGATATTCCAGTTTTTAGACACCATAGGTGCGGCGTCGGGACTTGCCACATTCAGGTCGGCAGAAGGCGGGCTGTTTATTGATGTTGAGAGCGACGACGACACCTACTCCCCCGGTATCAACGTCCCGTTCAACATCGCCTCCCGCCACGGTTCCACCTTCATCAACGGCGCAGTAGATGGAACAGCCCTGACCGCTAACACCACACCCGTCGCCCTGCCTGACCTGTCCAGCACCGATCTGGAAATCGCCTACGACTTCATGGGCAACGTGAAGCAGGTTCGCATCTGGGCGGTAGACATTGGGGACACTGGCATCGCGGAGGCTTCATCATGAGCATCAACATCGGCACCGAAGACAGCCCTGTGATGGTCAATGTCGCCCTCTCCGGTGGCATGGTGGACGCCTATATCCGCTGCGCTGACGAGGCAACCTTTGAGGCTGCTGCCCTTGTTGCTGGCCTGAAATACGAGGTCATGCAGACGGTTGTAGACGAAGAGACCGGCGAAGAAACAACGCAAGGCACAGGTGAATACAAGGTCGCAAAGGGTGTGGAAATCTACCCAATCGGTCCTGTGGTTATCACTCCGGCTGTTCTGGATGAGGATGGCAATGTCACCACCCCGGCGGTCATGGATACCCGGCATCATGTGAACTTCCGTATGGGTGAGCCTGCTGTCAGTCGATCAGACGAAGATGGCCTTCTGTGGCACAAGTGGGCAATTTACTGGACCATGCAGGGTGCAGACGACACGCAGGTCAACAATGCAGAGCAAGGCAAAGTGATGCTTGGGGTGTCGCTCATTGATCCCGACACGATTGCCAGCCCTGCGCGGGTTTGGCTATAATTGCGGCAGGTAATGGAGGGCATTGCATGACACGAGCCAAAATCACAAAGCGAGAGGGTTACAAGTGCGCGCCGAAAGGTGCCATTGTCGAGACCTTTTCATTCGGCACCATTGTTACGGGGCAGGTTGCGGAGTGGGCGCTTGCAGATCGCGCGGCATCGGCAATGTTCGACCCCCGCGAGGAAACGAAGATCGTGACCCCGACCGAAACCAAGGCTGCGCCGAAAAAGCGCGGTCGCCCAAAGAAGGTTGCTAAGTAATGGCACTTTCCGCGCCCATCATGCTGCATCAATACCGTGGGCACGTGCAAACCGCTGCCCCGGCTGCGGAACCGGTCACGGCTTCTGAATTGCGCGACTACTTGCGCGAGGATGCGACGGCTTTGCCGGATGCTGATGCGAATGAGCTTGTGGCAGAAGCGCGCGAGGCCATTGAAAACACCTATGCCGTTGCGATGATCGACCAGTCCTGGCGCATGGCAATTGATCGCTGGCCTAGCGGGCGTGAGGAATGGTGGGATGGCATCCGCGAGGGGTCCATTGCCGACCTCTATGGCCCCGCGTCCTATACCGACTTGCGCTTGCCCCGCTGGCCTTTGTCGTCGGTGGATAGCGTGACCGTATACGACGAGGACGGGACCAGCACGGCAGTCACAATTGCCAGCACGTTTGACGTTGATACGTATCAGACGCCGGGGCGGATCACATTGCAGCGCGGAGCAACATGGCCGGTCGCGTTGCGGGCAAACAATGCCATCGAGATCGTTTATACGGCGGGATATGGGGCTGATGCGTCAAGCGTTCCTGCGCCGCTCAAGCGGGCCGTGAAACAGCTTGCGGCGTATCTCTACAGCCATCGCGGCGATATGTGCGACATGGGCGACGCCATGCACGATAGCGGGGCGGGTTCGATCATGGGCCAATACAAGATCAAGCGTGTCTAATGCAGACGCTGGCCTTTGCCCTGTCTTCTGGCGCATGGACGGAAATTCTTGGCGGCAACAACGCGTTGTCCTTGCAGGTCAGCACGGCAAGCAATGTCAGGCTGCATTTCAATGACAGTGCGACCGCCCCGGGCCTAACGGCTGCATCCATTCTTGTCGAAAGCTTTCCGCCCAAGTGGGATTTCGACTGCCAGCAGCAAACGGGGCAATCCCGTGTGTGGGCACGGGCTGACAGCGGATCGGCAAGCGTTGTCGTGGTGAGGCGAACGATATGAAGTGCTGCAATTACCATTCCGGGCTTCTAAAGCATGTCGTGACGTTCCAGCGTAAGGCGCGCGTCCGCAAGGCAACCGGCGGGTTTACTGAAAGCTGGTCAACGCTGTCTGGTGCGCCAACACGCGGGTTCATGAAGCCCCTGAGCGGGTCCGAGGCATATCAGGCCGACCGGGTGGAAGCAAAGACGCGCAACCGCCTTGTGGTGCGGTATTTCTCGGGCCTGACGGAAGAGGACCGGGTGCTGTTCAATAGCCGCGTATACAATATCCGGTACATCCAAAACCCGGAATTTGCAGATCGGTGGCTTGTGATCGACCTTGATGGCGGGGCGGCGACATGACCATTCGGATTGAGATTGCCGGGATGGAAGAACTGCGCAGGGCGTTTAGCAACTTGGACGAGGTGTTTGACGCCGCCGTTGCCGACGCGGTGGAGGATACCGTTTACGAAATTGACGGGGAAGTGAAGCGCCGGATTGCGCGCGGGCCTGCAACTGGTCGCGTGTATGAGAAATACAACCCGCGCCGCACACACCAAGCATCCGCACCGGGCGAAGCGCCCATGACGGACACGGGGCGGCTTGTGTCGTCTGTCTATGTCGATCCTGGGCGGCTGTCAGCGACTGTGGGTTCGCGCTTGGCCTATGCTGCGTATCTTGAGTACGGCACCCGCCGCATGGGTGCGCGCCCGGTTTGGCGTCCGGTTGCTGAAAAGGAAGCCAAGGAATTCCGCAAGCGCATCATTGAGAACCTGAAAAGGGCCGCACGATGAAGCAGACCGCAGTTCAAACAGCGCTCTATAGCGCTCTAAGCGGTGACGCGACCCTGACGGGCTACCTATCGACCGCATGGGCCGACACGCCCGCAATCTATCCAGACGTGCCGCAGGAAGATGCCGACGATAATTCGTTCTTCCCTTATGTGACGTTCTTCCCGGTGGCAGCTACGCCATGGGACACCAAAAGCATCACCGGCGGTGATGAGCTTTACCAGATCGACGTTTGGTCGCGGGCTGGTGACTTTGACGAGGGCGCGCAAATCTCTGACCGCATCACGGCTATTCTGCACCGGCAGGATTTGTCGATAGCGGGCGCGACCCATGTTCTTACGCAATTTGAGGGCGTCGATCCAGCCCTTGATGCTGACGGCGAAACCCGTCGGCACATTCTCACTTTTCGGATCATCTATCAGGAGGCCTAACCATGGCATATGCAGGCCGCAAACTGCGGATCAAATACAAAACGGTCGCCAGCGGAACCGCAACGGCCATCGCTGGCGCTCGGACGGACAGTCTGACAATCAACCGCGAACCCATTGACGTTACCGACAAGGATGATGCCGGTGTTCGCACCCTTCTGCCCGATATCGGCGTATGGTCGATGGATGCAAATGTCGAGGGCGTCCTGACCAATGGAACGCTTGTCGCGCTTGCGGCAGATGACAGCCCGACAGCGGCGCACCTGTTCGATATTGCCATGCCTGGCATCGGCACTTGGGCAGGATCGTGGTTCCTTGGCAATTTCGAGTTGACCGGTGAAGAGGGAAGCAACCCGACAACCTTCACCTGCAACATCATGTCCGCCGGTTCCATCACCTTCACCGCGACAGCGTAAGGGGCATCATGTCAGTTTTTCGGGAAGTCGAGATCAAATGGGGCGGCAAGGCATACAATGTCACGCCGTCCAACAAATTGCTTCGCCGCATTGAACGCGAGGTTCCGCTTGTGTCCTATCTGGGCAGGGCAAGCACGGACGTCCTTGCGTCTGAAACGGCGTTTATCCTTTGCGAGTTCATCCGGTCTGCGGGTGGGGTGGCAAGCGAGGATGAGATTTTCAGCGAGTTGATGGCTGACTTCTACGAAAATCAGGGCAAGGGCTACTTTGCCATCGCGGGGCAAGTTTGTGATGCAATCGTGCCCCCGAGTGCGCTAAAAAACCTGCCAGCCCCGGAGGAAAAGCCGGGGCAGGAGAAGAAAGCAGCGACGGAATAAACTGGGATAATCTTTATTTATCCGCCCGCGCTCTTGAAATACAGCCTTCCGAGTTCTGGGAAATGACCTTGGGTGAAGTCTTGTTGGAGATCGGCCATCGCGCGGCGTCTATGCCCCGCAAGAAGGGCCATTTCACGCAGGATGAGGCCGACGAATTGCTGAGGTTTGCTAATGGCACTTCCTGAAATCGAGGTTAGAGTTAGCGCGGACACCAGGCAGGCTGAGGCTGGCCTAGGGCGCGTCAATGAACGGCTTGGGCAGGTTGCGGGTTCGGCCCCGACTGCCCAACGCGCTGCAACCGGCTTTGGCGGGTCATTGCGCAACCTTGGCAACGTGTCTAACCAGACGCGCGGGCGCATTCAGCAAGTCAGCTTTCAGTTGCAGGATATTGCGGTGCAGATGCAGGCTGGAACGCGAACCAGCACTGTAATGGCGCAGCAGTTGCCGCAATTGGCTGGCGCGTTTGGTGCCGTCGGTGCTGTCATCGGTACGCTTGCCGCTGTTGGTATCCCCGCCGTTGCCTTTGCAATGCAACAAACGACGCGCCGGACCCAAGACTTTCAACAGGCGCTTGAGGCTTTGGAAGCGGTGCAGGGCCGCGTTGAACGTGCAACCCGCATTCTGCATATGTCAACGTCCGAGCTTGGCGCGGAGTATGGCCGGTTTTCGCAGCGGATCAGGGAACTTGCCCTTGAGGAATTGAGGCTTGCCCAAGCGCGGGCTGAGACGCTTTTCTCTGCATCGGTTACAGAAGGTTCCTTGCAGACGCTGACGAACCGGATTGTCAGGAATATCCGGGTTGTGCAGGAGTTGGGCGATACCGGCACAAACGAGATGTATGATATGTCTCGGGCGGCAAGGGAAGTCACGCGACAATTCGGGCTTTCTGGTAATGCCGCCGTTGAAATGGCCGGTGCATTCCAGTCGCTTGGCCGTGCGAATACTCTGCCAGAGCAGCGCCGTGCGCTTGCACGTATCCGCGAATTGCTTGTTGCCAACAATATCGAGCTTGGGCGGATACCGGAGCCGTTGCAGGAAGCCCTTGCGCAGATGAATGCGCTGGAAACGGCGACGATCAACGTTGGCGTCGCGCTTTCGCGGGCCGGGGATGAAGCGGCGGGACTGGCAAACGCGATTTTCCCTGTGTTTGCTACCGGCGCTGGTGCGGGCCGTGGGTCTTTGGGAATGCCAGAAAGGCCAGTTGCGGGCGCAGGTAGTGATATGGGGTTTCCGGCTGCGCCGACCGGTGGCGGCGGCGGTGGCGGCGGCTCTGCCTTTGGTGGTCGAATTGCCGCCCTTGTGGAAAGCCTGCAAACTGAGCGCGAAACGCTTGAGGCGTGGTATGAAGAAAGCCTCGCGCTTCTTGGTCAAGCGAACGAAGCGGAACTTGAGGCGATTGGCGGTCATAACGAAGCCCGCTTGCGCCTTGAGGAAGAATATCAATCGCGCCTAGCGGCCATTCGAGGGGCGGGCCATGGCGACGCCCTGACAAGCGTGTTGCAGTCTGGCCAGCAGATTGCAACGGCCATCGGGCAGACCAATGAGCGGGCGATGCGGGTGGCGCAGGCATTCGGCGCGGCAGAGGCCCTTGTCAATGCGTATAGGGCGGCGTCTCAGGTTCTTGCAGACCCAACCTTGCCTTGGTTTGCAAAGGCCAGCGCGGCGGCTGGCGTTTTGGCGGCTGGGATCGGCTTTGCCAATTCCATCAAGTCTATCGGTGCAGGCGGCGGCAGTGGCGGCGCGGCTGGCGGTGGTGCTGTAAGCGGCGGGGCGGCGCAAAGCCCGCAAGTCTCGCGCAACGTGGCGATCCAGCTAACCGGCGGAAACATGTTCTCGCGGGATCAGGTGATCAACTTGATCAATGGCATAAATGAAGCGGTCGAGGATGGGGCCATCGTGAGGGTTGTCTGATGACTGTCATTTTCCAAACCAGCTATAGCCTGCCGGGTTCTGACGAGCCGCTAACACATGCGCGGATTGCTCATAGCATGAACTGGCTGACCGGCGGCACTGTCACGGCGTCCAGCACGGCAACTGGCTACTTTGCAGACGGGCCGGATAACTCGCTGACCTATGAGAAGTGGAAGCCGTCCAGCCTTGCCGCGACTTGGGAATATGACCACGGCGCAACCGCAACTTGCGATTATTGCTGCATCGCGGCGCACACCATGGGTACGAACGGCAACACGTTGCAGGTGCAGTATTGGAACGGCTCAAGCTGGTCTGGCCTTATCCCGGCCACGGCAATCACGTCCGACGCGCCGATCATGTGCATTTTCGGGCAGCAGACGCGGCAACGGTGGCGCATTCAGGTCAGCAGTGGAACAGCCCCGACGATAGGCGCTGTCAAGTTCGGCTTGTCCATGCAAATGCAGCGCCCGCTGTTCGGCGGCCACGCGCCTATCAACACGGCGCGACAAACCGTCATGCGGAGCAACTACAGCGAGACAGGAGAGTTTCTGGGCCGGTCCATTCAGCGCACATACGGCGCAACGGATTACGCATGGCAGCACCTGACCACGACATGGGTGCGCGGGAATTGGCGCGATTTCCAGCTTGCGTCTGAGCGCGAGCCATTTTGGATTGCGTGGCGTCCCGGTGATAACGGCGACGTTGCCTATGCGATGGTAGATGAAACACCGATCCCGCAGAACATGGGCATCCGCGATCTCATGTCGGTGTCCATGTCGATCCGGTCGCGGGGCTATGACTGATGTTTGACGAAACCACACCTGGGCGAGAGCCGATCCAGATCGTCGAAATCCAGCAGCCCTTTTGCGAAAACACGTATGGTAGCGCGCCTTGCACGGCATCCGGCGGGGCGGATGTTAAATGCTATAACACGCGCTTCACCTGCCAAGACACGGCGAATTTTGTGCTGGGGACACCCCTTAGTTTATATTTCGGCAAGGAGGGCATTTTGCCGACCCTCAACAGGTCACAGGCGCAATACCAGTATAACGCTTGCTTGGACCAAGGCATGTGGGATGACGCCTGTTCGTGGGACGACTTCATGTGGTGGGCAGACAACGTAGGCGATCAGTTTGCCTATGCGACGACTGACGTTGACGCAACTATGCCGGTTTATCTTATTCCGTCGCTTGTCAGCGTCTCGACCAGCCCCACAAAGGTAAATCTGGCCGGTGCGAACCTTGACGCGCAGGGTATCGGGAACCGGGCACTATGCTCGATCACGATCAAGGATCACCCGCACACTGACCGGGTTGTCGATCCTTATGTCGATGGCCGGTCATGGAACCCGCTGGACAAGTCGCGCGGGTCATTCTGGACGCGCTGGCTCATTCGCAACAAATACCGCCGCAATATCGTGATTAAGGTTTATGAGGGATACGAAGGTCAGGCGCTGGATGAAATGAACGTTCGCACGTTCTTCCTGGACAGCATCACATGGCCGGATGCAGGCGGCAATATCACGATCAAAGCTAAAGACGTGCTTGCCCGCCTTGAGGAGCGGAAAGCGCAAGCACCTCTTGCCTCGCCGGGGTTGCTTTACACGGCGATCACGGACAGCGCCACAAGCTTTGAAGTCGCAAACGCTGTTGAAGCAGACTATTCGGCAACCGGCACGTTGCGCGTAGGTGATGAAATCATGACCTATACCGGGCGCGCGACCAGCACCAACGGCATCACCTTTACCGGCGTGACGCGCGGAACGGATAACACCACAGCAGACAGTCATTCGGTAGATACCGCTGTGCAAGAGTGCCTGCGCTACACCGTGCAGCGCGCCGATGACATTGTTGAAGACCTGATGACGACATATGCTGGCGTCGATGCGTCTTGGCTAGACACTGCTGGATGGGCGGCAGAGTTTGACACGTATATGTCATTTTACACACTAACAGCGCTGATAACCGAACCTACTGCCGTTTCCAAGCTGATTTCGGAATTGCAGCAACAGGCTATGTTCTACTTGTGGTGGAACGAGCGCGACAGCCTGGTCAAGTGGAAGTCAATTCGTGGCGTTGACGCAGAACCGCCCACGATCACCGACAGCGACAATATTCTTGCCGGTCAAATGAAGATCACCGAAAAGCCGCGAGAACGTGTTTCGCAAATTTGGGTGTATTATAACCGGCAAGATTTTACGAAGTCAGACGATGACGGCACAGCCTATAAAAGTCTGTATGTCATTGCCGATCTGGAAAGCGAGACTGATGAGCTTTACGGCGAAAAGTCCATTCGCAAGATGTATGGCCGGTGGCTGGCAACGGACGCCCTAGTGCAGAACACGGCGTCAAAGATCATCACGCGATATGTGGACGTGCCGTTTCAAGCGCGGTTTTCGTTGGACGCAAAAGATCGGGCTTACTGGATTGGCGAGACAGTCAAGATTGATCACTATCTAGACGTTGATCAATACGGTGATCGGAACATCAGAAACTGGACCATCACCAGCGCAGAGGAAAAGGTGCCGGGTGAAGTCATCGAATATGTGGCAGAAGACACGACGCTTTACGGTCGCATTCATTACATCATGGCAGGCGGAACGGCAGATTATCCGGGTTATGATAGCGCGCCGTTCAAAAACTGTTATATTGGTGATGCAAACGGCCTTCTGAGCGATGGGCAGGAAGCAGGTAAAATATCATGACGACATGGCTAGAAATCGCAAACGGTGACGTTGACCAAGATAGCCCGGTGACGCAGCCCCTGATGACCGGCTTGCGGGACAACGTGCGGGCGGCGGCAGAAGGCGCAACCGGCGCACCTGTCCTGTCTGCCGGATGGCACCCATTCGACAAGGGCGACACCGACAGCACGGAAGTCGGTGACGTTTACGATTTTTCTGATGATGGCACGGTTTCGACGATCACCAGCCCGACATTTGAAGACGGCTATGAGTATGCCTTCATTTTTGATGGCATATCGTCAAGCAACGCGTCGGTAACTGCCATGAATATCTTGCTATACCGAGACACGACCGCCGCTTATTCGTCTGCAATTCCTGTCATGTCTGGCCTTACGTCAAACACCGAACTGATTTTCGGCACGTTGCAGGTTCAATTGCCAAGGGTCGCGCGCTGGATGCATAGCACCAAGTGGATTGCCGAGGGGCATACAATAATTGGGTCCACTCTAACGCTTACATCTGGCGTTGACGCGACCATATCAACCGCAGCAAAGCAGACCGTTTCTGCCGCTAGGTTTTCCTTTGATTTTGGCAGTTTCGACGCTGGAACGATCCGAATGATCCGCAGAAGGGAATATATCAGTGGCTAAACATGTTATATTTGACCGGATCGAAGAAGAGGTTGAGGAACTTGTTCCCGTTCGCGGCACAATCGTCAACCGGCGCGGCATGAAAGCACCGGGCGTCGTGTTTGAGAAAAAGACCGTGACCAAGGTTCGGCACGTCAAGCGCATTGTGGAGGATGACGAATGAGCATTTCCAACGGCGAAAGCCTTTCCAGTGTACGCACCAAGCTAAACGCATCGCTCACAAAAACAGACGCGATGGATCAGGGCGTCGCCACAACCGACAGCCCGGAGTTTGTCGACCTCACGGTCAAAGGCGCTGGCACGGCTGGCAGCCTAAGCGTTTTGGATAGCGTCGGAACGGCTGGCGGGCGGCTGGTCGGTGATGAGGACAACAAAATCGGATTGCGGGCCGGTGCCAGCGGCTACGTGAACGTTTTTGAGATCAGGGGCGACAACAATCAGGCCATCCTGTTGCTGGGCAGCGTTCAGCGGGCGCTGTTCACGACTAGCGGGCTGAATTTGTCTGGCGATCTGACAGTAGACACCAACACCCTGTTCGTTGACGCCTCGGCAGATCGGGTTGGCTTCAACACGTCCAGCCCGCGAGCGTCCGCGCACATTGTCGGTTCTGGCGGTGCGGTTTCTGGCGCAGCTTATGTGGGCGCTTCCGATATCATCGTTGAAGACACGACACACGCAAACATTCACCTGATATCAAATGCAACGAATGGCATCGCTTCGATTTACTTTGGCGATCCTGACGACGCGGACGTAGGCTATATCGCATACTTTCACGCGAGTAATGCTTTGCAACTAAAAGCCAACGGCGCGGTTGCCTTGACAATTGACAGCGGCGGCATCCTAAACTTCGGCACACACTCCGCAATTGGTTCGGAAACCGTCACCGGATACATCACCATCAAGGACAGCGGCGGAACAAGCCGCAAGGTCGCAGTGGTTTCAACATAAAGGACAGAGAATGAACCCAGTAGAAGTCATCGCGCACTATGCAGCAGAACGCTTGCAGCTTTTAATTCAGGTCGAGAAGCTAAAGAAAAAGGTTGAAGAACTTGAAAAACAGCAAAGCGATGACTGATGCTGTTTGACCTCCTACGCACCCCGTCAAGCTTCGAAGGTCAGCCGGGCAAGTTCGCTTTCAACCAGGCCGGACACGCTGGCGTTGGGATGCTGCTAGCGTGGGCGCTTGGCGTGTGGTGGCCGGTGGCGGTCGGCTATGCCGCGTGGGAGGTTGTCCAGTGGCGGCGGTTCGGCGGCGATGATTGGGATGGGCTGCAAGATTGGGCCTTTGTCGTGATCGGGGCATTCGCGGCGGCGAATCTGTGGCTGCTGGTGCCAATGGCGGGCTATTTGGGCGCGGGCTATCTGAGGCGGGCGGATGCAACAGGCGATTGACAGGCGCGGGGAACAGGCGCTGCTGGCGCTGGTGCATTTCGTGCCGTTGTCGCTGATGTGGCTGGCAGCGGTGGTCATGGACAGTCTGCCGGTTGATGATGGTTTCGGCCCGGTCATCATGGCGCTACGCGCGGAACAGTGGGTTGGCCCGCCATGCGTTGGCGCTTTCATGGTTCTGCTTGGCGTCTATCAACTGGCATGGCCGGAAGCTGTTCGCGCGGTCCTGCGCTTTGTCGGGTGGGTCACGGTATCCACAACCGTCTTTGCCTTTGGCCTTGCGGGCCTATGGGCGCAAACCATGCAGATGATTTTTGTCTATTCGCTGACCACGCCGCTTTTTGTCGTGCCGATGGTGGTTCTGTCTTGGCGTGACGTGCGGGCGGCTGTGGAGGCGCGGAATGTTTGAACTGACGCAGACACTTTGGGCCGTGGCGCTGGTGGCATTCCCGACCGGGCTGTTGATCGGGGTGGGGATAATGGTTTGGCGCGCGGGCGGTCTGCCGGTGCCGGAAACGATGCAACTACTTGATACGATGGTGACGGAGCATGAGCGCACAAGGGACAGAGTTGCCGCCTTGGAGCGGCGGGTTAAGGCACTGGATGGGGTATCTGTTCTTCGAGGGCAACGCTGATGGACTGGAACCAGCTAATCGACCAGATGGGCGGCGGGCTGTCAGCGGTGGTTATCGCGGCCATGGGCTTTGCGGTGTGGCGTCTCAGCAAGGCGCTACTTGCCAGCTACGATGCGCGGATCACGCGAGAGCAGGAACATTCGCGGGAACTCATGTCCACCATCGAAACAGTGCGGAGCCTGACGCGGGGGGGTGGTCAATGATTTGGCCTTTCAACCGCAAGCCAAAGGCAGACCCCGTGGGCGATGCGGAGCGGACAACCGACGATCTGAAACAGGAATTGCGCGACCTGCGCGACCGCCTGCTGAAAGAAACAGTCGAGCGCGCGCATAAGGTGCAGACAGATGATCGGTGATTGGCTGTCTTTTCTGAGCGGTGTCGCGCTGATGGTCAGCGGGGCGCGCGTGATCTGGGCCTATTGGCCGCGCGGCGGCTGGCACCTAACACCTGCCGGGGTTCTGGGCTTCGCTATCTTTCTAAGCTTCGTCGCGGCGGTGGCGAACACGGTCTACTGGCAAGTATGGGGCCAGCTTGCGGTTGAGTATCTGCAAATCTGGACGGTCCAAACGCTGCGCTTTTGGGGCGATTACACAGATGTTTTAGTGAAGGGCGGCGGCGCGATTGCGGCGGAGTTGCACCTATTGGCACTCAGGAAAAGGAAGCGGGAAGAATGAAAACCGTTGATCAGCTTGCGAAGGAAATTGTTGACCGAGAAGGCGGCTACGTGAATGACCCTGACGATCCCGGTGGACCGACCAAGTACGGCGTGACGATCCACACGGCGCGGGCGCTGAACCTCGATATCGACAATGACGGGGATGTTGACATCGACGATATCAAAGCGCTGACCCGCGAGGACGCGGAAGATATTTTCCTTGAACAATACTACTACCGAAACCGCATTGACGATCTGCCCGCCGCGCTCCGCCCGCCAGTCTTTGACATGCAGGTGAACAGCGGTGCGAACGCGGTGAAGATTCTGCAACGGGTACTGAATGACTTGTATGGCGAAAACCTGACGACAGATGGTGCCATTGGCCCAAAAACCATTGCGGCGACTGAGCGGGCCATGTCCGGCGGTCGCCTTGTGATCGACTACGGCGTTGCGAGGCGCGAGTGGTATTACCGGCTTGCGGACCGTCGCCCGTCCTCACGGAAATACGCGACGACGCGGGCCGGAACCAAGGGCGGATGGATTAAGCGGGCCGAGGACTTTCTGCCCCCTGAGCACCATTTCAGCCAAGATCAGCACGAAGCGCGAACGGCGGCTTGGTGATGTTCGGCGTCGGCAAATACATCATCGGCGCTTCGCTGCTCGTGGCCGCAGGGGCGGGCGCGTGGGGCGGGTATCAGGGCAAGAAGGCAGAACGCGCCACGGAACGCGCTGTTGCCGCTGAACGGGCTGCTGACGCGCTGGAACGGACGCTGGAAGCCGAACGGGCGGCGGCGGTGATCCTGGCTGCTGAGAACGAAGCGAACGCGGCGCGGGCAGCTGAGTATGACGACCTGCGCGAAACACTCTTGGAGGGTGGCGATGACCAAGACTTGCCTGACTTTCTGCGCGATTATCTTGACCGGTTGTTCGGCACAGACGGAACTGGTGGGGCCGCGCGTCCCGACTGAGTTGCGCCAGCCTTGCACGGTCGAGGCGCGCGAATATGAAAGCCTGCGCGACGTGGCGCTTATCCTGACCGATCACGTTGAAGCGGTTGAATGCGCCAACGGGCGGATTGTTGCAATCGACGCGATCCTGATGGAGTATGAGGCTGCATTGGAGGCAGACAAGTGATCGGCAATCTAACCATCCTTGTGACCATATGCGCCTCACTGAGCGGCGAAACGGCTTGCCGGGTGGTGGAGTTGCCTACTGACCTTCTTGACCCCGTGGAGTGCGCCTCAGAGGCGGAAGCCGAAGCTAACGCGGCGCTGAACCTTGCGGTTCTCTATGCGATTTCTGGCGGGGTTCATATCGAAAGCGTCGATGCTGTCTGCGCTGGTTCCCCGGCCTGACCTGATCCCGGTCGTGGGCGCGGGTTATCTGCCCATATCACCCACGTGCGCGGCGTTCCCGCGTGTCCCCGCCCCGCTTGCCTCTGCCCCGGCTGGCGGGGCTTTTTTGTGGGTCAAACGCGGGCCGGACGTTCGCAGTGCAAAACTCGTGACGCTACCCGACGTGACAAGCCGCGCTCGGGGGGCTTTTTACAAACGACTGGCCGCACGGCTCAGTCTCCGAATGATGGCTTTCAGGTCGCTAATTCTTAGGTCTTGTGACAGCGCATACTCGGTGTCCGCGAGGTTTGCCTTTGCTAGATCAAGCCACGTCTCTGCAATCTTTTGCAGTTCGGCTTTGCGGTAACGGTCGAGGCACGTGTCGGGCGGCAGGTGCGAGCGGTCTAACAGCTCGGAAAATACGGGGTCATAATCAGGCATCACTCCTCCCACAGATAAGGTTTGCCTTGCTCGCCGCCGTGCATGTCGATGCTGATGCGAAAGTCGTGCAGCTTGTTGCAGACGTGCAGGATTGGTGCCTTCTGCTTAAAGGACACATTGCTTCGCAGCATATCCAACACGCGCGCGGCCTCATCGGCGTTTCGTTGTAAATACTCGCGGCATTCATCGAGCGTCATGGACGGTCGAGCGCGCATGAAAAATTTCGGATCAGGGTAGCGCGTCATTGCTTCTTTACCAGTGATGCGGCTGTCGTGCCAGTGCACAAACAACCTGTTTGCTGGATTAGGGTAGGTCATTGGTTTTCTCCTTTCAGTTCTGCGAGGGCGCGGAGGGCCTTGATTATCGCCGGTTGGTAGCCGATGCGCTTGCCGTCTTGGATGCGGTTGTTGCGCATTACCTGAATTGCAAAATCTGCAACCTCGTCGTTGTCTGCCAGAATCACCATAGCCGCCTGTTGCAGCGTCACCGGGGCCATTTCGATCTGCGACAGGATGCGGGCCTCGTGAATTTGGTTTACGTAGTCTACCACGTCCGTTCCGGCGGAAACGTAGTCAATCGCAACACCAGGCCCACACCAACCATCTTCATTGGCGTAGTAAGGGCCGTGAGAGCTGTATCCGCGCTTTGTGTATGTGGCTCCATTCCGGTGCTTGAACTTTCCATCCTCCCACACCAGAGGCTTGACCTTTGGCACGACCGGGGCCGGGGCAGAGGGGGTGAGGGCGCATAGGGCTTCGTCAAGTTCATCGGCGCTGACATGCCGGATTGTGAAAGTCTGCCCGTCAGATGCCCCGACCGGAAGCCCAGTTTGGAGCCTGCGATATTCTTTCTTCGCCGCCTCGATCCCTGCGGCAAAGCCTGCGTCGCAGGTGAAAAGGTCAGCTCTGGCGTATTCTGTGAATAGGTGCGTTTCGTCGGCATCTGGCTTTGTCGTCCATTTGTTCAAAGCCACTTCGTCCGGGATGTGGTCGCTCTGTATCCAAATCCGTTCCGGTGCGTCAGTCATGGCTGTTCTCCTTTCAGGGCGGCGCGTGCGATATCCTTGTCGGACATGAGGGCATCGGGCCATGTCGCTTCATTGGCAATGCTGCGAAGCGCGAAACGAAGCGCCGCAACATCTTGGCGAAGGGCGGTTATCTCACCCAATGCAAGCGCGGCGGATTGTGACCGTATCTCGTTCTCCTCCCTCAACCGCTCGTTTTCCTCCCGCAGTTTGAGCGCCTCGGCCCGCTCTACTGCGATGACAGCATGTGCGCCTTCCGCTTCTTCCCTGAGGCTGTCGCGCTCGGCTAGGAGGGCGCTGTAGTCATCGAAGCGAACCCAATCACCATCATTTTGTGCCAACATGCAGAACTCGTCTGGTTCATATTCGCTGTGAGGTTGCCAGCGCTCCACCGCTTCCTTGCTGGTGTCCGCCTTCACCTCATGCCCGACAAACCGCGCGTCGCGTTCCCGGCTCTCTGGGGTGTGGTGGCTTTCGGCGTTGTAGGTTGGGTCGGTCATTGGTTTTCCTCGCATACAGGATAGCCCATGCCACCCAGATCGGCGGCGGTCAGCGTCATACTGTTCCAGTAGCTCATCCCGCCGCCGTTTCTCATTCCGTGATACCAATCACGTAGTGGGCGCGTGAATACTCCACTGTAGCCCCGATTCTGATTTAGGTCGCTGTTGTCACCCGTCAGCGGAATTGCCTCATGAAAAGAAAAGACAGCATCCCCAATGCAAGACCCTCCTACAGCGTCGGGGCCAGCCACTAGTGCAAGAACCATAGTCCCGCTGCTGAACCAATTGCCCTGAACACGGAATGGCCCACGGTCAGCGATACGCAGGAAATATCGAGCCGCTGACGTGGTGATGCCTCCCCCTGAATGGTGCGGCGACGGCCTTGCGCTAGGATCACCGCGCAGGATGTAGCGGCCCGCGCTGTCGTGGGTCTGCGCTTGCGCCATCCCTGCCCACAAGACAATTACGGCTATCACAGCGGCCCATGCCAGCAGCGCCAAGAATATCACAGGCCAGGACGGGCGATAGGTCGTCTGTCCGTATTCGTCGCCCTTTTGGCGCATGGCCGCGCTCGGCACGTCTTCGGGGTATTGCCAAGCGTCGATCCCGCCCGGATTACGCGCGGCGTCACCTACCGCGCTGTTTTTCCGGGCCTTTCGTGATACCGGCCACGGGTACGCAAAACGTTTCATCCAGTCCATTTTCCGGCCTCCTATGATAAAAAGTTGGGGGTTGTTCTGTTAGGCCCCCGCCGCCTTTGTGTCCCGCTTTTTTGTTGCTTCAACACGCACCTCGCCGTTGATGATCTTGGCTAATTCCAAGATTGCATCGACGCAGATAACAGTCCTCTGGCGCGCGCCAGCATATGGGTCGGAAAATATCATGGCGGGTCTGTTATCCATCGCTTCGCCAAACCCGCAAAGCCGCTCCGTTTCTTCCTCGCCTTCGTCATCATATCCATCGGCAATCGCGCGAAACTTCGCGGCAAGAAGGTTGCATTGTTCTTCCGCCTGCTCGGCAAGATATTCGATAATTTGTTCGCGTGTTTTCATCATTCCGTTCCTTCTGTTAATCCCCCGCCGGATCGTTTCCCGGTGTCTCCCGGCGGGGAGCGGTCGCGTCTGGGGGTCGCGCCGCTATTGGTTAGTCAAAATTGGAGATGTCTGCCGCTGCAATCAAAACTGACCTGATATCTCGGTCAGGCATCCAATATCGGGCTATGCGTATCCAATTTCGTAAAACTTCCTTTCCGGTTTCGATTTCCATCTCGTTTTCCGGTGTCCCTTCTGAGAACGCGGGCGGTGTGGCGATGCAATCCGAGAAGCGTCTGTTCTTTTCCATTTCCATTTCCTTCCTTGTTGTCTGTTTGCCCGCCCCGCGAACGTGCGAGGAATGCGAGGCGGGCGCGGGGAGGGAGAGACAACCCGCAAGCCGTCCGTGAGTGAGCGGCTATTCTGCGGGCATTTCGGCCCAAGCCATGCGGGCTAGGTTCTCTGCAAAGCGGTTCACGTCCTGCGGGCTGGCGTCTGGCCTGCCCATGACGTGACCGGCGAAGGTCTCGCACACGGCTTCAAAGCCAAGACCGCGCATGGCGTCCAGCATGTCCTGGCGGTGCTGAGCGTCTTTGCGGCGGGCCTCGTCAATCTCGCGGCGCTCGATGTTGCGAAGGCCAAGGCGTTCGGCGGATGGGTTGCGGCGGCGGAACATCAGTTGCCTCCCAAAGCTTCTCGAACCGCATGAAGAATGCGCAATTCAAGTGTGCTCAATGATGGCGAAAGGTCATCTTCCGCTAAAAGCTGATACGTATCGACCCCCAAAGCCCGCGCCAATTTTCTGATTGTGGATAGTCGCGGATCGTTTCTGCCAGCCTCAACCTCCCATACACCTGATTTGCTCATGCCAGCCGCACGAGCCACATCGTCAAGACTTAGACCGGCGCGTTTCCGAAGTTCTTGCAGTCGTTTGCCAATGGTGGACATCATTTCCCCTCCACGGCTGCGCGGAAGGCGGTGATCTGCTCTGGCTCTTCGCCTTCATCTTTTGGCTTACCACCTTCGTCGTCTGCCCATTTGCGTCCGCAGATCGAGCAGATTTCCCAGATAGTGCCGCCCCGGTATGTTTCGGAGTGATCACACCATTGCATGTCAGCCCATTCCGCCAGCGCCTTCCCCGCTTCCTCGACCTTCTTGAGCCGCAGCCAGTCGCGCGCGAGGTCGGGGGCCATGGCGATGAGGTCGGCGTTGGCCTTTTGTGTCCCGCCCGCAAAATATCTGGCCCCGCTATCGCCGCGAAAATCAGTCACCGTCGCGTTTGCTATTTCCCAGTAGCCAATGTCTTCCCAGTGGGACAAAACTCTGCCTTCCGACGATCCAATCACCCAAGGCCCCGGCGTTGCCCCCTCAAGCGCCGCCTTCACGGCTTCCGGTGTTAGTTGGTTAGTCATTGGTCTATCCTCCAAATGCGATAAGGGGCACCGCCACGATCAGCAGCAGGCAGACCGCGCCGAACAAGTCACCGGGCGTAAACACGCGCGGGCGCGGCGGGCTGGTTATGTAGCGGGTAAGGGGGTTCATCGTCTCATTCTCCTAAGTTGATCCCGGCGAGGGCGGGTAAGGCCGCGCGTGTCCAGGCGCGCGGGCCTATTTGGTCTCAGTCTCCGCGCAATGCTTCCCAAGCGCGGCCCGGTGTCATCGTCGCAGTCGGATCAATCGGCTCGTCGCGGGCGTCGGGAGGGAAGGGCTTTTCAGTGCCTTGAAACCAACCCTGCGCGGTTCCACCCCGGCGGCAATGCCGCTCAAGGGCGTTCATGTCATCAAGCAGGCTCATGATTGACCTCGGCTTGGCTATAGCCCATGGCGTCGTTGAAGGCGTCTGCCGTGGCCCGCGCGACTTCCGCATTGGGGCAGAAGATCACGACGCGGTTGTTTTTCGCCTCGTCTTCGAACTCAACCCAATGCGTCTCCGGCCCCGCCGAGTTCGCCTTAACTTTCGTGGCGCGGTGGATGTTTGCGACCATGCTCATGCGTCACCGCCTTTCATCTTCTCACCGCGCGCCTCGCGCAATCCTTTTGGCTTTTGCCCCATCCGAAGCGCCCACAACGGACAGTCCGTGACAGTACACTTGCGAACCTCAACATGCGATCCACAGCAGTCCACGCACTTCGCGCGAATTGCCTTCAATCCAGTCACCGCACCGGGCAAATGCGCTTCGAACTCGTCAGCAGAAAGAGTTCTTGGGTCACGCCCGATCAAATGACCTTCATCGGCGTCGTATGGGCTGGGCATTAGGAGCGGGTTCATGCGTCACCTCCTTTCGAAAATTCCATCTGGATCGTAGGCGAGCCGTCGATCCGGCTCAGAAAGTAGCGCCAGCGGAAACCGTCGCGCGCCTGCCAGATCTCATGAGCGCGTGTCTGCAAGTCGCGCAACGGCGCGCCGGTCAGCGTGACAATCTCCGCAGTGGCGGTGGCGGTGGTGGTTTCGCTAATCATGACTCACCTCGAATTTTCATCAGCCGTTCGCCGTGGTCCAGCATCGCTTGACTTTCGTCGCCAAGCCGCGTCCCGCCGCGTGTCTTGACCCAATGTTCGCGCGCTTCCGTCATCGGCATGTAGCGGCAACCGGCCAACACAAGAGGCTCTTGCCCCTCGCGCAGTTGCAAAAAGAAATGATGTCCATCGCTGCGCTGGCCTAGGCCAATCACGGTTGTGCCCGTGAGGTATGCGCCCCTGAGGTCTGCATCCCTGAGGTATGCGCCCCTGAGGTCTGCGCCCCTGAGGTATGCGCCCCTGAGGTCTGCGCCCCTGAGGTATGCGCCCCTGAGGTCTGCATCCCTGAGGTCTGCATCCCTGAGGTCTGCGACCCTGAGGTCTGCATCCCTGAGGTCTGCGTCCGTGAGGTCTGCATCCCTGAGGTCTGCGCCCGTGAGGTCTGCGACCCTGAGGTTGCCCACACCAGACAGGATTACCTTTCCAGTTAAACGGTGCTTAATTTCCCAACTCATGACGCATCCTCAGTCGGCAGGCCCTCGAAAATCCGCTGAGCAATCCGCACGGACGGCATGGGCAGGTCCGCAATGTTCTTGGTAAGCATCTTCCAATTCTCCATCTGTGCTGCAATCAGCGAGGGATTGCATTCAAGTCCAAAATCAACATGCCATCCTCTTCGGCCAACTCGACGTCAGTTGTTCCGAGAGGGATGCGGGCCGCGAACTGCGCGGGAATGGAAAGTTTCACTGACGCAGCACGAGTGCCACCTGACTTAGCTACAGACCTGCTACCGCCATCGTGGATATGGAACGCAAGCAAATCACCGTCCACGTAAACGTCAGCCCGATCCGCAGGCACCATTTCCTTTGGCAGGACAAGGGACGCCAATCTCCCTGCGCGCGCAACAGCCGGGCGCTGCCGTCTTCTCCCAGGCCTTACTTTCTCAACTTTCTTCCAATTTGCCATCTTCTAATCCTCCATCTGTGCCGCGATCCGGCCCGTGGGCTATTCGGCGGCGGTATGGTCATAAATACAGAACGTGGCCACAGTGTCAACAAAAATATTTGCTTGACGTGGGCACATGGCGCGGATAACAATAGCGGCATGAGAGACACATTCATCAAAATCCGGGCAAGCAAAGACGAACGCGACCGCTGGCAAGATGCCTTGTCGCGTGACGGTCGAACGTTGTCCGAAGTGTGCCGCGCTGCGCTTGAGCGCATCGCCAAGCGCAAAGAACGGGAGGCGGCGGAATGAACCCGGCGCAACCAAAAGAACCGAATGCGCCGCTGATTGCCGCGCTGCTGGCCGCGAAGGAAGCGCGCCAGCCTTAACCACACGACCCGCGTTTTCCTCCCTGTCGCGGGAAACTAGCCGGGGGCACCCCAAGACGCCCCCGGCCTTTTCGAAAGGAAAGAGCATGATTGAGACGCAAAACGCGCTGCTTCGTCAGCACTTCGATGAAGGCGGAACGATCACCGGGCTTGAGGCTCTTCGCCTGTATGGTGTTAGCCACTTGCCGCGCCGCATCTTGGATATCAAGGAGGGCGGCTATCCGTTGGCGGATCGCTGGGTGCGTGTGCAAAAGGCCAACGGCGATGTTGCGCGGGTCAAGGAGTGGCGCAAGGGGGCCGAGGCGTGAAGGAATACCTGATACGCCTATCGTGGCCTAGCCGCGATCTAAGCAGCAACGCGCGGGGCCATTGGGCCAGCCGGTCGCGGGCTGTGAAGGCGTATCGCCGCGAAGCCTGGGCCATGTGCCAGCACCATGGGGTGCGTCCTATGCCCGGTGCGGTTTTGGATTTTACCTATGCCCCGCCGGATCGGCGCAGGCGTGACGCGCAGAACATGCCGCACATGCTGAAAGCCGCGATTGACGGGATAGCCGATGCAATGGGCTGCGATGACCACGGGTTCCGTTGCGTTTTCCCTAGCCAGTTTTCCGAGCCGGTTAAAGGCGGCGCGGTTCTGGTTCACATCAAACCGAAGGAGGAAAGAGAATGAGCAAGCAGGAAGTGATTGCTGTTTCGCACAAGAGCGTTGCGTCAGCCTTGGCAATGGCCCAAGCCCAAATGGGCAAGGCGCTGAAATCCGCAAACAACCCACATTTTCGCAGCAAGTATGCAGACCTTGCCAGCGTCATGGATGCTTGCCTTCCCGCCCTGAATGCAAACGGCATTGCCGTGGTGCAGCCGACCGTTGACGATGAAAGCGGGCGCTATGTGGAAACTATCCTGCTCCACGGCGAAACCGGCACCGAACTGAAATGCCGCGTCCCGCTGATTGTCCAGAAAAACGACATGCAGGGGTATGGCTCTGCCGTGACTTACGCGCGGCGCTACGGCCTCATGAGCATGGCAGGAATTGCGCCGGAAGATGATGACGGGAACGCCGCTGCAAAGGCCGCGCCAAAGGGCGAGGACCGCAAGCCCGCTGGACCGCCGCAGGAGGCGCTGGACGCCGCAAAGGACAGCTTGGCGGGGGCGGATAGCCTGGACCAGCTAAAGGCCATCTGGTCGGGCCTTCCCAAGCCTGTGCAAACCGTGCCTGCCGTTATCCAGGCCAAGGACGCGCGCAAGGCTGCATTGCAAGCCGATGCGGACCACGACGCGGCAGTAAAGTCTGCCGATCTTGATATGGACGAGGTGCCTTACTGATGACCGAACAGTGGAAAGATGTGCCGTCTCAGCCGGAGATCATGGCATCTTCGCTTGGTCGTGTTTGGGTTAAGCCATGCCATCGCCCCATGCCAAGCGGCGGGACGCGCACATACAGCAGCAAACCCACATACGGGCACGATGACACCAGCGCCACTCAACGCGCAGACAGCCCTATGCGGAAAATAGTTCGGGTCGGTCGATTAAATCGAACGTTCAAAATTCATCAGCTTGTCTGCGAGGCATTCCACGGCCCAAAGCCGTCACCAAAGCATATTGTCCTGCACTTGGACGAAGACCCATCAAATAATACGCCGATCAATCTTCGCTGGGGTACTCGCAAAGAGAACCAGAACTTCCCGAAAGCCCAAAAAGCGTTTCGCGCCCGACGTGGCGAAAATAGCTGCTGGGCAATTCACAAGAGGACATAAAATCATGCTACCACTCGAAAAAATAGGACACAACAACCCGCCTGACCCGATTGACGAAGCCCTTGCCCCGTATGGTGACGCTATAAGCGAAGCCGAAAACTGGCTTGATGGAACGACAATCGACAACGAAGACCAGATGAAAGCGGTCGATGCCATTATAAAAGACATTCGTTCCGCGAAGTCTGATCTCGCCAAGGCAAAGAAGTCGGCAACCGCACCGCTGCACGATATCTGGAAGGCGGAAATTGCAAGGTGGAAGCCGACTGAGGATGATATTGAGCGTCGGCTGAAGGGCCTTGCCGCCGTGGTCGATCCTTTCAAGCGCAAGCTGGCAGAAGAAAAGGAAGCCGCCAAGCGCGCGGCATATGAGGAAGCACGGCGCAAAGAGCGCGAGGCGGAAGAGGCGGCGCGGAAAGCTAATGCGTCCGACTATGAAGCCGCGACGGAAGCCGCTCGACTGCAAGCGGAAGCCATTGAGGCTAAGAAGGCGGCAAGCGCAGCCAACAAGGACACTGTGAAGGGCCTGCGCACTGTTACCCGGTACGCTATCGAAGATCACCGCGCGGCTCTGCATTGGATTGCCGGGAACGACCGTGACGCTATCACTGCATTTATTGACGAGTATGTGCGGCGGAACCACAAGTCAGCACAGATTGATGGTGTCAAAGTCTGGCAAGAAAAAGAGGCGTTCTGATGCCTTCCCGCGTTCTCGAAACCCACGACGACGCGGCAAAGCTGGCCCGCTTTTTTGCGGGCGGCTTGGCTGAGTTTCCCGTCACAGTGGCGTGGACCAAGGGCAAGAAGCGGACAAACCCGCAGAACGCCCTTGCCCATCGCTGGTACAAGGAAATCAGCGACCAGCGCGGGGATACTGACCCGGAAGAAGTCAAAGCGGAATGCAAGTTGCGCTTTGGTGTGCCGATTCTGCGCCGGGAAAATGACGCATGGTGCGCGGAATATGATGACCTTCTAAAGCCGCTGGATTACGCGACCAAGCTGCGCCTTGTGCAGTTTGTTGACCTTCCAGTTACCCGGCACATGACCACCAAGCAGCAGACGGAATTTATGGACACCATCGCGCGGGAATATCGCGGCATGGGATTTCGCCTGACCGATCCAGAGGCGCTGAAATACGGGGTGCCAGCATGAAACGCAGCCCCATGAAGCGCGGAAAGCCTCTCAAGCCCCGCAGTGACAAGAAGATCGCTTACAGGGCGTCAGAGGCTGGCATGGCTGGCCTAGCGCACATGCTGGCGGTCAAATGCCTGCCGTGCTGCGTTTGCGGCGCTGCGCCCCCGTCAGAGGCGCACCATTGCCGGTCTGGTGGCATGGCGCGGGATGATATGAAAACGATCCCGCTTTGCGTGGCGTGTCACCGTGGACCGCGCGGGTATCACGCGGCAAAGCGGACATGGGAGGCCGAGAATGGGCCGGATCATGGGTTTCTGCCAAGTGTAGCGCGGGATTTAGGGCATGATTAGGAAAGCGAAAGCCCCGGCCATTTACAGACCGGGGCTTGTTTTTCCGCTGGTGAGGCGGTAGAAATGAAGCACACAATTGCCAAGGATTGTTTACCACGGGTGGTGCCGGTAATGCAAGCCTTGGCCCGAATTAAAGGGCGACCAATGCCACTGACATTTACACCGAACGCGGGGACTGTGCTGCAATGAGCAAAGCCCCTTCCATGCCGATGTATTGGGACGCCTACTTGGCTGATACAACGCACCTGACGACAGAAGAACACGGCGCGTATTTGCTGCTTCTTGCGGCCATGTGGCGGCGCAATGGGGTTCTTCCTGACAACGACAGGGACAACGCCAGGATATTGGGTCTGACCCCATCTAAGTGGCGCAAGATCAAGGCTCGACTATCCGAAACCGTGTCTGGTTTTAAGGCGGATGGGAACACGGTCACGCAGGAAAAACTGCAAAAAACGTGGAAAAATACGACAAGAAAAGATACAACAAAAATCGCGAGAATGGTGCCAAAGGTGGAAGGCCCAAATCTAGCAAAAACAAAGACATAGCAAAAGCGAACGGTTCCGTTTCGCTTAACCCAAACAAAAGCATACCAGAACCAGAACCATATATAAAAGAAACACCTAAAGGTGTTTCCAAAAAAAAGCGCGGCACAAGATTGCCAGAAGATTGGCGGCTTCCCCGCCCTTGGGGCGAGTGGGCGCAAGCCGAAGGTTTCTCAGCGGACACCATCCGCAGCGAAGCCGACAAATTCAAAGACTACTGGATTTCCACACCCGGCCAGAAGGGCGTCAAGCTGGACTGGCAGGCAACGTGGCGCAATTGGATGAGGAACAGCGATGGCAAACGAACTCACAAGCCCGCAGGACACGCGGCAACTGATAGCTTCCTTGCGGGGTGGGGCCTTGACGGAAGTCAGGACGCCGGAGGAAGCGCAAGCGATAGCCCGTCAATGCGAGACGTTACGCCGCCCGGCAGCGACCGAATGGCTGCGGGGCAGGATTGGAACGCTCCTGGCGCAATACTTCGTTTCCCCACTTCCGCCGGAAATGGTCCGGGCGATTTCTGAGGATTGGTTAGCCGTGATCTGCGCAAATGGAAACCCGCCCGAATGGGCTGTGACCGATGCTTGCCGCTGGTGGATCGGCCCGGACAATCCGCAGCGCGGGAAGAAACCGCAGGCGGGCGACATTGCCAAGCGGATCAAGTGGGAACTCGGGCCGGTGGCAATGGGCGAGGTCAAGGTTGCCGGGTTTCGCCCGCAAGCCGATGAGCAGCGAGAACGCCGCAGCGAAGCAGAAATCCAGCGCATGGCCGAAGCTGGCAACCGTGCCGTTAAGGCGCTGCAACGCAAGGCGGGCGCGCAATGACCATCACGGAAGCCATTCATTCCGCCGCCGCGCGCCACGGCATCGACGCGCAAGCGGTTCTAGGCCCCAAGCGATACCCGGAACTCGTCGCAGCCCGGTGGGAGGGATGGGCCAATGCTCACGCCAGCGGCCACACATTCGCAGCAATAGCCCGCGCCACTGGCCGGGATCATACCAGCGTCATGCACGGTGTGCGGCGCTTCAACGAAAGGACAGCGAAATGACAGAACGGGCCAATGGCGAGGAACTGCGCCAATTCATCGAGCGCATCGAGCGGCTGAACGCGGAAAAGCAGGAAGCCGCTGACCTGGCAAAAGACGTTTTCGCGGAGGCGAAGGGGCGGGGGTATTGCGTTGCGACGCTAAGGCGTATAGTGTTAATGCGTAAAAAGACGCAGGAGCAGATTGATGAAGAAGAAGCAATTCTTGAAGCATACAGGTGCGCCATCGGCATGTAGCGGCGGCATGGAGTGGAGGCAGTGCCATGAGTTCCCGTTATATTATGTATCAGCTTTTGGGGACGTAGTTAGCGCAAGAAGAAACAAGAGGCTTAAAGGCTTTATGGATTATGACGGATACCCTTCATACAAGATTGAGGATCAAAATGGAGTAAAAAGACAAGTGTCTGCGCACCGCCTTGTTGCCTTTTGCTTTATATCTTCTGCCCCAAGCCCTAACGCGCAAGTCAGGCACATCAATGGCAGTAGGTTGCACTGCCATTATAGGAATTTGAAGTGGGGGACGGCAATCGAAAATAGGGAAGACACAAGGGCTCACGGAACAAGTTCAGCTATGGGAGAAAGAAACCCAAAAGCAAAGCTTACGGAACAGTGTGTTCGAGATATTCGTAGGCTCCATCGCGACATAAGGGAGGGGCGGTTGAATATGCGCGTATCAGATTTGGCGGAGAAGTATGGAGTGCACATTTCAACGGTTTGCGACATTGCAAGTCGAAAAGCATGGAAGCACGTCAAATAGTTTGCAACAACGAAAGGTCTAAGACATGCAGCAACTGATTATCGCCGGAACGGTTGGCAGGGATGCCGAACTGAGGCAAACGCAAGGCGGCGATGCCGTTCTCAGCTTTTCGCTGGCAGTGGACAACGGCAAGGACCGGGACGGCAACAAGCGTGACGCGACTTGGTACGATTGCAGCCTATGGGGCAAGCGCGCCAATTCTCTGCAAAGCCACATCCGCAAAGGCGATAAGCTGACAGTCACCGGACGCCCTGGCGCGCGGGAACACAACGGCAAGGTTTACATGCAGTGCAGCGTGAACGAACTGACGTTCCAAGGCGGTGGGCAGCGGCGTGACGACACCGGCGGCGGATACGACCGCGACCCGGCGCTGCAGGCCCCTAGCGGCTACGGCGCGGGCGGTTCGCCAATGGGCGGCGGCTTTGACGAGGACGCCATACCGTTTAACAAGGAGGCCCGCGTCTGATGCTGGAACATGATGGTAGTTTTATGCCGGTTTCCCCTGATCAGGTTGTGACTGTTTTGCAAAGAAACGGTGAACAAGATGAAGGCAAGGCCAGCGAATTTGGATGGAAGCATCGCCTAGATCATAACGGAAAACCGTGGGGTGGAGATATTATCGCATATGTGGAGGCCCGCGTCTGATGTTGCCAAGCCAATCCACAATCGCAGTGCGCCAAACCCCCGACCGTGAAACTCCAGCCGTCATCAAAACCAAGACGGAATGGAACAACCGCTACACCTCAGCATATGAGGACGCCATGGCCGATCTCATGCGCAAGGAGGCCCGCGCGGCTAATGCGCGAATGCAGGGCGGCGGGGCATGGGATAGCATGTCAAAAAATGAAGCGGTGGGCCGATCAATGGGCTACCGTCAGGCCGTGCTGGACTATCTCAAGGATAATCCGGGCTGGAAGGATCGGCGCACCATCGCCGCGAATGTTGATGTGCCTGATGATGGGCTATCAAACGCGCTGCACGGCCTTGTGACAAACAGATCGCTGGTAAAGCGGATCGTTCAAGGCGGGGCTGGCACAAGCGGGCGTCTAGGGCAGTGGCGCATTGCAAAGGGCGCTGACATATCGCCAAAGGCGCTGCGGCGGACAAATCGCCAGCGGCTGCAATTGGCCCTGACAGACCAGTGGCAGACTACAACGCAGCTTGCCGCAAAGACCGGACTAAACGCGGACCAGGCCCGCCGCGCGCTTCTGTCAATCACAAGCTGCGGCGACGCATCCCGCGATTACGTCGAACAAAAGCAGGGCGGCAAAAGGGCAATTTGGCGCAAGGCCGGGGCGGAAAGGCGCAAGGAGATAAAAACGGCGGTTGAACAGCTTCTCAGCATTTTGGACTGCGGCGAATGGTTGACGCTTCGCCAGATCGCGGACAAAATCGAGACGTGGAGCGACAGACGCCTACAATCGCAGCTATCCACGCAGGTTTCTATCGGTGTGCTTGAAAAGCGCCTTGAGGTGATCGGTGGCCGGAAAAAGACGCAGTGGCGGCGCAAGGAGGGCGGGGAATGAGCGACGCCGCCGAAGCAATGGCAAACGCGGTGATCGGACTAGCCGTCTCATGGGCCGCGACGTTCTTCGTGCTTGGCTACACCGCCGCAGGCAGCGCCGCAGTCACCGCAATGTTTTTTAGCCTGTCCTTCGCCCGCTCTTGGGCGCTGCGGGCGCTGTTCAGGAGGCTAGGCAATGGCTGACCCATGGAAGCGAAAGGAGGTAATCGGGGATTGCGTTCTGTATCAGGGCGACTGTCTGGAAGTGATGCGCGCGCTTGGCAAGGTGGATGCGGTGGTGACCGATCCGCCGTATGGGATTGATTACGGGCGTGCCGGTGGCTTCAGTGCTTCGCACGGGTGGGGCCAGTGGAGAGAAAATGTCGAATGGGATGCCGAACGCCCAGACGCAATCGTCTTTGACGCCATGCTGGCTGCAAGCAAAGAGCAGGTGATATGGGGCGGCAACTACTTCGCTGACCTTCTACCCGCAACTATGCGCTGGCTTGCGTGGGATAAGGGGCAGCGTGACTTCAGTCTGGCGGATATGGAGCTGGCCTGGACTTCACAGCGAAAGGCCGTCCGAGTCTTTACTTACGCTAGAGGAAAAGCCGTCAAAGACGGCAAGCAGCACCCCACACAGAAACCCGTCGCTCTCATGGAATGGTGCCTCGGCTTCCTACCCAACGCCGAAACCATCCTCGACCCCTTCATGGGCAGCGGCACCACCCTCGTTGCCTGCGCCAAGATGGGCCGCAAGGGCATCGGGATTGAACTTGACCCGGACTATTTCGACATAGCCTGCAAGCGCGTCGAAGAAGCCTACAGACAGCCCGACATGTTTGTTGAACCACCAAAGCCGCAACCAAAGCAGGAGGGCTTTGACCTATGACCATCCGCGGCACCATCGACCGGATGCAGGCCACCATCGACGCGCAACGCGCCAAGATCGCCCGCATGGAAGCCGGACGCCACAAGCAGGACAAACGCGAGAACGCCGCGCTGTCCAAGATCGTGCAACTTGAGCAGGACGTGGCCGCTTTGCAACGCGCGCTTGACCGCAAGGTAGCCGAGTGCCTACGCTGGCAACAGCAGGCCCGCCCGCTCCTGACGGAAGCCGAGGACGAAGCCGGGACGAGCGCAATGGTGGAGCTTGAGAGAAGGGGGGATGTGTGGTGAACCAGCGGGCAAGCTACACCATCGGGCAGGTGGTGCCGTATCACAAGCCGCGCGGCGTCGTATCTGACAGCCCATGCGCGCCACGCTGGAACGCGCTACGGGTGCCGCCGGGGCAAGAGGCCGCAAAGACCGCCATGCTGCGCAGCGCGGGCGTTTTCGCCATGTTCCCCAAGGAAGAGCGGACGCGGTTCAAGAACGGCAAGAAAATCGTCACGGAACACGCCACAGTCACGCAGTTGATCTACGCCCGCTTTACCAAAGAACCGCAGTGGGACGTGATGAAGGATCGACGCATCATCACAGGCGTGATCTGCCACAACGCCCGCCCGGTCAACATTCACCCGGATATCATCCGCCAGGTGCAGGGCCTGCCAACAGAGGCCGAACGCATAGCAGAGGCAAAGCGGCAAATGCAGGAAGCGCTGTATCGCGTCGAACCGGGCGACAAGGCGGAAATCCTCGAAGGCCCGCTTGCCGGTCTGGTGGTCGAGATATCAGCCGTGCAGGGCAAGCGCATCTGGTGGATGCCGGTGGGCGGCGGGATTAAGGGCGAAGCCAGCCATGGCAGTCTGAGGCGCGTTGAACCCTAGCACTTGCGTGGCATACAAAATCTGG
>FUIF01017251.1_pt1 | contig 39822 bp, 54 predicted proteins | sample 1003461 | NCBI WGS metagenome assembly FUIF01 (sample SAMEA80401918, study PRJEB19352) | marine metagenome
AGCGAAAGCGTAAGCAAAATGTTCGTGCCGGGTATTCGCCGGCACTTTTTTCCGTATGGTGTCGGGCAAGTCGATCTACAGCTACGGACCCAGCCCCCAGGCTGATCTGCGCAGCGATGATTTCGACGACGATCCGGCACCGATAAAGGTCGAATCCGCCTACATCCGCGCGGGCTCGACGATCACCGACAACGAGCAAGTCGATGAGTACCGATTCGAGGCGACGGGCTCCTGGCTGCTGACCGGCGGTGCGACCATCCAAAACAACCAGGCGAACCTGTCCGGCATCAGCACGCTGTCGCAGAACCTGTCCCTGGTCGCGGGCCGCACGTACACCCTGCGGTTCGACATCGACGTGAACGTCGGCGACGTGGTGGTCCAGGTGCAGCAGAACGCGGTCGACATCCTCAACCAGACGATCGCAGCCGGCGGCTATTACGAATTCGATTTCGAGTACACGACCACGCTGCCGGTGATCATCTTCACGACGGCCGACGGCTCCGACGATTCCCAGGTGCTGGACTGCTCGATCATCGAGCGCGGCCTCGATCGCCTGGAGCTCCCCGACGGACGTGGCAGCGACTACATGTGCCGCATCATCGACCAAACCGAATACAACCGCCGGTTCACGAAAGGCACCGGCGGGCGCCCGTATCGCATCCTGTTCGATCGGGGCTACGAAATCGCCGAGATCCGGTTCGACAACAGCGCCGTCGCCGGCGACATCCTGGTGATGGATGTCCTGGTCGATCGCACCACCGTGCCGCGTCTCGACTCAACCATTCGACTCAACACCAACGCCCTCAAATGGCTGCGCTACGCCCTGGCCGATGAAATGGCCGGCGAGTACGGCAAATCGCTGACCGTGCGACAGATGCAGATCATGAAAGAAGCGAACGATCGCCTGGTGCAAGGAACCTGGCGTCGGAACCGTCTCAGAGTCGATCGAGGCTTGCGCGAGCGCCCGAGCTTCGACATTAACCGCGGAGATCCGTAATGCCTGTTTCAAACGTACTGCGGCCGACCGAGCAAATTACCGTCCAAGGACTGCCGGCCGGCGGTGCCCTGGTGTATTTGTACGAGCCAGGCACAACGACTCCCGTCACCAGCTACAGCGACAGCGGCCTGGTCACGCCGAACCCGCACCCGGTCAAACTGACGGGCGCCGGCCGCGGCAACATCTGGATCTCGCGCGACGCCGACATGGTGGTCAACGACAAGAACGGCAACCTGATCCTGTCCGCCGATAACGTCAACCCGGACGCCCTGGGCAACGATAAATCCGGCGGCCTGGTGCCGAACGGTTCGTTCGAGCTCGACAGCAACAGCGACGGCGTGCCGGATGGCTGGACCCTGGCAAGCGATCCCGGATCCTCGAACGCCCTGGACAACACGCAGAGCACCAGCGGTAGCCAGTCGTTCCGGTTCACGTCCACCGGCACCGGTGGCGGATCCCTGACGACCACCGACTTTTTCCCGGTCAACGACACCGAGCAGCTGCGCGTCAATGTGGACCTGTTCAGCAGCCTGGCGACCGTGCTCAACATCGTGCGCGTCGAGTGGTACGACGTGAGCCAGGTGTCGATCAGCAACAGCGACATCTACAGCAGCACGGCCAACCCGACCGTGTGGACCACGCAGAACCTGTTCGCTACGCCGCCGGTCGGCGCGCGGTTCGCGAAACTGCGCCTGATCGGCATCGACCCCAGCGTGCTGCTCTCGGGCAACACGTATTTCGATAACGTCAGCGTGTTTTACCCGGCCGTGGTGTCCGGCGTATTCGACAACATCACCATCCAGGACAATCAGATCATCACCACGAATCTGAACGGCGACCTGGAGCTCGGCCCGAACGGCACCGGCGCGGTCAACATCAGCAGCAACAATGCCGTCAGCCTGAGTGATGCGAAAAACCCGCTGAACATCGGCACCGATCAGCCCGCCAGCAACGGCCACATGGCGCTCGGTGAATCCACCATCCAGCGCAAGACGAACGGCACGACCGCCGGCAACATGGCGATCCAGCCCCTGGGCGGCATCCTGACGGTCACGTCGGCCGTGGCCGGCGCAGAGTTCCGCGTCGCTGCAAAAACGTATCTGGCGGACGCCGGCGTCGTTGACCTGGCGAATGACGACAACGCGCTGAACATTGGCCCGTACACATCGACGAGCCCGCACCTGGCGATGGACCGCACTCAGATCCAAGCGAAGGCCAACGAGACGACCGCGGGCGCGATCACGATCAACGGCCTGGGCGGAAACTTGACCCTGGGCGAAGCGGCAAACACGAGCACGACGACGATCCGCAACCTGGTGAATCTGAGCCGCGACGATGCGGTCGACCTGACCGATGTGGTCAACGCGCTGAACATCGGCGCCGGCGACCCGTCCACGACGCCCCACATGGCTTTCGATCAGAACGACATCCAGGCGAAGGCAACCGCGACAACGGCTGCGGATCTGAACATCCAGCGCCTGGGCGCGAATCTGAACCTGGGCCCGCAGTCCGGCACCGGTGCGGTGTCGCTGTACCACAACGGCAACCTGACGCTGCAAACCAGCGAACCAGGCGTCGCAGCCCTGTTCTCGACTGTTTCCGGCGCTCCGGGCACACCGGACGCGATCACCGACACGTTCCTCGAGTTCCGCAGTGCAAACGACAATCTGTACGCCGAATGGGGATTCCGCGGCAGCCTGACAACGGAATTCACGCTGCGCAGTTACGTGGCCGGCGGCGACATTCGCCTGGCCGGCACAACAACGGCCGGCGGCGCAGTAAATGTATTCGACGCTGATCCCGACGGCGCTGCCGAGCTCTACCACGCCGGCGAGCGCCGCATCCTGACGACGGCCGCGGGTGTCGGTTTCAACGGCGGTGCAGGCGACACGCTCGTCACCCTGGCGCACAACAGCGGATTCGACGCGACGATGGGCCCGATCGCATTCTCGGGTGGTTGCTGCCTCAAGACGCTGGACAGCGGCGAGGGCCGCATCGTGCAGACCGATTTCCTCGGTACCGAGCAGGAGCCCTGGCTCACGTTCGATCGTGATGCAGCGGTCACTCTGTTTCGTAACGGCGACGAGAAAGCGCGCACTGCAAGCGACGCGAACGGCGCCCTGGAGATCAATAAGGGCAGCGGCTGGAACCGTGTGCTGGATCTCGACGACCTGGGCGCGCCGAACGAGACGGGCACATTTACGCCCACCTGGTCCGGCTTTGCGGTCGGCAACGAACCGGCGAATGCGTTCACCTACGAGCGATACGGCAACCTGGTGATCATTTCGGTCAACGGCGGCAACTCCGGCGTATCTAACGCGACCAACATGTCGTTCTCCGGGTTGCCGGTCAGTCTGCGCCCCAGCGGCGTGACGAACACCGCGCTGCTCAACTTTGTGGACGATGCCGGTGTGCTGATCGGTTACTGCAACATCAGCGCGACGGGTGTCGTGAGCTTCATCGTGCGTGATTCGTTGACGAGTGCCACCAGCGTCGGGTTTACCAACGTCGGCAACAAAGGCGTCGGCAGCGGCTTCATGATGATGTACTCGCTCGAGGCGGGCTAATGCCCCAGCGCATCACCATTCCATTCGTCGGCGGTGAGGCCCGCGATCGCACGGTGATGGTCAACAACCAGGCGACCGTCAATTTCATGCAAGCGATCAAGGGCGCCGGTGCGAAGGCTCCGATCGTGCTCGAGACAGCACCTGGCCTGATCGACCTGGCGCAAGCCGGCAACGGCGCGCTGCGCACGTCGATGATGATTGCCAGCGCAGTGCGCGGCACAAAGGATCTCTACGGGGTTTACGGCGACAACCTGGTCGCGCAGACGACGGCGCTGTCGAATCTCAACGTCGGCACGCTCAATGCGAACAGCGGCCGGGTGCCGATCGCTCGAGGCCGCAACTACATCGCCATGGTCGACGGCACCGACGGCTACACCTACGACGGCACCACGTTCGCTCAGATCACCGACCTGGATTTCCCGGCCAACCCGACGCACATCGTCTACCTGGACGGCTTTTTCATCGTCAACGAGTCCGCCACCGACAATTTCTACATCAGCGCGCTGGAGGATCCGACCAGCTGGAATGCGCTCGATTTCGAGGCGGCCAGTGTGGCGCCGGACAATGCCCTGGCGATCGCGGCCAGCCAGTCGCTGCTGTGGATCTTCGGCGACGAGACGGCGCAGCCGTATTACAACAACGGCAACGCTGATTTCCCCTACGAGCTCGTGCTCAACGGCGTGCAGGAGGTCGGGATCCTGGCGCCTGATTCCCTGGCGGAATCCGACGACGGCATTTTCTACCTGGCAACGACGCCCGAGGGTGGCCGGTTCGTGTATCAGATCAACGGCACCCAGGGCCGGGTGATCTCGAACGACGAGCAGGAGGCATTTCTCGACACGGTGACGGATCCGACGACGGCCTACGGGTTCATCTACAAGCAGCAGGGCAAGTCGTTCTACGTGCTCCAGCTGGGCGCTACGGGTGGTTCAGATCCGCGCACCAGCAGCACGCTGATTTTCAACATCAAGGCCCAGGGCTGGGAAACCCGCGAGCTCCAGGACGGCACGGCCTGGCGCGCAGCCGGCCACGGCATCCTGGACAACCGCAACATCGTCGGCAGTCGCCTGGCGGCACGGCAGCTGGAGCTCAGTCTCACCACCTACCAGGACGCCGGCCAGGAACTGATCCGGCGCCGGCGCACGCAGATCCTGCACTCGACGAACCAAAACATGGACTGGTGGCAGCTGGTGGTGGACATCCAGGGCGGTGTCGGCAATGCGATCGCACCGGGCAATGACCCGCAGATCAAACTGCGCTACTCCGACGACGGCGGCCAAACCTGGAGCAACTGGCTCACGCAGTCGGTCGGCAAGCTCGGCGAAACATTCACGCGCCTGGTGTGGAACAATCTCGGCATCAGCCGCAACCGGGTGTTCGAGATCGAGTACAGCGAAGCGACCCCGCTCACCATCATCAACGGCTACGCGGTCGTGCAACCGCTGAACGACTGACATGCCCAGCGTCGAGCCGATTTCAACAACGACGGGAAGCTCCCGAACCGGTTCTCGCGCTGGATCGAGGCCCTGCGCCAGAAACTGCGCCCGATTCCCGACTTCATCGAGGGCGACGGATCTCCCGAGGGTGTTGTCACGGCCGAGCGTGGCACGCGATACTTCAACCGCACCGGCGCTGCGGGAACCTTCGGCTATGTCAAAAGCACAACAACAGGAAACACCGGCTGGATCGCCTACTTCTGAGCCTGTGACCAGCAAAGACGTGATCGCGAACGCGGCACGCTATCTCCAGGAACACCTAAGCACCGAGGCTGCGATCGCCCAGCTGGAGGAGTACACCAGCCAGCAGCCGCAACTGGAGATCGAGACGATCGAGGGCTGGAAAAACGGCATGTACACGCGCGAGATACTGATCCCCCAGGGCGCGCTGATCACCGGCCGGGTGTATCGCGAGGACTACATCGACATCATGATCTACGGCGAGATCCTGGTCGCCGGGCCGGACGGCGTACATCACATGGCCGGGTACAACATCTGCGACGGCCGCGCCGGACGGAAGCGTGCGGGCCTGGCATTCGCCGACACGCGCTGGATCACCATCCACCGCTGCCCGGACGAGCTCGAGGATCCGATCGAGCAGCTGAGTTTCTACTCGAAAGCCGAGTGGCAGACGTGGCGCGATCGCCAGGACTATTTGCTGGTGGTGGACGAATCCGGGTTCACGCCCGAACAAATCGCCCACCAGGTCGAAAACGAAGCTGATCGCATGAACGTCGACGAGTCCGAGTACGGCGTGATGGTGGCAACATCGAAGATCCACGGCCTGGGCATGTTCACCGTGCTGCCTCGAGCAACCGGCCAGAAGATCATGCCGGCCAGGATCAACGGCATGCGCACCCAGGCTGGCCGCTACGTCAATCACTCACCGGAGCCGAACTGCGTGATGTCCTGGCACTCGCCGGAAGTGATCGAATTAGTCACTGCGCGCCCGATCGAGGCAAACGAGGAATTAACGGTCGATTACCGCCATTCGCTGCAAATCACGCGCTCTGGCTTCCCTGGCAAATAAATTTTGCTAAGATCGCCCCACGGTCCCAAGTCGCAGACGTGCGGGGCGAGGCAGTAATTCAGTGGCTGACCCGTCGATCGCTCCCTGGCTAACACCAGGCGGAAACACTGCAACCAATGGAGTTTTTCCGTGTCTGGTATCGCAACAGCCATCGTCGGCGGTGCAGTAGTCGGGGCCTACGCCACCAGCCGAGCCGGCGACGCCGCAGCCGATGCAACCCGCGAGGGATCCGCTAACGCCGCAAACGCGCAGATCTACAGCACGGATCGCCAGATCCAGGAGATCCAGCGCCAGTTCAACTACCAGGTCGAAACACTCCAGCCGCGCCTCGAGGCCCAGGGCGCCGGCACCGACGCATTCCGCGCGCTGACCGGCACGATCGGCAACGAGCTCGAGCGCGACCCGATTACCGGGCGCCCGATGGAGATTTACGGGCGCAACCAGCAGGAACGTCGCGCCGAGGAGCGCCTGGATTTCCTGCGCAACCAGGAGCAGGAGATCGGCCGGGCCTACATCGAGGCAACGGAGCAGATCACTGCGCTACAGGCCGAGCGTGATGCCGCGATCGCTGCCGAGCGCGACGCAGCCATAGCAAACGCACCGCCGCGGAACCGCCGGATCGGTGGCGTCGTGCAGGACGTTGCGAGTGGTTTGATTGATAGCGATTGGGAGCCCACCGCGGACCCGTCGTTCGATCTCCAGATGCAGAATCTGCGCGCGCGTGCCGAGAACAGTCTGCGCCAGCTGACCGACATCGACGAGCAGATCCAGGCTGCCGATCGCAACCTGGAGTCGACGTATGGCGCCCGCGAATTCCTCGAGGGCGGCAGCTATCGCCAGGGCGAAGGCGGCAGTTTCTTCGATCCGCTGCTGAACCGGCAGCGCCTGGCAGAAACCGAAACACTCAGCGGCCAGGTGCAGAACACGCTCCAGGCTGGCACCACGCCGGAGAACGATCCGTTCCGCAACTACATTGCGGACAACCAGATCGCCGCGGCCACGCCCGAGGAGGACGCCCGGTTCATGCGTGCGCGCGATGTCACGAACGCCGGCGATTCGCTCCAGACCGACGTGCTCCGCACCGACATTGCAGGGCGCCAGCTGGCCGACGGCGCAGCCGGCACGAACGTGTACGGCGAGGACTTCGAGACTTCGCCTGGCTACAACTTCATGGTCGAGGAAATGGACCGCGCGCTCGATCGCCGCAATTCAGCCGGCGGTAACTACGGCGGCCGCGCGATCATGGAAGCCCAGCGCCGCGCCCAGGGCCTGGCAGCGGGCGAGTATTACAATTGGGCAGCCGGCCGCACGCAGGATCTGCAACGCCTGGCTGGCGCCGAAGCGACCGACGCCGCACGCCTGGACAACAGCGCGACGAACTATCTGGCGCGCCGGGCCGAGGACATCCGCCGCGGCGATACCGCGCTCAGTCAGTACGAGGACCAGCGCGTCATGGACCAGGGCCGCGGGGATGCGGCATTCGAGAACTACCTGGCACGCCGCCAGGGCGATGCGACTCGCATGGACCAGGCAGCGGCAAACGTCGATCGACTCCAGGGTGTGGATCTCCAGCGCCAGGATCAGAGCTACTACAATTTCCTGAACAACCAGGCGCTGATGTCGGGCTTCGGGGATCCGTCTGCCCAGGCGGTCGATGCCAGCAACAGCGCCGGCAGCCAGGTCGCAAACGCCTACGGCTCGCAGGGCGCCAGCCTGGCCGGGATCTACCAGCGCCAGGGCGAGAACATGGCGAACATCAATTCCGGCACGATCGCGGGCATCAACAACGCCGCGCAGTCCGGCATTTCCAACTTCCTGATGTACCAGGCCCTGGGGTAAGCGATGGCTGTACAGATGCCACAATTCAATTTTCTGGACGTAGGGCAGACCCTGGGCCGCGCCGAAGCGATCAAAGGTCAGCGGCTGCGCAACGAGCTCGCCGGCATGGACAAGGACGAGCGCCAGCGCATCGCCGACGCCCGCCAGAAATCCGACGAGATCCGCGGCATGTACGACTCGATGCCCGAGCAGATCCAGCAGCTGGAAGCCGCGGGCCTGTTCGACGAGGCCGAGGAAGTGCGCAACAGCTACGTCGATTCCCAGCTGAACGCGATCAACATGATCGAGGGGCTGCGCAACGGCATCAACGCCGACAACTACAAATCGTTCCGGGCCGACATGATCGCGTCCGGCTCGATGAGCCCTGAGTTTCTGCCGGTCGAGTACAGCGACCAGTGGTTCCGCGACCAGGTGGACGAGCGCAAAGGCGCGATCTCGAAGTTCACGAAAAAATACACCGACCAGGGTGTGACGTGGGCCCAGGACTACATCACCCAGGACGGCGAGATCCTGTGGGACATGATGAGCGACCCGTACCGCGCCGACACCGGCAAGGGCAAAGGCGGAAGCGGCGGCGAGTGGGGCGGCATGAAGTCGGCCGACAGCAACGCGATCCGCGGCATGGCGAACGAACTGTTCGGTGGCTTCTTCGATCCGCAGACGGGCCAATACGCCGGCCTGACACCCGACAAATCGCAGAAAGTGGCCGCGCTCTCCGAGGAAGCCGCCAAGATCTACAGCGCCAACGAGGGCCGGATCCCGCATTCGGAGGCCCTGGCTCGCGCTGCCCGCAAACTCGAGATCGACATCCCCCAGGTGTCGCCCAACACACCAGGCGGTGCGAACGCGACGGATCCGTTCGGCTGGAGGTAGGCGCCGATGGCGACTGCGCTCCAGAAATTCCGGGCCCAATACCCGCAATACAACGACCTGGACGACGAAACACTCGGCCAGCGGATCCATCAGACCTTCTACTCGGACATTCCCGAGGCTGATTTCCGACGCCGCGCAGGGCTGCCAGCTGCTCCCCAGGCTGCACAGGAGCCCGAATTTGACGAGATCCTGGATCAAAGCATTCAGGAGCGCCGGAGCTCACAAAATCCGCTGACGGGCGATCCTGACGCTCTGGCGGGCTTCGAGCTCGAGCCCCCGGAAGCCGTGGGAGTCTCCAGCGAGGACGTGGAAGCCGCGAAACAGCGCGGATTTATCAACAATGCAACGCGCCTGGCGGCCGAGCGGGGCACCGGGCTGCTGGGCAATGCCATCCGCGGCATCATCGGCAAACCAGGGCAGGCCCTCGAGGAGCGGTTCGGCGGCGGCCAGATCGTGTTCGGCACCGATTGGGGCCCTGACGATCCGGCGGACGGCAAATTCCGCGTGCGGTACATGGACTCCGACGAGTGGGACGAGTTTCAGCAGGGCAACCAGGTGGACAACGTATTCACCGACTCAGTGCCCGATTATCTGCTCTCGCGTGAGTTCGGTGGCGTTCCCAGGGCTACGGTCGACTCGATCAAGGAAAGCTACGAAAACGGCGAAATAGGGGGCACTCTCGGCAATGTTTTCGCATTCGGGCTGGAGCAGGGGATCCAGTCAGTCCCGGACATGCTGGCGGTCATGGCCGGCCCGCTGTCGCTTGCCGGCTACATCGGCGCGCGGGCGGACGAGATCGGCGAGACACGTGCTGAAAACAAAGGGCTCGAGGAGGGCACGTTCCAGGAGAACCTGGAGGCGATGCCGTTCGCGATCGGCTCCGCGTTGTTTGAGAAATTCGGCGCGGGTAAGATCAAAGCAGCCTGGGGTGGAAAGGCGGCCGACGAGATCGGCCAGGAAGTCCTCGAGGCAGGGCTCAACGCAGCGGCTAAACGGGTCGCGAAGCGCACAGGAACAGCGGCCGCATCGGAAGCGGGCACCGAAGCGTTCCAGGAGGGTGTCCTGGAATACCTCGGCGAGAAATTGGGCACGGACGCCCCGCTGACCTGGGAGGAGGCCGTCGAACGTGGGTTTTTCGGCGGCCTCGGTGGCTTCACGCCAGGCGCAGTTTTCGGTGGTGCAGCCGCAGTCGGCGGCGAAACTACTCGAGCACTCGACGATCGGTTCGTATTCGGTGATGCGGACCAGGACACGATCGAAGTCGAGGACGCGCCGGACACCGATTTCGACGACGACGGCAACGTCGTGCCCACAACCCCCGAGCCCGAAGTCGATCCGGCTGTCCGCCAGGGTGAGCTCGAGCAGCTGATCGCTGACGGTGAATCCATGCTCGAGTCGGCGATCGGCCGACGTGACGCCGAGCAGGACATCGAAACCCAGGACGCCCTGGCAAACGACGCCCGCGCGATCGAGGCGAACATCAACGCCTGGCGCCAGGAACTGGCCGACATCACCGGCGAAGTCCCGCCAGGCTTCCGGCGCCCGGACGGCACGATGGTGCCCCAGGACGGATTCCCCGAGCGCCCACGCGCGAAACGCGACGATGAGCCGGACGAGCCCCAATACTTCGACAATCGGCTGAAACGCGAGGAATACCGCGTCGGCCTGGCGAACATGGCCGGCGAGCTCCAGGTGGGCGGCGGCGGCATGGGCACCCTCATCTACGAGCCGGAGTACGACGGCGACCCGAACCCGCCGGTGGTGGGCCGTGTGCCGTCTGAAAACCCCGGCTGGTTCCAGGATCTGGCGGGCACCGATGCAGAAATGTCGGTTAACCAGGTGCAGACCGCTGTCGAGAAAGCACTCAACGGCCAGAAACTCGGTGTCCGCCAGTCTCGCGTCGTCAACACCATGCTGGACTCGATCACCGACGGCCGTGTGAGCGGCGTCGAATCGGCGCGCGCGCAGCTGGAAGCCGCCCGCGAAAGCCGGCGCCAGGCACGGCGTGACTCGGATCTGCTGCCGGATGAGTACGACGAGATCGCCGGCGAGCGTTTCGAGGAAACCGACTATCTGCCGGAAATGGATGCCGAGGCCCGCATCCTGGACGAACTGGCTGCCGAGCTCGACATGTACGGCGAGGAGATCAGCGAGCGTGTCGGTATAATCCTGGACGGGGCCGAATCGACCTACGCAGCGATGCAAGCCCTGGAGGCGCTACTCGATGAGCAGAGAACAACTAAAACTGGTACGCAGGTCACGGCGTCTGAGGAAGGCAGCGGGCAAGCTGCCGAAATGGAAGGACGGCAGGAAACCGGCGAAACCGTCGCCGAACCCGAGCAAGAAGTAACCGAAGCCGACGCGCTCCCGATCAGCCGCGATCGTCGCGGTGTTTCACGTGGAACCGATCGTCGCCAGGACACACGCCGGCGCGATGAAGTTTCGCGCATGACGGTCGACGAAGTGATCGACAAGCTCTACACCGACGAGCTCACCGGCCTGATGAACCGCCGGGCATTCAACGAGGAACTGGACGACGCCAGTGCAGTCGGCTCGATCGACGTGGACGGCCTGAGTGGCGTCAACGATAACCTGGGGCACAACGCCGGCGACGCGCTGATCCGCGCGGTGGGTAAGGCTCTCAAGGATGCCAGTGCCAAGTACGGCACCGACGCATTCCACATCAGCGGCGACGAATTCTATGTCCTGGGCGACGACGGCGGCCAAGTCCAGGCCACGATCAACGACGCAAAACGCGAGCTCGAGGCGCAGGTGCTCGAGGCCGACAAGGGGCAGCTGACCGGGATCCAGATCACCACCGGGATCGCCGGCAACAAGGCCAACGCCGACGAGCAGATGGAGCGGACGAAAAAACCCGCGAGGCGCAAGGCAAGCGCAACCCGAAAGGCATGTTGCCACCTGGTGGGATCCTGTACTCGAAGGGCCTGGGCGATCGCGACATGCAGCCAGGCAACAACTACGTGAACATCATCGGCCAACGTGGCGAGCTCCCGCTCAACCCGATGAACGAGTACACGCTGGGCGACGGCCGGGTGGTGCGGATCCCGAATAAGCCGGTGCGGCGCCAGGACATCATGGACACGCTCCAGCGCCGGCTCGGGCTCAAGATCTACCAGGGCCGCGTCAAAGGCAAAACGCGCCTGGGTTTCTACCGGATCGGCCAGGGCTCCGTGCGGATCAAGAACGCCAACGATCTCGAGGTCACGGCGCACGAGATCTCGCACTGGATCGACGATCGCCATCCATGGGTATCGCGGCTCTACAAGCAGTACGACAGCGAGATCCGCGAGGTCAGTTACGACGTGACCAAAGATTTCGAGGGCTACGCCGAATTCATGCGGCTGTGGTTCACGCAGGACTACCAGGCACGCCTGGTCGCCCCTGGCTTCTACGACGCCTGGATGTCGGCGCTGAACGACCATCCGGGCCTCGATCGAGTGCTGAAAGAGATCCAGGAGCAGATGCACGCCTGGCACTTGCAGGGCGCAAACAAACGGCTGCAAGACCGCTGGGGGCGCAGCGATGTCTCGATCCTCGATCGGGCGCGCAAGATCTACACGCGCATCGGCGATCGCGCGCTCCAGAAAGTGTTCGACGGGCTGCGGCCGTTCAAGACCATCGAGCGCGAGCTCCGCGGCCGGATGCTCGATGCCAGCCGATCGGCCTACAAATCGTTCCGCCTGGCGCGCGGCGGCCGAATGCTGATGGACGGCGTGCTCCGGCGCGGGACCGTCAATTGGGACGAAAACGGCGACATCGTGTTCACCGGCAAGGGCATCAAAGCGATTTTCGATCCGGTCAGCGATCGCATGATCGAGATGCAGAACTACATGGTGGCGCGGCGTGCGCAGGAACTGATGCAGCAGGGCCGCGAGAACCTGGTGCGCCCTGATGAGATCGCCGCGGGCCTTCGCCTGGGCGAGCAGGATCCGCAGCTGCGCGAAGTGTTCGAGGAGTGGCTGGCATTCAACCAGCGCATGATGGACTTCTACGAGGCCAGCGGCATCGTGTCGGCTGAAACCCGCGCGGTCATTGAGGAAGCCAACAAAAACTACGTGCCGTTTAATCGCATCGTCGAGCACACCCTGGGGGATCCTCGAGCGCAGTCCGGTGGCTCGTCGCCCTTCATGCGGCTGAAAGGCGGCACGCAGAACATCAACGACGTGTTCGAGTCGATCATCGGCAACACCGCCCACATGATCAACATGTCGCTGATCAACGTCGCAAAACGCAACTTTTACCAGATGATCGACGCCGATCAGACCCAGGAGGCCGGCAAATACGCGCAGAAAATCCCCAAGGATGTGAAGCCGGTCGGCATCGACAAGGAGCAGGTGATCAAGACCGTCGTCGAAGGCATGGGCCTCGACATGTCCTGGTACCGGATGGCGAGCACCGGCCTGGTGAGCTCGCCGGAGGAGGCCACGGTCGTCGCGATGATCGACCAGATGGCGCTCGGCATGGACGACTTCGTGACCTTTTTCCAGATGGGCCAGGATCCGAAGGGCAACGTCGATTACTACCTCGACGGCGGCAACAAGGTGTTCTACGAGATCGGCGACCCGATGCTGATGGAGGCCATCCAGCAGATCGGGCCCCGGCAGTACAACCTGGCGGCCAACATGCTCGGCGGTTTCGCGAATGTGCTCCGGCGCGGTGTGACCATCACGCCGACCTTCCAGGTGAAAAACTTCATCCGCGATTCGATGAATGCTTTCACGCTGTCGAAGGGCGAGATCGTGCCCGTCGCCGGCGCCAGCAAGGCCCTGCTCGAGCGCATGTACAACGACGAGCACTACTGGGATTACATGATCAACGGCGGTGGTTTCGTCGGCATGGCGGACGCGGACGGCATCAACCGAGACCGGGTGATCGACGGCGGTCGTGCGGTGTGGGAAAAGCTGGACACCACGCTGTCGGCGTTCGAGTACGCGAACCGCATCGCTGAATACAAAGCCCTGCGCAAGCAAGGCGTCAGCCGGCGCGAGGCTGCCCTGGCCGGCCGTGAGATCTCGAGCGACTTCTCGATGCGCGGATCCTCGGAGATCCTGCGCTGGTTCACCCTGTCGGTGCCGTTCATGAATGCCCGGCTCCAGGGCCTGTACCGCAATGGCCGCGAGCTCGCCAGCCTGGAGGAAGGCCGCATGAAGTTCGCCGGCGCCCAGGCGTTCAGTTACGCGCTGCGCTCGATGATGTCGATCATGCTGCCGTCGCTGATCCTGTACGCGCTCAACCGTGAGGACGAGCGGTACGAGGAGTTGCCGGATTGGGTGCGCGATCTCAGCTGGGTGATCTTCACCGGCGAGGGCGAGGACGACTACGTGATGATCCCCAAACCGTTCGAGACGGGCATGGTGTGGGGCACGCTGCCGGAGCGCACGGTCGAGTACATGTACAAAAACGACCAGAAGGAGCTCGCCGACGCGCTGCTCTGGATGGCGCTCGAAACCTTCTCGATGAACATCGTGCCGCAGGCTTTCCAGCCCTGGGACGACCTACGCCGCAACAAGAATTTCACCGGCGCGCCGATCGTTCCGCAGTACCTGGAAAACGTCGAGCCGATGGAGCAATACCGGCAGTACACGTCGGAGGCCATGATCGCGCTCGGCCGCAAGCTGAACATCAGCCCGCTAAAAGCCGAGTACCTGGTGCGCGGCTACTTCGGCACCTGGGGCAATTGGGGCCTGGGCATGGCCGACTACATGGTCGGCGACATCATGAACCGCGGCGAAGATCCGAGCACCACCTGGCGCGACAACATTCTGCTGTCGCCGTTCGTGGACGACGGCCCGCTGCGCCGGACGAACAGCGAAAACGATCTCTACGAAATGCTCCAGGAAACCAAGAAAGTCGCCAACACGGTGCGCATGATCACCGATCGCAGCCCGGAGCGGCTGGAGGGGTACCTGGGCGACAAGCGCACCGAGGTACTATTCACGCTCAACAACGACCTGGGCCGGTGGTCCAGGGACATGCGGGAGTTGAGTAATGCTATCGACGCTATTGGCGCGGATCCGCAGCTGTCTGCGGACGAAAAACGCGAACAAATCTTTGAGCTCCGACGGGCCCGGAACAACATCAGCCGGCAAGTCCGCGACAACATCAACCCCGAAACCGTCGAGCGCATCGTCCGAGAAGCCGAAGCCGCCGCAGCCGAGGCCGGAGCCGGTGAAAAGTAGGGTCCTCCGCGACTACTGCTACTCGAGCAAGGCACTGACCGAGATCTCCGGCGTGGTGGTGCACTACTTCTCCGCGATCAACGTCGACCCCGAGAACAAGTTCGACATGCGTGCGTGCTGGGATCTGTTTCACGATCTGAACCGGCCCAGGGAACGCCGCGAGCGGTACATGCTGGACGACGCGTGGCCGGCGCAGCGGATGTACGCCAGCGCCCACCTGCTGATCGGCCGCGACGGGGAAACCTGGCGCCTGGTGGAATTCGATCGCGTTGCCTGGCACGCCGGTGCCTCGATGATGGCCGGCCGGCGCGGGTGCAACGACTTCACCCTGGGCATCGAGCTCGTCGGGACCAGGGACTCAGGGTTCAGCAGAGCGCAGTATTTGCGATTAGCGGAGCTTTTGGCCGAATACGAGGCCAAGTATCAATTCCCCCGCGAAAACGTCCTGGGGCACGATACGGTGCGCCACGCGGCGCGTGAGGCCGGTTCTACTAAGCCCCCGAAATACGACCCGTCCGGTCAGGCCGACGGCCAGGGCACGAATTTCGACTGGTGGTACCTGGGCAAACTGTGGAATGACATCCGGCTGAATCCGGCCGGCACCACGTCGATCGACGATCTCGATGCGGTCCTCGAGGCCGACCCGAACAGCGGCTAGGCAGCCGCTCCAGCAGCCAGCGCGTAGATCTGCCGGCCAATCAGGGTACGGGCGTACAGGATGTCGGAGTTGTCCGGGCCCGCTTTACCCAGGTCGATCGACACGAACGTCGGGCGCCCGTTAACCAGGACAGATCCCCGCAGATACCACTGATCGTTCGATGGCTGCTTGTGGACGGTGAACGGCGCCTGGAGGTAGATCCGGTCGATACGCTCGGGCAGACATGCCTCGAGGCCCTGTTCGACGGCGTTCGCGATGAAGGTGCGGCGGGTGCTTTCCATGCGTGCAGCGTAGCAAATAGAAAGGCCCGGCGGGTACCGGGCCTCGGGGTAGGTCTTTGTTGTTGACGGGTTAGCGTCGCGAGCAGTTTACCCGGAATCGGGTGTATCGGCACTCTCGCGCGCGTCGTCCAGAATGTCCCGGAGCTCCTGGCGCCGGGTTCGTACCGCGCCAAGTTCTTCGGGCGTCGGCCCGCGGTCCTCGCGGACCATGGTCTGGATCTGATTCGCCAGTTCTTCGAGTTCTTCCGCAGCATCGTCACCCTCGCGGATGAGCGATTCGGCCAGGTTGATGTACTCGGCCAGCTGGTGTTCACCACGCGCGCCCAGGATGGCGGCGATCGTTGTCAGCATCAGTCGAATTGCGTCTGCCACGGCTAATCTCCTACGTCTTTAATCACGGTGGATAATCGCCCGATCGCGGACTCTGCTCTTAGAATCCATTGCTCGAGGTTGTTAGCCACCAGGGTGAGTTTCTGCTCGTTCGACATTCCGGCCTCGAACAAGGCCCTGGCTCGCAAATACTCGTCGGTGGCATCAGCCAGTGTTTCGACGACTTCGCTTGCCTGTTTTTCCGTTGCCAGAATGCGGTCCTTTGCAGACTGCGGCACTGCCGGATCGGCGACAAGATCGACTGCGGTTTGCAGTGCGATGTTGTACGACGCCTCGACAGCAAACGCTTGCTGCTCAATGGTTTCCGCGGCGGCGAACGGGTTCAGCCCCTGGCACCCTGCGATCATCGTCATGGCGACGATAAGCAGCAGAGTGCGCACCTGGGCTATTCCGCGCGCGTTGCGCTGTTGCATAGCTACTCTCCAGTTCCTGGTAGTGACGAAATGCCGGCGTCGTGATTTGCGATCGCGCCGACAGCCACGGCGAAGATACCCGTAATTGCAGCCTCGAGGCCAGCGGGTGCGGTTGCCATCAGGTCGGGCAAGAAATAGCCGAGCAGCCACATCACGATCGTGGCAAGGGCCGCGGCCAGGCCGACCACCTGGACATTGGTTTTTCCGTTCATGGTGTTACTCCTACGTCGGGGTGATGATTCGCGCGAACAGGAGATCCCGCTGCGCTTTGAAATCGGATAGGCGCTGCTGCGCGTTTCGCAGTGCGCGCTCCTCGGACTCGACCCAGCCGGCGCCCTGGGCACGCTTCTCGCTCTCGAGCTCGGCGATGTCGCCCTGGAGCCGTTCGATCTGGATGTCGAGCACAACAAGGGTCAATGAGTCGACGGATTTCGTCGTTGCCTGGACGGTTTCGGTGTTCTCGCCGACCACTTCGGCGATCTGATCGACCCGCGCGTTGAGGTTTTCCTGGACCGCTTTCAGATCCTGGTCGCTGGCATAGGTCTGGTCGATGTAAGCGTCAGCTGCCCACAGTCCGATGCCGCCAGCAGGTATGCCCATCGCGGCCATCATCGTCGCGAGCACAGCTAACTGGCTGCCGATCGAGCGTTCGTGGAAGGGCTGGGCCATCGCGGATTCTCCGGTTGTTGTTGCGGAACGCGATGCCCGAATGGGTGCATGGTAACAAAAAAGCCCCGATCCGCCGGGACAGGCGAACCGGGGCCAACCCACGATCACAAAGGAATCAATCCTGGCTGCTGAGTTCCAGGATCGAATCCAGTTTAGCAGCGGCATCGTTCGTGATGCCAACGATCGCGGTCTTTTGTTCCACTGTCAGCCGGCCCATGCGTGACGGGCCCAGGTATGACTGGATGGCTTCCAGCAGTTTCGGCGGTAGCTCGAACTGCGGTTCGATTTTGCGTGGTGCTCCCATCGTCTCGATCTCCTTTGCGGTAAAAAAATAAGGTTTTTTATTTATAGATTTGTAGTTATTAAGCAGCGGCATCTGACCGCCGATTTGCCGGCTTTTTGCCGGAAATTCATCGACCTATCCTGTTGATAACCCTGTGCATAAGTTGGGGGCGAATTGTGCATCCGGTGTGAATAGAGTCAGCGCGCTGATCTTAATCACCGATCGCCAACAGTTTTTCCACAGACTTATCCACATTCCAGTCGGAACAGCGGGTCGTAGATGTCCGCGAGCGGCACGCGCTTTTTGTAAAACTCGTGCAATTTCCGGGCGTGTGCGCGGTTCACCATCTGCCCCTGGCCTTTGTGGATCCGCTCGACGATCGAGCGCGGGATGCCCGTCTCGTCAGCGATGTGCCGGTAACTGTGGCCGGCCTTTATGCGGGCCGCTTCGATTTTGTTCTGACTCATGGCACCTGATTATGCACAGAAATTTGTCCCGTTCAACGGGTTGACGTGCCCCGACTATAGGGGCAGAATCGAGCTCCCACAATCAACAATTAGGGACAACACCATGAACGATCAGAACCAGGTCGTGGCCGTCCAGGAGGCCGAATCTGCCCCGCCCATGACGGTGCAGGACATCAAAAACCAGGTGCAACGGATCCAGGAAGTGATGAGCGAAATCATGAAGCCTGGCGTCCACTACGGCACCATCCCAGGCACCGGCGACAAGCCGACACTGCTCAAGCCTGGCAGCGAAAAACTGCTCTCGACCTTCCGCATTGCCGTGAAGCCGATCACCGAGGATCTGAGCACCGAGGACGAGATCCGGTATCGCGTCACGTGCGAAGGCCGGCACCAGACGACGGGCATCCTGCTCGGCGCCGGCGTCGGTGAGTGCTCGAGCTCGGAGGAAAAATACAAATGGCGCCGCGCTGTCGTCGATGCTGAATGGGACGAAACCGATCCCGATCGCCGCCGCATCAAGTGGGGCAAGAAGCGCAACGGCCAGGCGTACCAAGTCAAACAGGTGCGATCGAATCCGTCCGACCAGGCGAACACGGTGTTGAAAATGGCAAAGAAGCGCGCCGAGGCGGATCTCTGCCTGACCGCGCTCGCCGCGTCCGACATCTTCGCCCAGGATCTCGAGGATCTGCCGCAGAACGAGACGGCCACGCCGCACGAGAAAGCCGGCCACGCCGCGCCCCAGGCTGCCAGCGCCGGCCCGCAGTCGATGAGCGGTAACAACGACCAGGGCAACAACGCGAACGGCAAAGCCACCGAGGGCCAGATCCGGCTGTTGCAAAGTCAGTGCGACGACGCCGGCATCGGCGAGACGCTGTTCTGGCAGAAGTTCAACATCAACGGCTGGGAGGAAATGCCGTTTGCTCGATTGAACGAGGCCCTGGAATGGATCAAGGAGCAGAAAGGGGAGCCGCCGGCATGATCGACGCAGTGGGCCCTGACGCACGGCCAGTAGTCGTCGAGGATCCGAAGGCGCTGGTCGGGCAGTACATCCGCCAGCGCAAGACCCAGGAGATTTTCAAGATCACCGAAGTGGGCCGCGAAGGCATCACGTGCTACCAGGCCGAGGGATTCGGCGGTGGCATCGGTGGTCCCGAGATCCTGCTCACCTGGCGCCTGTTCCGCGCGATGTACCGGCTGATGGTGCACGTGAGCGACATCGACGTGAAATCGGATGATGCGTGATGGCTTTACACCCGACATTTATCCGACGCTACACCAGCCCGCAGTACGCTCTCGCCGAATTTATGGGCGTGCATGTCAGTGAGTTAACCCGCGACGATTTGCTGGCGATCATCGGCTACCAGCAAGCGCAGCATCGGGATCAGCGCAAACAGCACGAACACGATCTCGACGTGATGGCGGGCAAATAGATGCAAGCCACCGACGAAACGACGGCAATGGGGCTCGCGTTCGATGAGCCCAGCCACAGCTACACATTCCGCGGCGAACCAGTCCCTGGCGTGACGACGATCCTGGAGCCCTGGAACGGGCTCGAGTTCGTGGATCCGCACACGCTCGAGGCAGCGGCCGAGTTCGGCAACCACGTGCACCTGGCATGCCACCTGCACAACATCGGCGATCTGGATCGCAGCAGCCTGGATCCGCTCGTTGCCGAGTACCTGGTCGGCTGGGAACGGTTCCTGGACGAGTGCAACGCGGTGGTGATTTACAGCGAGTCGAAGGTGGTGCATCCTCGGCTGAAATACGCCGGCACACTCGACACGATCTGCCGGATAAAAAAACAAACAGAATGATCGACATCAAGACGGGCAGCGGTGTACCGAAAACGGTCGGACCCCAAACCGCTGCCTACAACGAAGCCTGGCACGCCATGACGGGACAGCCGCGAATGCAGCGATCATGCGTGCACCTGATGCCAAACAGTTACAGCGTTAAACCCCTGCGCGAGCCCGACGATTGGGACATTTTCAAGGCCGCGCTACTACTTCACAAATGGAAGCAAGGAAACCTACGATGAACGACACAACGACAATCGAAACACCCCGCGAGGCCGACACCCCCGAAGTGCAGAAGATCACCGAGAACGCGATCCAGGTGGCGGAAAACCTGGGCGACTATGAGATCACGACAGCGGAGGAGTTCGAGGGCTCCGCCGCAGTGCTGAAACAGATCAAGGCCGCGCAGAACGAGGTCGAAGATCAACGCACCGCGATCACCGGCCCGATGAATAAATCGCTGCGCGAGATCAACAAGTTTTTCAAGAAATTCAGCGATCGCCTGGGCGTCGCCGAGCGCAACGTCAAAGGCGCGATCGGACGCTACACCCAGGAACAGGATCGGATCCGTCGCGAGGAGGCCCGCAAGGCAGCTGCCGACGCGGAGCGCAAGGAGCAGAAACTGCGCGACCAGGCGGACAAGGCCGAGGAAAAAGGCAACACCCGCCGCGCGCAAACACTGCACGATCGTGCCGACAACGTAGCGGCCGCGCCCACCGAAACCGAAGCGCCGAAGGTCGAGGGCGTCAGCACCAGCATGGTGTGGGACTTCGAGATCGTCGATCCGGCCAAAGTGCCCGACAAGTACAAAACGATCGACGAGAAAAAGATCCGCGGCGTCGTGCGCGCGCTCAAGGGTGACGCCGACATCGAGGGCGTCCGCGTGTTCCAGAAACCGCAGGTAAGCGTGCGAGCATGAAGGCGCTCGCACTCCTGGCAGGTATCAGCCTGGCGGGATGTGCAAACACTGGCATCCACGTCGGGCTCGGTGCCGAGCTCGATAACGTCGGCGCCTACGGTGACAACCCTGTCGGCATCGTCGAGATCTCGCAGCCGGTCAGCGATCGGCTATCCATTCACTACACGCACATCAGTAGCGTCATGGGCAGCGACATCGACCCGACCGACGTGGTGAGCGTGCGCTATGCGATCAAGGAGCCGGGCAATGACTGACGACAAATTCACGCGCCAGGTGGAGTTCGTCGCGGCGTTCGACAAGACCGACGAGACGCCGAGCAAAGGCATTCACGGCGTCGAAATGCACGCGAATCTGATCGGGCCGGCTGGCGCCATAAACTTCGTTGTCTACACGAACTGGCATCTGCCGGAGACTCAGAAGCGCATCGACGCGAAACCGCCCGAGCCGAGATTCCCGTATCTGTTTCACAAACCGCAGCCGGCGACCGTGGCGTTCCATCACCCGAAACCGCAGTGGGAAGGGCAGGACGAGACGGCATGCAATTTGCTACCAGGTGGGAAGTGCTACGGCGACATCACGTTCACCGGCGCGGCGAAGATTTTCGACGCGCTCGTGGAAGGCGGGAGCGCCGGCATGTGGGCCGCTCTCGAGGAGTGGTACGTCCAAGAATTTGAGGAGGAAACAAACGATGGCTGACGCAGAGTATTTCTGGAAAGCAACCATGTACCAGGGCGAGCCGATGCTGCTGATCTTCGATCGCGACGCCGGCAAGTCGGTCACGAACGACATCGTGGCCGTCCTGGCCGAGATCAAACCCAAGCTGCTGAAACCGTTGCACGAGTTCACCATCGTGTACAAAGACACCACCGGCACCTGGGATCTGATCGTCGTCAATAACCGCGACGTGTTCGAGGGCTTCGAGCCGGGCGATCCGCGCGTGAACTACAACGGGATCTACTTCAACGGCCAGGGCACCGACGTGACCCTGGGCACGCATGAAGCCGGTCACGCATCGACCTGGTTCCTGTTCGGGTTTTTGGCGATCGTGCTGATCGCACTGGCGATCGACGCAGCATCCGGCGCGGAGTCGGATCCGCCGGACCAGGCAGCGATCAATCGCGCGTACCCGGTCGTCGGCTGGAAAACCGGCGACGACGGCAATGCGCAGTGTTTCCTGGTGACGGAGGCGAACGTCGTGGATCTGATGGTCGATCCGAACGTGAGTTTCCAAACGCACGACCTGGTGCCGAAGGATTGCACCGGGCAGTGTCACCCGGAGCCAGGCGATGGGCAGACGTAAAGCAACCGCGCCCGACCCAGCCACCGTCACGCTCGAATCGAAACTGGCGTGGCTGGAGCGTGAACACCAGGACGTGCAGCGGTTCTATCCGGTGCTACTGCGTGAGGGCATCGTGCCCGATCGCCAGGCCGCACTGAACCGTCTGTCGATCCTCGAGGCCATCCGCAACGACTACAAAAAAGCACTGGAGCAACGCGATGCGAAAACTTTCAACCGTTAAGGACAGCCGGGCGATCACCGGCGTGCACGTCGATCGGGACGACCTGATCATCACATTCACCAGCGGCAACAGTTACCGCTACATCGGCGTCGGCGAGGACACCATCCGGGAGTTCATCGAGGCCGATTCACCTGGCAAATTTTTCGCGCTCGAGATCAAGCCAAACCACGAGTGCGAGCCCTATGTGTTCAACGAGAACGGAGACGACGACGATGGCAGCACGGAAAACGAAAAAGAAAACCAGCAAGAAAGCGAGCAAGAAAGCGGGGGCAGCACCGAAGGCGGGCGACAAGGATCTGACGCCGGAGGAGCAGCAGGAACTGGATGCGATCAAGGACACGACGCCGACGTATAACTTCGCGGCCGAAAACCTGGGCCAGCGCCTGATGGAGCACCTGATGCACGAGCTCATAGACGCCGGCGCGTGGCCGAAAATGAGCGAACAGCAGCGGCGCATCGTCACCGATCGCGTGACGCGCAGGATCCGCCACGAGGCCCGGATGGGCTACCAGGAAGTCATGACCGGCGGCGTGAAAGCGTGCGCGGCGCACCTGAGCAAAGTCGTGTTCACCGGCGACGGGATCCAGGGAACACTCAAGATCGACAAACACACCGATCGCCACCTGCTGAGTGACTTCGCCGGCATGGATGTCCTGGTGCTGCTGACGAACGAAGTCGACGATCACCTGGAAGGCATTTCCGACCTGGTGGCAGACGCGATCGAGGACCAGCAGAAACTGCCGCTCCAGGAGGGCGGCGAATCGTGAAAGCCGCGCTGATCATAATCGCCATGATTGGCACGCTGATGTTCGCTGCGAGCTACGTCACGCGCTGGTTCAGTGCGCAGACCGTGACGATCGTTGTCGTGGAGGCCGAGCCTGGCGTGTTCTGCGCCCAGGCTACGACCGAGCACAGCGTATCCATTGATTGCTGGAGGGAATAAACATGCCTATCAACATCAACGACGAAGTGATGCAAGAGCAGCTGAAAGAATTCAGCGAACAACTGCGCAAGGGCACATCCGCGCGCGTTTCCGTGGCACTGGTCCTGGGCGATCCCACGCCTGGGCCAGAGCCGCAACACATCGGCGTCGGCATCTCATCGACCGACGGACTGCACCCGGTCAAGGCGCAGCTGGAGCTATCAAAGGCCCTGGCCGTGTTGTCGCAGCAAATGATGGAAAGCGGCAGCCTGGGTTATTTCACCCTGGCGATCGACGTGGTGGACAAGAAAAGCGGGAAGCGACAGCCGTTGCAGGTTGGTTTGTCCGATACGATCGTTAAATCGGAGCCGCGACCATGACGACCACACCAGAGCAACGCGAGTGGGTTTACAACCAGATCGGCGCAGCGGCGCATGCACTCGGTTCTGCCGAGGCGCTGCTGATCGTCGGGCTGCCTGACGAGCGCCAGGAGCAGTTTCTGTTCATCCGCAAAGGCATCGGGCCTGAGTGGGCGGAGGTCAGCAAACTGAATCTGATCATCAGCGTGCTAATCGCGCACCTGGACGATCTCGGTGGCAACCCACGCCTGATGCTCGAGCGCGACGACCAGGATCCGGTGGAGATCGTCGATTATCTGCGCGAGGTTCTGGTCAACGCGCACAAGCTGGCCGACATGGACGAAACGCAGGAGCCTGGCAACTGATGGGCGGCCGGCGACGCTACAGCAACACCAAGAAAGTCGAGATCGACGGGCACAAATTCGACTCGAAGCGCGAAAGCGAGCGTTACCTGGATCTGCGACTGCTCGAGCGCGCCGGCGAGATCCGCGACTTGGAGCTCCAGCCGGTGTTCAAAATTGAGATCGGGGGGATCCCGGTGCGGTACGTTGGCAGCAACCGGCAAATGACGTATCGCGCCGATTTTCGCTACTACGACGTGCTCCGCGGCTGCGAAGTGATCGAGGACGTGAAAATGCAGTCCGGTTTCAAAACCGAGGTTTACAAGATCAAGCGCGCGCTGATGCGTGCGATGGGCCACACAATCACGGAGACCTGAATGTTTAGTCCGTCATGGATCACGATCCAACTGTGGCGCATCGCCGGCAGAACCGCCGGCGCGACAGTTCACACCCACGCGGCCAACAACCAGGCCGAGGCAATCAGGAGGCACGACATGGCAGTAAGGGACAGCAGCGCAGAATCGAAAGCCATCAACGACGCCGCCGGCATCACCGAATCACTCGGCAAACGGGTGCTGAAAGCGATCGGCGGTAAAACCATGACCAGGCGCATGATCGCCGAGAAAACCGGCATCGAGACGGCCAGCGTCAGCAGCACGGTGTTCGCCCTGGTGGAGTCCGGCGAGCTCGAGGAGTTGAAGGAAAAAGCGCCCTGCGAGATCACCGGCCGCAACGTCTACTGGCTGCGCAAAACGATGGGGCAGCTGCGGCTGGTATGACATGGAAAAAATGACGGCAGACGACTGGACCAGGTTGCTCGACGACGTGGTGGAATCCGGGATCCGCGCCAAACGCGCCAGGCAAGAACCACTAACAGCAGCGCAGGAGCAGTGGCTCAAAGATCACCCGGAGCGCAGCCCGGACATCGGCGTGCACATCCGCAAGCCGCGCCGGTTCACGCGCGCGTTCAACAACAAGTTCCTGGGCCACATGCCGGTTTTTTTCTGGAACACCTACGCGCCGATCGTGATCCTGTTTCACGACAACGAGCTCGAGTTCACCTGGAAGCAGTTCCACCGCGGCAAGCTGACCGTGATGCTGTTCTGGCGCAATAAATCATCAATTTGGTGGATGCGGTACGGGATTCGCATCTGCTACAACCCATAGGAGAACATCATGGTCGACAACCAACACCGCAAAATCAAAGGCTACCGCGAGCTCACCCAGGCCGAGATCGACCTGATGAACGAAATAAAACAAAAGGGCATCGAGCTCGAGCAGCTGATCACAAAACTGCACGGCAACGACGCGGACAAGCGATGGGCGTCGATCGGACGCACGCATCTGCAACAGGGTCTGATGGCACTCACGCGATCGGTAGCAAAACCCGACTTTTTTAGTTCGACCCACAACCCACGAGGACAATCTGATGAAAGTAAGCGCGGAATTTATCGAAGGGGCTGCACGCCTGGCGCACGCAGCAAACACGGCCTATTGCGAGGCGCTGGGCGATTTCTCGCACAAAGCCTGGTCGCAACTGAGCGAGGAGGAAAAGCAGCGCATCATGGACGGCGTGCACTACGTGATCGAAAACCCGCAAGCCGGGCCCGACTCGTCGCACGCTAACTGGTTCAATTACATGATCGCCGAGGGCTGGAAATACGGCGAGCACAAGGATCCGGCCGCGAAAACGCACCCCTGCATGATGCCGTTCGACGAACTGCCCCAGGAGCAACAGGCGAAAGACTTCATTTTCCGGTCGATCGTGCTCGAAATGGCGCGCATCGCCGGCTACAACATGGTGCGCGAAGCGGCTGCCCAGGTAGCGGGAGACGGTGATGTTTAGATCCTACATCGGCACCAAGATCATCAACGCATGCCCAGGGCTCGGCGGCGAAGCCGGCCAGGAGGACGGCTACATCGTCCAGTACCCGGACGGCTACACCAGCTGGAGCCCGAAAGCCGTGTTCGAGGCGGCGTATCGTCCGATCGACCGACACGAGCGCGAGCTCCTGACCAGGACCACCGACGAGGCTGCGATCGCAATGATTAGCGACGGGGGCCAGGAAGGCATCGAAATCAGCGGCGCAACTGCCGCCGAGATCACCGACAACATCGTCGTGCACGGTGAGCCGGACAACACGCTCCAGCTGCCGCCAGAAGTCGACACGCTCTACGTCCTGCCGGACGGCACGGACCTGGCGCAACTCGGCCTGGACCCGATGCCGGCGAACATGCGCGTGATCACGATGTCACCCGAGGACATGGAGGCGCTGTGGGGCGAGCACAAGCCCAACGTGCCGGATCCGAACTGTGACCACGAATGGCAGTGGAACAACATTTTCCGGCTGTGGTTCTGCCCGAAGTGCAAAACCGACCAGGAGGAAGATCCAGGGCATTGTAGCCACGACTACCTGTGGAACATGGAGCTAGACTCCTGGGAGTGCAAACACTGCGGCCACACGGTTTTCGGCGACGACCCGATGGGCGAGTTGAAATGAGCCGGCAATGGATCTGCCCCCGGTGCCAGGGGGAATTTCACGCCGCCGAGGACCATGCGTGCATGGCCGGCGGAACAGTGCGGGGGCCCGACGTGGACGACGGCCCGGCGCGCTTACTACCGAACGCTGCGAATCCTCGCCGCGACCAGGAGGACGACGAGGCCAGCCGTCGGACTTGAACCCTGGCTTATGTACCAATTCCGCGAACCGGCTGGAGGGGCCCTGCTTAATCGCAGGGCCTTTTTTTTGCTATCCTGCCGGCGAGCGATGTGCTCAATCCCTGTACAGGAGACACGTCATGAAAGGCAAAATGCCAAACGACAGCAAGGGCTACGGCGCGAAATCGAGCGGACACGGCTCGAATCACGGCAAGTCCACCGGGCTGAAAAAGGCGCCGGCAAACGGCGGCAACGGCACGATGGCGCCCGTCAGCAACAAAAACCCGTATCCCCGCGGGCTCGCTTAACGTCAGACCCATGACAGCGAACATCGCCAGGGGGCATCGGGATCCCCTGGTGACATCGAAAGCCGAGCGCGTCGCTCGCAACCTGATCAAACACCTGGGACTCGCGCCAGCACCGAAAGCCAGGCACGTCTGCGGCCAGGTCGAGCTCGTGTGCCCGAACTGCAAAACGATCCACACGCTGGAGCGTTGCGCGTGAACGCGCGCACTCGGACCTTCGACGCGATCGAACGCCAGGAACTGAGCGCGATACTCGGACGCCCGATCGAGGGCGAATACATGATCCTGACCAGTGACGAGCTCGAGGAGCACCAGGCAGCGATCAACGGCGTGTTCATGCGATCGTCAGTGCGACGACGCCAGGAAGCAGTACAGCAGCAGCGGCTGGGAGCACTCTAGTGGGCGGAAACAAACGACCGAACAAGGCCAGGAATCAGATCACCGGCAGCGGGCAGAACCGCAACGCCGATAGCGCGCCCTGGTTCAAGAACAAAAAGCAAAAGGCCAGGAAGGCCGCGAAGGCGCAGAAAGCCGCTCGACGCAAGAACCGGCGATAGCTGGTAGATTTGATCCCGTTCAATTACCCGGTGTGACGACCGGCGAGCCCGCAACAACGCAGTGCGATTGCGGAGGAGAACAGGCATGGACGCCAAAGCAGAAAAACAACTGGCTTCTGAGAAGCCCCTGACGCCCCTACAGGCGGCGTTCGTCCGCTGGTACACCACACCAGGGCCGACCCTTTTCAACGGCACAGCGAGCGCCAGGGAAGCCGGATACAAGGGATCCGAGAAGCAGCTGGCCGTCCAGGCGTCGCAGAACCTAAGAAAACCTAACATTCACGCAGCCATAAACCGGATCATCGACGAGCAGTTCGGTGCCGTGGATCTCACGATCGGCAAGGTTTTGCGCGACATCGAAATGACCCGAATGCTGGCGATCGCGGAAGGCGACTACTCCACAGCCCTGCGCTGCTCGGTCCAGCACGGCAAACACCTGAAGATGTGGATCGACAAAGTGGAGCACGTGATCACGATGGACGACATGGATCTCGACGATCTGTACACCCTGGCAAACCGTTTAGCGAGCAAGGTCGATGGCTTCGATTTCGGCGTCGCAACTGGAGCAGATGGAGCCGGCCCAGGCTCTGATGATGGTGCTCCAGGCGATCGAACAACGCACTGAGGCGAAAAACCTCGAGTCGCTGTACCCGGACGACGGGCCCCTGCGGCGTGAGCTCTACATCAAGCACCTGGCAATGTTCGAGGCGGGCGCCAGGCACCAGGAGCGCGCGGCCCTGGGCGGCAACCGTGTCGGCAAGACCCTGGGCATCGGTGGCTACGAAACCGCGCTGCACCTGACGGGGCTCTACCCGGACTGGTGGCCTGGCCGGCGCTTCGACAAGAAAATCCTCGTGTGGGCGGCGGGCACCACCAGCAAGAAAGTCCGCGACGTTAACCAGAAAATGCTGCTGGGCGATCTCACGAAAGTGAAGGGCTACACCCAGGCGGGCGGCGGATTGCTGCCGGCTGCCAGGATCGGACGCCTGACCAGGAAGTCCGGCACGGCGGATGCTGTCGACCAGGCGATCATCAAGCACGTCAACGGCTACGAGAACATGGTCACGTTCAAAGGCTACGAGGAGGGGCGCACATCGTTCGAGGCCGAGGCGGTCGACTTCATCTGGCTGGACGAGGAATGCCCCAAGCCGATCTACGACGAGTGCAAAATGCGGCTGCTCACCACGAAGGGCTCGATCCTTGCTACATTTACCCCCGTCGAAGGCATGACCGAAACGGTGATGTCACTCCTGGAGGGCACCGAGCTCCTATGAGTAATTTTGGATTCACCCGGCACGCGACGGAACGGTGGCAGCAACGCTACCCGCACGACGACGCAGCCGACCAGGCGAGCCGAGCAGTCCGCATCGGGCGATCGGCCGTCAAACGCCTGGTGCCATCCGGCAAGAAAGACAGGCAGTGCCAGTATTACCGCTGCCCAAACGGTGCGGTCCTGGTCACTGACAAGCGCGACGACAGCGTGATCACGGTGCTGCCCCACTACGAGGCCGAGGCCCACCACCACAACATGGCAGCCGCCAAGCGGCGCAACAGGACATAATCGTGAGATCTGTCACCAGTAACGAGCTCGAGATCGTGACCCAGCGACGCCCCTGGCTGGTCGAGAATGGCACCGGGGCAGTGATCTGCCTGGCGTGCCCGTACAAAGACCGCGAGGGCCGCTATCACGGCGCCGATTACGTGGGTAAGCCACGCAACCAGGTGGCACGTTTTCTGCGCCGGCATCGCAGCTGCGGGTTTTCACAATGAGACGCCGACGCCGCGCCCGGCTGAAACGCCGCTGCAAAGACTGCCAGGAAGTGCTCAAACGCAAGGAACTGCTGTACAACGGAGGAATCTGCAATGACTGCGAAGATCGACGAATCGCCGACGCCGAGCGAGAACGACAACGACCACCAGCCCGAAAACATCATCGAACGAATCGAGAAATGGATAGCGGAGCACCCGGAGGCGACGGAATACTGGATCGAGACAGAAACCGAAGCCGAGCAGATCCTGCTGGCGATGGCGGCGGTGATACGCCTATCGGCCAAAGGCGTTGGTGATCGCAATGCGAAGCGCATGATGCGCGACCAGGCGAATCAGTACGTCCAGGCGGTGCAGAACAACGCGGCCCTGGAACTGTTCCGCAACATGACCGAAGCGGACCAGCTGGAGCTCTACGAGGTACGGCTGCGCGCACGCTCGATCGCGCTCCAGTAGTGGTATGCTCGACGCGATTCTTCGGAGGCTGACCATGTTGCAGGATGCAGAGCTCGCAGTCCTATTTGCGCTCGGTGTGGTGGCGCTGATCACCGCGTTACCCGATCGAGAACCGAAACCCCAACCCGCGCGCCTCGAGGCCGTCCAGGAAACAATAAAAACCGAGCTCGAGTGCACCACGATCGAATGCCAGGTGTGTCCTGCCGAGGGGTATTTCAGCACCAGGGACAAGGAATTCTGCATGGCGCTCGGGTGGCACTATGGCTGGACCAGCAACGGCTGGCAGCCTGACTTCATCCCGGAGGCGTACTATGACCGTAATCCTATGGCTGTTCGCACAGGCGACATTCAGCACAATCACGTTGCCCGAGGGCCACGGTGACGTAGATCCAGGCGCTGCCCTGGTTTACACCGAGCTCGAGGCCAAACCCCGCCAGGACATCGACGACGGCTACGAGCGCGTCGGCGTCATTCTTGCCGACCAGGACACGTTCGTCGGATCCCCGTATCAGTGCTGGCGCGCGCGTACCTGGCAAGCCGAGTATGCGATCGGCCAGGTGCAGCTGGTGCCTTCGGAGTGGATCCCCGACATCGAGGCCGGCGATCAGTCGTTATGCGACAATCGCGGCTGCCGTCAGTAGCTTGGCTGACAACGACCAGATCGAGGTCTACCTGGCCGTGCAGCCCACGTGCCCCTACTGTGACCACACGATGCTCGTCGAAGCCCATCACATCGTCTGCATCAATTCGCTGTGCCTCAATGCGATGCGACGCTACAAACGACCGACCATAGAACTAGAAAAAGTCGAAGGAGATCCACCGTGAAATTTGATAGACGCCAGATTTTCAAAGGGCTGTTCGGCATCGGTGCTGCGAGCGCACTGCCGGCCGAGGAGAACACCGTCCAGGGCGACACGCCGCTGACAGTGCCGCGCCCGCTTAACTTCCCGGAGCAACGGCCGTCGGTTCCCGAGCCGAGTTTCATCACGCCGCAGATCATTGCCAGGGAAACGATGCGCCTGGTGCTGAACCGTGTTTCGATCGGGTTCGCGAAAGGCCCGGACGTGAAGGTCGGCGACTACTGGAACAGCTGGAATTATGGCGACGTGCATCTAAAGCACCGTTTCTCGCAGATGTGGTTGTTCCAGTTGAAAGACCTGCGCTTGTCTCTGGACGAATACAGCGCCCGTTACTGCGAGCCTGCGGCGTATAACATCGCGAATCAGATCGCCCTAGATGGCCTCAAGTTCGGCAACCCGACTCACGTAATCACTTCGCCGGTCAACCTGCCAGAGCATGTGGTATGGGGCTGCACTGATGAGTATGCCGGCCTGGCACTCCGCGTCTGGAAGGACTACAACTCAGGGTCAGACCAGGAAGCTGTCCGCATCGACCTGATCTACGGATTTTCTCGGGTGTGAGCAAATACGTCGATCTCATCGGCTGGGACGACTGCCCGCACCTGCAACCGCCGCACATCACGCCGGAGGAACTGGATGATCTCGAGCGCGACATGCTGCCCCACCAGCGCCAGGCACGACGTACTGGCCGGCCAAGCCTGGGCGCGGGGGCGATCTACCCGGTGAACGAGGACGAACTGTTCGTCGAGCCGTTTCGCATCCCCGAGCATTGGGAGCGCGGCTGGGGCTTCGACGTGGGCTGGAAAATGACTGCTGCGATCGTCGGCGCCAGGGATCCCGACACCGACATCTACTACCTGACCAGCGAGTATTACGTCGGCGAAAAGGAGCCGGTGCTGCACGCGAACGCGATCAAGTCGATGCTGCCCTGGCCGGATCTCATCGGTGCGATCGACCCGGCGGCGAACGGCCGCAATCAGAAAGACGGCAGCCGGCTGATGCGCGAATACCAGGATCTCGGCCTCGAGCTCACCAGGGCCGACAATGCCGTGCACGCGGGGCTGCTGCACGTTCTAAAGCTCATGACGAACAACCAGCTGAAAGTGTTCAACACGCTGCAATTCTGGCGGAAGGAGTTCCGGCTGTACCGTCGCAAAGAGCGCAAAACCGATCTCGGCACCACCGTGAAGATCGTCAAGGAAAACGATCACCTCATGGATGCGATGCGCTATCTACTCAAGACGCCTGGCATTTTCACAACCCAGCCAATGCAGCGGGCTAGACGCGGCCGGTCGGGTGAGTGGTAAGATTCCCCGCGACGACACCAGGGAAATGCGCGAGGAGTGCCACGGATGGCAGCCAAAGCGAACGAGCTACCCGATGATGCGATCGTAGTCGAAGGCGACGGACCCGAGTCCAGCGACCGACTGCGCCAGATCCGCGAGCGGCACCGCATCCATCAAAACTTCTGGATCCCCATCCACGACGCCGCGAAAAAGGACGACCTGATGGTCGCCGGCGTGCACTGGCCTGACGACATTCGCGAGGAACGCGAGGAGGAAGGCCGGCCCTGTCTGACCTACAACATGATCCCGTCGTTCAACCGGCAGATCACCAACCGCGTGCGCCAGGAGCGCCCGCAGCTGAAAATCATCCCGGTCGAAACCGACCGCGGCAAATCACCGAAGATCGCCAACGTCGGCGGCACGAACGACTACTCGATGGCGGACGTGTACAGCGGCGTGGTACGCAACATCGAGCACGTCAGCCGATCAGACCAGGCATACGACACCGCGATAAAACACGCGGTAGACCACAGTTTCGGGTTCTTCTATCTGATGCCGGAATGGTCGCGCCTGGACCCGTTCGTCCAGGAACTGATGATTCACCGCGTCAAGAACAGCTACACTATCACGCTGGACCCCGACGCCCAGGAAGCCGACTACCGCGACGCCCAGGACGGTTTCATCGGCGGCATGATCAAGAAATCCACGTTCGAGGCGAAATACCCCGACGAGGACATGAGCAACTTCACCGGCCCGGCGGACGGCGCTGCATACGAGGGTTGGTGGGATCCCGACAACGTGCGGGTGGTGCAATACTTCTGGATCGACTGGCGCGACGATGAGGTCGCGCTGCTCTCCAACGGCAAAACCGTCTGGATCTCCGAAACCGGCGACGCCCTGGATGATCTCGAGAAAGAGACGGGCATCCACATCGTCAAGGTCAACGGCGAGCCGATGCGTCGAAAGGTGAAGCGTGCAGTGTGCATGTGGCAGAAAATGACCGCGCACAGCGTCCTCGAGGGCCCGCTCGAACTGCCGTTCTCGGCCATCCCGATTTTCCCGGTGCTCGGCGAGGAAGTGATCGCGGAAGGTCGCACCATCTACGAATCGGCGCATCGCCAGGCACACGATGCCGCGCGCAGCTACAACTACTGGCGCACGGCCGCAGCCGAAGCCGTCGCTCTGGCACCGAAAGCGCCCTGGGTTGCCACCGCCCAGCAGATCAAGGGTTACGAGGACATCTGGGAGACGGCCAACTCGGCGAACGATTCCGTGCTCCCGTACAACCACCAGGACGGCGTGCCCCCACCGCAGCGGAATTTCCCCGCCCAGGTAGCGGCCGCAGAGCTCGCGAACGCCGGCCAGGACGCCACCGACATGCAGACCATCATCGGGCTGCACGACGCGAGCCTGGGCCGTGAGTCGAACGAGAAATCCGGCAAGGCCATCCTGGCGCGTCAGTCCCAGGGCAACACGGCCACGTTCCAGTTCCCCGACAATCTGAACCGAGCCATCCAGCAGTGCGGCCGGCTGATCGTTGAAGCGATCCCACGCCTGTACGACACGCAGCGCATCGTGCGGATCCGGTTGCCCGACGACACCGAGGATTTCGTCGAGATCAACCAGGTGCAGAAAGACGCCAAGACCGGCGAAATGATCACGATCCACGACATTGCCTACGGCAAATACGATGCAGTGATCGACACCGGCCCCAGCTACCAGACCATGCGCCAGGAAGCCGCCGATCTACAGATGGAACTGCTCAAGGTGCTGGGCCCCGAAGCGGCCAGCAGCATCGTGCACCTGATCGTGGGCAACATGGGCATGCCTGGCTCCGACGAAGTGGCCCGCGTACTGCGCAAGCAGCTGCCGGACTATCTGAAATCGGAGGAGGAGAAAATGGCCGACCTGCCGAAAGGCGTCACCATGGACGAGAACGGCCAGCTGATGAAGGACGGCCAGCCGTGGCAGCCACCCATGACGCCGCAGCAGCAGCTGATGGCGAAACAGCAGGAAATCGACGAGCTCAAGCACACCGCCGAGATCGAGAAAGCGAAGGCCGACCAGGCGGAAGCAGCGGCCGACAAGGCCCAGGCGAACGCGAAGATGAAACAGGCCGAGGCCGACCTGGCACAAGCCGAGGCCGACATGGCCGCGCTGGCCGAAGGCAACGCCGACCCGGAACGCGATCGCGCGATGGTCGACGAGATCGAGCAGCGCATGATGAAGATCATGGAGCAGCACGAGCAGAATCCGAAGGCACACGCGAAGGCGATCGCCGATGCGATCGTCGAAGTGTTGCCGCGTATCAAGGGCTACGTGGATACCCAGGCGGCCCAAACACCAGAGGTATAGGGAAATGCCAAGAATCACAGCAGCCGACACGTACAACGCCGACAGCGGTGCAGGGTTTGCAAAACTCAAATCGCCCCGGTTTCGCAATCTCCTGTTCGCCGGCACGTCGATCGGCACCCAGGTGCTCGTCCAGTACAAGACCGACGAGAACACGTTCGAGACGTACCAGGGCGGCACGATCACCGAAGTGCCCTGGTCGATCGAAGTCAGAAGCAAGGCCGAGCTCCAGCTGGTTGTGACCGGCTCGCCGGACTTCAATCTCACCATCGAGTAACGGAGCAGGATCATGGCCGATTTCTATCTGTCCGCGAACGGCGACGACGGCACCGGCGCAGCCGACGATCCGGCGCTGCCGTTTCTGACGTTTACCGCGTGCGAAAGCGCCGGCCTGGGCGACGGCGATCGGCTGTTCATCCAGGGCGACGCTTTCGACATTGGCACCAATAACGGCGGGTTTATCGACATCACCGCCAACTACGGCATTTTCGGGTACCAGGGGCGCCCGACGATCACCGGCACGAACGCGGTGCGCGTGTTGCGCAACAGTTCGAGCCTGGTCGCCACTGACGAGCCCGTTTACCAGGATCTGATCATCGACGGCGAGGGCACGGTCCAGCGCCCGCTCGAGCTCTCTGGTGACAGCACCGGCCCCGATCGCATCCTGGTCCGCAACGTGCGGGCATTCGGTGGCACGGCGACGAACTTCTACATCGGCCGCGAGGCGGGCCTGATCGAGTTCGAGAACATCGCAATGCAGGGCGACGTGTTGCTCGGCGTTTCCACGGCCAGCACCACCGCCGGCACTGTGGGCGCCACGAACATCAACGTGCGCGGACTCCAGTGCGACAACCTGACCATGCTCGGATCCGGCTCCGCGATCTGCCAGGTGCAACGGCCAGCTGCGGCCACGTTCCCGGTTGTGGCGGCATTCGAGCGCATCACCGGCTCGGCAGAATCGACCAGCGCGGTGACGTTCATCAACATGGAAGCGGTCGATCAGCCGGTTGTTAAAAACTGCGATCTCACGCTCTCGAGCTCGGCTGCTGGCGAGTCCGTTGGTATTCAGATCAACGGCACGGCGTCATACACGACGAACGGCGCAGTGGTCGTTGACAACACGCTGCGTTTCAACCCGACAGCCGGCCACGGCATCGCCCTGGGCGAAGATTCGGCGCAGTTCGCTGGCACTGGCTCGATCGTCTGCAATCACCTGACGGGCGAATACAACGCCACAGCGACCCCGCACGGAATGAGCCTGCGCGGCGGATCCACCGGCGAAATGCTCGGCAACGTGGTCCACACATCGTTTGCGTGCTTCCTGATCAGTCGGACGACGAGCTCGAAAACCACCGGCAACCTGGCATACAACGGCTACGGCCCCTGCTTCTACGTGAAAGGCGCCCAGGGCGCTGCGCTCGAGGACAACCTGGTCAGCAACAACACCGGCGTGCGGCCGGCGGCTGCCCTGGCTCGCAATGTCGGCGCACTCAGCTGCGCGCCCCAGGGTGCTGTCAACACGCTGTTCGCGGTGTTCGAGGCAAACACGATCGTGGCCGAGGATCCCGTCGCAGACGCCGCTCGAGGCGCCTACCTGGGCGAGATCACGAACGCCAGCCAGAACTGCGAATTCCGGCGCAACGTCTACTACGTGCCGGACACCGTGGACATTAGCACTGCGCTGCTTTTCAACGACAACGGCGTCCCGGCGACCCTGGCGACCTGGAATGCGCGTGCGGACGTGTTCGACGATCGCATCATCCCGCTGCCGATCGACGATCTGCGTCAGCTGATCAACTACTACGAGCGCCTGGCGCAGCCGGGTGTGATGGCTGGTGCAAGCGCCCTGGGTGTGATCGCACCGGTGATTCGCACGCTGAACTGATCCAAAGCCCCGGCGCATGGTGTGCCGGGCAACTCACTCGAGGAGCAACACGATGAACGACAAAAACCGCGGGACGCAGCCGCCCGAAACAGACAAAGCCGAAAACCCTGCTATTCAGCAGCCGACGCCGGGCTACGCGGCCCTGGCCGTTGACCAGGAGCTCATCAACGACGTGATGAAGGTGCTGCGCAAAGCCCCCTGGGAGGAAGCGAACGGCCTGATGAATCGCATCCAGAAGTGCCCCCAGGTACACGTGCCGACCGCGCAGTAAGCGCGCGGCATTTGCAATTTCAATTTTCGGAGTATTAAGATCATGAGCACGCGAACGGACCAGCCCGAAGGTGTCCAGACGGACGAAGTGGTGAAGCCCGGAGACGAGCACGTCGTTACCAGCGATTTGCCGTCGGAGGCCGAAGCCACACCAGGGGCAGACGACGCAGCAGCTGCGGGCGCATCATCAGGTGACGCCCCGGACGGCCAGAATTCAGCAGCTGGCGACTCACAAGACGACGGCAACCACGAGCAGCGCCACGGCAATAGTCGGTGGCAACGCCAGCAGAGACGGCTTAAACGGGCCGAGAAGCGAGCCGACGCAGCAGAGCGGAAAAATCAGGAACTGGAATCGCGCCTGGCAGCCCTGGAGACATCCACGAAAGCCGACAAGCCCGAGCCCAAGCCTGACGACTTCAAATCCACGGCCGAATTCGCGCGAGCGCATTCCAAGTGGCAGGAAGATCAGACCGCAGCCGCAGCCGCCAACGCTTCCACCAAAGACGACACTCCAGCCGGCGACGACGCAGCCGAAACCACCAGCCAGTCCCAGCACGCAGTAGCGGAAAAGGACGACCTGGACGATTTCGTGCAGCGTGGCACCGAAAAGCTCGGCGACGTGTTCCAGGAAGCCCTTCAGAACGATCCCGACGACCCGCACCCGATCTCCCAGGTAATGGGCGAATTCTTGTTCGATAGCGATGTCGGCCCCGAGATCTTTGTCTACCTGACCGAAAACCACGACGAGGCGGCGAAGATCTTCAAGGCCAAAGCGCCGGCGGCAATGAAATCGCTCCAGGCACTGGAGAAGCGCGCCCAGGACGGCAAGCTCATCGAGACGGGGAAGGTCACACCGGAAACCACCGGCGACGACAAAGACGACGACAAAGGTGGCGAAGGCGACAGTACGGCCGGCGGGGAGTTCGTAACAAACGCATCACCACCGCCCGAGTCGCACCGTGAAAGTGGCACCCCCGCAGCAGCGGCCGACCCGGAAAATGAAACGATGGATGAATACAAGGCGCGACGCGACCGAGAGGAACTGCAAAAGCGCGGTATTTACACCAGGTAAATCGGGCCGTATTGGCCCAGCAAGGAGGCTACTGTGGCTAATACGCTCATTACCCCGAGCATCATCGCCAAGGAGGCGCTGTTCCAACTCGAGAACAACGTCATCATGGGCGACAACGTGCACCGGCAGTACAAGAAGGAATTCGTCAAGATCGGCGACAGCCTGACGATCCGCAAGCCGGTTAAGTTCGTTGCAACAGATGGTGCGACTCGCAGCAACCAGGACGTGATCGAGGAAACAACTTCGATCGTGATCAACCAGCGCAAGCACGTCAGCTGGACGTTCTCGACTCAGGATCTGACCCTGACCATCGAGGAGTACAGCGAGCGGTACATCAAACCCGCGATGATCGTGCTGGCAAACTCCATCGACCGCGCGCTCTGCGTGGAAGGTGCCCAGGAGTTTTTCAACGCGACTGGCACGCCTGGTACTACCCCGCTGATTTCGGTGTCCTGGCAGACACCGGCCAGAAGATGGACGAGGAGCCTGTGCCCGACGACGGCATGCGCTGCATGGTCCTGAACCCGGCCGGCCGCTGGGGCCTGGCAAACGGCATGGGTGGCACCGGTTCTGGTGGCATCTTCAACGCGGAAATCGTCGGCGGCATGGTCCGCAAGGGCAAGCTCGGCGAGATCGCGAACTTCGACATCTACGGCGATCAGAACATCGCGGTGCACACTGTCGGCGCGTATGTAGGCGCTCCGCTGGTGAACAACGCGGCGTTCCCGAATGACACCAACGTGATCGACTTCGATTACGCCGGTGCCGCAGCCGTTGTCGGCTATCTGCGCAAGGGCGACATCATCACGATCGACGGCGTGAACAGCGTCAACGACGTGAGCAAAGAGGACACGGGCAACCCGCAGCAGTTCGTTGTCCAGGCTGATGTCACCACTGCTGGTAACGCCGGCCAGATCACGGTCTACCCGGATCTGAATGATGGTTCGACAGCCAGCACGGCGGCCTTCCAGACCGTCTCTGCACTGCCCGCTGACAACGCCGCGATCACGATCGTCGGTGCAGCAAGCGCGCAGATCCCGCAGAACCTGGCGTTCCACAAAAACGCCCTGGCTCTCGTCACCGTGCCGCTGGAACTGCCCGACTCGGCAGTGTTCAAGGCTCGTGCCGACTGGCGTGGTTACTCGATCCGCGTGATCAAGGACTACGACATCGACAACGACGAGGAGATCATCCGCCTGGACATCATGTTCGGCGTTAAGGCGATCTACCCAGAGCTCGGTGTGCGTATCCAGGGTTAACCTGGGCACGTGGCAAACAGGCTCATAAACCGCGGACGCGGCCCGTCGGATCCAACCCGGCGGGCCCGTTCCGTTCAACTCGCAAAAGCGGAGGGCAACATGTCCAAAGACGAGAACGCGCGGCCGCCACGCGCAATGCTTTATCAGGGCGGATCCAAGCAGATTTTTGAAGGCGAGGAAGCCATAGCCGAGGCCCGCGAGGCCGGCTGGGGCGACGAACCGACAGCTGCTGAACCGGATCTCGGCAACGAGACGATCAGTGATCAGGGTCGTGACGAGCTCGAGGTAAACCTGGCTGTCGCAAACGACACGATCGCCGACCAGAAAACTCAGATCGAAACCCTGACCGCAGATCTCGCGACTGCTAACGAGCGTGCTGATAGCAACGCCACCGCAGTCGCCGAGGCCCAGGAAACGATCGAGTCCCAGGCGAAGGAAATCACGTCGCTGAAGGGCCAGGTCACGAAACTGAAAAAGGCAGCCGATAAGTAATGGCAACGACTGCCGCACAGCTGATCACCAAGGCCCTGCGCCTGATCAACATCCCCGGCCGTGGGGCTAATCTCACGGCCGAGGATCAAGCTGCGGCATTCGACGTGCTCCAGGATCTTCTGGCTAGCGAAAGCGTAAGCAAAAATGTTTGAGTGAGGCCTCTCCTGAGACCAAGTTCACTCCAGAAGTGAAAGAAACCAAAGAGGTGAAAGTTCACATCTCTCCAAACCGACAAGAAAACATCCTGGACCGAGTAATGGGACCGGGGCATTCTCATAAACACAAACACCACGAAAAATGAAAAACAAAATCGCACTTAGTGGTCCAACGATCTCAACCAACACATATGCAGGTAAGGATGCCTCTGGGTATATTGCAGCAGCGTTACTGAGTGGAGATACTTTGGCCAAAGGTCTGATCACCATTCATCAGAATGTTGCTCACAAAAAAGTTTTGAACCATTGTCTCAGTCCATCAGCATTGATGATGCTACCTGTGATTTCACAGACACATCATCCGTGACCAGAGGAGAGGCGATCCTTGAAACCACAGAAAAGCAGATCAATCTGCAACTGTGTAAAA
>FUIF01015501.1_pt1 | contig 39715 bp, 50 predicted proteins | sample 1003461 | NCBI WGS metagenome assembly FUIF01 (sample SAMEA80401918, study PRJEB19352) | marine metagenome
AAGAACGCATGGGCATCGGTGCGGCTGCCACCCCATTGGGAGAAGTCCGTGGCATCAGTGCTGGTCCAGCCCGCAATCTCCTTGATACGGTCATCGGCATAGGCTTCAGCATCGGCCTGGAGCTGATAGGGATCGGTAAGCACCCGAGGACCGCCATCACCACCAGCCTCGCCAATGACCTCCCATTGGCCGGATCCAGGCTGAAGCACGTAGGTCACGCCGTCCTCAATCTTGTAGGCGTAGTCACCTACTCGCCAAGTATCACGGCGCTCATTGGTTTGGCGGATATCGTTGTCAGTACGGTGGTCATCGAGCGCAGCCTGTTGAGTTCCCTGGGCATCGAGACGGCGGTCCCACTCGGTATTGGCACGGTTCTCGGCCTCAACCGAACTCCGGATATCGTTGTCAGTGCGGTGCGTATCCAGATCAATGGCATTACCCTGGGTGATGCCAGTCCGATCCTCCCACTGCTGCTGGATGATACCTTGGCGGCGGTCCCACTCGTCGTTGGCGCGCTGCTCCCGGGCCATCTCCTGATAGTTCTGGAATGACAGGAGCCAACGCTCACGGAGTGCGGCTGCCACATTCTGATCCAGGCCCTGCCCTAGTCCTGCCAGAGCTCCCCACTGTCCGCGATTAGGCATTGGCCATACCTCCTTGGGCGTTTGGCGGCGTTGGTTGGGCATTGGCGGCGTTCGCCGCTCCGTTAGCGGAATTCGCCACCCCAAGCACGCCCTGGGCCTGCTCACCGATAATCGCCATCTGATCCGCTGGCACGCGGTCGGGATGCTTCTTAGACCACTCTCCGATCGCTACGGCCGTGATTTCCTCCAGCTTCTCTTCAGGCACGTCAGTACCCTGGGCCTCGGCCAGTTCCGCGAGTTCCGGGATCAGTTCCTCGGCCACGCCCTCAAGGATATCGGTGTCGCTGGCAGGGCCCAGCTTCTGCTCGGCCTTCTCGATCAGAGCCACCGCCACATCAGCAATACCCTGCTCAGGGTTCTCGGTCATAACCTGCTGAAGCGATTCGAAGCTCTTTTCATCGCTCATGAGGCGATAGACCTCGCTCATGTATTTGGCATACTCCTGCTGCTCGGCAGGGTTGGCCGGGATTTCCTCAACAGCATCGATATCTTCCTGAGGCCCAGCCCCAGGCTGTTGCAGTTGCGCCTGCGACCCAGGCATCTGCCGTTGCTGGAATGGTGGTTGATCGAGAGTAGGCCCTTGCATCACATTGCCCTCAGTTGAAGGTTAGGGCTGTCCAATGACGCCAGAAGCTTGTCACGCATGGTGGTGCTCATCGGTGTCTTGGGAGCCTCGACAACAGGCGACTGGGCAACTGGCGGCTGATCCAGGGTAGGGATCATGCCCTGGCGCTGGCTCATCTGCTGTAAATCACCACTCGGGTCGTAGAGGTCGCCTGTCGGCTCACCATACCCGTTGTAGCCATAGCGGTCCTTTCGCTGTTCCTGGCGCCTCACCTCCTTCTCCTGCTCTTCCTGGGCGCGCCCCTGGGCGTAGCCGGCAATAACTTGCCCTCCAGTACCGACCATCGCCGCTTGCGTGAGTGGATGCATGCCGCCCGCAGCTGCGCCTGATGCGGCATTCGCCGCCTGGGTAAAGTTGGCCGCAGCCTGTGTCCCACCGCTAAAGGCAGGGGCCGAGGTAGTCACCGGCGCACCGGTCCCAGCACCACCACCCCCGAGGACAGCGTTCTTGGCCGCAACAGCCTTATCGCCAACCCAGGTAGCCGCTGCCTTCACACCGTTCCACAGCGCCATGCCAGCGTTGCCCAGGGCTGCGAGGCCGCCCTGGAAGCCCGCAGAGAGCGTGGCCATGAGCCCTCCCCCTGTCGCTCCTGCCGCGGCAAGCGCCGCCCCCCCAGTGAACACAACAGCCGCGGCGATCGCCACGACCTTGAACACCTTCGATTTCAGGACCTTCTTCACGCCGTCACGCAGCTTCTTGAAGGTCTTTTTCGCAAAATTTACCAAGCCACTCATCGCTCAGTCCTCCAGGCTCAATAGGTGCATCGAGCCAATTGTCTCAAATCCCAGTTTTCGATACATCTTGTCAGTGTTCTGGGTACTGGGCCCACCCATCGACACCGCCATCATCATGCCCTTCGCACCGCGATCCTTGCTCCAGGCCATAAACTTCTTCAACAACATGCGTCCACCTCCTGTGGCACACGGATTGTCGGTTACGTAGAACAGCAGGTCCGACGCCTGCTTGTCTGCCGAGTACCACACGGGCTCAATGCCACCCAGCAGAACACCTTGGATCACCTCCTTCACGTCCAACACCCAGGCAAACCGCGCTGGGCTCTGCACGAATTGAGCGATTGTCTTCCTCGCCCTGATCGGTTCCACCTGAAATGGCGCGGCTGCCTTGCTCTGCGCCTCTATTCCCAACTCGAATATCCGGTCGATATCCGTGTAATCAGCCTCTCGGATCACCGGAGATTGCCGATATCGCGCGTGCGCGGATCCTGCTGCGAGTGCGCAGCCCACCACTCTCCCCACTCGGTGGCGTCATTGGTCCAGTCCTGGGCCTCGAAAGCTGCCCTCAAATCGGGATGTCCCTCAATAAACCCGCCCCAGGTCGTCGCATCGTTTCCAGACGGCGCTGTGTCCAGTGTGCCATCACCGCCGCCCGGGGCCTGTGTCGTGCCACCCTCCAGGCCAATGCTGTCGATATAGCCAAGGAAGCTGTTGTAGTAGTTCACGGTGCGCCTGATCGCCTCAGACTTCTGCACCGCATTCATCTCCGGGTTGCCCTCGATAGCGCCGATCGCATTGATGAGGTTGCTGAATGCTTGGGTGCGGTTGCTGTCGCTATTGGCATCGATGTTGGCCTGGGCCCGGAACTGCTCGATTGCCATGGACGTGGCGTCACTCATCTGCTGCAGGTTCGTCCGCGTCTCGTTGTCAGCCAGGTTGATGAGGCGCTGGGTCTCGGCGCTCAGCAACGCATTCTCTCGAGATGTGGTGGCGCTGCGCTGGCTCTCGCGATCGCTCTGCGCCAGCTGCGCATTGCTGCGGTTCACGTCAGTCTGGGCCGCGGCGTTCGACTGGCTTACACGGGTTTGGGAGTCGGCGTTCGACTGGCTGACCTGGGTCTCCAGCGCTGCATTGGACTGCGATACATCGGTGTCCAAGCGCGCATTGAGTTGATTGGCCTCATTGCCAGCGTCTTGGTTAGCGATCGCCTGAGCCCGATAGGTGTTGGCATCGTTGATTGCCAGGGGTGCGCCGGCCTCGATGGCCGCTGCCCTTGCATCGGCACCGGCAATGCTCGAATTTATCATGCCCCGCCGCCCAGCTCGCTCGATTGCAATATCCTCCTGCAGTTTCAGGAACTTATTGGCGATCGGGTTCTGCATCATCTGCATGAGCTGATGTATCGCGGTCTGATCAGGGGTGACTTCACCAGTAACAGCCGTAGCCTGCCCTGCTGTCGCACCAGAGGCTGTCGCCTGCCCTGCGGTTGCCTGGGCGGCCTCTGCCTGCGGTACCGGGGAATTGTCCAGATCGGCTGTCGCGCTACCACTAGCACTCTGAGTTCCCTGCAGGCTCAGACGGTGATCATCGAGCCATGCCTGGATATCGGCCTTGTCGACGCCACTGATTTTCTCCAGGTCCTCGGCACTCATCGCGTTGTCGATCGCCAGTTTGTAGATCGACATGGCGTCTTCCATGCCATTGCCCTGGCCAGTGGCGTTTCGAGCCATCAACGTGCGGATGGCCTCATTGGGATCGTCTGGCAGGGTGAAGGCCCCGCCCTTGCTCTGGTCGGCGCGGCTGGGTAGTGGCTTGACGCCTGACGACTGCTCCCAGGCGCGAACAGTGTCGACACTGCCACCACTGGCTTCAGCGATGTCCTCTGCACTCAGACCAGCTTCCTTGGCAAAGTTATAAACAGCCATCGCCTCTTCGTTGTCGTAGCCACCCCCGCTCTGCAGGAAGTTGCCGATAACGCTGCTCAGGTTCTCCCTGGTGATGTTGGTTGTCGGCGGCAAGGGCGACGATATCTGGTTTGTTTGCTGTAGCGCGCTTTCGCTGAGGGGGTCGCCGGCAGGGCCTTGCTGCGGCGGGGTGTCGAGGTCACCAACGATCTGCGGCTGACCGAGGCTGTCAGTGCCGCCACCAAAAGCCAAGTCCTGCTGAGCTCTCTGTCGAGCCTGACTAATCCCGTCAAACAGCTTCTCGCCCCGCTGCTGCGAGGTCGGACCGGTATCGAGGTCAGTGATACCCTGGTCGATCTTCATCAGGATGCCGTCACCAGGGCCCTGACCAAGCTGATAGCCCGCGCCCTCGAGGTTGCCCTTGAACTGGTCAAAGGTCACATCAGGCGCGTAGTGCCGCACTTCATCATAGAAGTCGTTGACACTCATCTTGGAGCGAGCACCCAGGTCCAGGGCCTCGTTGATAAAGGTATCGCCCATGCCGTTCTGCTGGTAGCTGCGCGCGATTTTCTGGAACGTGTTGGGGTTAGGCAGATTGGGATCGCCTACGCCTGTCGCCCCCGCTGGAATCTGATACATGTCTATAACCCCTTGTTTTTCCGCTTCTTACGCTTACGGCCGAGGACCGCACCAGCCGCCGCCGCAAACGCATTGGCCTTGGTCATGATGGAATTGGCCAGAACCGTCTTGCTGTCACCCGACTCCGCGGCCATCGCATCGAGCATAGGAACTGTAGCATTGCTGTCGGCAAGATACGCCTTGGCTTCCAGCATCTGCTGGTCCCAGGTCTCTATTTCAACATCCTGATAGCCTGCCTTCACCGCCTTGAGCTCTAATTCGAGTTCGTGATCAATGATCTGCGCTTCCTGGGCATTGATCAGCGCCTCACGCTGGGCGCGCTCAGGCCCGGCCAATGGCTTCACCTTGTAGTCCCAACGCTCACTCACCTCTGGGTAGCTGGGATCGCTGTAGCTTACGATCTTCCAGCGCTCAACCTTGTGCGTGTCCGGGTCATAGGAAGGCGGCCCGAAATCAGCGACGCACACCAGGGTGCATTCGCTGTGCTGAAAGTTGTCGAGATTCTTCGGCACCGAGACCCTGGGATAGCGCACCTGCAGTTCCCGGCGCGTGATCGGATACTGCTTAGTCTTGTCTGAAAACTCTGCTCTGTAGGTCTTCTGCATGGTTAGGCCGCTAAATCGATTTTCGTTTCAGTCAAGGTGGCGTCGGCGGTCGTAGGTGTGGTCGCCGACCCCGTGTTGCTTGGCGTGTCTTCCTTGTCCGAAGTCCCGCCAGTGTTGTCGCTGAGACTGGAGTTGCTGGTACTCCAGGTCTCGGCCGAGAAATCATAGTCATCAATGTCGCCACCGCTCACGACGCCTTCAAAAGACATGTCGATCGGGCACTTAATCAGGACCTGCACATAACGCCCGACGTCCTGATCGTAGGCCTGCCCGGACAGGATCATGGCATTGGCATCGAAATCCATGCCATAGATTAGGAGGATGTTACTGGAACTCTCTCCAGTCTCTATTGAGAAGGCGTCAGTGACCGTCCCCGAGGTGTTGATCTGGATGATGTGGGTCTTGTAGGAACCGCTAACCAGATCGAGGCACGCCACGTACAGGTTATCGTTGCCATCGATAGAAAATGCGGTGACCGAGAGGCTGGTGAAGGTGATCTGCTTCTGCCACTGCAGCGTGCCACTGGTGTTGTACTTCACGATGTACAGAATGTTGCTGTGAGAGCCGCAGTTGTAGACGTTACCACTGCTGTCGACAACCCCATCTCCGACACCCTGGATATTGCTCGAGGACTTCACAAGCAGCTTGTGCCACTGGATCGTGCCGCTGCTGTTCAGTTTCTTGGTTGAGAGGCCGCGCTCACTGGTGCCATCCCAGTCAGAGATACAGACGAACACATTGTCACTACCATCTAATCCAATCCTGCCAGCTCCAGCGATATACGAGTGGTTGCTGGTTGTCGAATCCCAGTGTGCCGCGCTCCATTGATGGGTGCCACTGCTGTTGAAGTGCGAAGCCCCATGCTTGATGTAAGAGCCGGTAGTCATATGCCACAAGCACACGGGTTCTTCACTGCTATCCAGCTTCACATCATAGAAATGGTAGCCGTCACCGCCATTATCGGCCGTTGCTGACCACTGCAACGTGAATGAACTGTTGTACTTCAGGAGTACCGGCTGGCGCTGCGAGGTCGAGGTGGTGCCACTACCGCAGATATAGATGTTGCCGCTGCTGTCGACCGCAATCCCATAGGCTCTGAACTGGGCGGTGGCGGTCCAATCGATCTTCTTGGCGGCAACCACCTCCCCCTGCCTGTTGATCTTGTACAGCACCCAGTTCTCACCTGGGCTGCCCCCGCTGTCGAACTCGATCCCCGCGGCATAGATATCGAAGCCATCAAAGGTAACGGCATAGAGCACAACATTCCCATCCGCGTCATCCCACTCCAGAATCCAGTAGGGCTCTGGGTGGTAGGCGTTCAACAGTGCTTTGGCCGGCGCAAACATCAGTCGCTGTTTCCTATGTGAGCGCCGTAGAACACGCTGTTGACCTGCCAGAACACCAAGGTGTCCTGGGTGCCCAGGGTGGGTGCGGTATCGCCATCAGCACCGACCCACTCAACGGCAGGCCAGGTCACGGTGTAACTGGATCCGTTGACCAGGTAAAGCAGGACACTATCGCCATTGCCCAGGCTGTGGGTGAACGTCACATTCCCGCTCAGCGTCTTGTACTGCATCGTGCCATTGGTCGGGTCAATCGCAGTGCCAGTAAGGCTGTAATTGGTCTCGCGGATGCCTTTCTGGAAAGTAACTCGATTGTTTTCAACATGCGCTACCGAGACGCCCCCACCGATCAGACTCATGATATCGGCTGAGACCCAGCCAATTCCGGTGTTGTCATCAGCCTGATTAGGGCAGACCGTCGGGTTAGTGGCTGTTGCCGCTTCGTTCATCAGTGTTGGACCGGCAGCATTTGCCATGAATGCTTTGTTAGCATCCCAGTAAACGCTTGCGCTGCCGCCTGCCACCAGAGTGCCTTTGTTGGCAGCGCTCCATCCTACACCTGTATCGAGGTCGGCTCTGTTGGGCACCAGGGTGGGGTTGGTGGCAGATGCCGCGCCGTTCTCCAGCCAGGGCCCAGCGCTGTTCGAGAAGTACATGTGCTGATAGCTGACGTTACCGCCGGCAGCCGCCCGGAAGCACTCGCTACCGCCCGCGATCAGCGAGAGTTGGTTGGCCGCACCCAGGCCGATGCCGGTATCAGCATCGCCATAGTCGGGCACCAGAGTTGGATTGGTGCTGGATGCTGCCTCATTCAGGATGGCTGCACCAGACGCGTTATCTACATAGATTCCTCCAGAGGCCCAGAATGCAGAACGAGCACCGCCCGCGATAAGGGCCCCATTGTCGTTGCTCGTCCAACCAATACCCGTGTGCGAGTCGGCCCGGTTGGGCACCAGTGTTGGGTTTGTACTGGATGCCGCATCATTCTCGATGAGTGGCCCTGCAGCATTCGGCATGTACATGCCAGTGCTGCTGATGTACGCCTGGGGATTACCACCAGCGATTAGCGACATAAGTGAAGGTGCAGCCCAACCTATGCCGGTTGTGAGTTCAGCCTTGTTAGGGACTAATGTTGGGTTAGAACCGCTCGCTGTCTCATTCCGCAGACTTGGGCCCCCGGCGTTCTCAATCATGATGTGGGTGTAGACAGTTGTGGTCGCTGCCTCTACCCGGATGGCCTCAGTGCCACCAGCAACCAGCGTGAGTTGACCCGTCGCATTCCAGCCAATACCCGTGTTTTCGTTGGCCTTGTTCGGGATTAGCGTGGGATTGCTGCCTGTCGCCGCCTCATTCGCCAGGCGGGGCCCTGCGGCGTTGCCCGCATACAGACCATACTGGGTCCACTGAAATGCCTGGACACCAGCACCGATCAAATAGCCAGAGCCTGCGCCATCACCGCCCAGGCCGGTGGTAAGGTCACTGTTGTGCGGGCACAATGTCGGGTTTGTGGAACTCGCAACCTCATCCTGAAGCTGGTAGCCGCCAGTGTTGCCATTGATCACATTTTCATAGACATAGATGCTGGAATTGGTGATCCGCATCTTCTGACTGCCAGCCTGAATAAAGGAAATGCTGTTGCCGTCAGCACCAATACCCGTACTCATGTTCGACTTGTTCGGGATCAGCGTAGGATTGGTGCTGCTCGCCGCCTCATCGCCAGCAAAGGCCGGGCCATTGGTATCAGAACCTGTCACCGCACCCAGGGTGCCGCCGGTAATCGCCACCGAACTGGCGTCCTGGGTCGCCATTGAGCCCAGGTCAGAAAGCTGTAATGACGCCGTAACCCACACGGCGGCTGTTGCCGTCGCATCAACACAGCGATAACTCTCGTCAGCGCTGACATCGATCCACGTCGAACCCACTGCGAATGCACCGTTGCCCGAGGTGTCCGCAGAGTCGTCATTCGCCGTGGGTGGGCTAGTGGCGTCAAACTTGTTGAGGACACCGCCGTAGCTGGCGGCTAGAGCCGCTGAGGCTGCCGCTGCTGTGGCTGATGCCGCTGCGTTGGTCTCCGAGGTGCTGGCGTTGCTCGCGCTTGTCGAGGCCGCTGACGCACTGCTGCTGGCGTTGCTCGCCGCTGTCGAGGCCGTAGACTCCGAATTGCTGGCATTGGTCTCTGAGGTCGCGGCATTGGACGCACTGGTCGCGGCGTTCGACTCTGAGGTCGCTGCATTCGTTTCGGAGGTAGATGCTGACGAGGCAGAGGTAGCTGCCGCAGTTGCACTTGAAGAGGCGCTGGATGCCGATGCAGCTGCATTCGTTTCTGATGTAGCGGCGTTGGTCTCTGAGGTCGCGGCGGCAGCTGCACTTGCGGCTGCTGCTGTGGCTGAAGCGCTCGCGGCGGCACTGTCGCCAGCAATAGAGCTGACCATAACAAAGTAGCCGGCAGTGTTGTCATAGACCAGTTCCACAATGCCATTGAGCGGGAGGTCACCTGCCTGGGGGTCCTCGCCATCAGTGGTCTTGATTGATTTCACGCCCAGGCTGCTGACGTTGAGTGTGGCCGCCCCGGTGTTGACCGCGTGGATCCGCAGTAGCAGGCGCTGGAAGTCGGCGTAGGCCGTGATATAGCTGAGGCTGATGGTGTAGGCGTCGGCCGCACCGCCCGTGGTGCCAGCCAGTACCGCGCCCCGCTTGAGTTCCGAGGGCTCAGGGAGTTCATCGAATCCAGCTTCCACTTCATCGAAGCGCGCGTTGATGTACGCACTATAGGCCTTGGCCCTCGCCCCCAGTTCAGTGTCGTGAGTGAAATAACTGTTCATCAATACGCCCTCTTCAACTTCCGTGGCGAGTAATCCAGGGTGAAGCCCTCGAGTTCATAGCTCTTGGTGATGGCACTGCTGTTGTAGATAGTGAAGCTGATGTTGTTGCCGGTGTCACCGAGCGGCACCGCAGCCTGGGTCACGACCTCAGCATCGTAATAGAACTCGTCGTAGTTGCTGTCGTCATAGAAGCCACCACCACCCAAGGCGCTCAGATCCTGGGTAGAGGTCTTCGCCTCTGCCGGCGCCTGATCACTGGAGCTGTAGCTCATGTCGTGCGCGATCTGGATGCTGAAATTCGCCTGGGACTTGATGTTCCACGTGACACCAAAGACCTTGAACTCGCGCCGGGTATCGCCAAGCGGGTTGTTGTAGTTGGTGCGCAAGAACTCTTCGATGGCATCACCATTGAAGCTAAAGCCCTTCTCCATCTCATAGACATAGCCGTCATCACAGCCGAAGAGGATGCGTTCCACGCCATTCTCGTCATCACCGTTACTGATGCAGGTGATATTCTCATCGATCTTCAGGGTGGTGGCCCTGGCGACCATAGACCCCCTGGCGTCCCGGTTCAGAGCAATGGCCAGACCAGTCTTATCACTGAACCAGAGTCTGAGCTGATTGCGCTTGCGCAGGATACTGGATCCGATCAGCGTCAATTGCTTCTCGTCGACGAGCGGTTGAATGAGGCGGGTGACGGTCGCCGCCTCGAAGTTGCCGTAGGCCGTGACACGCTGTTGGGACTTCACGCCCTGGTCGTCGAAGCCAAAGGGGTCGCCCAGGGTCTGGAAGCTATAGTCACGCGCGCCTGAGTCCTTCGAGACGATACGAGGCTCGAAATCGGACTTGCTGGCACCATACAGGCCCCAGATTTGGCGGGTCGTGGCGATCGTCATCACGTCCCCCAGGCTGCTCCTTGAGCCCGGTGATCGTCGCACCCAAGCCGACTTCAATCGCACCGTCGCCGCCACTGTAGTCGAAGGGCTCACCGATCTTGCTGATCATGAGGCTGCTGCCAATCGCCAACATCAGGTGGAAGCGGTGGGCAGTCAGGTACTTCGGCACGTCGGCGCTGACGTCCTCAACCACCACGTTCTTGACGTAGATGAGGTCATCACCACCCGCATCCTGGAAGCTGATGCTGCCACCATCCGTCGCCTTGAGCCGCAGGCTGCCAGTCGCAGCTGCTGTGAACAGGATATCGACGGTCGTGGTGCTGCCGGTCGTCTCCTGGGCAGTGTGGCCGGTGATGGCCGTGTCCGAGATATAGGCGCGGATGCCGTCGACGTTCGATTGGCTGCCTGGAATGAAGTACTCGAAGCGCAGCCGATACTTCTTGCCGCTGGTGAACTGGCTGGCTTTGTCGAGGTAGTGCTCGCTGTCGGCGCTGTCGAGTGTCAGCCGCAGCCAGTCGTTGCTGGAGTCGATGCTGTCAATGTTGCCTGCAGCCGTGCCGCCACTACCCGTCCAGCCATCGACGCCCGCACTGAAGTCAGAACTACTGACCTGGGTGTTGGCGTTGGTCGGGATCGGGGTGATGACATCGTTGGCATCGATTTCAAACGCCATGTTCGCACCGTCGCAGCCATAGATGCTGTAGCGCGTGTTATTGGCATAGAAGTTGTGACTCATCCACTCGGTGCGACCACCAGGGAAGAACTGGATTTTGCGACTGTGTTCGTCCTGGGTTGCGGCACCAGAGGACGTGGCACCGGCCAGGGCCGCGCCGTCGACAAAGAAGCCAGATGTGATGTTGATTACCATGATGCCCTGGGCATCGTTGGTCGCAAAGGCCCCGCCCAGGACCTCGATCTTCATCAATGTGCCGGCACCGGTACTGGCTCCACTGGCGTTGATGGTCTCACCGACCTCGAAGTCGGTGGTGCCAGCGTCAAACTTGATGAGGTGGTACAGACTCAGCGCAGTCCAGCCACTGCTGCTGCTGTAGTGCGGCACACCATAGGTGCCAGCGCTGTTGTCCCGGAAGCTATAGCTCTTGCCGAGATGCCGGTAGGCTCCGCGCACGTCGCCCGAGCCAGGTACGACTCCGATATCGCTGCGGTACTCGTTTTGCGCCAGGAGTTCGAGGTAGTTGTCTTCCTGGCCAGTAATGCCCTGCTGGGCGAGTTCAACGGCTGCGACAGTTCCCGTGCCGTTGGTGGCCTCAGAGAGCTGAAAGCTGGTGCTGTTCCACTTGGTGATGACCACATACGGGTCTGAGACCAGCACAATCTCGCCTGATGCGCCTGATGTCGTGCCTGTGAGCGTCTGGCCGGCACTGCGATCGCTGGCGTCACTCAGCTCTACCACGTACCACGTCGCGTCTGAGGGCGCGTCACGGCCATCGTGGACCTCATAGCCATCAATTCGGCGGAAGCCGTCGATGATGCCGGGCTCGAAGTTCACGGCCTCACGGCCGGTGCCAGGGTTCTTCTTCTCTTCCTGGGTAACGAGGTCGATCGCCCCGATCAGCGGGAAATACTTGGTGCGCCGAAGACTACGAGGAGGGCGTTGTGTGCGCTGGGGAAGGTAGCTGGACATTAGTCATCATCCCAACCTGCGTTGACAACCACATCCTGATTGTTGGCTTTCCTCGCGGTATCTGACCCAGGCCAGTAATTCTGCTCCAGAAGCGCAAAGTTTGCGGTGAAATCCTTCTCAGCCAGCACATAATTCGGTGCTTCCTCATCATCGAGGAAGATCATGCGCGCGCGATCGTACAACGCCTCGAGACCGTCATCCGGGATCTGGAGATTGTCGTTCTTGTCATCGAAGGTGATCGCGCCGGCCCAGTAGTCGAAGTTGACCTGATAGGGGCCATTGGCGTCAGGGTATGGCAACCCAATGATCTTGTTGTCGGGCTGGATGGTGACTGATGTTGGCTGATCTGTTGCCGCCTGCTCGGTCGGCGTCAGCTTGTTCTCGCGGTAGTGTTCCCAGGGGATGAAGCTGATGGGGCTGCCGTCACTGTTGAGATAGAAGGTCTCGGTGTCGTAGTGCCGGATAGGGAAGTCGGCTGACGCCGCACTGGCAGTGTGCGGGTTGCCGCCACTCTGTAGACTGACCGTGCCCTGCTTCCACATGAAATCCCAGTCAGGGTGGGCAGTGACGATCTCCTTATGGGCCTTGACCACGGCAGACACCGCCCGCTGGTACTGGGATACCTGCCCGGTGATGTCAGTAGGGCCTGAACCCGGAAATCGATTCCGGGTACAGAACTCTACCGCCGCTGCCAAGATCGTGGTGGCCATTAGTCGCCTAGATCAACCTCGTCCAGGTCAGCCTCTTCCAGTTCGTCCATAGACGCGACGATCGCCGCCTCCAGAACCGCTGCCTGATTGTTCACCTTGTTGCGCAAGCGTATCAGGCGAGTGACTTCGGCCTGGGCTTGGCTCACCTGTACATGGTGATCGGGCTCCGGCTCTTTCTCAGCCTTCAGCTTGTCCAGGGTCTTCTGGGCCGCATTCAGCTTCTTGGTAACACGAGCCAGATTCTTGGTGAAGTCGATCAGCTTGGCATTCTGGGCGTCTTCATCGACGTTGTTCTCAGCGAGGAATGCCTTGGCCTCTGCCGAGTTGCGGCTGTACTTCCTCATCTGACCCTTGTTGCCAGGGAGCGCCAAGCACTCGCCGTCACCGTTGAAGAGCGCGCCGAATTGCTGATAGCGCGCACCAGGGGCCTCATCCACCTTGCCGTTGATGATGCCGTAGGGCAGCTTCTTGTTCAGCCTGATGACCGGTTGTTCCGCCGGCTTCTTCTTGGCTGCGGGCTTCTTCTTGGCAGAAGCGTTGTCCTGCGTGTTCTCATTGTCTGTCATTCTGAATACTCCAGTTTGACCGCACAGTAATCAGGCACATCATCTTCCCGGGGCCGATCGCGCTCGCGCATAGGCCCGTAGTTGATCGCCCCATCCTGCGCATCAGCACGGCCCTCACCCGGTTCTTCATGGTGAGTTCCGTAGCGGTTGTGCAGGACCGGATCGTCCTCGCCACGGTACAGTCTTCGGTTGCGTCCACTCATCTCACTGCTCCGAGAATCTGATTAGACTCTAATTAGATACCAGGGGCCCGAAGACCCCTGGTTGTTATGGTGCCCTGCTACCTAGCAGCCTCGGCCCTTCATCTTCAGGCCACGCTTACCGACAGAGACCTCCGGGCGCTTCATGGCTCGCCCGTTGCCCTCGTCATTCGGCTTCGCAGTGGTGTCGTTGCCACGGCCCCCGAAGGTGCTGTGGTGCGACAGGCCTTCGGCCAGGTTGGCACCGCCTTTTTTACTGCCCATAGGAAATTCTCCTTGGTTATCAGTTGGTTAAACTACCAGTGCCTAAACTCAGGTAGCGCTAGATGTACCAGTCGATGGTGACGTTCACAGCACCAATACCGGCAGGGGTGCCGCCGGTAGGTGCCACGTAATCAACATGGACTGCTTCGTCCGCCGCGATCTCCGTGTTGTAGAGTTCGGCAGCAGTGTTCACATGCGAGGCACCCGATGCGGTGGTGCCGCAATCGACTTCTGCATGCTTGTCAGGGTCCGCCGCAGTGCCGACGCGGATCAGAGCCGCGGTAGTCACATTGGTGAACGTCTCGCTGACCTCGAACAAGGTCACGTTGCGCACCCGGCCTTTATGGCCTGCCGGGCCCTGGATCACATCAGTACCCGCACCGGCACCGAAATCGTGCGCGGAAAACGAGTAGGTGATGGACAGTGGCTGGTCGTACGTTGCTGGTTTTTGAGGCATTACTCTCTTTCTCCAATATCTCGCTTAGTCGCTATCGTTCAGCGATTAGGCGGCCGAGTCCCACTTGATGATGCGATTCTGCACACCATCAGAGGCGTTGTGAACAATGCCAAATCCACCGACGTAGTACCACGCGATGCCCTTATCTCGACCGAAGTCAGTCGGGATCTTGCCCCGCAGCTCTTCGACGCAGCTGACCCCTTCCACCACATTGTCTTCGCCGAAGAAGTACGCGGCATCGGACAGTGCGTTGGTCCAGCTCTCGCTGGCGACGTTGGTCTGCTTGACGAAGCGGCAACCGGCATAAGCACCGATCTCGCCACGGACGATGTGCACGAAGCCCTCACTCACGTAGTAGCTGATGGCCTCGAGGTCGTCGACGAAATCAGAATACGTGGTCGGCCGGGCAATACACATGTACATATCACCCTCGTAGGGAGTGATATTGCGCTCTTCCATCGTCTCGACGGTGCGCTTGACATGTTCCTTGCTCATGCCGACGTTGTTGGTGATCGTGCAGCCACCTGTTTCCAGGGTGATGGCAGTTGCAGAGTTGCCCGAAGTCGGGGCGATGGTGACGACAGTGGCGTCGAACTGCGTGTGGGCAGCCGAATCCAGTACTTCCGTCGCATCGTTCTTCAGGACCTTGTGGATGACCTTGGTCACGTCGTGCTCGCTGAAATCATCCAGCTTCTTCGTGAAAGGCACCGAGTTACCATATTCAGTGATCGTCAGGCTCGCCTGGGTGATCGTGAATTTGGTCTGCGGCATACGTTCGGTTTCCTGAATCGCCCTACCAGCAGTTGCTACCTTGCTGTAGGTGTTCCAGTTGAACGTCTCACCGCGGTGTTTGCCCACCGCCGGCTCTGGCTCGGTGACGTTGCGGAAACGACACAGTGGCTCCAGAGCGGTGCGCATGATCTTACTCAGATTATCTGAGTACATGTACCCGCCATCGGCGGATACGGACCACAGTTGACTCATTGAAACAGCTCCTAATAAGCCTGCGTAGGCCTCCGTCGACGGTGCATCTCCTGAATGAGTTGATGCTGACTCGCCGGTTCATTGGCTTTGGGGGCCGGCTTCGCAGGTTGAGTTGCACTAGATTTCGCAGAGACATGTTGCTGAGCATTCAGCTTCTTGTCTTTGCGGCTCTGAATGGTGTCACCAGACACCTCCTTCACCAGCGCGCGTACAGCATTCCCTGCCTCTCGAAAAGTCTCGACATACGGGGTGCTCGGGTCGTAGTCGGTAGCACTCATGATTTCCCTGATCTTGGCATTGGTCGTCTGCCATAGCTGACTCCCTTGCTTAATCTCCGGGAATTCTTCGATGAAGGTCTCCTTGGCGCCCTGCCAGTCATTGACCCTCTGATCGTCGGCTTCCTGCTGCGCCTTCGCTTCCGCGTCTCGCTGCTCTTCGATGCCACGCTGTTCGTTGATGGATTCCGCAACGATTTCCTTGATTCGCTCAGGGGTCAGGGTAGCGTCTCCACGCCCATCGCCCATCGCTGCATCAAGGGCCTCGATTGCAGCTTCAGCATCGTCGCCATAGACCGCATCAACAAAGGTCTTCAACGACTTCTTGCGATCTGCCACGTCCTCATCGGATAGCGACGGATCGTCGGTTGCTTGTTCGACTTGATCGCCGACAGCCTTCAGCTTATCGGCCAGAGCGGCTTCCCGCTCCTGTAAATTCTGATTCCACTTGACCAGGTTGCCACTGGCCTCGGTCGCCTGCTCCAGCCGCCTGTCTGCAGCCAGGAATTTCTGGGCATTGCGGAATATCTCGGTGACTGGGACCAGCTTCTCCTGGCCCTCGACAGTCAACACCGCCTTCTGGACGCCATTATCCAGGCGCACATCCAGGCCCGCTTCCCTGGCAGCGGCTACAACCGGGTCATCGTCTTCCAGACCCTCAGTGACAACACCGTCATCATCGGCTTTCGCCGCGATATCGAGGTCATCATCATCCTCGCCAGCAGTAGCGCCTGCCTCCCCACCGGACTCTTCGTCATCGGCATCGGCATCCGTGCTCTCGTCAGCAGGTATGCGGCCTTCGTGTTCGGCGTTCTGGCGAGCAAGTCCCTCCATGATCTCCATGCGGGACTTGTTGACCAGCGTCCCTGGATCCGGCTCATCCTCTCTCTCTTCGACTGCCGGACCCGGAGGATCGGCGTCGGCATCGGCCTGGGCCTGGGCGGGGGGATCGACGGGCGGATCGTTGTCGGCCTCGGCCGCCTCAATGCTCTCAGATTCGTCGGCTGCCTGCTGCAGGCGCTCACGCTCCTTGGGATCGATGTTGCGAATGTCCTGTTGGCCTCCGTAATCGTCCAGGTCATCACTACGGGTGCCTGCCTCGGCCTCTTGCCGGCGGGCGTTATGGTCGTCTGCGATAGCAGCTCGGGCTGCTGCGTGCTTGCTCATCAGTTGTACTCCTGCGGATCAATGTCTTCGGCCTTGTCCAGCATCTCCTGCTCGGCGTTCTGGCCGCTTTCAATCGCCTCGCCAACAAACTCTACGAGACGCACCATGGCTTTGATATCGACCTGCAACCTTGCAATGGTCTCGACATCAGCGGGACTGGCGTCTGCCAGTTCCTTCGATTTATCGTGAAAGGTCTTGCCGCAGCGCTCACGCAGATAACGGCCTGCCTCACTATTCCAGAAACCTATAACCTCCGCGCCCAGCTGCGCATCGGCAAACAGCGCCCGGTCTTCCGGCGTCTGGAACTCCAGGCCATCGATAGCCGCCTGCTCCTGCGCCATGTCAGCGGGTGAAACCCCGCGCCAGTTGCGACTGGTCATATGCCCTGCCTCCCGGTCATCGCCTTAAACAGCAGTTCCTGGGCGATGTTGGTCTCGCGCCAGCGTGCCATGCGCTCTTTCGACGCGCGGTCACCCTCCTTGATACCCAGATCGGCGTACAGCCTCTCCAGCGTGAGTTCGCGCTCGCTCGCTAGTTTGCTGTAGTTGTACTCCTGCTGGTTCTCTTCTTTCATCATCTCCAGCATCAAAGTCTGCTGCAGCTTCCACTGCTCAAACGCCAGTTCTTCCGGGGTCTTGCCACGCTGAGCCTTGATCTGCTCCATGGCCTGGGCCATGGCAATCTGCATGTAGTGCTCGACTTCTTCGACGGGCTTGAAGAATTGCTCGCCGTTGCGCTCTCCAGCACCGGCCAGCACCTTCTTGATGATCGGGTCAGGGTTCAGTCGCACCCGTAACTCAGGCATGAGCTGGAGCAAGTGCCCCAGGCTGCGCACCAGTTTATCGGCCTTCTGCGTGGGATCGGTCGCTGCAGCACCAGCATCCACACTCAGATTCAGGTTCTGAGTCAGAAGTTGCTCAGGGATATCGCCCTGCAGGTTGGTGCGCTGGTAGTGCTTCGACTTGTTGGCGGCGATGCCCAGGACCACTTGATCGGTCTCATAGGCCTGCTCCAGCTGCATGATCTGGCGTAGCGTGGGCTCGACCCAGGTGTTGATGAAGGTGGTGATCGCATACTCAGTGATGTCGTCGCTGCTCAGGCTCAGCATCTGCATGCCACCAACAGTCTCATTGAGTTGACGATTGCTCTGGACCGAGGACGGGCTGAAGTTGCCCGCCAGTTCATCGACCTCATTGCTGAGTCGATTGTGTTCCTCGTAGCTGCTGCTGGTGACGTCCTGGGTGCTGACCACCTTCACATCGTTCTCAGGGTCGTCCATGTAGACCCCGCCACCAGGGGTGTTCCGCATCAGCGCCCGGGTATCGATGTTCTGGCCGCGCCGCATGAAGTAGCGCTTATTCAGGACCAGATCGACGTTATCCAGGCGCTGGTTGGTCATCCGGTTCATGGTGACCTGGATCGGGGCGATGAGTTCGTTGCGGCTGGTGGGGATGCACTTGTGGGCCTCGACCACACTGAAGCCCACTGTGAACGGCCGCTTGCCGTGGAAGTAGACTTCATCGATCTCAACCGGGTCGGTCAGCATCAGGCCGTGTCCAATGGTGTAGAACACCCAGTCAATCCCGCCATCCCGCATGATGTACTCGCGGCACCAGATGGTCTGGTAGTCATCGGGCAGTCCAGTGCGCTCATGCGGATCTGCGCGGTTCTTACCCATGCGCTGCTGGCGCAACGCCTCTTCCTCGGTCTGGGAAGTCGACGCACTCAGAATTTGCTGATCGCTGTACTTGCGCCACTTTGGCTTCCCGGTCTTCGGGTCCTCCATGTCCATGCGCTCGCGCACTTCCTCGAGGGTCAGGGGGATCAAACGCTCAAGGAACGGTGAAGTGCCAACAACATCGCGCCAATCGGCCGCCTGGGAGAAACGGAAGTTCTCGACTGGAATCAGGTCGATAGCGGGCTCATCCTTGATAATTTCGATATCGCGCTTATAGCTGGGTCCGCCGGTCTCCCCGTCCAGGGCCCCGGTGTCGGTGAGACGATTGCGGGTCTGGAAGTTCCAGTACTGATAGCTGATGCAGATGCCGTAGTTGAACGTGTCTTGCCAGGCACCAATCGTGGTCAGGAACCAGGGGATGGTCTTTACCAGCCGGTGTTGAAGTAGGTTCTGGTTGATCTCAGCACTGACAATCTGCAGCGGGTCTGATTCATTGGTCGCGGTGACAGAAGTCAGGTCGAGCGTGCTGAACATGGCCTTGGATAGGGCGCCTCAGACTTGATGGCGACGCTGCGGGTCTTCGGGCGGAATAGCTTGTTGCGGCTGCGGTAGTTGACGCTGTAGAAGCGGCTGCCCCGGTCGTGATCGTTGTTGAAGTGCGCGATGTTCTGCTGCCACTGCTTGCGATAGTTCGCATCCAGGAAGTCGGTGCTGCCCTTGTGGCAGAGCCGCGCCTTGTGGAGCCAGTAGCGATCGTGCTCCATCTGCTGGGAGCGCTGCTGAGACTCGGCGTCGGTCACTCCCCGGCCTGGGTGGGCCGCCTTCCGGGTACATCTGAATCACGTCATTCGGTCGTCTCATCGGAACGCCTGCAAGAATCGTGTCGCGCTATCGTGGTGCTTCTGGAGAATCATCTCCGTATTGTACTGGCTGGGATCGCGGGGCACGCCATACCGCTCCAGAATCTCGCCCCCAGCTCGCACCACTTTCTCGTCGCTCAGCTTATCCACGTGCAGGATATAGCCCTCGCGGCCAGATAGCGACAGATTGAAGATGTTAACTACAGAATGATTGATCTCAACACCCCACCACAGCGGCATGCCTTTGGGCGGTGGGTAGTGCCTCTCCAGGGTTGCGGCGATGTTCTTCATCATCACCAGTTCATGCGGCTCAAGGTCGTCGACGTTCTTCGGGTCCCAGACCAGAGTATCGAGGTGGCCCGCGTCCTGGGCCTCGGCGCGTTTGTTGCGACTCTTGAGCGCACGCTTACCAGGGCCCTTGCGGGCATTCTGCTCAGTGTTGTACCAGGGCTTGTTGCGACCTCTGCTCACGTGTACGGATTCTCCTTCTCAGGAATTGTGAACTTCCGACCATTGCTGAAGCGGTAGATCGTGTCCTTCTTCACCTTGGGGTCGTGCTGACGTACCACCGAATCGATCGTAGCTGATCGACGGCGCACCGGTACGTATAAATGCGTATTACCCGAATCAGGCATAGTCCTCTTCCCCTGGCTCAAACGAGCCACTCTGGCTTAGGCTTACTGGCTGGGCGAATGTAAAGGCGAGTGCATCGGCGCGGTCTGGCGACTTCACTCCCCGTTTCTTAGCCTCGTCCTTTCGTTCGAGGACCAGTCGGCTATTCGAGTCGAATCGCTTCTGTAAACCGCATAGCTCCGAGCGTAGCTTACTACTCTTCGGCAACAGAACCGGCTCATCCTCCAGCCAGTCTTTCATCACTCCCCACATCTCGGCTCGCTTATTGAAGTACAACACCGGGTCGAGTGGCTTATGGTTGCCCTTGATCGGAGTAAGCATATGGCCATAGTTGAGTTCGCGCAAGCGGTCAATGACACCCGACCCGTTGCCAACTCCGTCGACGAATATATGTTGTATCGCGTATTCCTTCACAAACTTGCGCACCAATCCCGCGACCTGCATGTTGTCGTGGTGCTTCACAGTCTTGAGCCAGTGCACCACACGCCCCTGGCGGAAGCAGAAAGCGGTGAGGTCATCCCCCTCTCTCGCGATATCTACACCCAGGACCCTGGCGCCGTAAGCCTCAACTTCCTTGGGCGTCTGGGCCCGTACTACCAGATGCGGGGGAATCATGGTGTTGTGGGCTGGGTTTGCGAACGCCTCTTCGGGCGTGTTGGGGTAGTCGCGCTGGAATTGCTCCAGGCCATCCGGCAGGCGCGCGATCTTGACCCGACGCCAGTACATCTGGGCATCGTCCAGGCCGTAAGTATCGGCAATCTCCTCTTCGTCCGCATCCAGTTCGAAGCCAGCAGGCGGCTCCATGCGGTAGTCGACGTTCCAGAACCAGGGGATGAAGACCCGGATATAGCCGTTGCTGTGCGCATCAGGCGTCTCGCCTGGGTCCGTGGCGTTCTCCCAGACGCCATGGAAGTAGTCGCCAGGGCCCGCTGCCGTGGACTCGAGGAATATCTCGGTGTCGTCTTCTTCGGCGATCCCCTCCATCACCCCGGAGGCATGGCTTTCAGCGTGCGGCCAGTAGGCAACCTCAGAGCCATGGAACAGGTGAATGGTCTGGGAGCGGCCCGTTCCCTTGCTGCCTGCGGTGCCTACCGCATACTGAGTGTCCAGTTCCTTGAAGTCGAGTTCCCGGGCATTGGCCTTGCCGGTATCGGGGCGCAGATCGTCGGGGCAGTTGACGTGATAGCGCTCTGCCATCTCAAACAGGTTCTTGGTGGCCTTCTCTTCGTGCGTGAGGATGTAGCACTTGATGCCGATGCCGTGGCTCGTCTTCCAGTAGTACCGGCCCTCGATGTAGGTGCTGATGCCCTGCTGGCGGCCCTTGCAGACGATGATGCGGACCTTGCCGGTCTCGCGCAGCTGTTTCTCGGCAATCGCATGCAGGTACTGCTGCTCGAAGTTGAGGTGGAAGGGGACGAGGCCACCCTTCTTGGGTTTGACGTGCAGTGCCCTGGGCGCGTAGTACGCGAAGTCGTCACGGCACTTGAGGAAGAATAGGTCAGCTTCCTGCTGGGTCTCGAAGTGCAGGTCCGATAACTCGTCCTCGGTCTGCACCTTGGCGGCGACGTTCAAGACTTACCCCCTGCCGCCGCGATCGGCACAACATTATCAGCCTTGTCGGTCTTGCCTGCGAGGCGTCGGATGCGCTCGGCCTGGGTCTCGTGGGTGTGCTCATGCTGCTGGGCAGCGTGATCGCCGTCCATTTTGTTGAGTTCGTTAATCGTCGATACAACCAGTTTTCCGTCAAAGAGGCAGTTGGGGCTAACGTCCAGATCGATGTTGAGTTCAATGTTTTCTACCTCGTCCACGCCGTCCTCGGCCATCTGCGCCGCGATTTGGTCGGCGGCCCACTTGATTTGGCGGTGCAACCGAGCCCTGATCATTGCCATCTGCTTGCTCGGGATATTCGGCTCCATGGCCATGCCGCGCTCGACTACCTCCATCAGCGTCTGGCGCTTCCACTCCCGGTCGTAGTTCACGGCCAGGGCAGACGCCTGCTTCATGATATCGATGTACTTGGCCACATGCGGCCGCTTCTTCATCCGACCCGCCATGGTCGCCAGGGAAGCGGGGGTATAGTCGGCGTCGGGCCCACTGGCATCAAGGTAGGCGGCTGCCGGCGTCATGAGGCGTAGCAGGTTGTTGGCGAAGCGCAGCTCCTTGATGCTGAGCTTCCTGGCGGCTTCGCGCTGTGGGGCAGTGAGGCCACGATTCAGTTGATCCTTGAAGCCATCCAGATCCGCGCGGCGCTTCATCGCAGCCTTGTCGACGTTTTTTCTCGGCGCGCGCTTGGCCGGGGCTCGCTTCTTGGCGGCTGCCTTCTTCTTAGCTGGCGACTTCTTCGCTGCCATCACTGCTCCGGGGGCGGGTCATCCTCACAGATTGTATCAGCCTCGGCGAAGAACGGGACGAGGGAGGCCAGAAGCCTGCCCAGCGGCTCGAAGACCCACTCGCGCGATAGGTCGACGCCGCACACCAGGGTGTCCTCGACCGCGGCGATCGATTCACCGACGCGCTCCACGTTCTCCGCGAACACATTGATCTCGTCTGGCGGCGGGTTTGGGTTGGGCCGCGTGGCGCAACTCGCCATGATGCCCAGAAATAGAATCAGGATCAGTTTTCGCTTCATCTGCCGCTCCTCGTTGCGTAGTCGTTCATCTCCACCACACCAGGGCCCATGGCCGACTTAGGCCGGTACGTGCTGAAGTGTCGGATGTAATTGTCAATCGAGTGGTCGCTGACTCGCTCGCGACCAGTGAATACCCGATCCTTTGCCTGCATCCAGGCACTCGGACTGAGGTGGTGCGCACCGTAGTTGTCGATGTAGTGCAGGCTCCCACCGTGGCCGTAGATCACTGGCAGATTGGGGCGGCGAGGCACCAGATCGCTGCCGTTCACCACCCGTGTGTAGGGGACGGCAATGTGCTTGGCTACCGCCCAGGCCGTGGCCACCTTCGGCTGCCCGAACGTGATGAGAGCCACCTTCTGCGGACGTGCTGCACTGCGCAGGAACTCTTGCACCGCCAGGGCAACACCGACTGCGACCGCGCCACCCAGGCTGTGACCGGTGATGATGATAGGGCACTCGTCATACTCGACCAGGGCGCCGACCACATCGTATTCGATCGATTGGGCCGCTTTGGCAAAGCCCCGGTGCATCCGCATCCCGAAACGGTTGCGCTTACGCACCTGCACGTTCGTGCGCCAATCGGCCAACTCCTTCGTACCCTGGATCGCGATGATCAGGCCAGGGCCGCCTGTGTATACCCGGGCATGGGTATCGGTTTCTTCGTCCCGAATCTCGGATATCGCGTGCAGCGGGCCCTCGCGGAAGCCAGTGTATCCCCTGTAGACGTCGGCGCAGGCCAGGGCAGAGAGATAGATGTTTTCACCGGTGATGAGCATTGACGATCTCCCAGGCCTTGTTGAAGTTGGGTGTCCAGCGTTCGATGTGAGGCTTACCAGGGCGCCAGATGCTGAGGTACTGAGTCCAGCCCTCGCCAGCACCTTCCTGGGTGGGCAGGGGTCGGGGACTACGCCACAGCGCGAGGCGGGCGAAGATAGCGGCAAGGAGGTCATTGTGCACCAGGGCACGGTGGATCGCCTTCACATCCTCGGGATACCCGAACATCTTGAGGCAGGCTATCGCCATGTCTCGGCTGGCGTGGTGTTCAAGCACGGCCTCTATCCCGATAGGCTCAAACTGGAAGAAGCCAGAGGCGGGGCCCTGGCGCAGCCACCACCTACCCCTGACCTCCTGGGCGCGGGCGCGGAAGCCGGTCTCCTGCAGGCCGATGGCCAGGAGCATTGCTTGGGCTTCCTTCGATGAGAACCGATCCGGGAAGAACTTCTCCGCGGCAGGCAATATGAATTCGAGGTAGGTTTCTGGTTCCATAGGCTACTCCCCTATTGGTTGTCTTTGTTCTCTTCCGCCTTCCTAGCTGTGTGGCCCCTGCTCCACCACCAGTGCGGCGGTTCTACAATTATCGGTATCCCGTCCCATAACAGTAGCTTGGCGGCATACATCGAGAACAGGAGCATGATCGTTGCCACGCTCGCGCCCAGCCATTCCGGGCCCAGTCCCAGCTTCTCCTGTAGGTGCTGAATCCCGCACCAGAGAATGAACATGGCCGTGAAGTGAGCATTCTTGTTCACCGCGCCTCTAATCGCGGCAAAGCCCAAGACCACGTAGATCAGGCCAGTACCGACATGTGCCAGCATGAACAGTATCGAGAGGGGGTCAGGGTGCATTGCTGGGCAGCTCCACCATCATATCTTTGTCCATGACCTGGGAGACCCTGGCTATGAAGCTCTGCAACTTCAGCAGGGTAGCGGGCTCGTTCAAGCGAACATCCTCGTGCGTGGCAAAGCTGAAGTATACCACCAGCCAGCGACCGCTCCCCATGTCGTAGCGCCCGACCTGCATCCAGATCGCGTGCCGCACCTTCTCAGCCATGTAAATGCCTTTCATCTGGTCATGGGGCGGGAGATGCGCGACGTCGACGTAGACATGGCCTTGTTGCTCGGCAGTCACCAACTTCTCGTGATAGGTGCTGTCGATCGGGAACCACTGGTACTTACCCAGCAGATGCTTATATTCTGGCTCCACATCGCTGTAGACCATGGTCGTGCGCTCAGGTTTGTAGAGGCCGTTGATGGCCTGGAAGCCCAGGATGCGATCAATCGGCGTACTCATCCGGATATCCTGGGTCATGCTGCGGAGTTCGTCTTGGACCTCCCAGCGCTGCATCCGCAGTTCCACTTCCTTGCCGACCGCATAGTCCTCGGTCCTGCTAAGCGTGTCCTGGGCCTCATCGAGGGATTTTTTAAGTTTGGAGGATCGCCACTGGGCTGCGGCTGCTATCATCGCAGCAACAATGACAGCAAATGCTTCTATTCCTGCAACGACAGCTTCCATCCAACCTCCAAAAAGCAGGGGCCGAGAGTTACCCCAGACCCCCGAAGACCCCCGCCCATTCGCCCGAACGCCGAGCGGGGGAACCCACATATGAAAGTGCCCGAGTAGCCTGGAGAGAGATTCTAGACTATTCGGGCACCTGTACTACCGACTGCTTGCTATTACCGAGGTCACCCCCGAGCACGACCAAGAGCATGGGGAGGGACTTTCAGCGTCAGATCGGTAACCAGCCGACTGACGATATCTAGACTACAACACATTGGCACGATTTCAAGAATGAAATTGGTGTACGCATGTGCACCAGTTCACAGCTATTTGTAAGACTTTCACCCACACAACACTGACGTACTACCGAAACGGTTGCACTTATAGCCAGGGTTGATACACTGAAGCCTGGAGAATCAGGAGGAACATCATGCACCAATATCGCAACGTACCACAGTTAGACATGGGCCTCGACGAGCTGGTCGTCGACAACTTCGCAGGCGGCGGTGGCGCATCCACCGGGATCGAGGCAGCACTGGGCCGACCAGTGGACGTAGCCATCAACCACGACCCCGATGCCATCGCCATGCACACCATCAACCACCCCACGACCAAGCACTACTGCGAGAGCGTGTGGGAGGTCGACCCCCGCAAGGTAGTTGGCTCACCCACCCGGCTCTACTCAGGCCAGGGCCGACCCGTCAGCGTGGCGTGGTTCAGCCCCGACTGCACACACTTCAGCCGCGCCAAAGGCGGCACCCCAGTCAAGAAGGAGATACGCGGGCTCGCCTGGGTCGCCGTGAAGTGGGCCGCTACTGTGCGCCCCCGCATGATCTTCCTCGAGAATGTGGAGGAATTCATGGGCTGGGGACCGGTCGTCGACGGCAAAGCCTGCCCCAGGCGCAAGCGCAAGACGTTCGACAGCTTCGTGAATGCGCTACGCCACCACGGCTACAAGGTGGAATGGAAGGTGCTGCGGGCCTGTGACTACGGCGTGCCCACGATCCGCAAGCGCTTCTTCCTGATCGCCCGCTGCGATGGTCAGCCCATCGTCTGGCCGAAGCCGACCCACGGCGACCCGAAGAAGGGTGGACTCCGCAAGAAACGGCTCAAGCCCTGGGTGCCAGCGTCCAAGATCATCGACTGGTCGATTCCCTGCCCATCCATCTTCCAGCGCAAGCGCCCCCTGGCCGAGGCCACACAGCGCCGCATCGCCAGGGGAATGGAGAAGTATGTCTTCAACAACCCGAAGCCGTTCATCGTCAGGATCGGGCAGCAGGGTGCGGGTGATGGCCTCAGCTATGATACCGATCAACCCCTGACCACGATCACATCCAAGAACGAGCACTGTCTGATCACGCCCTACATCACCACATGCAACCACGGCGGCGAGGGATTCAGAGGCCAGAGCCTGGAAGAGCCGACCAAGACCATCACCGCGGCGCACGACGCTCACGGTGTTATCGCTCCGGTGCTGATCCAGACCGGCTACGGCGAACGCCCGGGCCAAGACCCCAGAGCCCTCGACCTACAAGCACCCCTGGGCACGGTCGTCGGCCAGGGCACCAAGCACGCCCTGGTCATGGGTTTCATGGCCAAGCACTTCGGCGGCGGCTACAACGGCCCAGGCTACCCGCTGACCGATCCGGTGCACACCGTCACCGGCATCGATCACAATGCGTTGGTCACGTCCCATCTCATCAACCTGAAGCGTAACTGCTACGGCACCAGCCAGGACGACCCGATCCCGACAGTCACGGCAGGCGGCACGCACGTGGGTGAGGTGCGCGCCTTCCTGATGAAGTACTACAGCGAGGGCGGGCAGTGGGCCAGCCTGGACGACCCTCTCCACACAATCCTGGGGAAAGATCGCCTGGGACTGGTCACGGTAGAGGGCACCGACTACCAGATCGTCGATATCGGGATGCGGATGCTGGAGCCCCATGAGTTGGCAGCCGCCCACAACTTCCCCAGCAACTACATCATCAACCGCTACGCCGACGGCAGTCCGGTCGCCAAGTACAAACAGGTCGCCAGGATCGGCAACAGCGTCCCCCCGACCATGGCCGAGGTACTAGTCAGAGCCAACACCACGCCCGCAGCCGCCAGGAAGCGCGCAGCAGCCTGAGTTCCTCCAGGGCCAAGGATGGCCCATCACCCAATATCACACCATCACACCACTTCTTGTTGCATACTACCAATTTGGGAGTATACTGAGGGTGTGTCATTCCGACACCAGAAAATCAGGAGACGCTTATGCAGATCAACAACGCACAAGATTTGGCCGACGCCCTGGGCACCATCGGCCTGGACTACGACCTCACGGACCTGGATGTCCGCATCGACGAAGAGCAAGTGCGCAGCCTCGCTGTCACCGATTACGAGTACTTCGAAGGTGAGACACGGCTGATCGACGTCAACATCGATGTCATACCCATGAAGCAGCCAGAGCCAAAGCCAGAGCCCACCATGCGCACCCAGTACTTCATCAGTGCACGCAGGCACAACCCGGAACTGGAGACCGCCGCCTACCCACTCCACGGTTTCTACCCCACCCAGCAGTATGCCGAGGACCATCTGGAGGAAGCCAAACGCGAACTACCAGGGTATGACGAGTATCTGGTAGTGAGCACACCATTCGAACGCCCACACCGTCAGCCCCAGAAGCTGCGCGACGTACCCATCATGCGCGGGAAGCACGGCAAGCTGGTCACACTGGAGCAGATACCCGATATCTTCAACTTCGCCCTGGACGTTGATTCACCGATCATGAGCGAGGCCCTCCTGGGGCTCTGGCATCAGGCACACGACATGCTCGACCTGATCCAGGGTACTGGTGAGGCATCCCAGATCCATGACCTGAAGGACGTGCACTACAAGATCGGGGACTGCGTGACTATTCTGAACCAGAGGCTAGACGGTTCATGGTTCGTCGAGGGCAACGCCACGATCAGGGAAGTGCACCACGACACGCGCTACATGGTCGAGTTCTACGACGACGATAGCAAGCCAGACGGTCTGCCTGTCATGCGCGATATCGATCCTCGGGCCCAGCGATACCCCCTGAAGCGAGTGCGTGAACTCAACATGATGCAGCTTCACGCTCAGAAAACGGACAACGCGGCTCTCACCAACAACCCCCAGGCATAAGCCGACTGGCCAGGGACGGCCATTTCTCAACACCCTACAATCGGAGTACTACCAAAATGAGCACGACCAAACCATTGCAACTGCCTGACCACGTTATCATTTTCATCCTGAAGTCGATCATCTTCCGCATCGCACCCATGAAGTTGGCGGGTATCTACAAGCTGCTGACTGAACAGATTGAGGCGGCACACGTCGGATCAGATCAAGAACAAGCTGCCCTGGGTGCGATCATGGAGTCCGAGATAGTCTCGGCCATCGCCCTGATGAGTGCCGAGGACAAGCAGCTGGTCGCCAGCACCATCAACGGGCTCGCCTACGATCACATGAAGCGGTTCAACGAGCGACCCAGGACACCAGCCGAGATTCGCAGGGATCGCGCCATGCACCGGCCTGATGTTGGCGTCGAGAAGATGGAGCTGCTGCACCTGGAGATTGCGTACAACGCCTACCTGACGATCCAGGGGCTGCGCAACGACCTCTGCTGCGATGAGCTTCTGTTTCTGGAGAAGGACACGCTCACCGACGACCAGAAGGTGTGGCTGCAGGACTTCTCGGACACCTGGGAGCAGTTGCAGCGCACCCAGGCAGCGGTCGCCAAGCTCTACGACACGATCCCGGAGTATGGCCCCAGCGAGCGCGAGATAGTTCACCAGTGATCCACAACGCAGACAAGCAGTTGAAGGAGCGGTGGCTGGATCGATTCCAGTCACTGCCTGCGCCCGCCAGGGCAGCACTACGCGACGCGCTCCTTGAGTTGAGGAAGGATGCGCTGGAAAGGGCCCAGCACCAATGGGCCAAGCACAAAGCGCCGATGGCGCTCTACTGGAAGGTTGTCGGGGTCTACGCCGGCCACCTTGCCCGAGCATTGAGGTAACGATATGCCAGTACCACAGATCAGCTACGAAACGTACTGCCAGGAGGGGGGCGAGGTATGCCCCTACTGCCTGGGCGAAAGCCTCGCCTGTTCTCACCAGCTTGAGGATGACAATTTCTATCTGGAAGTCTCCTGCAACGACTGCGAGGAAGAATGGGCCGAGGGCTTCACTCGTGATCGCGTTCTTCTGGTAAGCGACGAGAGCCGCGACTACCTCTAACCTTCTGGGGCCTGGGATCACCCTGATCCTGGGCCTCAAACTCGACCTTACTCACAGTCAGCCTCCCCGTATTTCGCCACGCGCCAGCCCTCACCCTGGACGTGCTCGATCGTCCACCACCATGATCCAAGCCACAGCACACACGGCGAGTACCGATTGCCGTGCCTGTCTGTGAACGCCTGGGTTCGATTGTAGCGATCGGCCAACGTCCTCAGCGTCGTGAGGTCGAAGTAATCGATAGGTGGATTGGGAGCCATGAGTGTGAAGAGGCTGGCCGAATGACGCAGGCCCATGGGGCGTGCCCGAATTCATGGCGCACCGTGCGGTACGTGTCCAGATGCTGCTTGTCGCTGTTGATCCAGACCGTTGCCTCAAGGATTTCGCCAGAGCGGAAGCGCCTGAGTGTCGAACCCCTGGCAGCCAGGTTGCCGTCGAGCGAACAGACGAAGACGATCTGGGGGAATGGGTCTGGCCTCAGCGCCTTGCCAGTGATCATCGATATCTCGGTGGCGGTGTCATCGATCGCCAACACCGTCTCAGGCTCACAACCGTCAATGCCGTAGCTGATGCTCGGCCCAGGCCAGTGCAGATCCGCGCCCAGGCTCTCGTCGATCCAGGCACCAGCCAGGGCGACGACCAGTACCAGCAACAAGCCTCGTCTGCGCTCAGCAATCATTAGCCGGTCCTCCCCAGTGGGTGATCGAACGGCACCTTGAAGCCGGCTGCGTTGTGGTGCCCACCACCACCGTACTGCTTGGCGATCTTGCTCACGTCCATGCCGCCCTCCACAGAGCGCAGGCTATAGGTGCGGCCCTCACGGGTGTCCCAGAAGATCGCGGCAAACGCCTCGGGCATACGCTGCGCCAGGGCATGACCACCATCAGAGGCCATGGTCGGCGGTAGATTCGCTGCAGGCACCAGATAGCCGCCGATCTCGACCGGGACCTCGAAGGTAGACAACAGCTTGTCGACGTCAAGCAGATGGCGGCGCAGGATGGCTTCACCCTCCCTCACCAGAAAGTTTGTCGACGAAGGCGCGCGGTCAACGAACCCTGTCCACAGTTTCAGGTCGAAGGTATACGACATCAAGGCCGCGTGAATCTCCTTGCTGCCCTCCATCTCAAACTTCCAGAGGTCGCGGTCCTGGATATGCTCCAGCAACACCGGCACCGACTCATCGGGATGGAAGTACTCCCAGGCCATGACACAGCCCGACTTCTCCATGTCGAACAACACATGGATATCCTGGCCAGGAAGATCGCCCTCACCAGGGAGTTCCGGGAAATCCTTCAACTCAGCCTTGGCCGTCTTGTGGTGGTCAATGACAGCAATGCTGCGCGCGGTTTCAGCCATTTCCAGCAACACGTCTTTGGGATAGCTGAAATCCACGATAATGACGTGCTTGTCAGTGACGTCCGGGGGAGCTTCCTTGTAGTCGGCGGCTACTGCCGGTATGCCAGGGAACGCCTGATCCACTGCCCAGTAGGCGGCGAAGCCATCAGCGCAGTTGTCGTGGAAGATACATAGGAAATCGGGGTACTTGGTCATCTTCTACTCCTTAAGAAACCGGGGGTGATCACCACATACCCCGACTCAGGTAGTACTACCTTGGGCATATACCTGGGACGACGACGTGGAATAGGACGAATCTGGGTAACCTTCGGAGGCTTACCCCTGCGATAGGTGCACCTGAAGCACTTAGCCAGTGCCTGGGCTTGCTTAGAGGGATGGGTGCGGTGGCTCATAGCATGCCACCCAGGACCTGCTGCATGGCTTCACCATCGCTGATTGCCTCCAAACGGATCAGGGTGCCGGATATTGTGTAGGCAATCCCATCTCCTTTCGGGTAAACAGTGACCGATATCCACGAGCCACTGATCTGGTGCAGGTCAGCATCGGTGATGACGCTGTTATGCAGCACACCACCATCGAGAACCGTAACTTTGTATTTCATACTCTACTCCTGAAGCGAATCGGCCAGGGGCAGCTCCCGACCGATCCTCTCTGGACGGCTACCGGCTTCAGCAAGCGCCTGCCTACACCGGATTCCCCAGACCCGACTATCACTCTGAGCCTGGGGACGCCTCTGCGTTGTATTAAGCTATTCGGGTGTGAAGCCAACAATCAATGGCCACACCATCACTCGCAATTAGCTTGGCGCATTCGACTCCAGGGCGGACCTCTTCGACGGTCGTGGTCGTCACCACACCAGCGAAGAGCCGCATAACCCACATGACCGCGATAAGGATCGCAACAACACCCACGATCCCACCCAAGACCCACCACACCATCCACAGGTTTTTCATTCAGGCGCACCGACGACAATACCCTTCCAATTCGGGTTTGTGATGCCAAATCCTATGCCAGTGTCAAGGTCAGCTTTGTTGGGAAGAATGGCGGGGTGGGTAGTCGTGGGGTCTGGGACAGGGATCGTACTGGTGGTGTCGATCGCCGGCTGAGCCGGTACGACCAGGGCCGCTGCTGGCGCGCCAACGGCCAGCCCCAGCAATCCCTTCAAAAATTCACGTTTTTCATAGACAAGACTCCTGATTAAGTTACCCAGGCCGGGAACCCCCAACCTGGGCAGCACCTTACTTGGGGGCAACGATGCAATTGCCAGAAGGCTCAGGAGTAGTAAGCCTTTCCCCGGGTCCCTTATGGCTAAGGGGGACCCCCATATTACTACTCCGGTGCCCGTGCTTCCATGGTTTCCCAGGATTTAAGTACCCTGATCGAGCGGCTGATCCCTGCTGCTCTGGCGATATAACCCTTGGTTTCGAGACTGTTCAGTTTGTGGCCTACAGCTGTGAGACTGGCGTACCCGAACGCGCCCTGAATCTCGCGCTGACTCGGGCTATATCCGTGGTCAGCAATGAACGATTCGATGAATTGGAGGACTCGGCGCTGTCCACCAGTCAGGCCCCTGGCCACTGGAATGGGAATGTATCGGGTCGTTCCAGTAGATCTCGTATGCCTAGACTGTATTGAAGGCAGTGCTCATGAAATTCGCTTTCAGATGACACCGCCACGTTGACCTCACACAGCTTCTTGCCATGGTTGTTAACCAGTTCCTGAATCTTGTGGGCAATAACGGCCGGTTCGATCTCATCCGCTACCCAGCTATCCAATATTCGGGTGATGCCGTCTCCCTGTCGAGCCAAGGTAATGGCGGCTGTACTAGAGCGGTATCCATCACCCGCCATGTCGACGCCGACGACCAGCGGCCCGGAAAGGCCAGGGCAGTCGGTAGCGCTTGAGATGCTTGGTAACTTGGCTAAGAGCGGAGCCGGGAGCATTCCCAAACCCCAGCCAAGTAGTTTGCGGCGTGTAATCATTTTCTTCTTCTCCTGATTTACTGGTGGGTTGCCAGGGAGTGTCCTCCCAGGTTCTGATTTCCAGAGCATGTCCAGTATGCGGGTCTGCGATCGGCACTACACCCTCGGCAACAGCGCGCAAACACGACTCTGCAAACCACGTTCGAGCTGGGGACATGGGGTGGTCAACGCCACGGACTTGGTAGGCATAACCACCATCCCCGTGCACTCGGCCACTGGCCCGCTCAATTGGAAAGCACCCCTGTTGATCCAGGGGCGCACAGTTCTCGACCTGCCCCCTCCCCAGGAGGCCCATGCCTGTGACACGGACCTCGACGATCTGGCCGATGTGGAATTCCGGCAACGTTCTGGGAAGGGTGTGGTCACTCACAGTTTCGTCATCTCCTTGAGTTGAGTGGCGATATCCTGGATTCGCTCCAGTATAGCCTCGTTGAGGTCGGTGTAGGGGCTCTTGTTGTCGAAATCAGTCCCCTGCAATGGCTTCTGGAATCGCTTCGCCATTTCCTCGGCCACCGGCATACGGGTGTGACTGCCCACCGGGTACACGGCCAGTAACTCATCCTGCTCAATCGCTAGCGCATGCATCTCCTGGCCCAGTTTCTCGACGCGCTCCAAGCCCTCCTGTATCTGCTGGAGCTGTTCCGGGGTGTCGGCAGCCTTAAACATCTTCCAGGCCTGGGTCAGTTCTTCCCAGTCCTGGCGGGTCTTCATCCCCTTTTCCTGGCGAACACTGTCGCTGATAACACCGGCATCAGGCGGGATTGCCGCGATCTGCAGGTTCATACCGTTCTTCAGGGCCATAGAATAGCTATCGCCCTGGTCGTTGTAACCGGTGATGGCAGCAAGCTCAGAGAGGTCGATGCACAGCCCGGTACTGGTTTGGAAGATCATAGAATTACTCCTGATTTATCGTAGTGGTGAGGCCAGAATGGCCTTGTAGACATCACCCGGCAGCAATCGATAGATCGTGGCAGGGATGAGTTTCCAGAGCTGATTGACCATAGTCTCGAACAAGACGCGTTGATGACCATACTGCTCTGCGAATTTCTTGGGGTGGTCAGTCACATTGAACTGTCCGGCCCGGTGGTAATAGGTCGTGAGCGGCAAGATGTAGTGGGGGCCGATCAGAATCTTGTTGTGCTTGTAGGTGCTGCCATAGACGTGGTGGATTTCTACGTTGGCCGTTGATCGGGTTATTACACACCCGTACTGCCGCACCAGCGACTCCCAGTCCTGTACCGATTTCGGCACATGCTTTCCTGGCTGTCTCATGCTCGCCTCGCTAACTTCGCATTCTGAGCCAGGGCGCTCGCCTTCCCCTCTGGCGTCGATACGTTTCTGCGGCCCGCCCGCAGCCCACTACCACGATTCGGCATCCTCTTCAGGCGGGCTTTATGGTATTCCAGGCCCCGCTTAGCTCGGCCCTTGGCAATGCCGTCCATGTACGGGTAGTACAACTCGAGCAACACAATCGTCATCTCACAGTGGGCCCGCTCGTTGACCAGTGTGACCGCAGTGTGATCACCCAGGAAACGATCGGCTATGGCACAGACCGTGGGACTAGTGGCTCGCCCTCTCTTTGGGCGCTTCGTTGGCATCCATCAACTCCTGATTGTCTCGAACCCAGCGATAGAACAGCTGCTGGAATTCCCTGAATTTGGCTACGGCATCGGCGCTGAACTTGATATCACGCTTGCGCTCGACACCCATGTACTCGAGAAGGATTTCCTCGAAATCATTGATAAACAGCTTGAGTTCCTGGCGCGAGTTCCAGTTGCGCAGGAACACTTGATCCCACCCATGCAACGCCTGGACCATGCAGATATGGTGGAGATAGGCGGGCAACAACGGGTGCTGCAGCATCATCGCGCATTGTTGAGCCGACTTATCGCGGTCGTTCGCCTCCTGCTCAGTGTGCTGGACAATAGGCTTCTCATCGTCACCAATCTCCACCAGACACATGGCGTAGCGCTTGCCCACTTTGTTGGCCGTCGACTTCTCCTGGCCGCGGAAGTGCGCGAGCTGGTCCGGATCCAGTAACCGGAATTTGACCCAGGGCCCGGTGCTGTCGGTCTCGCCGTAGCCCAGGAGCTGAACTTCGTCGCTCAGCACCACGCATCGGTCGGTCTCAGTAGTCAGGAAATTGATTTCGTCGACAAGCTCATCAGCCACAGTCCAGTTCCTCCCGGAGTTCTCGTAGTTTTGCCCGCAGCTTGTCAGGATCCATGCGCTTGCGGGCATCGTGCTGGATCATCAACAGCGGCCGGCCGATTTCGATGCCTGCCATGACCTTCATCGCCAGATCGTCGTAGGCTCTGCCGTACTTCTCTTCGGTGAAGGTGCGCGGCATCAGCCGCATGTCGCGGTGGCCGGTGGCCACTCAGCGCCCGCTCTTCGATCACATGCTCCCACCACTGGTCCTGCCATTCGCCGTTGTGGAAGCGGTGGACGTTATCCAGGGCCCGCTTGTAGGCCTCGGCCACAGGCGGGATGCCGTAGTTCTCGTAGTCCAGGCACTGTTCCTTGAACTCCTGGGCGTTGGGTGGCCACTTCTTGAACTTCTTCCGGCTGCGATCGAAGCCAGCCATGATCTGTTCGCGGCTCAGGTTAGCCAGGTTAAGGCCCCAGGTCTTGAAGGCCGAACCGTCAACCGTCCCGTACTGTTTCAGGAAGGTATTTCCATAGAGTCCACCCATGAGCTCCCAGAGGTCGAGCATCACCGCCTCGTGTTCGGGCGCTAACTCAACTTGTTGGAGTGGTCTGTTCGCCAGCGAGTTCTGCTCGGCGTCTTGCAGCTGCGTCAGCGTTTGCTCCGGTGGTGCTGCCGCCGGCAGCATGCCCTTGATATCTTTCATGGTCGTTTATCTCCCAGGTTTCCCTGAAGTGTTCGTCAGGACCGAAGAAGGTGGCTGCGGTCATTACGAATCGGGTGTGCAGCTTCCCCCTGACCTGACAGTAGACACGGTAGCGATCAATACCCGCCTGAATGTCTTTGATTTCAACCCCTGACTTCCTCCTGGCATTCCAGGCATGGAATGCCTTCTTCTTCGGATTCGAGCCCTCGCGTTTAGGGTAGGTGCTCCAGGCTATTTCGAACTCCGCAGGATAGGGATTGGTTCCTGGTTCTTGGTTACTGGTTAATGGTTTATGGTTAGGTGCTGATTCGTGCTGATTTTCGCACGCTTCGTGATCATCGTCACACGCTTCGTGCTCAGATCGTTCACGCTCCTCTCTCGCCGCCCGCTTTTTTGCCTCTCTCTCCTTAGCTATCCTGGCATTGGTTTCCCGGTTTTCTTGGTATCGAGCCAGTTCCTCAGCAATCCGTTTCTGGACATAGTGCCCATCCTCAAACTTGAAGAACCGACCCAGGATGAACCGGACCGCAGCCTCTTCCTCGGGGGTGCTTGCCCAGGTCCATTCGAATGCCTCTTCCTCGGACGCGGGGAATGCTTCGCGGTCGTAGCACGCGTCTTTCAACAGCGTGTACGCACCGTGCTGGAGCATCGAACAGCGCCCCGCTTTCTTGTGGTAGTCGCCTATATTGCGCTTGTAGTAGTGCAACCGCCGCGCCTCCTGTCCAGGGGATTCATGCTGTAGTCTGGATCAGGGTACAGATCGGGCCGCAGGCTATGCAGTGTGATCGTATAGCCGCTCTGAACGTGGAGAGCCTGGGCAAGTTTGCCGCTCGGCTGTCGGTGACCACCCCTGATTTGATCTATGTAGCTACTGGTCGTACTGCAGCGCCCCACGAAATCGGTACGCTGGCGGGCATTCAGCCGCAGCCAGTAATCGTTTAGCGTCATAATCCTATCACCTTGATAATAGCAACTCGGGCATACGATATACTGCATCGCCCACAAAAGCCAAATATTTAGTGACATTCGGTTGATATACGAGTAAATTCGGCATAACTGTTAACTGCAAGTTGCTAAGACATATGAGCGAATCAGGAGTAAATGACATGACCCTCCAATCGTTGCTGGAGCAGGAGCCAGAGGCCCTGGCCAGGGCACTGGAAGAGTGCCCAGAAAGGGCGAATGCCTTGCTGGTTGTGGCCGATGGAGCAGAAGGCCCCGAGTTCCAGCAGCACATGAACAGCCTAGGTCTACTGATCTACAACCAGGTAACGGCCTACTTCCGGCACACACATCAGCGCAACCTCGCGCAGCCCAAGTCACGCCACGGCCAGATCAACACCCGTCTGGAGTTCGGCGGTGATTGAGACCATCTACGAGACCGAGTTCAACGATGTCGTGCCTGGGACAGAGCCCTTGAGAGAGCGCACGACCCACGTCCTGCAGTTGTTACAGGCCAAAGACTATGGCCGGTACCGGCGCACCGTCACGATCCGGACACCCGCCACACAAGAGTGCCCTGAATCCATTACCACTGGGCCCTGGGAGCCGTACTTTCAACACAATCTGTAAATCAGGAGTAGCTAATGAGCGAAGTAAACGACCAGCTTACACTGGAAGATGAGAACGACCAGAGCGAAGCGATCGAAGTGGATTTCATGCCGATCGAGCATACCCTGGCGACCGACCACAACGAACTTGCCGATAAAAATCTTAACCTGATCTGGACTAAGGTTCGCAACACGGACCCCGCCGCCACAAAGCCCGTAGAACAGGGCAGGCGCAAGTTCACGTCAATCGTCCCGCAGCACACCATTCAGAAGCTAACCGAGATGTTCGGCCCTGCAGGTATGGGCTGGGGTTGGGATATTCTAGAGGACCGCTTTGACAAGACAGTCCCTATTCTCACCGCCGATGGCGACGTCTTTCAGGACGCCAGTGGCCACGTGCTCTACTGCCAGAACCATTTCGTCAAAATGCAGCTCTGGTACAAGCTGGATAGCGATGGCAATGCCTGCCCGTTGACCCCAGAAGGCATGGCAGAGGTCTACAAGTTCCACACCCCACCCCAGAACGGCAGCACCAAATACATCTACTACAGCCCAGGCAGGGAGCCGGGAAGTCGGGGGCCCAGCGACCCAGGCGCCAAGGGAAAGATGATGGTAGATGAAGAGGCCCCAAAAAAGTCCTACACCGATGCCATGAAGAAGTGTGCGTCCCTGATCGGCTGCCACGCCGACGTGTTCCTGGGTGAATTCGACGACAAGGAAATGGCGAGTGCCCGCCAATCACAAGCGAATCTCGCCCGCACAGTGCAGCGTGAACAGACTCTGGAAGATGCCAAACAGGCCCGAGTGAAGTGGTTCAAGGATCACTGTCAGGTGCTCAAGACGGCTGCCAACACCCACGAACTCGAAACCGTGTACAAAATCTGTGTCGCCACCATCGAGAAGCAGAAGCGCGACAAGACGCTGACCCAGGCTGAGCGCGATGGCTTCGCTCAGAGTCTCAACACCTTCAAGGCAATTCACGACAAGCGGTTGGACGAATTGACAGGCCCCAACAAATCAGGAGAAGACAATGGCAACAGCAAAGAAGACGCCGATCGACAAGCCGAGTGAGGAAGAGAGCCAGGAGCTCTCAGAACAGGCCCAGCGCTCGGGGATGCTGGCAACCACCGGCGATATCATGACCATCCAGAAGGCCATGCAGGAACTGGTGTTGGCCAACGAGGATAACGAGGGTCACCACGCCCAGGCGCTGGAAGACACGCTAGAAGCCCTGGAACTGGAACTCGAGGACAAGGCGGTGGCCATCCTCCAGGCCTGCAAGACCGCGTCCATGCCGATCATGGCGATCGATGATGAAATCGCGCGTCTCAAGGATCGCAAGCAGAAGATCGAGAACGCGGTGGGCCGGATGCGGGGCTTCATCCTTGAGAATATGAAGATCACCGGCATCAAGAAGATCACGCACCCCTTGGTGTCCATCACCCTGGTCAAGGGCCGCGACAAGCTGGCAATTGACGAGGACGACATGGACCCGGAGGAACACGCGATCTACTACTTGCCGCCCAAGGTGGAGACCCGCCTGGATAGGTCCCGGATTCAGAACGACCTGAAGAACAAGGAGGGTAAGGCCTCTGAGTTCGCCACTTCGAGAAGGGTAAGGACTACCTGCTGATCAAGTAGCGATGCGGGGGAAACTAGTTCATAGCCGAGTCTTACTTCAGCGAGGAACTTGACGCCAAGCTCAATGAGTTCGGCCGCAAGGGCTTCGAACTGGTTTCCTGCGTGTACCTGGGAGAGAGACCCCGCCCAGGTACTCGCAAGAAGCCACACGGCGATTGCTTCCACATCGTCATGATGCGGCCACCGAAGCGAGCAAAGATCGTGGAGGATGTCACCAACAGCAACGAAACTGGGAAGAAGAAACGGGCATGAGCGATATCGAGATAGAAGTTGAAATCAGGGGCAGGAGCAAACTGGCGCTCCTTGTCTCCAGTGACGGTGATTCAGAGGCGTGGGTACCAAAGTCCCAGATCAGTGACTACACGGGGCCCAACGTCGACGAAGCAGAATCCATCTTCATTCCCGAGTGGCTGGCCACCGAGAAGGGACTGATTTAGGAGAGAAAACATTGATCATTTTTAGAGGCCCAGAAACCGTAGTCATGGGCATCGACAAGGAAAATACTAGGCGGCTCACAAATGGAGAGCCGATCATAGTCAGGCCGAGGACTCGGGCCTGGAAGAAACTGTTTATCTCGTTTATGGCGACACTTTGCAAGATGTCATGGACTGGATGAGCAATCAGCCAGGGGTAGAAATCAGAGTAAGCGAACAGGAGAGTTAGATGGCTTCACGCGGAGTGAACAAAGTAATTCTGGTCGGAAACATCGGCCAGGATCCCGAGGTCAGGTACATGCCCAATGGTAATGCCGTGGCCAATGTGTCGCTGGCGACCAGCGAGACATGGAAGGACAAGAACACGGGGGAGGCCATGGAAAATACCGAATGGCACCGCGTCGTGTTCTTCAACCGGCTGGCAGAGATAGTGGAGCAGTACATCAAGAAGGGCTCCAAAATCTATGTCGAGGGCCGGCTCCAGACGCGATCCTGGGAACAGGACGGCATCAAGCGCTACACCACCGAGATTGTGGCTGGTGAAATGCAGATGCTGGACACCAGAGCGACCCAGAACCAGGGCCAGGGCTACCAGCAGGGCCATCCCCAGGGCGGCGGTGGCCGCGGCAACGAGTACGATCAGGCGAAGCAAGGCACCAGCAGGAATCCGCAGCAGGCTCAGGCTACCGCCAACTTCGACAATTTCGACGACGACATTCCATTCTGAGGGACCTATGCCAAACCACAGAGAAGACACTACGCCCGACCCGAAATTCACCGCCGACCACGTGCTGATCAAGCACAACCTGCGGCGCATCCGACTCTGCAAGGGGCTGTCGTTCAATGAGGCTGCTGCCCTAATCGGTATATCTCGCAAGTTACTCGAGACATGCGAGCTGATCAGGGCAAGCGGCCAATTTTTAGAGATTGGCAAGCTTCTAAAGATCGTCAGGGCCTACGATGTGCCCTTGGTCGAACTCTTCTATCCCCTGGATGAAGATGAAATCCAGCGCATCAACGACAACCTGCCTGTTGAAATCGAGACACCCCCTTGCAGCCACTGCGGCAGCTGGGACCTGAGCGAGACCGGCGAGGCCGAGAC
>FUIF01007967.1_pt1 | contig 39660 bp, 58 predicted proteins | sample 1003461 | NCBI WGS metagenome assembly FUIF01 (sample SAMEA80401918, study PRJEB19352) | marine metagenome
TTTTTTGACCTGTGCGAATCGGCTTATAAAAAAGGACATTGCCCGGATTATCGGGCTGGCCATCTGGGACGGGATTCCCTTCCGGATCAAACGCGCCAACCAAATCGATCGTGTCGTAAACCGGCTCGTTGTAGTGCGACTCATAAGGCTGCGCCCAACTTGTGGTTGTACTTAAGAAGGGGTTGATGTGCAGTGTTGTTCCCTGACAACTTATTCCGGATCCGTATGTATAAGTTGCTGTGCGGCTAGGAACGACCTGCACGGCTTGGTTTGTGACGCTTCCCGAACTGTTTGCAACTGGTGCGGCTGTACTAGAAACTTGCGCATTGACCGGGCCTGCAGCAAGCAAAAGAATTGCAAGAGCTCGCTTCATTGCGTGAACGTGCTGGTTGTTTCAGTGATCGACTCGATGTCTGTATCGCGATTGATCAAGGTGTGATTAACCAATCCAGGCCCTTGCAGCGTTTCAACAAATTGAAAGCTAGCGCCTTCATTAACAATGTTCCAGGTTGGTCGGCTTGCAGCATCAAGCCCAACCCATCGGCTACTAATCCCGTTGAGTGTATTGGTTGTCGTTGTCAAAGCGCGCGGTGCAATATCGCCACCCACTGGCGCAATGTTTGTGCCAGAAACGCTCAACTCGTAGCCAGTGCGATATTCGTATGAGTTGATAATTTCTGTGACTTTGGTTTTGGTTGTGGTTGTTGAGTTGAGAACGCCTTGCTGAAAATTTGGCACCACTGGCACGGCTGCGACTGGCGCTGCTGTCACAAGAAAGTCAAAGCCAACAAACAAGGCAAGAAAAAGCCTTTGCATCATTTGATGGTTAGCTCTTGGATAACTTGACCAATGGCAGAAGTACCAGCGCCGCCAGCTGTAATTGTTAATGCGCCGTCCGTTGCAATTGTTCCAGCCAGAGTGCCAGCAACACCGCCTGATGTTGTCGTAGTGCTACCAAAAGCTGGGAGCTTTGGAACTACTCCTGACGTGACTGTTGTTGAAAGGAGGCTTGGAACGTTGTCTCCTTCTGTATAGCTTTCGCTGTAACTAAAAGCATCACCAGCAGTGGTAACAGTAAAAGCGCCAGGAGTGTATCCCAAAGCTGTCCCGGCAGTATGAGTCTTAAGCACAGGCACAGTACCCAAAGTGACGTTATTGCCAGAAACCGCCATTGAAGACGGGAGGCGCGTTGCGACTGATCCCGCTCCATCAACTGTCAACTGAACGCTTGATTGGATTCTATGAACGATGTCTGCTCGCGCTGGTGTGGCGAGGGCTCCCAAAATCAACAGCAGGGCAAAGCGTTTCATTTGGGTTTAGAGGTAGACGACTGTTCTTTGATTGTAGGCTCTTCTTTTTTCTTCCTGTTGTTACCAACAGCTAGACCAAATGAGGCTGCAGTTCCAGACAAAATTGACGCTGGATAGGTTGGATCAAGTGACTGCTTGAACACGCCAAGATAGTTGGCGGTCAAAATTGCCATTGCCCATCCAAGCAAAACAACCTTAATGACATCGCCTAGGCGCGAGTTGGACTCTTCCGGTTGCTTTTCTGCAGGGTCTGCCATGATGAAGGAGCGTTAAGAGGCGGTTCATGGTTGAAGTCTGGGCCGCCGTTGCAGGCGCGTCAATCACGGTGGCTGGCTTGGGAATCTCAGGATTCAACCGCCAAGGCCAGCAGGGTAGAGATTCATTGGTGCGTCTAGCGACAGCAGTAGACAACCTGACTGGAAGGCTAGATATTCTCCACAACGACATCAAAACCAAAGACATGGAAGTTTTCGCAAGGCTCAACGAATTAGAGCGGTCAGTTGCACGTCTAGAGGGTCATACCGATCGGCACTAGAATTTTGCCAACTGCAATTTCGTGATGCTTCTGTTGATTCGTCCGATTCTGTTTCGGTTCTTGCAATCAAAAGGCGTCAAGATTTTGGTCGTTGATCTGCTGACGGCTTACTGCAAAACGACTGACAACACGGTTGACGACAAGCTTGTTGAATTTGTCAGTCAAAACCTTTTCCCAACGTCAAGGGTTGAAAAGTAAGGCGATCTAGCAAAAGCCGCGACTTGTGGGCATGATCCAGTTGATTTTGCTTGCTGTGTTCGTGGCGCTATCGTTGCTCCCTTTTTTTAGGTTTTTCCGTGGTACGCCCCACCAGTTGGCTGCTGTTAAACAGCTTGAAGAGTCAATGTCGGAAGAGTTACTGGCAGACGATGCGGCCTGGTTTGAAGCCTGGAAGGCAAGCGGCATTGACCAAGAAGTCAGAGTGCCTTACTTCAGCCAGCTTGACAACGTCTCAGGTTTTGGCGGGCGAGAATGCCTCAGCTCAGCGGCCGCTATGGTTGCGGCGTTTTGGGGCAAAGTTCAGACAGATGATGAGTACAATCGCATTCGTGCGAAATTTGGTGATTCGACTTCAGTGCAAGCTCAAGTCAAAGCGCTAGAAAGCTTGGGTCTTGACGTTGAATTTCGCAGAGACGGTGATTCTGATCTGCTGGAATTAGAGATTGAGATGGGTCGGCCAGTCCTTGTGGGATGGCTGCACAAAGGTGATATCTCAAAAGCTGTGCCACCGTCATGCAACGAAGCCGGTTGCGGGCATTGGTCGGTTGTGTCTGGCTTTAGGGGCCGTCATAGCAATGACCCTGAATGGGTTTTGCAAGACCCGCGCGGTTTGCCTGATTTAATCAGAGGTGGTCATGTCAATGCGGATTCAGGGCGAAATCTGCTGGTTAGGCGCGCAGAGTTTAGACCTCGTTTTGAAGTGGAAGGACCGAGAACGGGTTGGGTGATTCTTGTTGATGGGCGTTAGGCTGCATTTTTATCAAGGGCGGAATGACTGTTCTGTGTGACTGGGAAATTCGCGCCAGGGCGGAAGGCAGTCAGATGGTTGTTCCCTTTAATCCAGAGCTGCTGAACCCTGCAAGCCTTGACGTAGTGCTTGGGGATTTCTTGATGATTGAGACGATGCACCAGCAGGAGTTGCTCAGGTTCGACATCTCAGGTAAGACAGAGGATGACCCGTATAAACTTCTCCCCGGCCACTTTTGCTTGGCTGAAACACTTGAGCTCTTTAACCTCGGTGACGACCTCTGCAGCACATTTTTACTCAAAAAGCTCACGCGCAAGAGAAGGCTATGATCACGCTGCTGCTGGTTTTGCAGATCCAGGCTGGCACGGATCAAAACTAACAATGGAGTTGAAAAATAATCGCCGTCACCATAGTTTGCCTCTATATCCTGGAATGAAAATTGGCCAAATGATTTTTCATCAAATGTCAAACGTTCCAGTGCATAGCTACCGTGAAACTGGCAATTACAACAATCACGCCACTGTGATGCCGAGCGTTGCATGAGCTGGTACGTCTTCTGGAGCAATGTGACTGCTTTCTGGAGCACAGTTGTTGTCAACTGCGTTCAGCCCGTCAACATTCAGTATTGCTTACCAGTGCAAGATTGGTTGTTTCCCGCTATAGGTGACTACATACGTTTTCGCACAGAGGAGCCTTACTCATCTGAACGAGAGCTATTGGAGTCGCTACAGCACCACGATGAGTTGAAGCGACTAAAGCAAACCTTGCAATCACTGGACTGACCCAATGGAATGGATGATTGTTGAGCAAAGCATTGAGGAAGAGCTGCAGCTAGAGCGAACGGTTAGAGAAATCCAAAGCTGTGGCGACGCCGAAACGCTTTCGCAGTTATGCGTTGCAATGGCCAGGCAACATTGGCATCAAAGCAAGCTCTTGAAACAAGCGGTGGGTCATATTGCATCACTTGACGAATCAATGCCTCTGTAAAGCTTGCAAGCCGTTAGGCTTGATGAGCTTTCAACTATTGAGGGCACTTAGGTAACCCCTGCAGCGGATCAGGGGCAAGGATCGTCAGGCGCGTGAGCCGGGTCTAGTCCGCAATTCTTGAGGCGCATGAAATAGCTGTATTGCCATTGCGCTTGCCAATCTTGGCGATGGTAGCGGCACATTCCGGCATAGCTGATTTCCCACTGCAAGATGCCTTCATGCATCACCTTGCGTATCGTTGGCTTCTGCATAAAAAAGGGAAGCGCAGGGCTTCCCTTGGAGTCTCGCAACTCAACCTTAGAAAGGAACGTTGTCGTTTGCAGTTTCAACAGGACGCGGCTTTGCATCGCTAAGAGCCATCATCAAATAAGCGTTGCCTGCTTTGCTTTCGCGTGGCATTAGGTTGGCGCGTAGCTTGACGCAATCGTCGCCTTTTTGATTTTGCACGCGATCAGCGGTCTTGGCCCATTCGACAAGCTTGCGCAGCTCGTCTACAGGCACTTCCATAGAGGCCCAATAGTGACCGTCTTTTTTCTGATCTTTGTTGAAGTTGCCCCAAATAGTGAAGGCGTCAGGAGTGCGTTCAGGCATTACTTTGCGTTGAAGAATTTAGAAAGAATGGCTTTGCAAGCAGCGTTTTTGATGCCGTTGTGATTGGCGTCAGCGTAGTGCTGCAGCTGTGCGGCTAGCTGTTCATCCAGCCGAACTTGAAAATGCCGATGCCGTCGCTTTGAATCGGCTTCGCGCTGATAATTGGCCGCGCCTGTTTTGCTGCGACGGCTGATGTCAATTGGTTGGGCTTCATTGATGTCAGACATACTTGTGCATGTTTTCATTCATCCAATTTTGATGCTTGACGCTTGTCAAAGCAGGAGCGACTTTGTCTCCTGCTCCGAGATTAAAACTCCGTCGAAAGTCTTCACAAAATCGCGCAAGACCGTCCGGCTTGAGTTCTTTGACTAGGCCAAGGCATAGGTTGCGATCGTTTTCGCTTAGCGGCTGATCATCCTTTGCGACGCCTTCAATTTTAGCTGCAGGCTTTGCAGGGGCAGCAGCAGATTCACGATAAGGATTTTCAACCTCTTCACGCGCCCAGAGCTGCCAAGCCAATCCAAATTGAGCAGCGGCAGCAGTACAAAGGCAACGGCGATGACTGTCAGTTAAATCGCGTGCACTGACCTTATCGAAAGCAATCGCGTTATTTCTGTTGTCCATGATGGCCTGAGGAAAATCAGGCGTTCGCTCACCCTTAGGGCCGAGAAAAAAGCCAACGACATAAGCCGTTCCGTTAGGCGCCTTAAAAACGTGTTCGTTGCTAATTGGATGCTCGGCAATGACAAATTGCCAGCCAGGCGCATGGTCATGCAAAAGATGCATAGTGCGACACCAGTTGACATAGTCTGCTTTGTAACTGCCGGTGCCTTTTTGGCTTACGTCGTCAGTTGTAATGACGCTGCCAAGGTTAGGAAACGGCGGTGACGGTGATGATTGCGCAGGGAGATTCTGTTGCAGTTGCATAGCGGCGGTTCGCAATGAGACTAATTACGGCTGCATCGTCGTGAAAGCAAATACCAGTAAGGCCATCCAGGACAGCCCTGCTTAATTTGTCCACATCGCCAATGCGTGAAATGCAATGCTTTGGAGCTGATGGTTTTAGCTGACCGTTTGTTCTGAAATGATTTTTGGGGCGAGCAAAAACAAACGTGATAGACAGCAGCATTGCGTCTTCCATTCTGGCATACCATCCATCAGGAATCAACTCCATCGCGGTGTGCCTTACGTCTTGACGCCATGGCTTGCATCGATTGCTCGACTCAACCATGACGCCATTGCCAACGTGGCGTTTGCTGCCTTGTGGGGCAGGCTTGCCAAGAACAGTGAACGTAAAGCTATTGGGGCAGCTGGCTGTGGGCGTTGTCAATGGCTGCATTTAAAAGGCCATTAGCGATGGCAGACGGTGAAATCTTACGCTGCTCAACTTCAAAGGTCTGACCTGCAACTTGTACTTGTGACGAGTGACCAGAGGTTGAGTCGGAAAGCGCTTGCAGCTTGGCGGCGCGATCATCGTCAAGGTTGATGGCAACAGATTTCATGGTGCTTGGTGTTAGTTGTTTGGATGAATGGGACTTACACCTTTGGGGATAAGGACGCCCATAGTTACAAATGCTTTTTGTAAGCTTCATAAAACGCTTTTTCAAGCGCTGTGAGCTTTGGGTTTTTTTCTTTTAGAGCCGCTTTTGCTCTTGCCTTAGCAGCGTCGATAACCTCTTGAGGCCGCGTGTTCCAAGAGCTGCCACCGCTCATTTTTTAAGGCTTTCGCAAGCGCGCTGCCAACCTTGCTCACAGTGCTGACGTTGTTGCTGGTCAAGAGTTGATGTAAGGCTGTACCAGAAAGCACCGCCAAGCATCAAAGCAAAGACGATTGAAACAATAACGTTGGTTTTGGCTTTACTGCGCGTTGGGTCATAAAACCCAGAGCGCAGCTTGTTGGACTGGTAGTTTTTCATTGGTTTTGAGTGTGGAGGCTCGCGCCTTGCTCGACATGATGGCCTGTCATGGCATACCTGTCAAGTTTTTGGCTATGTCACTTCTTAGAGCGTTCGCTATCGGAAGCATGGCTTTCGCTTACAAGGTGCGCCAAGAGCTTTGGGTCAACCGCAAAGCTAGAGCGGTTCTTACGGTCACTCTTGACCCAAGCAATACTTTCTTTGGGCACAACAATTTCAGCCGTTGCAAAGTGGTGACCGCACATCATGCACTTTCTGCGCCTACTGATCGCCTCTGCCGTCGTATGGCGGCTTTCTATAACCTTGAGCCAACTCATGTTGCATTTGGGGCACTTCATCAAAAATCAAACTTAGGTTGCGTGGCTTCAAAGCGGCCCCAAGCTTCCTCCCATGCAGGGATACACTCGTCTTGAGGGCTTTGCCTTATGACCTTACATTTATCTGGCCCTGAAACAACCGTTACGCACTCAGTGATGCGAATGTTTGGATGCCACAGCTCAAGCATCTTTGCGTAGGCGCCAAGCTGTGCTGTTGCAGGCTTACGGCTTGACACAGCTTTTTTGCTGCTAACTGTTTTGAGATCGCCGAGGATGACAAAGCCAGGGTCATCTTTGTAACGCAAAAGAAAGTCAAAACTTCCAGCAACGCTGCTGTATCGATCAACAACGCGATACTCCGTCGCTAAAACTTCAACGCCCTTGAACAGGTCATCAGCAAGCAACGTGTCTAGCCACGGGTTCCAGCGTTCGTCATGCACTTGCGGTTCATTTTTCAGAAACGCTTCTAGGGCGGTATGAGCGGCCGAACCTCTAGCAAGCCAGCCGTCAGGGCCGTGCTTGTACCTTTCCATTTGAGCCTTCGCGTATGGCGTCAACTCACGACTTGTGATGTCTGAAACGTTGTTCAGAATCCAGTTTCCGCGCCACCTATATCGATGCTCACGTTCGAAAAAGTCCAGTTCTGGAATCGGATCGAGCACAAAGGGGTTGCATTGCCGGCTCACTATGGGCACACTCTGCCAGCAACGCAAGCCCAAAACGTGCCAAATCCAGAAGCAATTGTCGCAAGTGTCGTCCGTGTTGATCCAAGGGTGCTCGCAGAGATTGACCGCAAAAAGCCAATCGGTGTGACCCGTACAGGATGGGTCAACCTATTGCTTCAGAAGGCCATCGCCTCAGAGCCTGAACCGCTTGTCCGTGACTAATTACGACAAAGAAGAAATCGCCTTTGAGTTGCTTCAGTGGATTCCTTATTGTCTCCCGGCTGAATATGACGACGACTTGGCCATAGTCGGTTATTACAGCAGAACGCAAAAACAGCGATCAGATCAGGCCATTGATGAGTGGGACAAGCAACACCCCTACGAATCAAGCGATGAGCTGAAAGCCTTCAAAGAACTCGAACGCCTTGGCGTCTATTCGCAGTTCGACTTCTATTCACCGACAAAAGCCAAGGATGGACACTACACAAGACGACTCAAGCAACATCGGGACGATTCCCGACAGCCTCAAAGACCATCAGGATCTGCTCAACCGACTAGATCAACACGCAAACACCGTCCTTTGTAACGAGACAGATCCTCTCCGTCGATCACAACTGTTGCGGCTATATGCCGACGAGTCTGGTTGCCCGATCAACGAAAAGACTGCGGCAATCATTCTTTCAAAAGCAGAAGGTGCCGTTAATGGTGTTTGTTCGCCGCGAATGCGTGGCGAGAAAATGGACACGACTCCAACGCCTTGGGCGTGGGAAGGTGTCATCATGTCCGGCACATTCAACCTGTTGGTTGCACCACCAAAGGTGGGCAAATCAGCTCTGATGGTTGGAATGATTAGCGCATGGTTTCACGGTGAAGAATCTTATTTAGGCCAACCTCTGCATGGTCTCTGCCCCAAGGTTTTCATCATTGGCACAGACCAACCAGAAAGCGATTGGCACACACTTTTTGCCCGCGAGGGGTTGATTGATCGTGACGGCAACTTGGCAGGACCAATTGAGATGCTCTGGCATACAGGAGCGCCGTTGCATCTAACAGCGGAGGGAATTTCACACCTTGGCGAAATTGCAGAGGCCAACCCTGGGTCGTTGTTCCTGCTTGATTCGTATCACGCCTGTTGCGCGCCGTTAGGGCTGGAAGAGGCGGCGTCAAGCTTTGACGGACCAGCAAGGCAGCTAGCTGAGGCTTTGGCGCCTCACAAGGCAACGCTGGCGATGATCCATCACACCAACAAGAGCGTTAGCGGTGGCAACGCCACAAACGCCAGCAGAGGCAGCAATGCGCTTCCGGCAGCGGCAAGCCTGACAATCCTCATGAACTGGTTTAAGCAGCCTGCCGAAGGGCAGACGCAATCAGATCATCGCGTTGTGTTGAAGACGCAAGGCCGCGCCAAAGGCACAACGCTGTTGATTGAACTGCAAGACGATGGATGGATTCATCACGGTGATGGTGAGAGCGTCTTGGCTGCTGAGGCCATGCAAGAGGCGGCAGACGATTTGCAGGGCCGTCAGGCTGATGTTTTTGATTACGTCAAGGAGCGTTGGATTCTTGGAGAGTTCACCGTCGCGGGAACTGAGATTGCGGTGCATTTCAACCTTGAACGGAACAAGACAAGCCGATGCCTGCGCGGGTTGGTTCGCAAGGGTCTGATTGAAGAGGCGGGAATGACCGAAGCGAATGCACTAGGCGGTCGCCCATCGCCTTTGTATCGGCCCAAAGGAGGATCCTCCCTAGAGGGGTGGCAAACGTCCCAAACGTCCCAAACTGTCGCGCGCGTATATGAAAAAAGGGGTTTGCCACCTTTGACACCTTTGACACGTAGTGACGGGGGATCCTCTGTTGAGGGGGGTTTGACACCCCCTGCTGTTGGCACTCCTGTTGAGCTATTTCGCAACGGTGATTGGTCGAACGGTTGGGTTGTTGCTGATGGCAGCAGTTCGGATAACCTGCGCGCTGCCAAGCTCGGCAATTCGATGATTACTGTCGGCAACCTGCGATGGGGTCTCGACATCCGTGCTTGCGAATCCAGCCCTTTCAAGGCTGAACCTTCTGATCCGTTTGATTTCTGACGGTCCCATTTACGGTCCCACTTAAAACATGCCTGATTGCAACCGTGCTCTGCCCATCCGCGTTGATTTGCGCCTAACCGAAGAGGAGCGCCAATATCTGAACAAAGAAGCTTTGGATCGTGGCGTCAGTCGCCAGGAGCTGCTGAGAAAGCTTGTGTTGACCCCTGAAGGCCAGACAGCAGAGATTCCCGCCTACAAGCCTGTTGTGGTGTCTCGCGGGCGTAAGGCGATCGACAAGGCGATCAGTGCTGTGCAGCGTCAATATCACTGCATCCCACGTCATCAGCTTGAACCGATCGTTGCCACTGTCATCTGTGCCTTAAGCGAAAAGGATTGACAGGTGGTATGCCAGTTGTTATGTTTGCGTTGTTCAGTTGAGCGCCACGGCTCCTGATCAACAACTAATCCCATGACAACCATCACTTGCCTTTTGGCAACGGCGGTGGCGCTATTGATGATCCCTCTGATCATTCTCTGGCGCCTCAGTTTGACGCCAAAACAAAATGCCAAGCGCTTACGCGCGCAAGGCTTGACTTACAAGGCTGTCGCGCAGCGATTGCGCGTCAGTCCCACTACAGCGCGGAACTGGGCAATGGGTTGACACCCTATGCCTGGTATGCCATACTATGTTCATCAGGCGGGGACGCCACACACTCCAAATCAAATGAACTTCTGGACCGCTGATCGTTGCAAGACTCTTTCAACTGAAATCTTGCTCGATAACCTCAACGACTTCCTCAAGCAAGCTCAAAACACCAAAAACGCTGCAACACGCGGTCGCAACCTTGAAGTTGCTTCCATGATCAACGCAGAGGTTGCTAGTCGCGCTTGATCAGCGCAGCGGGTCGCGCTCGCCTCTCAATATCGCGAGCGCTCTTCGATAAAACATCGAATCAGTTTTCCCAGCAACTTCCAAAGCTTCCTTCACTTTCCGCCAATTCTCTAACTCAACCTTGTCCACTGCAATCACCATGGATTTTCACAACGATTCTCTCAGCCGCTACGAAAGCCGACAACGTTACGAAGACTCATTGCCAAAACCGCAAACAAAGTTCGTCAACTATTACGAAGCCAAAAATCCAATAACCGGTTCTCTTGAATGGGACGGTTGGGTGGATCATGATGATGTCAGCGAAAAACGCGCCATCCTTAAGCAGGCTTACAGCCAGGGTTTCACTCTCAACATCGACAGCACACCTATCGAGGTCGGATGATGCCTGCAAAAATCAATCGCGCATCCGTCTCGTTTTCTCGCGTTGCGGATCAATACATGATCGACGAACTTTGCAAGCTCAGTGGTCAGTCGGTTTCCGCTATGTGCGGCATGTGCCTGTCTGAGTACCTGCAGCACAATTTTTTTAGGCTCAGAACTTTTTACGAGAAAACAGGATGGCAGCCTAATTCTCTTCAAAAGGACAACAATTAACAGCACACCTATTGAGGTCGAATGATGCTCCGCCTTATTCGTGGTCGTCTTGATCAGTTCCTAAATCCAACCGGCTATCACTTCCAAGCATTCCTTGATGAGGAGCTTGTTTGGCATGATTACGCCTGCTCAAAAAACGAGCTTCAACAGTTCAAAAACGAAGCCATCGAAAGCGGCTTCACGTTCCTAATTGAAGAGGCTCCAGACTATTAGCCATCGTCGGGGAGCCTGATGCCTGGTTTTGGGTAACCCAGGCTGAGAGCTATACAACACCCTGAACAGGTGTAAAGGGAAAAGCAGGGCGGTTCGAGTGTGTGCCGATCTATCCCCCGACAACAAATCTCATCACGTATCTTCGTCACCACCATGGCTAAAGAACAAATTCTCTGCTTCTGGAAACGCCCAGCGGGCAATCGAAAAGATCTATCAATTCTTGAGGTCAGCTCACCTCATGAAATGGCGGGTGAAACTGTAATCTGCAATTGCCAAGGGCAAGAGTGGATTGCAAGTCTTGAGACCGGTGATCCGGTCCTTGTCTGGGGTCCACTTAAAAAAGGCAGGGAGGGCGATTATCTCGGCAATCCTTGCCCCAATGGCTTGCAACCTCTATCTGAACTTCAAGAGGAAGAGAAGCCTTTGCTGCAAGCTGAAACTTCTATTGAAACTTCTGAGCCAGACTTGCAGCCTCAATGCTCGACTCAAGCCCAATCAACTAGCTCCATAAGAATCGACACTTTTTTGAACGATTCGGATCAAATTGAAGTCTTTGGCAAAGTGGCGAATTTCACCACTAACAAAGAAGCTGGCAGGCTTTTGATTGCGCAAGGAATCAAATCTCTGCCGCCTGGGGCTAAAGCCTTGCCAGGCGACAAACTGCTTGCCCTGTTAGACGGCTAAACCCTCTCGACCCTGCTGTTCAATCGCAGCAGGGCTTTTCAAATGACTCAACACATTTCACATCATCAACTCATGGAAGAAAGGCTTTTAAGCGCTATTGAAACCCTGGCCACTTCAGCTATGGGCATTGAGCAAAGTCTCAACAACATTGCTGACAGGCTTGATGGCATTGAAGATTCTTTTGTTGGCCTCACGATTACCGTTCGCAACAACGGCGATAGAGACACGAATCTGATGCACATTACTGAGCAGTTAATGGACATTAATCGAAATTTCGAAGCCTTTTGCGATTGGCAGTCAGAAAAACCATGAGTCAAGACGACACTCTTCGCGCTCAACAGCGTCAAAATGAACTCAACGCCTTCCGTCGTTATGAACGAGCCTTCTGGGTCGCCTACGCCAAATCCAAAAATCCTCACCCTCCCAGATGGATCGGTTCAGATCACCGTTGGCGAGTTCAGAGGCACTGTCAGCTCGATGCACTTGATTGAACCCAAGGTTCATCAACTCCAGGACTACTGGCGCAAAAACCACTCACGCACTCATTCTTGAGCTAGCCTCTGCTCAATTCCCTGTAAACTCCAGGGCATGGGTAAAAAGTCGTTTAACAAATCAACTAACGCAGAAATGACCGCTCGCGTTAACGCGGTCTATGGCTTGTTAATTAAGTCATATTCACGGTTTGAAATTCTGCAATACGCGGCAGAGCAGTGGGGTGTCAGCGAAAGAACCGCAGACATCTACATGCAACGGGCAAGACAGCTCATCGCTAAAGACTCGGAGATTGAGCGCCCAGAGTGGTTGGCTGCTGCAATTGCACGGCTTGTTAAATACGAGCAAAAAGCAGGCCGCGACGAAAACTTACAAGTCGCAATCAAGGCTTTGGAGACTCAAGCCAAGCTGCTGCGCTTTGACATCTGATGTCCCTGCTTACTGGCATTGCAGAGGATGAGCCGCTTCTAGCGTTCGCAACGCCGCCAACTCAGGAAAGCACAGTTGAGCTAGTCGAACGAATCAAGGCTGATTTGCATCCTGGGCAGCTTGCTTTTGTAGAAGATCAAACGACAGAAATCATTGGCCTGTCTGCAGGCTATGGAGCCGGCAAGACACGCAGTTTGGTTGCTAAGGCTGTGGTGCTGTCTGCTTTAAATCAAGGCTTTATTGGCTGCGTCATGGAGCCGACAGGCCCTTTGATCCGTGATATTTGGCAAACAGACTTTGAGTCGTTTCTAGAGGAATACGACCTTCCATACACCTTCAGAGCGTCGCCATTGCCTGAATACGTTTTGCATTTGCCAGGCGGCGACACAAAGATTCTCTGTCGATCATTTGAAAACTGGTCACGCATTATTGGCTTAAACCTTGCCTGGGTTCTTGCTGACGAAATCGACACGGTGACGCCAGCAATTGCAGAAAAGGCATTTCCAAAGATCCTTGGTCGTTTACGTTCCGGCAACGTGCGCCAATTTGGTGCTGCATCAACGCCAGAGGGTTTCCGCTGGATGTGGAACACCTTTGGCACTGAAGAGGCACAACAGCGCCCTGATCGAAAGCTCATTAGGATGCGTTCGGTAGATAACCCCCATCTGCCCCAAGACTTCATCGAACGGCTGCAGGCCAACTACGATCCAAGCTTGTTGCAGGCTTACTTAGAAGGCCAATTCTGCAACCTCACAACTGGTCAGGTCTATGACCGTTTTGACCGCAAAAAGCACGTCACAACCGATATTCCAGACGTCAGCAACGAGCCCTTAAGAATCGGCGTTGACTTCAATATCGGCAATATGTCAGCTGTCATCGGTGTTCGTCTTGGGAACAACCTTCTACTGATCGATGAGATCAGCGGCGCGCATGACACAGACGCCATGGCACAAGAAATACAACACCGAGCTGATGGACGTCAGGTTTACATCTACCCTGACGCATCTGGCGGCAATCGAAGCACGAATGCCTCTCGAACCGATATACAGATTCTCGAATCGTATGGGTTTAGCAATCAATCACCGAAAGCAAATCCTCCCATCCGTGATCGGGTGGTTTCTGTTCAAGCTTTGCTGGAAAACGGGAAAGGCGAAGTAAGGCTTCAGATTGCGGCTAGCTGTAAAAGAACGATCGAATGTTTAGAGCTTCAGAGCTACACAGAAAAGGGTGAGCCTGATAAAGACGCTGGATATGATCACATGAATGATGCTTTGGGTTATCTGGTTTATAGAGACTTCAGCATGATTAACGCGAGAGCAGGACGAGGCACAGGCATTCGTCTCTACTAAGCTGACGAGATCGGGCGGGATTTAACTGTGTATTCAGGGTTTTCTGGGCGGCAACGTGTCAGCAACGTCACTCAGGTCAGTGACCCTAATACGGCTTGGGTCAACATGGAGCCGCATTGGGGTCTCATTGAAACCTTGCTTGGCGGAACGTACAAGATCCGTAAAGGTCATCGAAAGTTTCTTCCGCAGGAACCAAGAGAACAAGACATCAGCTATGACAACCGCCTAGCGCGTTCTGTCTTGGCGCCTTATTACGTCAGGCTTGAACGCATGCTGGCGGGCATGTTGACGCGCAAGCCTGTACGTCTTGACGACGTGTCAGACGTCATTCGAGAGCAACTGTTTGATGTTGACCTGCAAGGCAATGATTTACAGACCTGGCTTTTTTCTGTTTCTCGCCAGTGCATCCGTTATGGGCATGTTGGCGTTTTGGTTGATGCTCCCTCTGCTGGTCAGAACGGTCGCCCATATTGGGTGAGCTATACACCGCGCGACATTCTTGGTTTCCGCAGCGAATTAAAAGACGGCAAGCAAGAGTTGACGCAACTTCGTCTTTCTGAAAAGATTGTTGTGCCTGATGGCCTGTACGGCGAAAAGCAAGTTGAGCAAGTGCGAGTGCTGACGCCTGGCGCTTTTGAGATTCATCAAAAAGATGATCAAGGCGAGTTTCGCGTTGTTGATGAAGGTCGCACAAGTTTGAGCGAGATTCCATTCAGCGTGGCTTACTCAAATCGAATGGGAGTGTTGGAATCAATCCCACCGCTAGCGGATATTGCTGAGCTAAACCTGCAGCATTATCAAGTTCAATCTGACCTGAGCAATCAGTTGCACATTTCTGCTGTGCCGATGCTTGCGTTGTTTGGTTTTCCGGCAGCAGCTGAAGAGATCAGCGCAGGGCCGGGCGAAGCGATTTCAATGCCGGAAGGAAGCGACGCCCGCTATGTAGAACCACAAGGCAACAGTTACGACGCGCAGTTCCGCAGGCTTGAGCAGATCGCATCACAGATCAATGAGTTAGGTCTAGCGGCTGTGCTTGGCGCCAAGCTTGTCGGTGAAACTGCAGAGGCCAAGCGCATTGACCGCAGCCAAGGTGACAGCACGATGATGGTTGTTGCGCAGCAGATGCAAGACATGATCGACAACTGCTTGCGCTTCCATGCTGACTACATGCAGGAAGCAAACGCCGGCAGCTGCCTTGTTAATCGTGACTTCATGGGTATGCGCTTGGACCCGCAAGAGATTCAAGCGTTGTTGCAGCTTTACACCGCTGGCACAATTACGCAAGAAACGTTGTTGCTTCAACTAGAAGCAGGCGAAGTGTTGGGCGATGACTTTGACGTTGAGAACGAGCTAGAGGCGACACAGGCAGGCGGATTAATTGAAACAATCCAGCCAACGCCAAGACAAGAGCCGGAGGCAGAGGCCACAATGCCAGAAGCGCAGCCGGAGAGTGCTGATGAGTTGGCTTGATAAGTTGTGCAGGCGTCAACCGGAAGAGCCTGAAGAGCCAATTCGGCGCCTGCTGTTTTATTCAAGGCAGGATCTAGAGAATGAGTTTTATGCGGTTGTAAGGATTACGTGGTTTGATGGCGGCAAAGTGTGCGGGGTTAGCGAATGCAAGATTGACACCTATAACGCTGACGTGATCATGGAGTTTTCTGACATCGTTGGAAACGCATTACGTGCAGGCGCTGATGTCTCAATTATTTGCATCGAAGACCCTGCAAATCTCGGCTTTGAAGAGAAATGAGCACACCGGCAGATTTCTATAAAAATGCCATTGACCTGAACAGGTATAGCAACAGCGTTGCCAAGCGCATCATCAACAATTACAACGACTTAATGGTTGACGCTATTGAGCAGCTGCAATTGCTTGAGGGATTGCCACCAACGCAAAAGGCGGCAAGGTTGCGGTCAGTTTTAGGGCAGTTGAAGACCAGCATCAGTCAATGGGCAAAAAGCAGCACGTCGCTGTCAATTGCTGAACTAGAAGAGTTGGCAGGCGTTGAAGCTGGTTTTGTTGAGCGTCAGCTGAGAAAAGCGCTTCCGGCCGGAATGCGTGATCAGGTCAATGAGGTTGTGATTTCGCCGAACTTTGCGGAAGCGTTGGTGACAGTTGATCCGACGCAACGCGGCATCGTTTCCCTTAGCGATGATTTAGAAGCTGCAGTGACTGGAGCGCCTGCAGCATTAAGGGTGACGATTGCTGATGGCGTGACATTGACTCTGCCTAATGGGCAAGTATTGAAAAAGGCGTTTGAGGATTTAGGCGAACGTCAAACCGCATTGTTTGGCCAAGCTGTGCGCAACGGATTACAGCAAGGTGAAACGACTGAATCCATTGTCAAAAGGCTGAAAGGTCGTTTGCAAAAGGGGCAGCCTGGAAGCATTAATCAGATCTTGGCGGCAGGCGGTCAAGCGACAATTCCGGCAGACAATCAGATCAGGACGCTGATCAGAACCAGCATCAATCAAGTTGCCAATGCAGCAAGCGAAAAGGTGTTTGAGGCAAATCAAGAGGTAACCAAAAAATATAAGTACAGCGCCACGTTGGATGGTCGAACGTCTGCAATCTGCAGGGCTTTGGACGGGACGATCCATGAGTATGGCAAGGGACCAGTGCCGCCACAGCATTTCAACTGTCGGTCTCAAATTGTGCCCATTGTTGACTATGAGGGGCTTGGTATTGAGCCGCCGCCAGAAGATGAACGGGCAAGTGCAAGTGGGTTGGTTCCTGAAAGCACGACTTATGGCGAATGGTTGAGCAAGCGGCCCAAAGCAGAGCAGCAAGAGATTTTGGGTTCTCGTTTTAAATACTTCGATTATTTGTCCAAAAAGATCGGCCCGACCGATGCCATCCGCAGATTTGTTAGAGAGGATGGGTCAGAGCTAACCTTGGCGCAGTTGCAACGTCGTTATGGCAAAGCTGCCGAGTAAGTATCAATTCACGGTGCAAGGCGAAAAGCCAAAAGCCGCTGCAAAAAAGAAGGCTGTAAAGGCCGAGCCAGCAAAGGAGGCTGAGTGATGCCACGTTATAGCGGCCCTAAAAAACCACAAAAGCCAGTAGGCAAGAAAAAGAAGGGAGGCAAGAAAAAATAGAAAAAAGGAATCTCGCGTTAGCTGGACTTACGGCGGCAAGCGCACCTATGGCACTGTGACGTCTGTCAAAGGCGAGGGTGTTTACAACATCAAAGGCCCTTCTGGCGGAACGGTGACACGTCGCGGCGCTAAGGGTGATCCGATTGTGGCCATTAAATCTGAAAGCACAGGAAACCCTGTACTGAAGAAACGCTCTGAGCTTCGAGCAGCACCAAAACGAAAATGACGATTCAGCGCGGCGGTCACACCTTTAAGGGCTACGACAAGCCCATAAAGACGCCAAGTCATCCAAGCGGCAAATCACATGCCGTTGTTATTAATGATGGCGGCAAGCCGCGTTTGATTCGTTTTGGTCAGCAGGGCGCAAAGACCAAGCCGCCTCGCAAGGGCGAGAGTGCTGCCGACAAGGCAAAACGCGCTTCATTTAAAAAGCGTCATGCAAAGAATATCGCCAAGGGGAAAACATCTGCTGCATATTGGGCGGACAAAGTAAAGTGGTGATGTAATTAACCTTACGGGTTATTCATGTCTGACGAACAACTGCAAGAGACTACGTCTTCTGCGCCGCAAAACAATCCTGAGCTTGATGCGCTGAAAAATAGCATTCAAGCTCTTGAGAAGAAAAACTACGAATTGATCGGCAAGCTAAAAGACGCAAAGGCTGTTCCCGATGGTGTTGATGTTCAGGAGTTACTGGACTTCAAAGCTAAGGCAGAGCAAGCAGACCTGGAAAAACAAGGCAAGTATTCCGAAGCTAGACAGGCTTTGGAGCAGCAGTTCCGTGAGGCGTCGGAGGCGAAGGACAAGCGCATCTCAGAACTAGAAGAGCGAGTGCGAGAGCTTGAGTTGATCGCTCCGGCAAATTCTGCCTTGGCTGATGTTGTGCATGATCCCAGCATCGTGTTTAAGGCTGAGCTGTTGAAGCCAAATCAAATTGAGCGCGAAGCTGACGGCACTGTTGTTGTCGTCAATGGTTACGAGCGCAAGCCAATCAGCGAATGGGCTAAGACGTTGCCTGGTTATATGCAAAAAGCGCCAAAGCCACAAGGCAGTGGTGCGCCTTCTGGCCGAAGCGCTAGCGGCGACATTCCAGCAGGAACTAAGAACCCGTTTGCCAAAGATACGTTCAACCTCACCGAACAATCACGGCTATTCAGAACTGATCGAGATTTGTATGAAAGGTTGAAAGCTGCTGCGAACCGTTAATATGCGAGATAAGGCAAAGCTACGCAGAGCCGTTCGGGTTACGCCCACACCGTAAACACCATTTTTGAGGATCTGTCATGGCGACTCTTCGCTCTGACATCATCATTCCTGAGGTATTTACTCCTTACGTCATTGAGCAGACAACTCAGCGTGATGCCTTTTTGGCTAGCGGTGTGGTGCAGCCAATGGCGGAGCTAAATGCTTCTGAGGATGGTGGTGATTTCGTTCAAGTGCCTTTTTATAAGGCCAATCTGTCAGGCGATTTTGAGCGCCTGACCGATAGCTCATCTCTGACCCCTGGCAAAATCACCGCAGACAAGCAGGTTGCTGCTGTTCTGCATCGTGGTCGCGCTTTTGAGTCTCGCGATCTGGCCGCTTTGGCTGCTGGTTCTGACCCAATGGCTGCCATCGGTTCCAAAATTGCTGACTACATTGCTAACCAGCGCCAAAAGGATCTTCTGTCCTGCTTGGGTGGCGTGTTCGGTGCTGTTGATGACAACAGCTCTGCAGCATTCCTTGGTCTGACTGTTGACGGCGCAACTGGCGATACTCCAACTCTGCTTGGACCTCGTCAGATCGTTGAAGCCAAGTCACTGCTTGGCGATCAAGGCGAAAAGCTGACCGCCATTTGTATGCACCCCAAGGTCTATTACGACCTGATGGAGCGTCGTGCGATCGACATGATCTACGACAACACTGGCGCGCCTGACACTTCCGCTGATTCCGGTTCTACTGCCCCTGCTTTTGGCAGTGTGCAGGTTCCAACCTTCATGGGTCTGCGTGTGATCGTGTCTGCTGATGTGCAGACTGCGAACTCTGGTGCTTCCACTGAATACGCGACATACCTGTTCACGCAGGGCGCTGTCGGTTCTGGCGAGCAACTGGGTCTTCAGACTGAAACTGATCGCGACATCCTCGCCAAGAGCGATGCAATGTCGATTGATTTGCATTACGTCTATCACCCGATCGGCTCTAAGTTCTCAACCTCTGTTTCCAACCCAACTCGGGCACAACTGGAAACCGTTGGCAACTGGACCAAGGTTTACGAGACCAACAACATTGGAATCGTGCGGGTTACCAACACAAGCAACCTTGACTGAGGTAACTAACCATGGCATCCATTTTTGAGGCAACAGCTGGCAGCCTTATCGGCCCAGCAACTGGCGGTACTGTCACTCAGGCCACCAACAAAGGAACTGCAGTAACTCTCAATGCAGAGTCTGGTCAGATCACCATGGCAGGCGCTGAGCTTGCTGGTGCTGCTGAAGTCAGTTTCACAGTCAACAATGACAAAATCTCAGCCACTGATGTGGTTGTGGTTAATCACAGCTCTGCTGGTACTGCTGGCAGCTATCTGGTTCAAGCCAACAGCATCGCTGCGGGCTCGTTCAAGATCACTGTGGCAAACGTTGGCTCAACTGCTAGCGAAGCCATTGTGCTGAGCTATGTGGCTCTGAAGGGCGCTAGCTCCTGATGGGTTTATTCGCTTTTCGGCGAATGAAAGAGCGTGAGGCTGCTGCGAAAGCGGCGGCCTCTGCTTCTATAAAGCCGACAAAAAAGACTCCTACTGTGAAGCCCGATGGCAGTATCAATCAACGCAACAGCGGGCGACGCAAACGCCAACAGCTACATCTCGCTGACGGAAGCTGACGCTTATGTAGACGCGATGATCAGCAATGACGATGTCTCCAAGTGGAGCACAGGCACTGATGACACGCGCAACCGTGCTTTAGCAGCAGCAACACAGCGACTTGATCGCGAAAGATTTTTAGGCGCACGGGCGACAGATACGCAGGCACTGCAATGGCCGCGCACTGGCGTGCGAAAGCCTGACACGTACGTCAATACTTATGCAACGGGCTTTCCGTTTCGCATTTCAGAGGATTATTTCACCGACACGGAAATTCCTGATCAGATCAAACGCGCTCAAATTGAGCTTGCTGTCTACTTAAAGAACAACGTTGACGGCATCGGGCTAAGTGGCCTTGAGGATTACAAGCAGGTTCAGATTGGCAGCCTGAACGTCACGCCTGACAAGACTGGAGCCGTTGGCGCTGATCGCGTGCCGCCAATGTTTGAAAGGTACTTGACGAGCCTTAGAATTAGCGGACCAGGCAACATCGCAATCCGCCGGAGCTAATCATGGGCATGGGTTATTCGCCTTCTAAGGCGACGATTATCACCGACACTGCTGCCCATACCGGCAGGTTCTACAAGGTTGAAGCCCTTAAGAACTCAGTGATTGCGGCGATGACTTCTGACAGCATCACAGAGAACGGATCAGGCGCACCGTCTGCAATTGACATTCATCACGGCGCTTGTATTGAGGGAGTGATTTTCACTTCAATCACGCTGACATCAGGCCACGTTGTTGTTTATAGCGTCTGATGAGCATTGCTAAGTCTCTGGAGAAAACGGCCAGCAAGGTGATTGCCAAGCTGGGTGGCGAGGTAACGATTCGTTACGTTACGCCTGCTGCTTACAACACGACAACTGGCACTTCAACAGAGAGCACAAGCGATATTGAGTTGAAAGGTGTTGTCGAAGATGTAAGGCAATCTGAGGTCAATGATTTGATCCAGTCAGACGATCGTCGTTTGACTGTGGCGGCAAAAGACGTCACCACAACGCCTGGAACAAAAGACCGCGTTGTGATTAGCTCTGTTGTGTATCAAATTATTAGCGTGAGCACGATTGAGCAAGACAACACGCCATTAACTTATGAGTTGATTTTGAGGTCTTGAGATGGCACAACGGATCAAGCTTGAAAACGTCGGCAAGTTTGTCGAAGGCGAATACAACAAGCTGATCAAGGCTGCTGTTGCTGAAGCCTATGGCTCGTTGGTGCAAAAAAGCCCTGTTGACACTGGTCGATTTAAGGCAAGTTGGGCTGTCGGCCAGAACAACGCAACGTTTCCAGGTGAGCCGGCTGGCAAAAGCTCTTACCCAGCGCCAAACCCTGAAGAGCCAAGAAAAATTGGTTACTCCAAAGAAAAGGCTGGCAATACTTATGTCATTTACAACAACCTGCCGTATGCAGACAAGCTTGCCACTGCAGCGGGGGGCAGTGGCAGGAAAACAGTCACTCGATACAATCCAACACGCAAGGTTCAGACTTGGGAAACTCCAGGCGAAGGCAGCAGTTATCAAACCAATGGGCCTGGCTGGGTTGAGGCCACTTCCAAGCATGTGCAGCGGATGATTCCTACGCTTGCGGCACGGATTGAGAGAAAATCATGAGCAGCACTTACAACGACGTCAGGGCTGCGATTGAGGGCCGGATTGCAACGGAGATGGCAAACTCTCCAGCGATTCAAGTGGCGTATGCCAATGTTCCGTTTACGCCGCCTGATGCCGACAGCTGGGTGCAAGTGCAGCTTCAGTTTAATGAAAACGAGTATTTCACATTGCAGGCCCCAACAACAGGTTTCAACCGTCAAACCGGCGTTGTTGTTGTCAACATTTTCACCGCAATTGGTGTTGGCACTGGCGCTAATTACACAATTGCTGAGCGCGTAAAAGACCTGTTTGATCGCGTCACCGTTAGCAACATCACGTTTGATGCGGCTTCAGGTCCAACGGTTATTCAGCCTGCAGCGCCAGAGGCTTACTTTCAAACGCAGCTAAGCGTGACCTTCGACGCCTACTTACAATAAACTGGTGAAAGCCGTTACCGTTCATCACCATGGCTACTGTTTTGTCCGGTACGTCCGGCGCCCTTTATTACAAGCCTGCTGGCACTGACAGCACTTTTAAAGCTGCAGATGTCACCAGCGGCAGCAACAACATCAACGTTGGAACTTTCCTCAACTTTAAAGTTGACGATAAAGTTTCTTTTGGCACCGGAACCGGCGGCACTTTGCCAGGTGGTTTAGCGGCAGGCACCCCGGTCTTTATCAGGACTTACACCGCAGCGACTGGCATCGCCACTTTTGCTGCGACGGCTGGTGGCAGTGAATTGGCATTGTCTAATGACGGCACTGACGGCACAACTCCGTTCACAATTAAGTTTTCAGAGTTTCAGTCTGTTGGCGATTGTCGCGAATGGTCTTTTGAAGTAACTCGCGAAGAGCTTGATACAACCACCATTGGTCAATCTTTAGGGCAGCAAGCTCCGTTCCGTACTTTTATCACTGGTTTTGGTGATGGCACGGGATCAGCAACTGTTTATTTCACAGACGACGACACAACCATCGCCAATCGCTTGATTGAAGACGTTGTGCAGCGTAAGCAAGTTGGTGCAACCTTCAAGCTTTACACCGACGCTGTTCTTTCGTCTGGAACGCCAAACGACACAGCTAGCACTTCAATCGAAGTGCCTGCAACGATTACGTCTGCATCGTTCACGGTCAATCCTGACGATCCACAAGCGGTTGAAATTAGCTTCCGCCCAACCTCAGCGCCTACTTTCGACTTTGCTCGTTCCTGACAATTGTCGGTTTAGGTTTTGCCCCTGGCTTGTGCCGGGGGCTTTTTTATGTGTAAAGTGTCAACGAACGGCAATTATTTTGTGCCTAGCGCTCTTGATCGGCTGAAAAAGGCTGCAAATCTAAAACCAGTCAAAAAAGTCGTAACGCTTCAGGATGGATCAGCGTTTGAGTTTTGGCGCACACCATTGACGATGGCTGAGCGTGAACGCGCTCAAAAAGGCACGAAAGATGATGTGAACGCTTTTGCTTTGCAGCTGCTGGTTTTGAAAGCGCAAGACGCAAGCGGTGAGCGCTTGTTCTCTAATGGCCAGATGGCTGAGCTAAAGCATGACGTGCGCGACGCTGATTTACAGGCGTTGATGCTTGCGGTGATTGAAGAGGATAGCGATGAGGCTCTTGACCCAAAAGGCTCAAAGCTGAGCTGAAGAAAGACAATCTGCTCAGGTTGCAGCTTGGCGTTGCGAAAGAGCTTGGCTATACGTTGTCGAAATTGATGCGCGAGGTGACGCTAGAAGAGTTGATGATTTGGTCAACTTATTTTGGTGTTTTGAATGAAGAGCAAGAGGCGGAAATGAAACGCGCGAAGCGTAGGCGCTAAAGTTGAGCGGTGGTGGCGTTGAGTTATGGCAATTGCACGGGTTGGCGTTGAGCTAGTTACAGGCCCTGCGGTTGCTGCTGCGAAAAAGCTGCAGCAAGCAATGGGCAGAGTAAAAGCCAAAGTCAAAGAAATTGATAGTGCGTTTGGCGATTTAAGCAGGAAAAGTCAAGGGGTATTCCGAAAAATTGCAGATCAGGCAAAAAAAGCTGCAGGTTCGTCTTTTGCTTTTAAAGCTGCCATATCAGGAATTGCGGCTGCGCTGCTCGTAACTGCTAGGAACGTTGCTGTTTTTTCTGCGGAAGTACAGCGGGCAGAAATTGCATTGGCCAACATTGCCCGATCAAAAGCACCTGAAGCGTTAGACACAATTAGGGGCATTGTCAACGACTTTAATACTCCAATAAGAGAGGCGACTAAGGGATTTACGCAGTTGCTAGCGGCATCGTCTGCGGCTGGTTTTACTGTTGATGAAACGTCAGAAGTTTTTCGTGGTTTAAGTGCTGCAAACACGGCTCTTGGCGGCAGTACGCAACAATTGCAGGGCATTTTACTCGCAACAACGCAAGTATTCAGCAAGGGTAAGGTCGCGGCAGAAGAGTTGCGCGGTCAGATAGGCGAGCGATTGCCAGGCGCGTTTTCTGAGTTTGCTGCTGCGACTGGAAGATCTACAAAGCAGCTTGACAAAGCTTTAGAGCAAGGCGAAGTAAGTCTTCAAGATTTTGTTTTATTTGCTGAGCGCTTGCTCGCAAAATATGAAGACGATGCAAAAGCCATTGCTGATGGCCCGACAGCGGCCGGTGATCGTTTAAAAAATGCGCTTGATCAGCTTAGTCTTACTGTCGGTCCTTTGTTAGCCAAAATAGGGGCTCAGTTCCAAGACTTTGCTACTGCAACAATTAAAGCATTGCAGCCTTTGGCTGATTACGTTGCAAATTTGTTTGGCGCGCCTACTCAAAAAGTTTTAGACACAAAAATCGATCAACTCTTAAGACTGAATAAGACAATTTTTGAGCAGCAGCAGCAACTTGAGGGCGCTACGGAGGGCAGAGTTAGGGAGTCCCTTAAAAGCAGTATTGCCAGCCTAGAAAAACGTCGCGACATTCTTCAAGCGGAGGCGGACGAGATACGCGGCCAACTTCCAAAAAAGGCTGGGATGCCTGGAGATGGAGCGTTGCCACCTACTTTGACTGCTGACACAGATGTCAGCTCTAGCGCTGGCAAATTAAGCGTCGCAAAACAACGCGTTGACATGTCTCAAAAAATGTTTGAGCTTAGCCGGCGCTTAAGGGCTGAAGAGGAAGCCGGAAACGAACGTGCTATCGCAACAGTTGAGCACATGGTGCGAATGCAGGGCATTCGGGAAAGCGACATGAAAACCATAGAAAGACAAAACGAATTAGAAGAATCAACGCATCAATTTAGGCAAGATATTTTTGCTATTGATAAAAAGATTGCGGATCAACGCGTAAAAACGCAAGAAGAGGCGCAGCAAGCGTTTAAAGAGTTTATGGAGGCAGAGCGAGAGGCAGCGCAAAAACGTCTTGAGGCTGATCCTTTCTTCCAGATGAAAAAGCAGCTAGAAGAGCTTGTTAAGGTTGAAAATCAAGTTGCTTTAGGTGCAACAGCAATTGGCAATGCGTTTGCTAGTTCGTTTAAGTCGTTGATTGATGGCAGCAAGAGCGGCAAAGAAGCCTTAGCGGACATGATGTCATCGATTGCTGAGCATTTTTTAGATATGGCTGCGCAGATTATTGCGCAACAGATCGCCATGATTTTGTACGGCACGATTATGAAAGCGCTTGGCTTTCCAATGCCTGGCGCTGGCGGCGGTGGCGGCCTCCCCTTTGACACATCAACACCCTTGCCGGGAGGAATGGAGTATGGCGCATTAGCAGAAGGCGGTTTTGTTGATCGCCCAACCAATGCTCTTATTGGCGAAGGCTCTGAACCTGAGTACGTTATTCCTGAGAGCAAGATGCGTGAAAGCATGGCGCGTTATTCCCGTGGCTCTCGCGGTTCTTCTGTTATTCCTGAAAACGGCGGCAGTGGTTCTGAAGAGGGCGGCGGCACTGCTGTTGCCGCTCCAATTGATGTTCGCTATAGCGTTGAACGGATCAACAGCGTTGATTACGTCACTGCTGATCAGTTCCAGCGTGGAATGCAAAGTGCTGCAGCGCAAGGCGCAAAGCAGGGTGAACAAAGTACGCTGAAGCGGCTGCAAATGAGCGGTAGCACTCGCCGGAGGTTAGGGCTATGAGTCAGTATTACTTTGGACATGCTCTAAGGATTCAAAAAAACGTTAATGGGGCGGTAACGACTGCCCATCAGTTTCAAAATTTTAAAATTAGACAAAATTTTACTTATACCGGATCGGATGGAGTTAGTCGATCGTATGACTTTGCGCCTTTTGGGTTTTCAGGCGTCACTGTTAATAGATCAGGCGACGGGCTTGAAGCAACTCTTGTTTTTCCAAACAACAGCATTACGCGCTCATGGGCTGTAGATGCGATTGAATTGAATTATGTGATGGAGGTTGATGTCTTGATCACTGATGAGAGCGCAGAGGAGTCAACCTTTATGACTGTGCATAACTACGCAGGCCAAGTCGTAGGCGGCCAGTGGGACAACACGTCTTTGAATATGCAGCTAGGCACGGTTTTGGATGCTGTTGGAACTGATGTGCCTAGGAGATCACTGACGCGCCAGCTTGTAGGGAACTTGCCTTTGACTAATAATGTCCGACTGCGGTGATCTGATTGGGATGCCTTACCGGCTAGGCGCTGACGGTAGCGATGGCCATATTGATTGCATCCATCTTTGCTACAAGGCATTGGAGCGGATGGACATTGAGGCACCACCGTTTAAACAATCGTGGTATAGCGACAGCAAGTGGTCTATCTGTCGCGACTTAATGCGTTGGGGTTCTCGTGTCGAAAAGGCTGCGTATGATGGAGACATCCTGCTGCTAGCGCAGCAATCCTGGGCATTCGCAGTTACATGGCAAACGGGGATTCTCTACATAAGCCCAATGTCAAAGAGGGTTCAATGGTCTTCGGTCCGTCTGTTTACGACGTACCACTGCTTCCGTACGAAAGAGACCTGATAAAAACAATTGGGATTACTGAGGAGGAATATAAAGAATTTGCGGCTGAAGTTCGTCGCAGGGGCAATGTTCGCCCTGCAGAGTATGCTCACATTCCAGACATTCGCTGTGAGCCTGCAACTACAACTGCAATTCTCGTCAGTCTTGCTGTCGGCTTAGTTCTTACAGGCGTTTCGTATTTATTAACGCCAAAGCCAAAAATGCCTAGCGCGTCTGAGCGCAAAGGAGGCGGAAGCGTTGATCTTGGTGACATCACCGGAACAAACCGTTTTACACCTTCTCGTGGCTTTGAAACGTTATCTGAGCTGGCTGATTATGGCTCACCCGTTCCAATTATTTTTGGTCGTTACGATAAAACAGAAAAGATTGGTGGAATGCTTGTCACACCAAAATTGGTGTGGTCACGGATGTTTAGTCATGGCACCTTGCAGCGTGCTGCCCTGCTTTATGTCATTGGTGAGCAAGGGTTAGGGCTTGGGATTGATCCGCCAGAGTTAGGAGGTATCTTTCTTGGCAACAACGCTTTAGATGCTATTTTTGAAAACTTCTTTGCTTTTTACTGGGCAAAGAACAGCAAGGATACGCCAAGGATTCGCGTTGAGGATCTGAAGTATGGAACGCGAGGGACTGTTGCTAGTGGTGATCCTGGGGCGGGGTTAAATTCTGCAAATGCTGAGGTTTTTGTCGCTCCAACGCCAGACTCAACCAGAGAAGTTGCGTTTTGCCAGGCATTTTCCCCGGCTAACAACACTCAGTTTGGCGTATATGACGCGATTGCCAATGGAACGGCGTTTCGACTGAATTACGAAATCGTCAACATCTTTGACAAAACAGCTAAAAACGACGCGAAACGAGGGCAGGCATTGTCACGCCTAAAAATTATTGGCGACAAAAATTACCAGAGAGATAGTGACGTCAGCATGGGCAGCAAGGAGCATGTCGAGGAAATCTTTGACCAAAAGCATAGAGGCAGAGGCCGTAATTACAGCCCGCGCATGGGCATTTATAAGATTCAAAAAGGCAGCACAGAATACACCATAACCAATAATCAGCTGGAAAGAACCATCAATCCTATCGCTGTTGGTGACAAGGTATTTTTAAAATTAGCGCCTCAAAGGTTAATAGTGGTTTTTATCTTAAAGACGGCAAAGGCGAAAGCGTTGACGACATCAACAGCTCTGTCAAGGAGCTGCAGTTGCACGCAGACGATGCGCTTGTCTTGGGCGAGCAGTTTGAAATAGGCGGCTGCATCTTTAAGGTGATTGAAAGGCGCCTGGACAGGTTTGTTCCTGCCAACAAGAAAGATCAAGAAGTTATTTTGGAGTGCATTGAAAGTGCTTATGCTTTTTCTCAACGAGTTGGAATGGTCAACTCTGACAAAGTAATCGCGCCAAACGATGACTATATTGGAGACAGTTACCCTGGTAAAGACGAAGACAAAAATAACATTCAAGAAGACTTTTACCCTTTGATGAGGGTAGCGATTGGTCATGTTCGCAATAATCGTCCAGCCGTCACGACTGAAATTGGACTTAAAAGCACTGTCTTTCAGCAACTCAACGGGCTTTGCTCTTTTCGAAGCTTGCCGTCGCCAGATGAGATCCAAGACTATGACGAATCTAGCGTCAACGTAAGAACTGGTCGAAACAGCTCATATATCGTCAGAACGTCTGTATTCCGCGTTTTCCTAAGAATTGCTGGCGACTCCGATAGCAAATTTCATGAGATTACGTCAGGAGACAGCCCCGTGTTTTTTGCCGTAAGGGGTCGCCGTCCAATTGCTCAATATACGTTCATTCGATTTACCTTGGAAGAGCTTGAAGCAACGCCGCTTGAATTTAAATTTGTTCAAACTTCTGCGGCTAGCCTGCTCAGAGTGCCAGACGAACAAAAAATCTACGACATATCGCAAACTCAAGGAGCCAAGTCATTCAAGGCTACTCAAAGCATCAATGGCTTGGTAGGCGGTGGAATTGGTAGAATCAATCTTGCATTTCCAGGCGTAGAAGTTGAAAAGAAAAACATTGTTGATAATATTGAATTTTTTCGTGAAGGGCGTGAGCTAACCGAAAGCTCAACCACTGCTAGGCCGCAAGCTGCAGCAATTGTCACAAACCTGCCTGACCCTGGTGAATCGGGAGATTCGATTACATTAGATTCAACGCTGACAAAATTAGCTGGTCAGCCTGGCAATGTAGGCAGTAGAGATACGGCTGGATTAACTGGCGCGTTTTTGTATGAGATCGGGAAAAGCGCTGGGGTTTACGCAACAAACACTCCGTTAGGCAGTACGGTTAGTTTTAAAACGACTGAGTTTATAGACGGCGATCCAAAAAAGTGGGTTGTTTGTCAATGGCAATTAGAAGTTATTAAGCTAGAGGCAGATCATTTCGCAGTCGCAAATCAAGGCGGAAATCGCCGAGCTTGGTCAATTATAAGAGTCAAAGTTCGTGGCTCTGGTATTAACTTTAGGCAAGGCGAGACGTTTAGGATTTTAAGAGGTCAGCGGAGCACTGAAGCGCATGGAACCCAAGCGAATTATGGGAGCGACAATCCATACAGGGTCAAGGCTGGTGAAAGCGACTTGCGCTGGAGCGGCAACGTATGGGTAGTGCCATCAGTCAGTCGCGTAGACCCTGTTGTTGGCAGAGCTCAAGGCTATAGACATGTGATTTTTGGGGCGGCTACGGACCATGAAATTGGTTTCAAGAAAGCAATAACAAGGACAAAAACGAAGCAGGTTGGATCAAAATCAATTGTTATCGAGCTGTCATCCACGGTCAAAAAACCGTCTGACGATTATCCGTTAGACGCTAAAAAAATCTGGGGTCCGTTGTCTGTGGAAGTCAAAACAAGCGACGTAAACACTACGACAAACTGGGAATTGAACGAAGAATTTGACGACAAAGTGGTCATTGATTCAAGCAATCCGTTTCAAACTGTTTATGGTTTTTCGGGCCAAAAAGAAGTTGGAGTTCGCTTCCAAGTCACAAGGCTAAAAGAAGATACTATTACTGATGTAGTAACGGTGGAAGGCGAAGAATTTGCTGCCAATACTCAAATTAGTGATCTTAGTTTTTACCGTAACATTGTGGCCAAATCAAATGACAGCAGCCCTGAGCATGAAGTCACTTACGTCAATGAAGTTCAAGAAAATGACAAAAGGCCGACTGTTAAAGAGATGACATTAGCTGGCCTGTCCCTTAAAGCTGGAGAAAATTACACAGGGCTTGATCAATTGCGCGTATGGCTGTCTGAAGGAATAAAGGTCAAGCGCTTGCATCCAAACAAAACGGCTGCTTATGGAGACAGCGCTAACCAAGGCCCTAGCAGTCTGCTGACAGACCTTGTGTATTACTTGCTGACAGATCAGGTCGCTGGCGCGGGAGGTCTTTTGAATCAAGCCTTAGACAGCCATCCATTGGTTGACAAGGATGAGCTGATCAAGACTTCTCAGTTCCTGCATTCAGAAAAGCTTTACTTTAATGGTGCCATTGTTCAGAGAACAAATTTAAGGCAATTTATTTCTGAAGTGGCTCCATTTTTCTTGTGCAATTTTGTCATCAAAAACGGCAAGTTTTCACTAACTCCGGCATTGCCAACAGGCGGCCTTAATAAAATAAAAGCCGGAGCGGTTCAAATTGATCAGCTATTTACCCAAGGGAACATTCTCGAAGACACTTTCAAGCTTGAGTATTTAAGCGCCGAAGAGCGGCGGCCGTTTGTTGCGGTGGTGCGGTATCGACAAGAGAGCCCAAACAAGTTTCCCGAAGAAAAAGTTTTGACAGTAACGGGGGAAAGCAGTGCTTACAAAGAAAACAACTTGACAGCTTTACCTCAAGAGACTTTTGATTTGACACAGTTTTGCACGTCAGAAGAGCACGCAATTAAGGTTGCAAAATACTTCCTTATTTTGCGTCGGTTTGTCTCGCACACAATTAGCTTTTCAACGACGGTTGACAGTTTAAACATTGGCGTTGGTTCGTATATTAAAGTCATCACAGAGTCAAGCCCTTACAACAGCGCAAACAACGGAACAGTTGACAGTAGCGGTGGAATTACTAGCGCACGCGATCTGCCCGACGGTGTTTACAACGTTGATTATTATTCTGCATCGTTAAACGATGATGTGCAGACAGCAACAATGCAAGTTAGTAATAACACGGTTAGCGACAGCACTTTTTTCAATTCTGTCTTTACTATTTCCAACAAGACAGTTTCTTCAGATATTTACGTTGTTGAGCAGTTGACGTTTTCACAGGAGGGAACGGTTGACATCGTCGCTTCAGAACATGCTTGCGATAGCGCCGATCAAAGTAGACTTGTGGATGAGTTCCTGAACGGTAGTTTCAACGTTGCCTAATGGCTTTCCCTAACTTGACGCCTACAAGCCGCTCATTCGAGTCTGGTGACTATCCCGTTAAAACCTTCAAGGCTCAAAGCGGTGCCGAGGTTCGCATTTTGTATGGCGACAAGCGCACCAACATGAAGCTGTCGCTGAGCTACGCAAACATCACAGACGCAGAGGCAGAGCAATTTTTAGATCATTTCGACGAAGTGCAGGGCACGTTCAAAACATTTACGCTTTCAACTCTTGCTCGTAATGGCTGGACGGGCAATAAGGATGCACTTGGAGCGCAGACCCATGGCAACGATTACAGATACGAAAAGCCGCCTCAGCAAGTTTCGGTGCGGCCTGGGATTAGCACTGTTACAGTGAATTTAATTGGTGTTCTCTAATGGCGAAGGTTTACACCGGCAGAGATGGCGTGATGCAGGTGTCTGGGTCAACCATCGCCAAGGTTGCCAGCTTTAGCGTTGAGTCAAATCTGGAGACGCTAGAAACAACGACGCTTGGCGATAACTTGCGCAGCTATGCACCCGGCGTTTTGGGTTACTCGGGAAGTTGCACGCTTCTTTATTACAAGGAAGACAACGGCAGCATTAATACAAGCAGTTTGCTGTCAAAGCTAGTTAAAACCGGTACGTCTGGCGTTTCTTCTAGCGATACGGTTCAGTTAACGTTTAGATGGGTTGACGGCACAGATAACAATGACATTCAGCTAACCGCTTATGTCACGGCGGCAAGCATTGGCGCGGCTACGGGCGACATTGCTAGAGCTGAAATTTCTTTTGTTGGAACAGGTCAACTTCTAGCCGCTTCAATCTGATGAGCATTTATTTAGGAACAGGCGGTCAGATTGAACTGTTGCGTCAATTTGACGGCACAGACCTCCGGTCAATTGTCAATACAAGCGACGTCAACGTAACGCGTAGGCGCTTAAGTTTTGATTTTAAAAAAGGCCAGCTAGTAACTGGCGATCAAATTGAAATTACAAGTACAAACGGCGCGGCGTTGTCGTTTATTAGTTCCTACTCAAAAACTAGCGTAAAAAAATACATTAACGTCGATGGAATTGGCGGAATCAGGCTTTACGACAGTTTTGCTAATGCCATCAATGGCGCAGCGACAAACGCAACTGCTCTTGCTGTTCCTGGCTCAAATGTTCCAATTCGTGTTGAAGTTAAAAACGCTGATTTTAGAGTGCTCGCTCAGGTCAACAGCTTTGAGCTGAATACGCAGCGCGAAACTGTCGATACAACGACGCTTTCTGAAGAGTTCCGCAGCCAGCTGAGCACGTTGATGTCAGGCTCTGGCAGCATGTCTTGCTTTTGGGAATATACCGGAGACCTGCAAAACGAATTGCCTCAGTATTTAATGCATTTAATTTTACGAACTAAAGTTGGCAGCCATTTCAGGGCAAGGTTTTATTTAAAGACAGCAACGGGACCGTCAAGAGAGGATAACGATGAGATTTGGTATGAGTTTGAAGGGGTTTTGACGTCTTGTGCGTTGCAGTTTACGCCAACTGAAACAGTTGAAATTGTGGCTGATTTTATTACAACAGGCGCGATTGATCTCAAAACAGTCTTGACGCCGCCAGCAAAACTGTTGCAAGAGGACAGCGACGACATTCTCTTGGATCAAGATGGTGCAGCTAAGCTATTGCTAGAAAGTTCCGACACGTAACCCGGAGGCTTGCCGCAAATGGCTGATCTGAAAATTAGTGAACTCAGCGCACTTGCGGGGGCCAACCTAGTCGCTGCTGATGAGCTTGCGATTGTTGATGATTCGGCCAGTGAAACCAAGAAAATCACGGTTTCAGACCTGATTGCAAATGGCGTCACCGTCATCAGTGATGATTCAATTCCTGGGGCCAAGATCCTTTTTGGCGCTGGCGACATTGCAACAGCTGCACTTGCTGATTCGGCTGTTGCGACGGCAAAGGTTGCGGATGACGCAATAACAGCAGCAAAGCTTGCGAATGAGTCAACGGTTGACCTTGTCACGACTCTGCCAACAGCAGGCGCGTTTACTGGTCAACTAGCGCTTGATACTGACGACAACAACGTTTATTTGTGGGACGGGTCAGCGTGGCGAGGCATTGCCGCCCCTGGCTCAATCGGGAATATAAACGGCAGCACTACAGGCGAAATCAACATTGTCGTCACGACTAGCGGAACTGCAGTCACGATTTCAGCAACGCTGGACAATACAACTTCTGCTGCTCAATTCTTAGCAGGGCCAACGGGATCTGCTGGAGCGGTTGGTTATCGAACGCTTGTCGGCACTGATCTTCCGACTGCAACCACTACCGCAAAAGGCGGTGTGATTGTCAATGGCAATGGTCTCACCATGGATGGTGACACGATTGAAGTAGACAACAGCGTTACCGCAAGCTCAACCAACCATATTGTCACTTATGACGCAAACGGGTTGATAACTGGCGGCAGGACAATTATTGCTTCAGATCTTCCATTAGCAACAACGACGGCAGTTGGCGCAGTCAGTGTTGGTGATGGTTTAGCTGTTGGCGCGGGTGGAGAGTTAAGCGTAGACAACACGATCACTCCAGGCACTTACACAAAAGTAACTGTAACTTCAAAAGGTTTAGTCACAACTGCAACGACACTTGCGGCTGCTGATATTCCTGATCATTCAGCAGCCAAGCTGACATCTGGAACGATTGGCACAAGTTTAATTGCCAATGATTCGGTTACAGCAGATAAGTTGGCAGATTCGTCAACGATGAAGTTTGGCGGTGCGCTTGGCAGCGATAACGTCACGATTTTCCCAACTGGTGACTTTAAAGGCCAGTTGTTCTGGGACGAAACCAGCCTTGATCTGTATTTCTATTCCGGCAGCTCTTTCGTTCCAATCACAGTGTTGTCCGGCAACCTTGTAAATGCTGGAACGTATAACGCCAATACCAATCTGGTCAGCAGCGTTACGACTGCTGGCTCATCTGCTGGTTTTACTGCAGGCTCTGCATTGCCTGCACCGGTTGGAGCAAACCTCAATCACTACGTTGTTGTTGACACCAGTGGAACGGGATCGGGTGCAGCGCCTTCAGTTGCTTTGGCTCCGCCTGACATGCTGCTGTCAAACGGAGTCGGTACTGAGTACCGATTGATTGACGTTTCAAACGCAATCGCTGGTCAGACTGCATCGAACATCTCGTTTATTGCTAGCGGCACGATTGCTGCAACGGATGTGCAAGCAGCACTTCAGGAAGTTGACACTGAAAAGCTTGCCAAGGCTGGCGGCACAATGAGCGGCAACCTTGAACTTGGCGCTGGCATTGTCATTGTTTTTGAGGGTTCAGCAGCTGACGATTATGAGACGACACTGACGGTCACTAATCCAACAGCTGATCGCACAATTACGTTCCCAGACACAACTGGAACTGTTGTCACGACTGGCGATACCGGCAGTGTGACTAGCACGATGATCACTGACGGCACGATCGTCAATGCTGACATCAACGCTAGTGCAGAGATTGCGGTGAGCAAGCTTGCAAATGGCACTGCACGTCAATTGCTGCAGACTGCGGCGAATGGATCAGACGTTGAGTTTACAAGCAACGTTGATGTCCCTGGAACGTTGGACGTTACTGCTGCGGCAACGTTTGATTCGACTGTTGCTGCTACTGGCCTGATCAGTGCAAACGGAAAAGTAAGTTTCCCTGCTGGGACGGCAGCCGCTCCAGGGATTTATTCAGGCTCTGACACTGATACAGGTATTTATTCGCCTGGATCTAATCAGTTTGGAATTACAACGAATGGAACGTCGCGAGTTGTTGTTGACAGCTCAGGGCACGTAAGAATTGGTCAAACGTCTGGAGCTTCTGTAAACCTGAGTGTTTATGGAAGTCAATGCAGGTTCCAAGGATCTTCTACAGGGACTGGGGAAGGTGATGGATTTGGAATTGGCAATAACGGTGCAACTGACGCATTTATCTGGAATTATGAAAACGGATTTATTCAATTTGGCACTAACAGCGCCGAGCGATTACGTGTCGACAGCTCGGGTAAAGTTGGTATTGGTACGACATCAGTTGATGCTAATTTGCATATTAAAGGTGGTTATCCTACGGTACATATTGAGCGAGACCATGCTACTAATTACTCTCGGCTACTATTAGATAATACTTCTAATGATGGTGGGGCAATTGATGGCATTGGAGATGGTACTGGTGGACTGCGCATTTCTACATCAGCTGCTGGAACTATTACCGAGCGGATGCGAATCGACAGCTCGGGAAATCTCCTTGTTGGTTTAACTTCAGCAGTAGGCATTAGCGGAACTCCTGCTGATCTCAACAGTACTGAAATAGGTAGAGGTTATATTAACATTAGTCGCGATGATACATCGGCTGCTGATCATATTCGATTCGGTAAGAATGGAAGCGTTGCCAGCTCTATTGGCACAAGTACAACCAACTCGTTGACGTTTAAGACTGGCACAACCGAGCAGATGCGAATCGACAGCTCTGGTCGATTGTTGGTGGGTACGACTTCAACATCTGCGTAGCAAAACTTGTTGTCAAGGAAATACCAGTAGCAATACTGGACGTTGTTGACGTTGCAACAAATCTTTCAGCAGGTGGCTCGATTGCCGCAGGAACTGAAATCGGCATTCTTCGATTTACTGATGCGAGCGCAAATAGGTTTGCGCACATTCTTTGCGAGGGCGGTGCGAGCAGTGGATCGGGTGACTATCCCGGACGCCTCATGTTTGCTACAACCGCCGATGGTGCGTCATCACCAACCGAGCGAATGCGTATCGACAGCTCGGGAAATGTTGCACTTACGTCTACTAGTGCATCCGCGACACAGCAGATATTGTTTTCAGATGCAACTTCAGGTAGAGGCAAAATAGTTTATAGGCATAACGGAGACTCATTAGCTTTTGAGACATTTTCTAGCGAGCGGATGCGAATCGACGGCTCTGGAAATGTTGGTATTGGAACAACGTCTGCTGAGGAAATTTTACACGTTGCAGCAGCAAGTGAGGCTGTAGGCAATCGTGATGGTGTGATGTTCCAGTCCACATCAGGTTTAGCTGCTGATACAGGTTTGCCTCTTGTGTTTACTTCACATATCGGCAACGTTGCTAATTATGGCGTAGCTTCTATTGCAGGTCGAAAAGAAAATGCAACCAGTGGAAATGCTGCTGGTTATTTGCAATTTGCGACTGGCAATAGCGGTGGCGCAATTAGCGAGCGGATGCGAATCGACAGCTCGGGCAATGTACTTATTGGAAAAACTTCTAGTGCAAGTGCGACTCAAGGTATTAATTTAGAGGGAAGTGCCGGATTTGGAGGTTTTACTCGAAATTCAGGTGCAGGCTTGCTAGTCAACAGGCAATCAGATGATGGAACACTCGTTAATTTTCTGCAAGCAGATAATGTCGAAGGCACTATTTCTGTTTCAGGCTCAACTGTTTCTTATAACGGTGCTCACCTTGCTCGCTGGTCTCAACTACCTGGTGGTGTAGAACGTACAGAAATCCTTCGTGGCTCTGTATTAAGCAACCTTGACGAAATGTGCGAATGGGGCGAAGAAGATAACGAACAACTTAACCGAATGCAAGTCAGCACTGTCGAAGGTGATAAGAACGTCTCTGGCGTCTTCCAAGCTTGGGACGATGACGATGACACCTACGTCAACGACTTCTATTGCGCGATGACGGGTGACTTTGTTATTCGTATTGCACAAGGCACAACCGTTGCACGCGGTGATCTGCTGATGTCTGCTGGTGATGGAACGGCTAAGCCGCAAGACGATGACATCGTTCGTTCCAAGACGATTGCAAAGGTGACTAGCACCACAGTTTCTACGACTTACTCAGACAACAGCTATTGCGTACCTTGCGTATTGATGGCTTGCTGATGCTGGTATCGCCTAGCGGCAAGCCGCCCTGTGGCAACGCAGGGCTTTTCTCGTACACTATTGCTAAGGAATTTTCTCCAATGGCTAACACCTACACCTGGAAAGTCGGTCAATGTGATCGCACCCTTTCAGATGGCATGATCACAACGCTCCATTACACCGTGTCTGCTGTGACCGAAGACGGTGTTTATTCAGCTGGAGCGTATGGCTCAGTTGGTCTTGAGGCTGCTGACGCTGACGACATGATCAAGTATGACGACGTGACTGAAGCGCAAGCTGTTTCATGGGCGCAAGCTGCCATTGGTGGTGCAGACAAGGTTGCAGAAATCCATGCTGCTCTTGATGCACAACTGACAGAAAAGCGCACTCCAACCACTGGAGCGGGAACACCCTGGTCTGCCTAATGCAACGTCCTGATCCAATGATTCCGTGCAAGCCTGGCGCGGAAGATGTCGTTGCCATGCGTAATCGCACCGCATGGCTTGAGGAATTGTTTTTCCTTGATGGTCGCGATCGATCAGATCACCCACAATGTGGTTTGTTTACTGGTCTTGCCGAACAGTACAAAACAACACAGTCAACTGATGGCTACTGATGGCTAAGACAGTTGGCGGTCAGCTTTTTGTTGTCGGCAGGCCAAAAAAAAGCAGGCAAGGCAATGGGCAGCATTCCAAACCGTCCCATGGGCGTAAGAAGTACCGTGGGCAAGGAAAACGTTAATCACTCTTCCAATGATCAAAGCTCTCGCAGTTGCTGTTTCTGGTGCGCTCGTTGGTTCAGCTGCCTTGGCTGGCCCTTATGTGAACGTGGAGAACAACGCCGGTTATGACGGTGGTGACTACCTCGGTTCTGTCACTGATTTCCATGTTGGTTTTGAAGGAGCAGATGGGGCTTATGGCTACTATCTCCAGGCGGGTCCAGCATTGACTTCTGTTGACGGAGAAGATTCTGAATTTGAACTGTCTGGCAAAATTGGCGGCAGCGTTCAAGCCACTGAAGCTTTTGGCGTTTATGCCGAGTTGAGCTTCATCACTGGCGAAGATGATCCTGCTTTTGGCACCAAACTGGGTGCTAAGTACAGCTTCTGAGCTAGCCTAAAACTGGTCGCAGGGCCCTTCTCCTACTCACACGGGGGAAGGGTTTTTCTTTTATGAGGGATCATGCAAAAGGTTTTCAACGTCATGGCAGCGGCAGCATTCGTTATGTCTGGCGGCATGGTTGTAGGCACCGTTATGCTTTACACCCGCATCCCATCACTGACCAAGTATTACATCAGTGAGCTAAAGCTAGAGCTGACAGAAATGGTGCTTGATATGGTGCCAAAGCAAATTGATGAGGCAATGCCAGAGTTGCCAAAAGAAACTGGTTTGCCACTTCCTTTCTGATGAGTGATGCCGTCAACTCTCCGGCTCATTACAACAAAGGTCGCATTGAAGCCATTGAAGTAATTGAGGATGTTGTCGCCGGAGCGCCTGAGCCTGTTGTTGGCTATCAGGTTGGTCAAGCGTTGAAGTATCTGCTTAGGGCTTGGCATAAGGGCAACGCAGGCCAAGACTTGCAGAAGGCTGCTTGGTACTTAAATCGTGCTATCGCACGGATCAACAATTAAGTCACCATTTTGGTGTTAGCTGTTGGATCATCGTCATGCGCCTCTGGTCCAAACCCTTCTTTTTTGATTACAGCCATGTCAAGTTCTGGCGTGGCTGCATCTGGTTTTTGATCAAACGACGCAAGCCAATCACGCAATGCTTGACCTGTAGGCGTTGAGGCTGGCCATTTTACAAATTTCAAGAGGGCTTTATGGTCCGAAAAGAGCTTTGATGTTTTGCCGCTTAAAACGGCATAAACAACAGGCGGCCCTTCGCGCATACGATTACGTTCAATCCAAAGTTGGCCAGCTGTAAAGCGATCTGATTTCATGCCTGAAATTCCTGAGATTGGGGTTCGCGGTGTTGTTGTGCCAGAGATTCCAGGTTGGCGGGCGATTCCGCCTCAAAGTATTCCAAAGGAACCGCCAATCACGTTGATTCTTGGGTTTCCTGTTGCCGACATTCCTGGCTGCGTTGAGACGCGCAACACTCAGCCTGGCAATGAAAACGCATACGACTCAGACCCAAAAGGAAATTTCACGGTTTGCGATGGCACGATGCCTTCATACAAACCGCTTGATTTTACGCCTGGAACGTTAACTTATGGGAGCACAAAACCGCCCATAATTGATCCCGCAAATTTAGACAAAAAAGAGCCGGCTGATGTCTCAAGTCAGCCGGCTAGTAACTCCTCTCCCAAAGTGCCGGTGCGTCTGCCGGACCTTTCAAAGGTAGCCATAGAGTTGCCATGCCCGCCACCGGATGCAATACCTATTGGCGCCAAAAACAAATCTCAAACTTCTGTCATCATTGGTTACAACATGATTGATGGTCAGTGTGAAGCGCAAATGGAAGCTCTACCAATACTCACCACTGTCGGGAATTATTTACCTGGCGCGCCTGTTGTCATTACGACTGCGACGATTGCAGCGACAGCGACGGTTGCGGCGATCGTTGCAAAGCCGCTAGGCGATTTTGTGTTGAAGGCAGTTAAGCCGATCGTCAAAAAGACAATCAAAAAGATCAAGGAAAAGCTTGGTCAAAAAGTCACTGTTGAGTCTGTTTCGGAGCGACAGAAGTCTCAGCGGTCCCTGAGGAAATAGGGATTGTGTGCTTATGGGGCGGGACAACGCCAGGCGGATTAACAAGCACTACATCAGCACAGATTTTTGAATACGGCGATTCAGGGTGAAACATGATGCCTTGCTTCATCAGGTCAGCGCAGTTCTTTAGCCTTGCAATTTCATAGTTCAAGCGTTTGTCGGCAAGCTGTGCATCCAACAAAGCAACTTGCTTTTCTGCTGCCTTTTGACAAGAGCGAATGTGTCTACGGTCTAAGGGAATTGAGATTTGCGCGGTGATGCCGCCATTGATTGAGAAATTGTTTTTTGACCTGTGCGAATCGGCTTATAAAAAAGGACATTGCCCGGATTA
>FUIF01001864.1_pt1 | contig 39601 bp, 32 predicted proteins | sample 1003461 | NCBI WGS metagenome assembly FUIF01 (sample SAMEA80401918, study PRJEB19352) | marine metagenome
AAAACATGGCGGTATCTGTAGAGTATAATCTAGAGTATTAATGAAAGCGTATATTGCTTTGTTATAAAGCCTAAAGGCGAAAGATATAACAACTCTGTACAAGTTGGTGATAAAAGTCTTATTGTAAACACAGAAAACTTTAATCATCAATACGTTAATAGAGAAGCTGAAGTTGTATCTTGCCCTATAATAGGTGATGATCTAGGTATTAAACCTGGTGATACTGTGTTAGTACATCATAACGTATTTAGACGCTGGTTAGATATTAAGGGTAGAGAGAAAAATAGTAGATCCTACTTTAACGAAGACACATATATAATATATGCAGATCAAATATTTTTATATAAAAGAAAAGACAGTTGGACTTGTCCTAAAGGTTTTTGCTTTGTCCAGCCAATAAAAGCTACTAGCGATTACAACACAGATCAAGAAAAACCACTGGTTGGTATAGTTAAGTATACTGATGGTACCGTAGACAAAGGTGATTTAGTAGGCTTTAGGCCTAACAGTGAATATGAGTTTGTTTTTGAAGGAAAAAGGTTATATAGAGTTTTATCAAGTTTTATTACAATTAAATATGAATATCAAGGAAACGAAGAAGAGTATAATCCAAGCTGGTCATAGAGCGGTTGAAGAACTTATCAAAGTGGCTAAAGAAGCTATTGTTGATAGCGGTGATGATATTACTGCCGATAGACTTAAAAATGCTGCTGCTACAAAAAAACTCGCAATATTCGATGCCTTTGAGATACTTAATCGTATACAAGAAGAACAGGCTTTACTCGAGGGTAAAAATATTGAAAAGAAAGAAGAGAAAGTTTTTAAGGGCTTTGCCGAAGGCAGATCTAAGTAATGTACGAGCAAAATTTAGTAAATATAATAGAGCCTATAAAAAAGACTACAGTAAGTAGACTTAATAAAGGTAAAAAGTGGAAGTACGGTTATGACAAAGATCATGATGTAGTTGTGCTTTCTCATAACGGCCAAATAGGTGACATATACGAAATACAAGGTTTAAAAATAGCTTTACCTAAACCTCCTAAAAAAGTTTATTCAAACGAAAATAAAACCTGGCAACAACTTCCAAAGCCAGACATACTAAAAAGAATAAAAACTATATTTGACTGGAAAGCTTATCCAGAAGAGCAAAAAAATCAGTGGCACGACTATATAGACGAGGAGTTTCGTAGGCGTGAAGAAGGTTTTTGGTTTAACAACAATAATAAGCCAACATTTATAACAGGTACACACTATATGTATCTTCAATGGAGTAAAATTGATGTTGGTGCTCCTGACTTTAGGGAAGCTAATAGGTTGTTTTTTATATTTTGGGAGGCTTGTAAAGCTGACAGTAGATGTTACGGTATGTGCTATCTTAAAAACAGACGTAGTGGTTTTTCTTTTATGAGTTCTGCTGAAACAGTTAATCTCGCCACCATATCAAGTGATAGTAGATACGGAATACTATCTAAGAGTGGAGCCGATGCTAAGAAGATGTTTACTGACAAGGTTGTACCTATATCAATAAACTATCCTTTCTTTTTTAAGCCCATACAAGATGGTATGGATAGACCAAAGTCTGAGCTAGCGTATCGTGTGCCCGCGAGTAAGTTTACTCGTAAGAAAATAGACACTAACGAAAAGCTAGAAGAGATAAAAGGTCTAGACACCACGATTGACTGGAAGAACACTGGTGATAACAGTTATGATGGTGAAAAACTTTCTTTACTTGTACACGATGAAAGTGGTAAGTGGGAAAGACCTGATAATATACTAAATAATTGGCGAGTAACAAAAACTTGTCTTAGATTAGGTAGTAAGATTATTGGTAAATGTATGATGGGATCAACGTCAAATGCTTTAGACAAAGGCGGTGATAACTTTAAAAAACTGTACAATGATTCTGATGTCACAAGACGTAACCGTAACGGACAAACAAAGTCTGGTTTATATTCTTTGTTTATCCCAATGGAATGGAACTTTGAAGGATTTATTGACCAATACGGACAACCTGTATTCAATAGTCCAGATAATGATGTATACGGACCCGACGGTGAATTAATAGACGTAGGTGTAATTGATCATTGGCAAAATGAAGTTGATGGTTTAAAGGAAGATCAAGATGGTTTAAATGAATTTTATCGTCAGTTTCCTAGAACTACAGAGCATGCATTTAGAGACGAAACAAAAAATAGCTTATTTAATCTTGTAAAGATATATGAGCAAATAGATTATAATGAAGGCATTGGAAGTTCAGCTGTAGTGACGTCTGGTAACTTTCAGTGGATAGGTGGTGTTAAAGATAGTAAGGTTGTTTTTAATCCAGATCCAAAAGGTAGATTTAAAGTAAGTTGGGTACCACCTGCTCACCTTCAGAATAGAGTAATAATAAAGAACGGAATAAAATATCCAGGAAATGAACACATGGGCGCTTTTGGCTGCGATAGTTATGATATTAGCGGTACTGTTGATGGTCGAGGATCCAACGGATCTCTTCATGGATTAACTAAGTTTAGCATGGAGGATGCTCCTGCTAATACGTTTTTTTTAGAATATATATCAAGGCCACCAACGGCTGAGATATTTTTTGAGGACGTGCTAATGGCTTGCGTGTTTTATGGTATGCCAATATTAGCTGAGAACAATAAACCTAGGTTATTGTATTATATGCGTAGAAGAGGTTATAGAGGTTTTAGTATGAATAGACCTGACAAGGTTTGGAATAAACTATCTGTAGCAGAGAAAGAGATTGGTGGTATACCAAACTCTAGTGAAGATATAAAGCAAGCTCATGCGGCTGCTATTGAAATGTATATAAATTCTCACGTTGGTCATTTAGGTGACGGTAAGTATGGAACAACATATTTTAACGAAACATTAAATGATTGGGCTAAGTTTGATATAAATAAACGAACTAAACACGATGCCTCTATAAGTTCTGGTTTAGCTATAATGGGTTGTAACAGACATTTGTACAAACCCGTTGGTATTAGAACTAAACAAAAGGTAAATATAAGTATTGCTAAGTATAACAACGACGGTGATTTTAGTGAAATAATAAAAAGAAAATAAATGTATAGAACAGGTACAAACTCTTTTCCAAGCCAAACGGTTAGTGACGAAGAAAAAGCTAGTTATGAATACGGTTTAAAGGTTGCTAAAGCTATAGAATCTGAATGGTTTGACACTGACACTGGTTACTACGGTAGACACCACTCAACTTATAATAACTTTCATAATTTAAGATTATACGCTAGAGGAGAACAGTCTGTTCAAAAGTATAAAGACGAACTATCTATAAATGGTGACTTAAGTTACTTAAATTTAGACTGGAAACCCGTACCTATTATACCTAAGTTTGTAGATTTAGTTGTAAACGGAATGGCGAACAGAGTCTATGATATAAAAGCTTATTCTCAAGATCCTTACGGTGTTGAGAAAAGAACTGAGTATATGGAAAGTATACTTAGAGACATGAAGACTAAAGAGTTTAATGCTATGGCTAAAAATATGTTTAACATGGACTTAGCTAAAACCCCACCAGAAAAATTACCTGAAACAGAAGAAGAGCTACAGTTACACATGCAGTTAAGCTACAAGCAAGCTGTAGAAATAGCTGAAGAGCAAGCGATAGAAACTTTATTAGAGGGAAATAGATATGAACTTACTAAAAAAAGATTTTATTACGACTTAGCTGTCTTAGGTATAGCTGCTACAAAAACTTCTTTTAACACGGCTGAAGGTGTTAAGGTCGAGTATGTAGATCCAGCTAATCTAGTTTATTCACACACTGATTCACCTTATTTTGAAGATATATATTATGTTGGTGAAGTCAAAGAAATACCTATTAATGAGCTAGCTAAACAGTTTCCCAATTTATCACAAGAATCTTTAGAGACTATACAAAAGCAAGGTGGATCAATAAGAAACAGATCCGCAGGTAATAGATATAGAAGTAACGATGATAACGATCATAATAAAGTTGCTTTAGTTTATTTTAACTACAAAACATATACTAACGAAGTATACAAAATAAAAGACACTGGATCAGGTGGGCAGAGAGCAATAGAAAAAACAGATGCTTTTAATCCACCTAGTGATATGGCCGGAGGATTTGAAAGATTACAAAGATCTGTAGAGTGTCTTTATGAAGGCGTATTAGTTTTAGGTACAGATATATTATTGCAGTGGAAAAAAGCTAGCAATATGGTTAGACCTAAAAGTGATTTTACTAAGGTTAAAATGAATTACGCTATTGTAGCACCAAGAATGTATAATGGTAAAATAGAGTCACTTGTTGGTCGTATTACTGGTTTTGCAGATATGATACAGCTTACACACTTAAAGCTACAGCAAGTAATGTCACGTATGATACCAGACGGTATTTATCTCGATGCTGATGGATTAGCTGAAATAGATTTAGGCAACGGTACAAACTATAATCCGCAAGAAGCTTTAAATATGTTTTTCCAAACAGGTTCTGTTATTGGTAGATCAATGAACGAACTTGGCGAGGGTAACGCAGGTAAAATACCAATACAAGAAATATCGTCTGGTAGTGGTGGAAATAAAATGCAAAGTTTAATTGCTACGTACAACTATTACTTACAAATGATACGTGACGTAACCGGATTAAACGAGGCTAGAAGTGACGCTCCAGACGCTAGATCTTTAGTTGGCGTACAAAAAATGGCGGCCGCTAATTCAAACACAGCTACTAGACATATACTTGATGCTGGATTATTTTTAACTGCAGAAACAGCTGAAGCGTTATCACTTAGAATATCTGATATAATAGAATACTCTCCAACTCGAAACGCTTTCATACAAGCTATAGGTGCTCACAATGTTGCTACGTTAGAAGAGATGAGTAACTTGCACTTGTACGACTTTGGTATATTTATAGACCTTATGCCAGATGACGAAGAAAAGCAAATGTTAGAAAACAATATACAAGTGGCAATAGGTCAAGGTAGTATAGAGCTTGAAGACGCTATTGATGTTAGAGAGATAAAAAATATTAAACTAGCAAACCAAGTATTAAAAATACGTAGAAAGAAAAAACAAGACAGAGATCAAGCTACGCAACAAGCTAACATAAAAGCTCAAGCTGACGCTAACGCTCAAGCTCAGCAAGTTGCCGCTCAGGCAGAAGTGCAAAAGCAACAAGCGTTAACGGAGGCTCAAATAAAACTAGCAGAAGCAAAATCAGGATTTAAAGCTCAAGAGTTAGATAAAGAAGCTGAAGTTAAAAAGAAGCTAATGGAGTATGAGTTCCAGTTAAACATGCAAATGAGAAATATGGATCAAGCTCAGTCTGATAGAAAAGAAATGTTTAAAGAAGACAGAAAAGACCAAAGAACTAAAATGCAAGCTACTCAACAAAGTGAGCTTATAGACCAAAGAGCAAACAATAAATCACCTAAAAACTTTGAGTCGTCAGGTAATGATATAATTGACGGTGGAATTAATTTAGGTGGTTTTGACCCTAGATAACTATTAACTTATATTTTATATTATGGAAGAAAACGAAAACGTAGTTGAAGAAACTACACCACAAGAAGAGGTGACTAAAGTTGAAGTCCCTTCGTTTGATAGCGCTGACGATGATAGCGTTATTAAAGTAAATTTAGATCAACCACCTGTTGTTGAAACTGAAGAACCTACAGAGGAATTAAAAGAGGTTGTTGAACAAGTTGAACAGGTAGAACAGAGAGAGCAAGAGCCTACCGTAGAGGAAACTCCCGTGTTACAAGAAGTAACAAACGAAGTTGAAGAAGCTGTAGAGCAAGTTGTAGAAGAGGTAGAAGCTGCTATTGAAGAGTCAAACGAGACTGGACAAGCGCTACCAGAAAATATACAAAAAGTTGTAGACTTTGTTAACGAAACCGGCGGATCGCTAGAGGATTACGTTAATTTGAATAAAGACTACAGTAAAATGGATAATTTAACTGCGTTGCAAGAGTACTATAAGATGACAAAACCTCATCTTGACGCAGATGAAAGAGACTTTCTTATGGACGAAACATTTTCAATTGATGAAGATATTGACGACGAGAAAGAAATAAGAAGAAAAAAAATAGCCTTAAAAGAGCAAGTTGCCGAGGCTAAAGCCTACTTAGACGGGCAAAAGTCTAAATATTACGAGGAGATCAAAGGCGGATCTAAGCTTCCTGACGAAGCAAAGAAAGCAATGGACTTCTTTAATCGATACAATAAGGAATCGGAACAGAATGCAAAAATAGCAGAACAACAAAAGTCTACTTTTTTAAAAAAGACTAACACAGTCTTTAACGACAAGTTCAAAGGTTTTGAATATAACGTCGGAGATAAAAAGTATAGATTTAACGTTAAAAATGCTGAAGAGGTTAAAACAACTCAAAGCGACATTAACAACTTTGTCAAAAAGTTTTTGAACGAAGATAACACGATGTCAGACGCTGAAGGTTATCACAAATCTCTCTACACGGCTATGAACGCCGATGCTATTGCTAAGCACTTTTACGAACAAGGCCAAGCTGACGCACTCAGAGAGAGTGTTGCGAAAAGCAAGAACGTCAATATGGAGCCGAGACAATCTCACGGTGAAATTGAAGCTGGTGGTATAAAAGTAAGAGCGTTAGGTGAAAACTCATCCGATTTTAAGTTTAAGATTAAAAGCAAAAGAAAATAATTTTTAACTTTAAAACATTTTATTATGGCAATTACTGCAGGTGATAATTTGAACTCGGTACCTACTTCTCAGAAGCAAGCGCTAAACTCAAATTATTTCGATTTTCTTGCGACAGCTAATCAAGGTTGGGCGCAACAATATTTACCAGAGCTAATGGAAAAAGAAGCTGAGGTTTTCGGACCTAGAACTATTTCAGGTTTCTTAGCACAAGTTGGCGCTGAAGAGGCTATGACAGCTGATCAAGTTGTATGGTCTGAACAAGGTAGATTACACTTATCTTATATCTGTAAAATGATCGACAATGATCAAGGTATTGGTGGTGATCACCCAGGTGTTGAAATTGAGATTGAAACTGACATTGACGGTCAAGATCCAGGTAGCAATCACGGTGTACGTGTTAACGATACTGTAATAGTAGCTGCAAATGGTGTAACTTTCAAAGGTTTAGTTTCTCAAGTAAGTGGAACAAACATTGAGGTTCTTAGCTATACAGGTGCTGATATGACTACTATCGCTGATGGTGTTAGTGGAAACTGCCGTATCTTAGTTTATGGTTCTGAGTTCGGTAAAGGAAGATCTTACATGACTAACGATGGTTTTGCTAACGATGGTTCTTACGGGACTGCTACAGACTCAAGAGGCGCTAACGAGCCAGTATTTAAGTCTTTCTCTAATAAGCCTATCATTTTAAAAGATTACTACGAAGTATCAGGTTCTGATACAGCTAGAATCGGTTGGATTGAAATTGCTGCTGAAAACGGACAGGCTGGTTACATGTGGTACCTAAAAGCTGAAGCTGATACGAGAGCACGTTTCACTGACTACTTAGAAATGTCAATGATTGAAGGTGTTCGTGGATCTGGTACAACTGACGTTGATTTAACTGTTGGTGGTGGTGATGGTAACGCTGTTGGTACTCAAGGTTTGTTTGACGCTATTGAAGATAGAGGTAACGTAACTTCTGGTATTACTGGTACTAACGCTGCTACTGATCTAGCTGAGTTTGACGCTATTTTAGCAGAGTTTGACAAGCAAGGTGCTATTGAAGAAAACATGATGTTTGTTAACCGTGCTACTAGTTTAGCTATTGACGACATGCTAGCTTCTATGAACTCTTACGGTGCTGGTGGTACTTCTTACGGAGTATTTGACAACGAAGAAGAAATGGCATTAAACTTAGGTTTCTCTGGATTCCGTAGAGGATCTTACGATTTCTATAAGTCTGACTTCCGTTACTTAAATGATTTAGCTACACGTGGTGGTATTAACGCTATAGCAGGTTCTGCTGCTGTACGTGGTGTATTTATCCCAGCTGGAACATCAACTGTATACGATCAGCAATTAGGAAAGAACCTTAAGCGTCCTTTCTTACATGTTCGATACAGAGCTTCTCAAACAGATGATCGTAGAATGAAGACTTGGACTACTGGTTCAGTTGGAGCTGCTACATCTGCTTTAGATGCAATGCAAATTCACTTCTTATCAGAAAGATGTTTAGTTACTCAAGGTGCTAACAACTTTATGTTAATGAAGTAAATCACTTTTAAGCTACCCTACCTTCGGGTGGGGTAGTTTTTTATTAATTTTTTATTATATTATATTATGGCTAAAAAGCAAACAAAAAAGGTTGATGTAGCACCTGAGATAAAAGCTACAAATGAAATGGTTGAGGTTGTTATAGATAAGCCTGTGGTAAAACCAACTCCAAAAGTAGAACCTAAAAAACCAACTTGGGAGATTAAAGATAGACTTTATTATTTAAAAGGCCACAACAAGCCAATATCTAGATCTGTAAAATCTTCTAACATTTTTTGGTTTGACGAAGAGAAAGGTTATCAAAGAGAGTTAAAATATTGTCAAAATCAGCAAACCTGTTTTGTTGATGAAATGAAAGGCGATCAAAGACTGTCTCATATTGTTTTTAGATCTGGTTCGCTATATGTACCTAAAGAAGAAACAGTATTACAAAAAATGCTTAGCTTATACCACCCCGACAAAGACACAATATACTACGAGTATAAAAAAGAGGTTATAGCTGAAAATCAACTAGACTGGCTAGAATTTGAAGTAGAAGCTTTAACTGTAGCTAGAGAGATGGATATTGATTTAGCTGAGGCTATTATGAGAGTAGAAATGGGATCTAAGGTCAATGACTTGAGTTCTAAGGAACTTAAAAGAGATCTACTACTATTTGCTCGTAAAAACCCTAAGTTGTTCTTAGAATTGACTACTGATGACAACGTGCAGCTTAGAAACTTTGGTATCAAAGCTGTTGAGGCTGGAATAATTAAATTATCTAACGATCAACGTCACTTTATATGGAGATCAAATGATAGAAAAATTATGACAGTACCTTTTGATGAACACCCGTATTCTGCTTTAGCCGCATGGTTTAAAACAGATGAAGGTATGGAGGTATACTCCAACATTAATAAGCGATTAAATTCGTAACTAACCCTATAGTAGAGCAGCCACTCTTCGGGGTGGTTGCTAAACTATAAAAAAAAATATAATGGCAGTAAATATAGATACGGTATATCAAAGAGTTTTGGCCATCGCCAACAAAGAACAAAGAGGTTATATAACACCTCAAGAGTTTAATTTACTAGCCAACCAAGTGCAGATGGCTATATATGAAGATTACTTTTACGCTCTAGATGAAATGGGTGAGCGTCATGGTAATGATACAGAATATGCTGATAGATTAGATAATCTAAATGAAAAAATATCAATATTCTCTATGCAAGACGTAGAGCTTGCTAATAGTGGTGGTTCAGAACTTACAACTAATGGAGAGTTTGATTCAAATATATTAAGCTGGACAACTTCAAACCCTGACAGCGGTACTATAGCTTGGGAGCAAGCTGGCGCTAGTAACAACTACGATTCTTCTATATCATTAACTCAATCTTCTGGAGGATTAATTGTTGGTGTCTACCAAAGCGTTGCTACAGTAGCTGCTCAACAATACGTTGTTGAAGCTTACATATCAGGCGTTACAGATGGTGGTGCCGATGCTCCTAAATATCAAGTGGCTGTTACAGAGTCAGCTGGCATGAGTAGTTTAGGTAGTGAGACTGGCTACGCTGTTGCTGGCGAGGTTGTTAGATTTGAGTTTACAGCTCAAGGTGCTGCTTCAAGAATTTACCTATACAATAATTCAACAAACAACGCTGGTCATGTTGTAAAATTTGGTAGAATCTCTGTTAAAAAGAAGTCTACTGAATATACCTTGCCTTCAGATTTATACAGGTTTGGAACTTTATTAGTTAATAACAAAGAGGCTGAACAAGTGCTACCTAACGAGCTTAGATATATTAACGCAGCCCCATTAACTAAGCCTACAACTTCAAGGCCTATATATACAAGAAAAAATTTAAACGCCGTAAACGTTTATCCTGAGACTATAACAAGTGGCGTAACGTGTAATTATGTTAGAAAGCTAGCACAGCTCAATGGGATTATGTTGTTGTTAGTGAAAAGGCATTATACAACGCTACTGGGTCTACACACTTTGAACTACACCCTTCAGAAGAAACATATTTAGTTATAAGAATATTAGAGCTAGCGGGTGTTGTTATAAACAAACCAGGATTAGCGCAGATAGCGGCTAACGAAGAAATGCAAATAGCGGCAACGCATAAAAAATAATAAATGGGCTTATTAACAGGTACAGATAACGATTACTACAGTAGCTCATCAGAGTATGGTGGCTATCAATTTACTAGCTTAGAAGATGTTATAAATCAGTTTATAATAGCTTATGTTGGTGAAGATAAAATAATAAGTAAAGTAAAAAGAACAGATGTAGCTTTTCATGCTCAACGAGCTTTGCAAGAAATGAGCTTTGATGTGTTTAAGTCTACTAAAGACTGGGAGATAACAGTGCCTGACACTTTAGCTTTAGTTGTGCCTAGAGACTATGTTAATTATGTTAAGCTTTCTTGGACAGATGATGGTGGAGTAAAAAGAGTTATATACCCAACTTCAAGAGCTTCTAATCCCACTAACCCACAGCAAACAGCAACTCCTGGTACAGCACCATTTTACACTCAAGATGCTGATAAAAATATAGTTTACGATACTACTTCTGACAGTTTAACATCTTTCACTAGTGGAACAGCTACAAACACTAGCGGTAGCATTAATCCAGAAGATGACTTTTTCTATAATCACGACGGAACTAGATATGGGATTAATCCTGAAGTCGCTCAAGCTAACGGAACCTATTTTATAGATGAGTCTAAAGGTACAATACACTTTTCGTCTGCGTTAGCTGGTAAAACTTTAGTACTAGAATACATTAGTGATAGTCTAGGTACTGATGCTGAAATGAAAGTGCATAAGTTTGCTGAAGAAGCAATATATAAATATATAGCTCACGCTGTACTAGCAACTAGAGCTAACACTCCAGAAGGTTTAGTACAAAGATATAAGAGAGAAGCTTTTGCGGCTAAAAGAACTGCTAAGCTAAGACTATCTAACATTAAGTTAGAAGAAATTACACAAATACTTAGAGGTAAGTCTAAGCAAATCAAACACTAGTAAATGGCTGAATACAAAAGAAACTTCGCTGGGTCCAAAATGAATAAAGACATGGACGAAAGGCTTACTGCTAAAGGTGAGTATAAAGACGCTTTAAACGTCCAAGTATCTACGTCTGAAACAGGTGAAATAGGTGCTTTAGAGACAATGCTAGGCAACTCAGAGCTTTCTCAAGATATAGTTCCAGCAGGTTCTAAAGTTATAACTTCTATAACAGATGGCGAAAATGACACTATATATTATTTAGTTAAAGGACCTAGGCCTAGAACAATTCCTTACACGCACAAAAACTATATAATTAGTTATAACGTATCAACAGGTGTTTTTTAAATATGTTTTTGTAGATATAATAAAAGTTGCAGATACAATAACAGCTAAAAACGACACTCATATATCAATTAGCACACATCATGACGCTATAAGAAAGCACATGTTAATGAGTAAGTCTGGAGCTGGCCTTGCGTACCAGAAGAACGTAATAGACACGTTTGCCGCTGGAACATCTTCGTTTACTGACTCAACAGACATAAAGTTAAACAATACTACCGACTTATCTGTAGGTGATAACGTATACTTTGAGCCATATCAAGGAAGTTGTTTAGAGTTTGACGACAACACTGTTAAAGGCGGCGTTGTAAAAATAACAGGTATAAATATAGTTGACGACATGCTATTTTATACTGATAACCTACACGAGCCAAAGAAAATAAATCTATACAGATCTCTTAAGGGAACAGGTGGCGACAATAGAGAGTACCCTGCGACGGTGAGCACGATAGATTTCATACTAGACTTTTTGCTGAAATAGGTGGTATAAAACAAATAATACACGAAGGTATTGTTGAATCAAATATAGAGCCAGCTTACGCTGCTAAAGAAAACTGTTTGGTAATAAGAAGAAATCCTGAGTTTGCTCCTATAGTAAAAGCTTCAACTGTTAGGGCTGATCGACTAAACTCTGACGGTGATGGCAACCCTGTAGAAACAACTTTAACTGGTGTTGATTTTTTGACAACAATGGTAACCCTACTCTTGGGCCAATGGAAATGACTTTTGACTCTGTTGTAGACTTTAGACCAGGAGACTTTATTTTATTAAAATCACAGTTAAGCGAAAATCCACAAACTGATATTGTCGACTATGATATAAGAGCGGTAATAGAAGCGCCAAATGATGGCACGGATTCTTACTCTACTGGAGACACTTTGACAAGCGTATTTAACGTTAATGTTTTAGCTATAGATGAACAAGATATAAGCACAGCAGACACTAGCTGGTATGTTGTGCTAGAGCAAGCTGAACCTTTGTTTGAGTTTAAGTTTCCTAGATTTGCTTTTAGATATAAATACATAGACGGTGAATACTCTTGTTTTTCACCTTGGTCACAACCTGCTTTTTTACCCGGTGAGTTTGACATGCTACCTAAAAAAGGTTATAATCTAGGTATGTCAAATAGAATAAGAAGCTTAAGAGTAGAAAACTATTTTGCTGACGGTGAAACTAGACCTAGAGATATTGTTGAAATAGATATACTATATAAAGAAGACGGTAAGCCTACAGTATATAAAGTAAAAACGCTAAAGCAAAGCGATGGGGCTCCACTGTGGGAACCAAGTGGGTGGTATCAAACAACTAGAGGTAGTTTAGAAATAACATCAGAACTTATACACGCTGTTGTAGAATCAAACCAAACTCTAAGACCTTGGGATAATGTGCCTAGAAAAGCGTTAGCACAAGAAGTTACAGCCAACAGAATAGTTTACGGCAACTATCTACAAAACTACAACTTATATCGAAAAAACATTTCTTTTACACAAGCAAGTGGAAGTAATGAGCAAGATGCTACTATAACACCAGAAATAATTTTATCATTAGCATCTAGTGATTCCAATATAGTTATATCTAATAATTTTTATGCTGATGGCGAGCCTAGCCCTGGTCAGTCTGTTAAGTCAATGCGAACATATCAAGTTGGTGTTGTTTATATTGACGAGTGGGGTAGACAAACTCCTGTGTTAGCAGACAAAAAGAAAGGATCTATAAAAGTATTAAAAGAATCTGCGCCAAAGTTTAATCAGCTTTGCGCTCAGTTAGTATCTGAACCTCCTTATTGGGCTAAGTATTTTAAATTCTTTTTAAAAGAAACCTCTAATCAGTACTACAACTTTGCAATGGATCGTTGGTACAATGCTGAAGATGGTAATATTTGGATTTCAGTAGCCTCTGCTGATAGAAATAAAGTTGATGAAGAAACGTTCTTAATATTAAAAAAGCAGCACGATACTAATTTACCTGTTGTTCCAGATAACTCCGGAGATAACCCAACGGCTAGATACAAAGTTATAGCTATAGAGAATGAAGCGCCTCAGTTTATAAAAATAACTAGAAAAACTTTAGGTTATATAACTCAGAACGCATCAAAAAATAAGTTTGGTAATTCTGACGAGGGTTATCCTATAGAAGACTATAACTTTTTTACAGTAAAAACATCTGAGCTAAACGACACTTTTGGTATGGGTGAATCGCCCTCTTGGCTTGATATGTCTTCTAATCCTAAAGATTTACAAATTAGATTTTATCAAGGTAGCAATAGAAGTGAATGGTATGACGTTGGTGTTATATCAACATATCCAGACAACTTTACTAAGTTTACTTTATCTGGAACTAAACCTAAATTTGGACCAGACATTAACTTTGCTGGGGGTAGTTGGGGCAATAGAGTTGCTGGATTAAAATTTGAAATTGTATTTAGAGAGTATGAAGATAAACCTGAGTTTGACGGTAGATTCTTTATTAAAATATTAAAAGATCAAACACTTGTTACTCACGTGTTAAACCAAGGTAATGAAGGTTTAATGGTTACTGGAGCTAAGTCGTTAAAGTATTTAAAAACATATAAAGATTTTGACGTATTAAACAATGCTCAAGGTTATAACATTTCGCTAGAAGGAATATCAGTAACTAGACACGATGACTACTTCAACAACGGTATAGACTCATCAGTTGGGTCTGGTGGTTATATGTTTGATGCTCCCGATGGTGCTAGTGATGCTACAAACTTTAACAACAATAATGTAAGTCAAGACCCCGCCAACCCCACCAACTATCAATGGGGCTCTAACGCTTTGTACGGCGCTAATATGGTTAATGATCCAGAGCCCGAAGACCCCGGTATTCTTGATATTATTGTTAACCCGTTAATTGCTTGGAACATTTTATGGGCACAGATAGCTGCAGGGCCAATACCTACTTCTCAATTATGTAGTAATGACATTAAATATAATGTTAGAGGTAAAGCAAAAGAGTTTTGGCAGTGGTTTACTAATTATGGTGATGAGCCGCCTTTGTTTATAGACGATGCTTGGGCTTACGACTGGAGAGGTTACACTAATAGTAGCACAAATTCAGATCATGTTTACACTAACGGCACGGGTGCTGGTGACGATTTTATCTCCAACGCGTTCAAACCTATTTGGTATGATGATGATGATGCTGACGAAGTAGATAATAAAATGGAAAACCTAGGTGGCTACGCTAACAACAATGAGTACAATGGCTCGCATGCAGATTACAATAGAATGCAATTTGAGCTTTGGGAAGCTGGAGATGGTATTTTTCAAAATGGCTCTACTGGAATTAAAGGTAGAAGACTTGATATATCTTTAGCCGGTCACTTAAGAACTGGTGATGAAGAAGGTCATGAATACAGTGGAAAACCACCGTTAGTAGCTGAAGCAAATAGTTATTTAGAAAACGTTTACGACTTCATGAGCAGATTGTCTACGCCAGGTCAACAATTTAGATTTAAAGACGATAATAATGAAACGGTTTATGAAGTAGATAAATCTAGGTATCAATATGGTATATCAAACTATCACGCTAACACAACCACTAACACTCAAGTAAGCGCTAACAAAAGAGTTAAATGGAGTTTTTACTTAAAAGCACCTATAAACACGGGTTCTTTTGATCCTAGAAGAATTAGACACGATGGAACTGAAGAAACTGTAATAGAGTTGCTTGAACCATCTACTTCTGAAAATGGAGATTTTGTAAGTAAAAATCCAGCTATATGGGAAACAGAGCCTAAAGAATCTGTAGACGTTGATTTATATTTTGAATTAGGTAATGCTTATCCAGTAGAGTATGGCTTAAGAAATAATGAAATATTTTTACCCGTTGGATTACACAATAGATGTAGAGTTACAATAGAAAAAGGATCTGGCCCAACAACAGCATCTTGGACTACCGCTCAAGAAATATATGGTGACATATTTGTGCAGCAAGCAAACTCAGATAGCAACGTGCTTGGGCCCGTTAATCAAGCCAACAATGATAGACAGATAATCTTAACAGATAAAGACGGTAATACTATAGCTGCTGACGCAGATCAAGATTTTGCAACAGGCTTAATAACTCAAACAAACACAATATTAAAAATAGAAACACCTTATGGAGGTGCCGTTACGGTAAAAGCTGTGTCTGGAGGTATTGGCGCAAGTTATTTTTATATACAACAAGACGTACATAATAATAAATTTTATTTACCTTGGTTTAACTGTTACAGTTTTGGTAATGGCGTAGAGTCTAATAGAATTAGAGACGACTACAATCAACCGTTTTTAGACAAAGGTGCTAAAGCTTCTACAACGCTAGATGAACCTTACAGAGAGGAAAGAAGAGGCTCTGGTATGATTCACTCTGGTATATATAATTCTACTAGTGGCGTTAATAACTTAAATCAATTTATACAAGCTGAGCTATAACTAAAGATATTAATCCAGACTACGGTACTATACAAAAGCTTTATACTGACGAAACAGATACAACCGTGTTATGTCAAGATAAGTGTTTAAAAATGCTAACTAATAAAAACGCATTATATAACGCTGACGGCGACTCTAATGTAGCTAATAGTAAAAACGTATTAGGAACAATAACACCTTACGAAGGTGATTACGGTATATCAAATAACCCTGAATCTTTTGCTAGAGACAAGTACAGATCTTATTTTACTGACTTACAAAGAAACGCTGTAATAAGACTTTCAAAAGACGGTGTTACTAACATATCGGAGATTGGGTTAAAAGATTACTTTACAGATAGATTTGCTTATGCAGATCAGGAAGTATATGGATCTTATGACGAAAGAAAAAGAACGTATAACCTAACCCTGCCAACACAAATATTATCAGCTGATGGCGACTCAATATTATTTGATTCAACAACAGTTTCTTTTAGCGAGAAAGCAAAAGGTTGGATTAGCTTTTATTCTTATGTGCCAGAAAACGCTATAAGTATAAATAACCAATACTATACGTTTAAAGATGGTGATATATGGCAACAGCACAGTAGCACTGGTGTTAGAAACAACTTTTACGGTGTACAGTATAATTCACATGTAGAGTTAATATTTAATGATGACCCAGGCTCTGTTAAAAGCTTTCAAACAATAAACTACGAAGGCTCTCAAAGTAGAATAAACAAGTTTGACAACATGACTACAGATGGCGTAACTTATTACTCTGATGGAGAGTTTTATAACTTAAGCGAAAAAACAGGTTGGTATGTAGAGTCAATGTATACAGATCTTCAAGGTGGTAGCGCTAGGGACTTTATAAACAAAGAAGGAAAATGGTTTAGCGTAATAAAAGGTGAGCAGTTTGCATTAGACGAAAAAGGAAAAGCTACTAAACTTTCTGATTTAGATGGTAATTATCTTTTAGACACATCAGAGTTTAGTGTTCAAGGTATTGGGTATGCCTCTCCTTCCACAGATAACACAGACGATAGTAGTGTTGAATTTACAGTAACTTTTCAAGATAGCTCAACTAGTAACAGTGGGGTTAATTGGGATTAAATAAAAATAATGGCAGTAGAAAATTGTACAATATCAACGGTGAGTATAACGGCTCTTGGAGGATCAACGCTAGTTGCTGGAACTAAGACTTTGATTATAACTCCAGACGCTGATTTTTATGTATCAGCTTCTATGTGCTCTGTAGGTAACGCAATGGAAACGTTTGCTGGCTCTAATATATGGAATACTGTCGGCGCTAATGTAACCACTGGTATAACTCAAGTTCAGTTTGTTGATGTTGGCGATGGTACAGTAGAGGCTATTATAACCCACGGAGCTATATCTATAAGCTCTTCTACAGACGACTTTTTTGTTGACATAGATGTTACAGCTTCTCCGCCAAGAGCTTACTCTTGTGTCAAAATAACAACTAGTCATAGCACAAACGAAGATGGCACGAATATGAGTACTTCTACGCACTTAGATGTAAGTGGCATGACTGAAACTGAAATATCAACAGGAGCTGAGCATATTGTCACAAGTAGCGGTGAGGTTAGCTCTACGCCAGAGGATGTAACTCTTATAGGAACAATGAGATTTACTGCTACGGCTGGTTTTAATTTCTCAATATACCCTAGCGGTTTACCTTGCAGCTTTGTTTATTCTTACGCTATGAATGTTATGGCTGACTTTTGGCAAGTAACAGTTTCAAACTATACTTACGATGGAGATTATGTGACTGGGTTTGATGTAAACGTGTATTATGCTACTCCAGCCGTTACTATAGAAGGTATAGAAAGCGCGGCGGCGTTTTGTGATTTAAACCACCAACTTAATGTAAGAACTAAACCTCAATCAATACCTACAGCTAGAGCAAGATCTTACTCTATAAATGGAATAACTGTTGAGGACGTGGTTGGTTACGATGCTGGCCCTAGAGCAGTAAGTGCGCAGGGCGAGCCTGGTTCTAGGTTTGAGTTTTTTGTAGAAAATGAAGATGGCGAGATATACGACTTTGTGTCAGGAACTTTTAGCCGTGAAGTTAAAAGACGTAAAACAAACTATTTTACAATACCTAAAAGCGGAAGATGGACAAAGCTTGTAAACTATCCTTCGTCATATAGCGCGGCTAAAAGCTACAACTATTTTGTAGAAGGCGTTTACACTCCAGCTAAAGCTAGCGTTGGTGGTGAAGCTGGTGTCTCAAAAAATTTAATAGACGCTTCAACAACCTCTTTAGGTAGTGGTGTGCCTTCTAGATCAAACAAAACCTCAAGAATATCTAAGCCAAGACAAACTGTATTGTTAAAGGTAACACAATCAGCTAGCGAGCACACTATACCATCGGCTAGTTCTACGGGCGTATCTTTATATGGCTTAGTAAATGAAGTGCCAAAGAAAGTGGTAAATATAAAAGATCCAGATATTCCATACACAGAAGCACCTTACTCTATATCTAAAATAGACTTTTCTTTTTCTGTAACATTAGGAGGCGGCAAAGCTTGGGCTACAACAGGTGGTATTTTAAATGGATCTACACTATATTATGCTCCAGATACAAACACGGTTACAGCACCAGAATATAGATTATTAAATGGAAGTATTACAAGCACATATTCAGCTGGTGCATCTATTACATTTGCTGGAACTCTTTATGTAGATAGCTTTGGCGAGGTTAATGGTGATGGCGTGTATCAATTAGAAATATATTTAGATAACTTTATAAAAGCAGCTTAATATGCCTACAGTAACATTAGACTTTAACACCTCTGTCAACACGTCTTTATCTGTTGGTGACAATGTATTTTACTTAAACACGGTTAATACAGTTGCCGAGTTTGAAACGTCAACACAGAGTAATATACTTTATATAGGTACATGTAGTTTTGTAGACATGGATAAAGGAATAATACAAGTTAGCACTACACTTCCTTTAGCACAATATCCTCCCGACAACAGTTATATATTTTTTGCTAAGAGTAATGTAAATAACATGTCTAGTATGTTAGGATATTATGCTTCTGTTAAAATGGTTAATAATAGTACTAGCAAGGCAGAGCTGTTTAGCGTAGGTGTAGACACGTTTGAAAGCAGTAAATAAAGTAGTTAGAGTGTGATTATAAAATCATACTTTAATTAAATTATGTCAAATAAAGAAATAGAAAAAGCTGATCAATACGAGATCAGTCTTAATTCTAGAGAAAAAATATTAGAACTTCAGCAATATCTAGTAGATAAGGCCGACGGAGAAAATATTGTTACAACTCAAGACTCTCATTTGTTTCCGTTGAAACATACTTTTGCAGATGGGATATACGTTCGACAAATGTCAATGGGAGTAGGAACATTAGTTGTTGGAGCAATCCATAAACACTTACACGTTTGGTTTCTACTACAAGGTCACATTACAGTCGCAACAGAAAATACAGTAGAAGAGTATATAGCTCCATGTTATGTTGTAGCATCTCCAGGAACAAAAAGAGTAATATATGCGAACAAAGAATCAGTCTTTGTTAATATACATAAAAATCCTACAAACTCTCAAGACATAGAATTTTTAGAGTCTGAGATTGTTGCTAAGGATTTTGCGGAATACGAAGAATACGTTAACAAAAACAAATAATATATGAGTTTTTTAATGGTAGGCTCCGCGGCTATAAGTGTTGGAACTGGTGTTGCAAAAGCTATAGGCGGTGCTAAAGAGAAAAAGAAAGCGGCAGCTGAAGCCAAAAAAGCACAGCAAGAGATAGACGCTCAAAAAGAAGCATTTAGTAAGTTAGACACTAGTAATCCTTATGCTAATATGGAGAATACTATGGAAGATTTAACTGTTAACACTCAACAAGCAGAGTTTGAAGCTCAGCAAAATCAACAAAATCAAGCTAACATATTAAGCAGTATGAAAGGTGCGGCTGGTGGATCTGGTATTGCAGCATTAGCTCAAACTATGGCCAATCAAGGTCAACTATCAGCTCAAAAAGCTTCGGCTAGCATTGGTGCACAAGAAGCTCAAAATCAAAAAATGGCCGCTCAAGAAGCTTCTAAGATACAAAGTCAAGAAAGAAAAGGTGAAGTAATGTCACGTGATATGGAAAGAGACAAAGTTTCTACATTACTAGGCATGGCGCAGGGTGAAAAGCAAGCGGCTGAAGAAAAGAAGGCTGCAGCCAACCAACAAATGTGGTCCGGCATAGCTGGAGCAGCCGGTGGAATTGCTGGGGCTGTAGCGCCCGGCGGAGCGGTTGATGCTATCAAAGGACTTAAAAATAAAGCTGGAGATTTAACAAGCGTAGCAGACACAATATTTGATCCAGATACAGGCGCGCCAATGTCAGCAAATCCGGACTTCGATCCAGACTATGATCCAACTCTAGATCCTAACAATCCTTATACATTTTTAAATAACAATCCATAATGGCAGCAGATAAAACACTAGTACAAGGAGCATATAAAGCAGCTGGCGGTGGAGTGCCATCAGATAGCGCGGCAGCGTTTGACGCTTTAGATCAAATAAACACTACGGTAAACGAATTAATAGTAAAGCCCGAGCAAAAAAGAAGATCAGATGCTAAAGCTAACGCTAAAAAAATGGCTGATGAAATATTAGCTAACGGTGGAAGTTTAAACTCTCAGACTTTCGATGCACTATATCCTCAAGTTCAAAATCTTCAAGAGCAATACTATCAAGCTGTATTAGCAAAAGACGACCAAGCGGCAGCTAAGATAATGATGCAAATGAATCAAATGAGCACATCGATACAGTCTGGTAAAGATATAGCTAAAACAAACGCTGAAGCAATATCAGATGGTTTAGCTTCTGACGCTATGACAGAGGAAGAGCTTAGAAATGCACAGCTTATACACGATCCTAAAGCTAAGCATGAGTTCGGTGTCGACGAGCAAGGTAATCCAACTCATCATGTTCTTGTTGAAAATGAAGATGGAACTATAGAAAAGTTAGATTTCAACGCTATTAGTGAAAGTCTTATATTAAAAGACAATGATTCAAAGAAAAGCTTAAACGAAATAGCATTAAAAGAACTAGACAACGCTGGCAAAGGCGAGAAGTGGAACGAAAACGCTGTTAAGCTGCAAGTGAGAAACGTTGTTGATGGTAGTAAAAATCTAAGATCTTTAATGCACGACCAAGTAATTGGTGGAGACAGTAGCACTAAGTTTGTAAACGCTATAGCTCAAAACCCTGATTTAGTCGGGTTAAAATATGAAGACTTAGATGCTTCTCAGTTTGAGTTAGAAGAAGGCGAAACAAATTGGTCTGACAATATATCTGAAGCAGACCAAGCTTTAATAGTCGATGCTATTACAAATCCTAAAAACGAGTTTTACAACGAAGATCTTAGTAAAGAGCTTTTAACCGACTACTTTACTAACTTTGCTAAAAAACAACATGGCGAAAGCTTTGTAGCTAAAGAAAAAACATCACAGCAAAACCGTCAAGCCGCACCTATAACCGAAAGCGAAATGAACAAGTATAATGCTTTTATTAGATCATTTAATGCTGGTGGTAAAGTATTTATGCCCGATGGTAGTTATGCAGAGCCAAAAGAAGGTGGGGGTTACACTATGAAAAATGCAGCTGGAGCAACACTAGAAGGTATGACAAATATGAGTCGTGAAGACTTAATTAACAAAGCTAGAATACCACAAAGCTTAATGAGTAAAATAAAAAAGACAAGCAAAGAAGGCGGTAGCAATCCTTTAATAAAAGACGAATAAAATATGTTTGAATATATAGATGAAAACGGCGTAGCTTATGAAGTTACTCAAGCTCAAGTAGACGAAGCCGCTGAACTAGAAGGCTTAACAAGTGAAGAGTATTTAGCAAAAATGGAAAATATAACACCCATAGCTGCTGATGAAACTCAAGAAGACGAAGACCCATATAATCTTGATGATCTTATTGCAACAGATGAACCGGTAGACCTGGGAAATACAATCGACTCTCAGCAAACGGATGCGCCTGTAGAGTCGGACGATACGGCATCCAGCTCGGAAAGTACTTCATCGGACTTTCCATTTTCAACAGACTTTGATTTTGATCAAGACTATTCTAATCTATACAATACAGGCGTTTACACAGCACCTATAGATCAAACGGGTGGTATTGGCGTTAACCTACAGCAAGATCCTTTTATAGATCCCGCAGAAAAAGAAAGGTTAATACAAGAAAATCAAATAATAGATGATGAAACCGCTCAGCAAGATTACTTTGAGTATGGTGATAAATTATTTATGGAGGCAAGTAACGAGTACTCATCACCTACCGGTGGAAGCTCTGTGCCTATGGATGTTAGTCCAGACGCTGCTGGAAGAGAGAGTGATAAAAGTTTTCTTGGTATACCAGGTATTGGCCGAGCTGACTTTTGGAAAAACTCTGACTCTGACCGCCGTGTAAATGCTTTAAATTTTGGCATAAACTATAATAGCGATTTAATACTTAAAGATACAGATTCTAACGTAGTCAACACGAACATTTCTATGGTGGCTGAAAACTATCTAGATCTTGCTGTTGACAAAAGTATTAAAGCTATAAATGACAAGCTTAAAACGGAGACTGATGAAACTGTTATAAAAAGCTTACAAGAACAAAAGCAAGCCTTTTTTAATCAACAAGGATATGTTCCTTTGTACAACGTGCCTGGAGATGAAACGTCCGGAGTTAGAGGATATTTACCCCCTGAAGTTCAAAACGAAGCGAGTGATTTAGCTAACAATACTAGTAATGAAGTAGATGACGATGGCTTAACAGAACTAGAAAGACAACGTAAGAAAGAGTGGGCTAAAATAGTTTATTTAGCTAAAAAAGCAAATAAGTTTGAGACAGACTATTCTAGAGCTATAAACAACTTAAAACTTCCAGCTAACGAAAGACTAGAAGGCCCATCATACCAACAGTCAAGCTTATATGCTATTCAAGCTGGTGAAAGTATGTTTGAATTGGTTGGTGGCTCTGTTAGAGATATGGCCGGCGCAGATGATACTTTCTACCAAGATAGAGAATTACTAAAGTATATATCTGAAACTGGAACTTTACCAATGGGTCTTTCTAAACTACCTGGAAACTCTGTTGTAGCAAGAAAGTTTAATGAATCGTTAAATAAATATAAGGTATTAAATAGAGCTATAGAAATACAAGCGGACCTAGGTAATTTAGGAGAAGAAAACCCATGGTTAGAGGCTGTTGATGACTTAGCTGTAGCTTTTAGCGGTCAAGAAATAGGTGCTACGCAAGGAAATGATAGAGCGGTTCAAACTTTTAACGACATCATGGAATTTGACATGGGTTATAAAGTTGATACTGACAATTTAAGAGAAAGAGAGGGAACAAGTAACGGTAGAAGACTTTTAGAAGGAGGATTAAATATAGCTACAGATATAGCTCCTCTAGCATTAGAAATATATCTTACTAGAAAAATACCATTAGGTACAGTAGCTAAATACGACTCGTATGTTAAAAACGGTGTTAAAATGATTACACCAGCTGGCAGAAGAATTTATACTGTTGGTGACGCTATGAACAAAACTAAAACGGGTCTTACAAGTTATTTATTAAGAGGCAACAAGTCTAAGGTATACGCCGAGGGTGTTAGGCTAGGCGTTGGTGGTGTTGATGAAATAGCAAAACTTTATATAGCTGACCAAGTTGGTGGCGCGCTTTGGAATCAACCAGGATTTGTGCACAACGAACAAACTGGAGAAACTAACTTTGCATTTCCCTTTGGTTTAGGTGTTGGTAACGTAGCTGCCGCTAGACTAATGAAAGCGCTAAGAACAAAGCATGTACCACTATTAACACCTGTATTAGCTAGGTTTCCAAAATCTGAAGCTGGCAGGCAATTTGCTCAAGCTAACATCGCCGCTGGTGCTGGTACCGCGACACTTGTTTTTGCTGAAATGTTTGATGGTTATATTAAAGACTTAACAGGCCAACAAAGAGTTGAAGCAGAAGAAAAAGATATGTTTCATCACTTAGCTGAAAACTACTTAGGTATGTTTTTATTAGGTGGTAAAGCTACCTTGACTAAAATGGGTAAAGGTTTACATAGGGATATTTCAAAAAATATTTTACCTAAAAGACTAAAGGGTACTACTAAAGCAGAAAGAAAATTAGGATTAAAGTACGGTGCTGAGCCTGAAGCTATTGACGCTGCTAAAAGAGAAAAGCTAAATGAAGTTAGCGAAAAATATAAAAACAAAGATTTATCAAATCAAAAAACTTTAGATAAGTATAATAAAGAAAAATCTGAAATTAGAAAATCTGCTAATGATCTTCAATATTTTCATGAGTATAACGCTGCTAAAAAAACAGCTAAAGCAAAAGATGGTTACTATAAAGACTTAAGTAAAAAGTTTATCATAGGTAACAAAATACAAGAAAATAAAGATCTTACAACAAAAGAAAAAGAATTTATTGCAGAGCTTGAGCTTCACGAATTTGATTACTTAATTGCTGGCGCAGGTATAAAACCTAACGGACAGCGAGCAGCGGGTATGCGAAAGCTAAAGCAATATTATGAAAACATAAACGATTTTGTTGGTGGTGAAGGGTTAAGGCTGCAAGGTGAAGCTAAGTCAAACTTCTTTGAAAAGTATGATAAGCATAACGATAACATGGCGGAAATACAAAGGCTTGAAAGAGAAGCTAAGTCTAAGCCCGCTATGAAAACAATTAACGAAGGTAAAATTGAAAAGCTAAAAGAAAAAAACAAAAAGATTGAGTCTGAGTTAAACGAAATAAATCAAGGGTTTGAAAAAGTCTTTGAAAAAATGCTTGAAAAAGAAATAGAGATAGTTAAGGCTATGTCTGAAACTATTGGTTTAAAAGGAGGTTTTAAAGCAGTTAGTGAACAAGCGTTTCAAGAAATGCTAAACAAAAAAGCAGGGTTAAAGTTTTCTAAAGGAGAAAAATCTGGTATTGGTGGTTACTATGATAGAAAATCAGACTCTATATGGTTAAACAAAGAGCATTTAAAAGATTATAGAGATTTAGGTGCGCCGCTGCACGAGCTTACCCACGCTATATTAAAAAGATCTTTAAAATTTAAAAACGGTAAATTAACTAAAGAAGGTAGGCAAGCTATAGATAAGTTTTTAGAAGGTTTAAACGCAAAAGATAGAGCTATAGTAGAAAGAAGAGTTAATGAAAACTATAAGTTTGAAACGTTTAAAAACGAGGCTGAATATATTAAGGCAGCAAACAGCGTATGTACGGTAACATCAATAGAAATGGTATGCCTAATCAACTAAAAGATGTTGTGCGTCTTGAAAATGGTCAGTTTGTTGTAGAGAAAAAACCTGAATTTTTTGCTGAAGAATATGTTACAGCTTGGTCTGATGCTGTTAAAAATAAGCAAATAAAATACACGCCTGAGTTTGGACAAAAATTATCCGATGCTTTTTATCCTTTGCTTAAAAAGGTTGGTTTGTCTTCTAAGTTTGAAATTAACGACATAAATGGTGAAAACTTATTTATGGCTATGCAGACTATACAAAGAGGTAGTATTAAAGGTAAGCTTAGAGGTGACATTGTACAGTTAGGTAAGCAAGCTAGAGAAGGTGATTACACTGGCAATATGATGTCTAAAAACATTACTAAAGAGCAAGCTGAACAAGCTGTATCTGATATTAGTAAAATGAAAGAGCTTGAAAGAGTTAATCTTGAAATGCTAGAAAAGTTCAGGCCTGAGCAAATGAAGCAGCTTAGAAACGAGATCTCTGAGGCTAAAAAAGATTTAACTGATGCTAGAAGCTTAAACGAAAAAGATGCTGCAAAAGAAGCTGTTAAAAACGCTGAGAGAAAGCTAGAAGAGTTTATATCCAACGAGCTTAATGCTGACCCTATATATAAAAGAGCTTCTGATAGACTTAAAGCTGCTATAGGAGAAACGACCGGTAGATTAGCTACGGATCTTACTAAAAAACTGTTTGATCCTATACCACAAGACTTCAAGGGTAGTGTTACTAGAGAGAGTTACAAAGAGTCTCTTATTAGCGAGCTAGAACAAATGGTTATAAGAGAGTATAATCCTAAACTTCAAAGCTTAGAGTCATTTATAGTAAACAGAGGTTACTTAAGAGCTCAAAGCTTAGCAAAAAGATTAGGTGTAATACAAGAAGTTGTTGAAGGTGGAAAGAAAAAAGAATATGGTAGCTTACAAGACTTTGGCACACAAAAAAGCATTAAGCTATTAGATTTAGTAGAAGGTATAGATAGAACTAGAGGTGAAAAACTTAGAGCTATAGAAGACAAGGTTAAGGCAGATGTAGGTAAAGCTAAAGACATACTTAGCGTTATAAAAGCGTTTATGCCTAAAGCTAAGTTTGAGTTAGTTGACTACAAAGATTTAAAATCAGAGTATTTAACTGATATAGTTGATACGTTTGTAAACGGCATTAGAGCGGGCGAGTTTAAAGGAAAAGAGGTAATTGGCAATAGAGCTATGGCTGAAAGAATAGTCAAAGCCATGAGAAAGCCTGCTGACCTTAACAAACCAGAAATGATGGTGTTACAAAAAGTGTTTGACAAATTTCACGATTCTTTCTGGACAGCTTTACCTCAAGGATATACATCGACAGCTAAGGCTACAATGAATAGACCTAAGTCTTTATACAAAGCTTATTATAACGAGGTTTCAAAAAGAGCTACTCAAGAAACGTTTGGTATATCAGCTGGACCACAAGGTAGAAATCCCTACGTTAAGTTTCCAACTATAACACCAAGCAATTTTAAATTACCTCTTGGTATAAGACCAGAAGGAAACTACGTTAATTTAAGAGAGCACGGAGGACTTTATAAGCTGCTGATGGGTGAGTATGCTAGGTCTTTGAAATCAAGCAGTAAGATCAGTAATGCCGCCGGCAGAAGCTTGGGCAAAGCATTTAGCGGATGGTAGATCACCGCTTATTTTCAGCAAGAACGCTGATCGTATGTCCGTAAACGAATACATGCAACAAGGCCGTGATATACGAAACGTATATGAAATAGGTAAAAGCATGATTGAGGCGTTTGGTAATAAAAGAAAGTACAGAGAAGCAACTAGAGGTGTTGATCCTATTGTTGTCGATGCTATAGAACAGTTGATGATGAACAGGAACGAAAACTTAACCGTGGGTGGTAATGGTTATCAAAAGCAGGTTTTATTAGATTCTTTTACTCCAGCGTCGATAAGAAATTTAATAACACCAGGAGGACAATGGAAAGGTTTAAAGTTAAATGATCCTGCTACTAAACAAAAATATGTAGATCAAGCTTTTGCATTTGCAAATCTTTTACCACCTAGTATATCATCTAAGTGGGTTGAAGCCGCGTTAGGTTTAAAGGACGGCTACAAAGGAACTGTAAAAGTAACAGATTACAAAGCACAAAGAAAAGCTTTAGAAAATAGAAAGTTCACGCCTGAGCAACAGAAAAGATTTAACAAGATAGCTAAAGACTTAAAAATAGACGTAGAAAATCTTAGTAACGCTAAGCAAATGATGAATAGCGGTTACGTGGGTAAAGTGTTAGAGTCGTTGGGTAGAGAAGTTTCTCTTAGTAAAAAGAAAACAATGCTAGAGGGTTACAAAGGCGAGCTTGCTAACGTAAACAGAGCCAACCACGATATGCTTAAACTGTTTAATGAGCTGATGAGGCAAGAGTACTCTAGCAAGAAAAAAGGTACTATAGACGCTAACTTTGTTATGCTAAACGGTGCTTTACAAACAAACATTGTTGCTGGTAAAAGAGCAATGAGTACTTTTGAGTATATATATTTAAGAGAAGGTAAGCAGCAAGGATTAAATCCACCAGCTACAAGTAAAAAAATAGATGGCGTCAATACTAATATAACAAAAACCCCAGAGTATAAGCAAAAGTACAAAGAGTATGTAGACTCGTGGAAAGAGTGTGTAGAGTGGAACGAAAGGTTTGAGTACAATAAGAAAAATCCAAAGAAAGGTAAAACAACAGAGCAGTTAACTTTATCTGATCTTCAATGGAAAAACGAACACCTAGGTGCGTCAGCTACAACTAATGCTGAATCTGCTTCGTATATATATTCTAACGGTAAATCAATATCACTAGAAAATATAAACAACGGTCATAGAACACTTTGGGCGCCTAAGTGGATATGTGATAAAGTTCTAGACGCTAAGCTAGAAGTAGACGGTAAGCTAATTGACAACAAGGTTAGTTATGAAGGCCCAATGCGTATTACTAAGTTTGCTAAAGAAATACTACAACCTGGTAGAGAGATACTGCACTTCACTGGTGAAAATGCTATTACACACATAATGAAAGCTAATAAAGTAGCTGAGATAGTAAACGAAATAGCAGATATGTCTAACGCGTCTGTTCAAAAAGTAGGAGCTAAAGGTAGACAGTACGGTGTGTTTTCTAAAAACAATCCGAAGAAAACTAAAGAAAATATAAAAATATTTGATAAGGCTATGGAGTTGGGTAGAGATCCTAACAAAAAGTCTAGAGGTATGTCTACATTTGACTTTGACGACACTTTAGCTACTACAAAGTCTGGTATTAGATATGAAATGCCTAATCCTTCTGGTAAGCCCGCACCTCAAAGAAAAGCAATATTGTTAATGGGTTCTGCCGGCTCTGGAAAAACTACTATTATAGAACAGTTAGGTTTAAGAAAGCAAGGGTTTAAATATGTTAACCAAGATGTTGCTTTAGACTGGCTAACTAAAAATAGTGGGCTACCAAAAGATATGAACAACTTTACGAGGCAGCAAGCAGAAAAATGGAGAGATCTTCAGTATGAAGCTGCTAGTGCAGCTAAAAACAAAGCGTCAAAGCTAAGAGGTAAAGGCGATGGCGTTATAATAGATTCTACAGGTGGAGATCTTAGACAAATATCAAGAGAGTTTAAAGACGCTGGTTATGATGTTCAAGTAATACATGTTAACTCTTCGCTACAAACGGCTATCTCTAGAAATAGATCTAGAACCGAAAGAAGACTAACAGATACTACTGTAAAAAATAGCTACGAAAAAGTTCAACAAAGCATTAAAGGTGCTAAAGAATTAGTAGACTTTTTCCCTAAATCTGTAAGAGAGTTTGTAGAAATAAATACCGACAAGTTAAGACAAGGAGAACCTTTACCCGCTGAGTTTGTTCAGAAAATAAATAACTTTACTAGCGGCTATATTAAAGGTAGAATGAACGCTGAGCAGTTTGCGGCTGAAGGTGCTAAACTTTTAGAGCAAGGTGCTAAATACGATTTTAGTGAGTTTAACAAAGTTGTTGACGGAGCGCCCGGACCACTTTTAGGTAAAGCTATTGAAAGAGCTAAAAAGTTTGGTAATCAACACATGTATGTTCTTACTGCTAGACCCGCTGAGTCGGCTGGGCCAATACGCGAGTTCTTGAAAAGCCAAGGGTTAGATATACCTTTAGAAAATATAACTGGACTTGGAAACAGTACTGGTGAGGCCAAAGCCATGTGGATGTTAAAGAAGTTTAGCGAAGGATATAACGATATGTACTTTGTAGACGACGCTATACAAAACGTTAAGGCTGTTAAAGATGTATTGAAACAGTTAGACATTAAGTCAGACGTACAGCAAGCTTTAATGTTTAGTAAAAACAACAGAGATAAAGCTGTCAATGATATAATGGAACACTCTTTAAATATTAAGTCTGAAAAAAGATTTTCTAAAGCTGAAGCTAAAGTTAGAGGTAAAGATATTAAAAGAAGAAGACTATTTATACCTGATTCTGCGGCTGACTTAGAGTTATTAATAGAGCCTCTATATGGAAAAGGTAAAAAAGGTATTGAAAACAAAAAGTGGTTTCAAGATAACTTTATTAGAGTTTGGGAAAGAAACATCAATAACTTTAACAACGCTAGACAAGCTATATCAAACGACTACATGAACCTTCGTAAGAAGATGCCAGATGTTGTAAAGCTTTTGCCTAAAGCTGTAGAAGGAACTAATTTTACCAACGACATGGCCATACGTACTTATATATGGACTAAAGCTGGTCATAAAGTTCCAGACTTAGCTCCAACTACAAAAAACAAACTTGTAAGTTATGTAGAGTCAAACCCAAGTTTAAAAGCTTATGCAGAAACACTAAGCAAGCTAACAAAGATAGAAGGAGGATTAAAAGAACCTTCAGCTGAATGGTGGGGTGAAACTATAGCTACTGAGATACAAAGCTTAGGTGAGGGTATAGGTAGAAAAAAATACATACAAGAGTTTATAGATGTTAAGAATGAAATATTTTCTGAAGCCAACTTAAACAAAATGGAATCTAAGCTAGGAACAAACTGGAGAGAGGTTATAGAAGATATGTTTAACCGTATGGAAACCGGTAGAACCAGAAGCTTAAACATGGGTAAAACAGGTAACGCTATAATGAACTATTTAAACGGATCTGTTGGTACTATTATGAACTTTAATACTAGATCAGCAGTTCTTCAAACTATATCAAGCGTAAACTTTATTAACCACTCTTTTAACAATCCGTTAAGGGCAGGCGCGGCGTTTGCTAATCAAAAGCAATACTGGAAAGACTTCATGTATTTAATGAACTCTGATATGTTAAAACAAAGAAGAGCTGGTTTAGAAATAAACGTAACAGAAGCTGAACTAGCGGCCGCTACTAAAGGTAGTAAAAACCCTGCTAAAGTTGCTATTGCTAGAATATTAAAAGCTGGTTATTTGCCAACTAAAATAGCGGATAGTTTTGCTATTGCTTCTGGTGGCGCTATGTATTACAGAAACGCTATCAAAAAATATTTAAAAGAAGGTTTAGATATTAAAGAAGCAGAGCGTAGAGCTTTTATAGATTTTCAGGCTATAGCAGAAAGAACACAGCAATCATCTAGAGCTGACTTATTGTCTCAGCAACAAACTTCATTTGCTGGTAGAATTATACTTCCGTTTGCAAACACGCCCATGCAGATGAACAGAATTATGATGAAAGAAATTCTTGATTTATCTAAAGGTAGATTTAAAGGATCGTTTGGTGATGGATCGGTAACCAACAAGTTAAGTAAAATTGGTTACTATGGTTTTGCTCAATCGTTAATTTTTGCTGGTTTGCAGTCAGGCTTATTTGCCTTGATGACAAACTCTGATGACGACAAGCAAACGGCTAACGCTAAAATGAATGCCATGAATACAATGATAGACTCTTTTTTAAGAGGTATGGGTATACAGGGCGCTGTTTTAAATTCTATGAGACTAGCTATTCAGGAGTTTGTAAGACAAGACGCTAAAAAATATGGAGCAGATTACAGTGAGGTCGCAGAAAAGCTATTAAATGTCTCGCCAACTGTTGGGTCTAAGTTTAGTAAATTAGACGCCGCTGGCAACACTTATAATTATAACAAAAAAATTATAAAAGAAGAGGGTTTAACATTAAACGGACCTTTGCTAGAAGCTTCAACGCAGGTTTTGGAAGCTACAACAAATATTCCTTTTAATAGAGTTTACAAGAAAGCTAACAACGTGCGTAATGCAGCAGATGACGGTTATTACCAATGGCAAAGATATTTAATGGGCTTAGGCTGGAGCAACTGGGGGTTAGGTGTAGGAACAGACGAAAGTAGAATTAGAATTAAAAATAAAGGTAAAGAAAACGAATACACTAAGTACCTAACTTTAGAAGATTTAAGAAGAGAAGAGGTTAAAGAAGGCATTAAAGAAAGAAAGAAAGAAGAGAAGAAAGCTCAAAAGCAAAGGTGCAGCAAAATTAAGAGTGACGGACTTCGATGTAAGATAATGGTTAACAAGCCTAAAACAAGGTGTCATTATCATGATTAACGTGTGATATTTATTACTATGAAATATATATTTTTAATATTAATTTTTATAATATCTTGTGCTTCACCTAAAAAATGTTGCTCACAAATTAAAAAAGCGTTTAAGTTTTCTACGTTTTATGTAGCTTCTAACGGTGGAACATCTTTGTCTGACGAAGATATTTATTCTGTTGATGGTAGCACGTTGATATACGATACTGTGTTTACTCCTTACGATTATTCGTTAACCATGGGTATACGTAAGATTAAAAGATTCAACTACGAAGGCACATCACCATTTAAAGATGGTACAGAAACATCGTTCTCAGACGCCGCTAACGTAGGCTTATCTCCTTTTGAGTTTTTATTTGAAGTAGACTACAAAAGACAGGAAGGTATAAAATACTTCGACCAACAGCATTTTGTGAGATATGTTAGTCCTAAGTGGTTAGCTAAGGTAGAATATATTAAAGATGGTTTTGCAGACATAGAGTATTTTGAATCAACGCAAAGGCTTAGATTAAACGGTAATAATAAGCTGTCGTTTAATCTAGGTGCGGTTCAAAGATTAGCAGAGCCGTACGGTTACGATCCGCTTGAAGAGTGGATAATGCAGTCTGGCAACCTACACTATACTCAACTAGCTATTGAGCAAGGTTATAGCGTAGATGTATATGAATCTGAATATAGAAACCCTAGTGGAGAAATAGTAGCAACTAGCTCTGAGGTTTGGAATAAGGTGGTTATACCTACTGTATTAAAAGATTATGTAGAAGAAAAAAGAAATGAACTTGACAATCAATGGCAACACTCGTTGGTTGTTGGGTTTGATTATTATCGTTACAAAAAAAGCTTTTGGCTACACACGTGGGGTAACTTTATGCCGTATCATTATGATGACGGTGGACAGTTTTCTTATCACAACTTTAATGATGGTGAACAATGGTATGATTACTCTGGTGGTTTAATATTTGGTTACAAATTAAACAAAAACCTAGGTGTATTTTTAGAAGGTAAATATAATAAGTATTGGAACAAAGAATGGTACGACTTTAAAGCGGGTATCAATTACATAATTTTTTAACATGGCAAAGGAATTAAACGAAAATACTAGCTTCAAGGTTAGTATACAAACTTTAATAGGAATAGGGTTTGGAATGGCAACAATAATAAGCATGTGGTTTGTATTGCAAGCTGACATCGCTGAAGCTAAAGAACTTCCAAAACCTGAAGTGTCTAAAATGGAGTTTGATATGAAAGATATAAACATTAGAAATACTATTTTAGAAACTAGAGATGATGTAAAAAAGCTTGAAGAGCGTATGATTCGCATGGAGGATAAAATAGACGACCTAAGATAATGAAAGCGCTTTTCACAATAATAGCTTTATTTGTATCTACAACCTGCTTTAGTCAGATTGTAGCTGTGCATTTTAACGCTGATTGGAACTCTGCAAACGGTGTAGAGTGGTTTGATAAGCTTTCAGACGTAGAAAAAAGTAATAAAGATATTGGCGATGGAGACACTCAAAAAAAATACTCTATCGCCGTGGTACCAACAATAATAATATTTGACGATGGTGAAGAAGTTAAAAGATTTCAAGCAGACCTTAGTTTTAAAATGGTCGCAACTAAAAAAGAAATTCAAGAGTATATTGACGAACTTATAATAAGTAAGTTTTAATGCTAAACAAGACTACACTAATTCAAGCGTTATAAATAAATATAAAACGCTAGTTGTAAAGCCTGGTGTTACGCCTAGTAAGGTTACCGTGGCCGACGCTGAAAAAAGAACTAGAGCAGAGCTTTTAGATATGGTGGAAGAGCTTTTTCAAACTAAAGTAGAAACAGCATCAGATTATCTACCAAACTTTGAAAAAATTAGAGCGCTACTTCATATACTAATAAAGAGCGTAAACAACAGTGAAGACGACGGTAGTGGAGGTATTAGTCAAGCTCAAGCTGATGCTATAGTTGCTAACACAGCTAAAGTAAGTCAAGGGTTAGTGACAGCTAATCACTCCATGCAGTTTGATGTAATAAACAATAAAGGAAATTATATACTAAGAATAACGGTTACAATACCGGGTGGTAAAACACCAATAACAAAAACAGCAGACATAGCATTATCATGAAATATTTAATCACACTATTACTTTGCATCAACATAGCTTTTGCTCAGTGTCCTAACGGAACATTTGTAAACATAATTATTAATCCTGATCAATACCCGCAAGAAACCTCTTGGGCTATTATTACAGAGTTAGAAGATACTATTGCTTCTGGTGGACCTTATGTTGATATAGTAGATTATGAACCACAGTTAACACAAGTATGTATACCTAACGGTGAGTACATATTTAATATAGCTGATCAATATGGAGATGGTATTGCTGGTAGTTTATGGGGTGGACAAGATGGTTCATATTATGTAGTACATTGTGGAGATACTATAGTTCAGGCAGACTCTGCTGACTTTGGATATGCTGCTTTTCATGGCTTTACGTTAGAAGATTGCGCACCACCACCACCTGTATTTGGGTGTATGGACGATAACTTTGTAGAGTTCTTACCGCAAGCAACCGTAGATACAGGTATGTGTTTTACAGAAAAAATATATGGCTGTACAGATGTAGAGTCGTTTAACTATGATAGTTTAGCTAACACAGATGTTTTAACTGACAGCTGTACTCACACGCTAAGACTTACAGATTTAGCTGGTAATGGTTGGGCTGGATCATATCTACAAGTTTTTCAAGGTGATAATTTTTTAGGTGTATTTACACTAGAAGATGGCTTTGACACTACGTTTACTTTTGATTTAAGTATATCAGAACCTGTTGGTGTTAAGTTTAATATAACACAGCAATCAGATTTTACAGCTGTACAATGTGGCTATAGCTTGTATTCTGAAGAAAATGTAGCTATAGAAATAGAAGGTGGTTTTGTAAATCCAATACCACCATTTGTTATTTTATATGGTTTACCCGGCTGTGGTAATAACTGCATAGAAAAAATATATGGTTGTACAGACGTTGCAGCTTTAAATTACAATGATGGTGCTAATACAGACGACGAAAGTTGCTACTACGTTGAAGGGTGTACGAATCCAATATACCTTGAATACAACGCGGACGCTGACTTTGACAATGGAGACTGTGAAACACTAATCGTTCTTGGTTGCATGGATTCTGCAGCCTTGAATTATAACCCTGAAGCAAATCAAGAGCTTGAAGGATCTTGTATTGAAGTTGTTTTAGGTTGTATGAATGAACTTGCGTTTAACTATAATCCAAACGCTAACGTACCTGATACATGTATTGCTGTAGTTGAAGGCTGCTTAGATGAAACCGCTATGAACTACGATTCATTAGCAAATGTAAGCGATAACTCATGTATATACTATGTATATGGTTGTACGGATCCAGAGGCATTTAACTTTGATCCTTTAGCTAACACTGACGATGGCACGTGTATAGCATACTCGTACGGTTGTACTGATCCTACAGCATTTAACTACTGCGATACGTGTAACACTGATAATGGAAGCTGTATAGAAATTATTAACGGCTGTACTGATACTACGGCATTAAACTATAACGTACTTGCAAACACTGATAATGGTTCTTGTATTTATCCGCTGCCTGGTTGCACTGATCCGTCCGCTATTAATTATAACGCGGAAGCAAACGTGCCGGACAGTTCTTGCTACTACTCTGCTGGTTGCAACGTTGGTGATATATACTATATTCCTAATGAGTGTTTTATCTGGGTAATAGAAGTTGATCCGTATTGCTGTGACGACTCATGGGACAGTACATGTCAAGAACTGTACAACTATTGCTTAGATGGTTGGTCGGGACCTGTTGGCATTACAGAGCTTAGAGATAATTTAGTTATATATCCTAACCCTACAAGTGATTATATAAACATAAATAAAAAAGTTAACGCTAGAGTATTTAATTCTATCGGTAAGCTTATGTTATCAGAAAACAATATAAACGTCTTAGACGTGTCTAGATTTAATTCTGGAATATATCACGTTGTAATTGAATACAACAACATTAAGATTAATAAAAGAATAATAAAAAAATAACAATATGGCAACATTAACAGCATCATTATCTTTAACAAGCTCTGCTGCAGACACGTTAAACGATGGTATAAGTTTCACGGTATCAAAAGCTTTAAGTCTTGCCGCTGGAAAAGACGTTTACCAAAATACAATGACAGTAGGTGACTTAGATCCAGGTGGAAAAATTATTTGTGACGTTTCTAATTTTTCAGGGCCAGTATACGTGTACGTTAAAAACGTTAACGCTACCGCTAAAGAAGTATATTTAGGCGCAGCTGCAACAACAGCTGTTAACGCTACTTGGATGCAACTTCTTCAAGGTGAATTTGCTTTTTTTCCTTGGGACGACAACGTTGATTTGTACGCTCACGCAGGTGCAGATGATGGCGACACTGTAGATATAGAAGTAATGATATTTGAAGCATAATAAAAAAGAACTATGGCAAAAATTACACCGTCACTATCAATAGTGGCAAACTCAAACACTCACTCAACAACAGCTGACGCAGGACTTTCTTCTGACGCTATTAACTTTACTATATCAGACGTATTAACAGTAGCGAACCCTTCCGCTGGATTGTCAAGGAGAGTTATAGCTGATGGTGCTAACAGTACTTTAGTTGACGCTACTTTAGGTGCCGCCGCGGGCTATGTATATATACATTTTGTTTCAAGTACTAACGCTACAGATGATATAAATGTAACAATACAAGGTGCTAGCTCTGTTCAACTACAAGTTGGTGAATTTATGTTTATGCCTACTGGAGCTGGAAGAACTATAATCGCTGCTTCTTCTGGTGGAACAGCTGTAGTAGAATTTGCTTTTTGGACTAGAGGATAATATGAAATTAGAAGTATTAAGATTTAGCTCTCAAACAGATTGTACGCACGGTATACTCTTTGAAGTAACAGACATTGGTAAAAGATTCTTGTGTTACACTCTTGAAGACGAACATAGAGCTTTAAAAGTAAAAGGCGAAACTAGAATACCAGCTGGTACTTATAATATTAAGTTAAGAAAAGAAGGTGGATTTAATCAAAGGTATACTAAAAAATATTCTAATATTCACCGTGGTATGCTTCACGTCGTTGATGTTCCTGGTTTTGAGTATATTCTTATTCATACTGGAAACACTGATGAGCATACTGCTGGGTGTCTTATCGTTGGAGATAGTCAAGAAAACAACATCATACTTAAAGATGGATTTGTTGGTAAATCTGTTAACGCGTATAAGCGAATTTACCCAAGTATTGCTAAAGCTATTGAGGACGGAAAAGAAGTAACAATTAAATATATAGATTACGATGGCATACGATAATAGAAGTGTTAGTCCACTTAAAATAAAAGAAGCTGCTTACGAAAAGCAAAATAAAAAAATGCGATCTGAATATACTGCAGAAACTGGTAAGACGCTAGGTAAAAGATTAACTAGCGGAGTTGATCCACGTAGAGTTTCTTTTGCTTGTAGGTTTGGTGGTATGGCTGGCCCAATGAAAGATAAGAATGGAGAGCCAACTAAAAAAGCTATGGCACTAAAGAAATGGGGATTTAGTAGTCCAGAGGCTGCTAGAAATTTTTGTAACAAACATAAAAAATCATAGATATGGGATTTAAAATGAAAGGTTTTTCTGGTTTTAAAAATGATGACGAAGGTAAAGATCCGGTTCCAGCTAAACCAAAAGCAACTGTCGACGCAGATCCACACGGTGTAGGCGATAACTCTCCACATAATGTAGCTGCTCGTGAAACGGAGGGTACTATAGAAGAGCAAGCAGAAAACTTAAAAAACGCTATTAAATCAGGACACACAAGGTTAGTTAATCCTTCTGTCGCTCCTAAAAAAGGACCTTGCTGGTCTGGTTATGAAATGATAGGAATGAAAACTAAAGGTGGTAGAAAAGTTCCTAACTGTGTTCCAAAAAAGAAATAACAATTTGTTAACATTAAGTTAATATAAAAAAGGTCCATAAGGTAATAATAACCCTATGGACCATAAAATTGACATAAGCAAAGTGCTTTACGTAGTGATAATGATTATCGTTTACGTTATAGCTATTTAATTAGCTACAGCGTTCTTTTGCTCTTGAACGGCTACTCTAACTTTCTGAGCCAGATCTTTAATAATCTGCATGTTCTTACGAACTCTAGTTCCAGCAGACATATTTCCATCTTGAAACTTATTTACGTCAGTTACACCTTGTTCTAAGGTTTCAGCCATGTTTTGATACAATCTTTCTAATTCAGTCATAATAAATAAAATTAAATTAAACTACTTCACAGTTACCACCAGCGCAAGCAAGCTCGCCTGATAGATCTGTGTTGTCATCTAGCTCAACAACCTTTGTTAAGTCAACATTAGATAACACTTTAGACATTTCATTAAACTTAGCTTCGTCAATGTCTTCAAACGGAGCTTGAGTATACGTACCACCGTTGTATGGTAATACTGATAGACCATTATAATGATCTCTATTGTCCCACATCCACTCACCTGCCGCGTTCCACTCATCATCTTTTAATGATATGGTAGCTGACACATTATGTGAATTAGAACCAACACGATGACCGGGCTTCACCCATTCAGTAGCAACGCGCTTCACCCTCTCAAGTGTATCGAACGGTGATTCGGTTCTTAGTATTGATCCTTCAGGAGCTTTTTGAGGCACAGAAATAACCGCGGTGTCATGAGGTCTGAAGAACTCGTCTTCAACTAGCTCAGGGTGGTGTACGGATAAATATGTATATATAGCCTCATTTTTTCCTACGCGCATTCTACGAACATAATAATCATTATGCCACGCGTGAATACCAGATGATGTTCCAAGCACCAGAGATGTCGTCCCTGCAGGTTTTACAGTTGTACATCGCGCAGACTTATTTATCCCGATTAGCTTTGCTACTCGAGCGTTTTCTTTCTTTACGATACTTGCAGCTGCCTTCATATCCAGCTGGAGCACAGCGGCACTCCCGATCCCTGTCATTGACACACCTATAAGCGCGTCTTTTTCTGTTGTCTCTTTCCATATTTCGCGTAGGTAGTGGAAGTCAGTGTAACCAGCTTGTAGTGTGCCGATAAACGCTGCGGCTTTAACTCTAGTATTAAAATCATCTTGATCAACTACATCTGATACGTTAACCTCACATAGATTACAAAATTGAAACGGACGTAAAGCTATTTCGCAACATGGGTTAGTACCCCAGTCTTTATCATTGTTAAGATAAATACCAGGCTCACCGGCGCCAGATAGTTCTACGCGTTTCCATAAGTCCATAAAAAACTCTTTAGTTATTTTATGTCTCATAAGTACAGCAGAGTTGTTAGCTCTACCACGTTGTGGGTTTGTTTCCCACCAATCACCTGACTTGCAAGCAATCATCTCATCGTCTGTCGCTGTAAACAGAGATATTAAAGCTGCGCGGCGTATGCCACCAGCAAGAACAGCGTCAGCGATATGGCAAATAATATCATGGACCTCAAGGGAGGTAAGAGTTGTACTATCTTCTTTATCATTTAATATTCCTTCTATTTTAGTTAAACACTCTTTTAATGGCTGTGGACCTGGCGCTTTACCACCAGACGTTACAAGCCTTGCGCCTTTAGGTCTAATATCTGTATAATCAAATATTATTTTAGACGTACGCTTATCACCTAAATAAGACTTTATTAATACTTTAACAGCATCAGACCAACCTTCAATACTATCGCCAATAACAAAACGTCTACTACGTTTATTAA
>FUIF01017039.1_pt1 | contig 39195 bp, 54 predicted proteins | sample 1003461 | NCBI WGS metagenome assembly FUIF01 (sample SAMEA80401918, study PRJEB19352) | marine metagenome
AAAGTGCACCGAAAGTGAGGCGTGAGTGTTCCCACGTGATTGCTAGATAATAGAGGTATAGTCAAGCGTCGAGAGACCATGGCTACAAAACAAAAAACACCACAAGCGAACCAAGTAAGGAGGCCGTAACTGGCCGAAGAGACCACCCCACCCCCCGCGAGTCGGACAACACCTTCTCGCCCCATCGAGGTCGCCGAGCTCGCCGGAGTGCGTCCCCAGATCGGTGTACAACGTACATCAAAGGGCGAGCGCATCGAGGCCGCCAAGGACGAGGACGGCAAGTGGCGCGTGAACGCCGAGACCGCCACGCAGTGGATCGAGGCGTACCAGGAGCGCAAGGCGAACCGCGAGGCCGCGCGGGAGGCCAAGCTGCTCGAGGAGCTCCAGCAGGAGGGCCAGGACGAGCTCGAGGACATCGAGGTCGCCTGAACCAAGGCTCACACACTACGGTGTGTGGGCTGATGGGCCGCTAGAGAGGGTCTGGTGTGTTCCCTTTCTAGCCGCCCATCAGTCTACATAGCGGAAGGGAGGTGGGATGGAAATCAACCCAAAAGAAGACTACACGGTCATCCGTATGGTCTTTGACAAAAAGTGCCTCGTGGGTGCGCACACGCGTCACACGTTGGTCGAAAAGCGGTACGTTGTCCACGGTGCTCCTAATGGCGCCGTGGCTGGTCGTATTGCCGACGCCATGAAGCACGAGGAGGAACACGCTCTGGGGCATCATCAGCATCCTGAGCGACGTCCATGCTGGAACAAGTAGCCCTAGGAGGGCCATGCCAGAAGTAAACGAAACCCTGGAGGAGCTGACTGGCGTACTCCAGGTTGTCGCCGATCACGTGGGCCAAGAGGGTCCCGAGGACATCGTCGACACCATAGCAATGATCGTCAAGTTCGAAGCCGAAGTGTGGCTCGACGAGGCGCAGCACATCCTCGAGCACTGGGATGCACACCCAGGCGAGGCCCTAGAAGACGAGCTGTGGGGCGACCGACTGAAGGAGTGTCCAGATGGCAATTGATGCCTCCATGCACACCCACTCGGATGGACCCACCAACCATCGATGTACAAGACAGCCATCAACTACGACGGACACGCGTGGCTCTCGCTGTCCCAGCCCGGTACATCGGGTAAGTTCACCCTCCACGTCAGCGCACTGGAGGAGCTGGAACAACTAGCACACCAAATCCTCGAGGCCGTGGCTAACGAGCGGCACGAGATGATGCAGGGCGCATAGCCGTGGTACCCCCTCCTGGCACACCCACTACATAACGTGGACTGTGATCGCCCCGGGAGGGGTGCCATACTGTGTGGCCAGCACAAAGCAGGCCCACTAACAAGAAAGGGTAAGTGACTTTATGGCTGAACGTACCGTGAAGTTCAACCTCGAGAAGGAGACGAAGGGCGCTCTGAAGTTCCAGGAGCTCCCGACGCAGGGCAAGCCGAACCTCATGAACAGCCTGTACCTTCGTAAGGAAGGGCTGGAGGGGAAGCCGCTCGAGATCGAGGTCACCGTTAGCTACGACGGCTGATGGATTGGGAGTCGGAACCGGAATCACTCGATGATTACCTCGACTCCCTCCCAGCACACCGGCGCAATGAAGTCCTGGAGGCCATGGATGCTGAACCGGCAGAGCTCGCGCCTCGCTGGCCACGCATCCTCATTGGCTGTATGCTTTTGCCCATTACTTTCACCTGGGCGCTAGTATGGGACGTCGTAGCAATCATCGCGTTCGTCAGTGTCATTGGTGCTCCCATCGGTCTCGTTGCTTGGTACATAGGTAACGTGCCCTTTGGGCTGAACATCATGTACATGACCACCCAAAAGGAGGTCAAGAATTAACACCGATTGACGGTTGAAAGTTCCATCATTGTGTACTATAATCAAAGTACACTTAATTCCAGCCACCCTAGGAGGGGTAAGACATGTCCGACATCGAACTGGACCTCGACACGGACTCCGACGAGGAGACCGTCGAGAAGGCCAACGATCAGAACCAGCCGAAGAGCAAGAAGGACCCGCTGCCCGATGGCTACATGACGCCGACGCAGCTGGCCAACGAGCTCGAGATGCGGCCGCAGCAGGTCTACGGCTACATCAAGAACGGCAAGGAGTTCCCGTTCGAGAACCACACCGATGGACGCTTCATCGTTCCGGTGGGTAGCGGTGACGTCGAGACCGACGCACGCGCATGGATCCTCGACCGGCGTGAGAAGACCGCCGCTCGGAAGGCCGCTAAGGCCGCCGAGGAGGCAGCAGCCGCGGAAGCGGGCGACGAGGACTGACTACACCCTCTCCCGTAGTCAGTAACTCGTAACAGGCAGAATGCCCCTCGGCCTCCGGGTCGGGGGCATTTTGCTGTTCAATTAGATTGGTCCCCTTGAGTGGTTCGAGGGCATTATGATATAATTGAGTATGCCGAAAGGATTTCGATGCCCAAGCAGGTGACCTTGACTGACTCCGAAGCTGAAATTGTTCGGGACGTTATCCAGTGGTGGCTCGACGGCAACGTGCACGCTAAAGAAGACACAGCACAAGACAGAGTTTTCGACACACCAGAAGAGATGCTCGAGATGGTTGCCGGTTACGACGAGAGCGACCAACACCTGAGGAACGTGCTGGACAAACTAAGGAGGCAAGATGGGGAATCCAGCGCTGCTTGACCATTGCATAACCATTTGGAATGGAATGGATGAGCGGGCGGAAGACAAACTAGAAGGGCGGGTCTATGAGGGGTTCCTAACGGGACTCTTCAATGAGCTGGGACTGAATACGCCATACTACACTGCTGTGCGTAACCAGCTCGTGAACATGGACTGCATGCGGCTCATCAAAAGAGGTGGTGGGCCAACGCCGTCCAAGTGGCTCTTGATGCAGGCTCCAACGATCGAGCTGTTTGAGGCTTTCCCACCCTCGCAGCCGTCACAGGCGCCTAAGTTGAACAAGAAGGCCAATGCCAACCAAGTAATGCAGATGGTACGTGACTTGGGAAACCGGGTCGCTAACCTCGAAGACCAAATGCTGGAGGTACGCGATGACCACTCTTGAAGAGGCAAAGCGTTGTCCGATCTGTAAGGAGCCAGGCGAGCACACGGGGACATCTCGTGGGCAGGACTTCGACAAGTCCACCGTCAACGAGTTCACCTGCAAGAACGAGAGGTGCCGTTGGTTCGAGACTTCGTGGCTCGTCCAGGTTCGTCCAGATGGGTCCATCGCCGAGCGGGCTCAAGGAGCTAGAGGTCAGGACAAGCAGTTCAATCCGATGTCCAACGACGCTCTCGCCAGAGGCCAACGGATGATGGAAGACATCCAACAGGAGGACCTACGTGACCGGTAACGTCATCCCAGTGGACTTCGCCGAAAAGGAAGAGACGTTCGTTCGTGTGACGTCCCTTCTCATTTCACAGTCCTCGTCGCGTGACGACGTCACTCACTACACCTTCTGGGTGGACGATGACATCTACTGCACGTGCGAAGGCTTCCGCTACGGAGGGGAATGCAAGCACGTCGACAGGTTTTACGAGCTTTTGGAAAAGGCGGAGTCGTGAAGGGCCCACAAGGTCAGAAGGTACGTCGAGGAGGCACTGCCCAGCTCTACGATGTACTGTGCATCATCAGCCAACAGTTGGACCACCTAATCAAACTGCAGGAGGGGCATGAGCAGCAAAACGGAACGAGCCCTCAAGAGAGCCCAAGAGGGAGTTGACCACGGCTGGGCTCAATGCGATCTTTGCGGGGCCAACTACAAGCCAGAGACACTCAAGAACTACTGGGCTGGATCTGGGAAACTCAAGTACAAGGACAAGGCTTGCTGTTTGTGGTGTGCCAACCGTAGGGGTAAGTGGATGCTCATCCTGATATGGTTTATGGAGGAACTAGCATCTAAGCCCTGTGAGAAGCAAAACATGGACGGCTGTGCCTGTAATACCTGTAACGCCCGCAAGATCGTTGCTGCTAAACCATGACCACATTCGAAGCGCTTCCGCTGTATCCGTTTCAGGAGGAGGACGTCCATGCTCTTGAAGAGGAACCGTCCGCTCTATTGGGTTGGGAGATGGGAACGGGCAAGACCCTCGCTGGCATCGAGAGAGATCGACGGATACGTAAAGCGGCTGTGGGAGCTGCTCCGACATTGGTCGTTGCGCCACTCTCCACGTTGGACTCTTGGGAGGCCCACTTCGAAGAGTATACGCCTCTCGTCGTGTCCAAGATCGACCCAAAGAACCGTGCGAAGTTTCTGCAGAAGAAGGCCCACATCTACTTGATGCATTGGGATGCTCTGCGGCTCATGCCCGAGCTCCGAGATGTTGGGTTCCAGCACGTCCTGGCCGACGAAGTTCACAGGGCTAAGAATCGTAAGGCCAAGATGACAAAGGCCCTCAAACGTATCAAGGCGCCTTTCAAGACTGGGATGTCTGGAACACCTGCTACGAATCGTCCACAGGATCTCTGGTCCATTCTGAACTGGTTGTACCCAGGAGTGTACACCTCGTACTGGGCGTTTTACAACAAATATGTCGACTTCGAAATCGGCTACCCTCATGGCTACCACATCATGAAGGGTGTTAAGAACGTCGAGTCCCTACAGAACCGCATCAGGCCGTTCTACAAAGAGCGACTCAAGGTAGACGTCCTACCTGATCTGCCACCCAAGATGTACGAGCGTATCTGGGTCACACTTAAGCCTGAACAGCGTCGTGCGTATAACGAGATGCGTGAGGACATGATCGCATGGGTGGGCGAGCACGAGGATGAACCACTCGTGGCTCCAGTGGTCATTGCAAGACTCAACAGGCTCATGCAGTTCGCTCTAGGCTACATGACTTGGGATGAGGAACAGGAAAAGTTCATCATGTCCGAGCCGTCAGCTAAGCTCGATGCTGTCATGGAGATCCTATCCGACAACCAAGACGAACAGTTCGTAGTGTTCAGTCAGTGGAAGTCGCCACTCTACCTACTGGGCAAGCGCCTAGAGGCTAAGGAGATCACACATGCCTTCTTCACCGGAGACCAGTCAGCAGACGAGAGAACTACTAACAAGGCTGGTTTCGTATCTGGATCAAATCGACTCTTGCTTGGAACAGTTGGAGCAGGTGGCGTTGGAGTCGACGGACTCCAAAGAGCTAGCAGTACTGTCATCTTCCTTGACCGAGCTTGGAGCCCTGCTGAGAACCGCCAGGCAGAAGATAGGCTACATCGGGTTGGTCAAGAGTCAGCAGTCACCGTCATCGATATTATGGCTCGAGACACTGTCGACCTCGGACGACTTCAGAGAATAGAACAGAAGTGGAAGTGGATCCGCCAGCTACTTGGGGGTGAAGTACAAAATGGGTCGTAGGTCTCTGACAAGCGAGGATGGGTCTGAGCGGCATTGTTCTAAGTGCGACACGACCAAGCTCGCGGATGCATTCTACACTAATGCGGCTGGGCAACCTACAGGGTGGTGCAAAGATTGCCGCAGTGGCTATTATGCCAAGAAGTACCAGGACAACAAAGAGTTCATCAAGGCTGCCCAGGCGGCGAAGAGGAGACTAGAAGAGGACGATGGAATCCCGGAGGAGTTTTCTGACTATGCATCTTGACCCAGAGATACTCAGAGACCAGGCGTTCAAGCTGGAACTGACTGCCAACTTCCTGTACTCTCTGGCTGATGCTGCAGAGGCTGAGGATAGAGGGTACACTCCAGACCCTCCCTCGAAGCCTGTGAACACCGTTAAGGTGGCACAATCAAAGCCGGATCGAGAGTTCGACATTCGCTATCGTGTGCCTGATGGGGTCTCGTACGAAGAGACACTCAAGAAGGCACAGTCTGATGTTCGCAAAGGCCGACGTGTTAAGATAGAGTTCCCTGACGACAACAGAGAGGACATAGTACTACCATGAAGAACAAGACCTGGCAATACGTCATCCTAGGCATTCTCATCGGGGTCATTGTTTTCATCATCCTGACCCTATGAAAGAAAAGGACGACATCCCAAGGGGGTGTGCGCCTCTTCTTCTCATCCTTGTCATCACATTCGTCTACGTCCTAGTATTCGCATACTGGGTTTGGAACCATGGAGTGACCATTGACTAACACATTATGGGAAAATGACTGACTTTCCTAACACACGTGCAGTACTAAGGGAGATCGCTAAGGACACTGCCTATCATAATGGGCAGGAAGCCGAGCGGACCCGTATCCGAGATGAGGTCAATGGGCGTCCTGGTATCATCATGCCGGGAAGTGGACGCCGCTATATCGACCTCGACGACGTACTAGAAATCATTGGCGAATAGGAGGGCTCATGCCTTGGTTTTCAATTGCGTGTTTCACACTGGCCATCATCATAGCATTGTGGCTGGTACTCGACTACTTCTTCGGTAAGTCCGAGGACGACGATGGTCAAGAATGACCAGTGGGAAAGCGAGCACAGACGGGTACTCTGGAAGAAGAGGGAGAATGCCCGAGCCCGTGCGCGAACTGTCATCGCTCGTAGGTACGAGAAGGAATGGTACGAAGAGTACGAGCGACAGTGTGCCGAAGAAGGAATCGATCCCTACCCACCATCGGGGAGGCCGCCCATCGGCGAATAGATGCACACGATGTGGAACGTACACAAGGAAGAACTGGCCCGACGGGATGTGCAAGAGGTGTCAGCAAGTTCTAGAGTTCCAGCACGACTGGACCCTAGAGGATGCAAACCTCTTGCACGACAGGGCTTGGGGAACACTGCAACTAGAAGAGGCGGTAGAGCGGGTCGGGTTGGCTCGCTTCGGTGGGTGAGTTCTCTGCTTGGGTTCTCATGGTCGTAATCGCATTCCTAATCGCCTGGAGTATTTACCTATGGCTGTAGCAATCAGGACCTCCGCAAGGGGGATGTTCAAGAGCTGTCGAAAACGGTGGTACTATCAGACGCCGAAGCCTATGGGTCTGCACCTGGAATACACACCAGGCATACCCGCGCTTGACTTCGGCGTTGCCATCCACGATGCTCTGGAAGAGTACTACGCCCCAGAGATATGGGGTGATCACATTCGTCAGCAAGAGTTCTCCATCACTGCGTTCCTGGACTCGTGGGGCAAGCAAGTCAAGCGGGTCAAGGACGCTGAGAAGTGGGACGTCGAAATCGAGAAGCAGTTCGACGACCAGCGTGAGATGGGCCTTTCGATGCTCCGTCACTACTTCGAATGGGCGCCTAAAGCTGATCTGGGCTGGACACCCCTCCACTCTGAGGTCGGCTTTGAAGTTCCGATCCCTGTGCCCGAAGACATGCTGGACATGGTTAAGCGGAACATGCGGTTCGAAGTTAAGGGCGACGACAATCACCTGTACTGGCTGAACAGCGAACAGGGTGATTGGGAGCAAGTCGTGTACCAAGGGCGCATCGACCTCATCCTACAGCAGGACATAGATGAGGCCCTGTGGATCCTGGACCACAAGACAGCAGCGCAGTTCGGTGACATGCCTCACCTCGAGATGGACCAGCAGTGCGGTTCCTATATGTGGGGCCTTAAGCAGTTGGGTATCCAGACCGAAGGTGTGATCTACTCCGAACTCAAAAAGACCAAGGTCAAGGAACCTCAGATCCTGCAGAGCGGTCAGCTGTCGAAGAATAAGAACCAGGGTACCTCAGCGCTGATGTACCGTGCCAAGCTCCAGGAGATGGGCCTTTCCGAAGAGGGCTACCAAGACATCCTGGCTAAGCTGTCCGAGAAGGAATTCTTCCGACGGTTCCAGGTTCACAGGAACAACGCCGAGCTGGACATCCTGCACAAGAACATCGTGGCCGAGGCTATGGATATGTTGGACAACCCGTTCATCTATCCGAACCCATCGAAGTTCAATTGCCGCGGCTGTCCGTTCAGGACCCCTTGCCTGAGTTCACAGGATGGTTCTGATGAGGAGTACCAGCTCTATCAGTCCGGCTTCTACCGCGAGTCACCCAAAGAGAACTAGCTTTTGCATCTTGAGAGGTTCGCGGTCTTTATGATATCATTAAGTGTAGCATTTGGAAGGGGGTGAAACCATCTCTACTGACGTCCTTACTGAGCGCAATCTGGGCAGTCTGCCAGTATCGCCTGTTCAGGATCTCCCGCAGCACTTCAACATGCTGGTCTACGGGGACCCTGGCGTTGGCAAAACAGTACTAGCTGGCTCCGCAGCTGCCGTTGAGGAACTTAGTCCAGTTCTAATCATCGACATTGAGGGCGGTACTCTCTCGTTGAGGGAGCGCCATCCTAGTGTCGATGTTGTTCGTATTAGGAGCTGGCCTGATCTTAACGAGTTGTACGCTGCCCTAAAGAAGGGTGAAGGCGGCTACAAAACACTTGTGGTCGACTCGCTTTCTGAGATGCAGAAGTTCGGCATGTATTTCATCATGCGGGAGGCATTGCAGAAAGACCCAGATCGGGACCCAGATCTACCCGGCATTGGTGAGTGGGGCAAGAACACCGAGCAGATGAGAAAGTTTGTTCGGGCGTTCAGAGACCTACCCATGAATGTCATTTTCACTGCGTTGGTGAACACGTCGCAAGACAAGCGAGGCAGGCAACACTTTAAGCCTGGCATGTCAGCGAAGCTCGCCAGCGAAGTGGCCGGATTCCTCGATGTGGTATGTTACATGTACCTCAAGGAGTCCGAACTCGAAGAGGGTGAACAGCTTCGTATGCTCTTGACCATGGCGACCGAAACGGTCATTGCCAAGGACAGGACAGACAAGCTACCACCAGCCATCCAAAATCCAACGATGCAAAGCATCTATGACATCTGGAGTGAATGAACATGACTGATGATTTTACCGTCGACTTTACCGACGTCGAAACGACGAGCTTCGAGCCTGTTCCAGCTGGCCCGTATCTCCTCGCCGTTACCGACTGGAATAGGGTCGAGACCAAGAACGAGGGGAAGCTTCCCGTCGGAACGCCCGGTATCAACTGGGAGTTCACCATCCAGGAAGGTCCGTACGCCAACCGCAAGCTCTGGACCAACCACTGGATCCATCCGAAGACTCTCGGCTTCGTCAAGGGTCTTCTCGGAGCGACCGGCGACTACAGCGAAGAGGATCTGTCGGGTCAGTTCGACATCGATCCCGATGCTGTTGTCGGATCACTTGTCGGTGCACGCGTGAAGGTGCGTCCTGCTCAGGGACAGTACGCCGCATCGAACGACATCGGCTCGTTCCTTCCCGCTGACAGTCTGCCCGAGGGCCATTCGGGTCAGAAGGAGACGACCAGCGACGCGATGCTTCCGTAAGTAACCCAGATCGTAGGGCCCACTAGCCCCTTCGCCGGTCGGCTAGTGGGCCCTACTTTTTGCATGGGAGAGAGACAATTTGTCCGACAAAAGAAAAGGTTTCTTCGTCTACATCTTCGGCGAGGACTCCAGTGGGTACGCTTGCATAGCGACCCGATCGGCAAGAACAGGTAGTTGGGGCGAACATTTTTTCGAATGGCCAGAGCAAACGGACGACCTTCTAAAGTACGTCGATAAGTTTAGTGCATCCGCAGACGTATACTTTTGTCCTACGCTCCTAGTCGAACCCAAGAGAGTCAAAGAAAACGTTCAGGACTCTTGGGTGTCGTGGGCTGACCTCGACGATTGCAATCCCGCCGAACTGGAGATCGAACCGACGATTACAGTCGAGTCGTCCCCTCAGAGATGGCAGGCCTACTGGAAGTTCGAAGAGCCAGTCAACGCTCTTGAAGCCGAGGACATCAGCAAGAGGATCGCCTATGCCCATGCGCACCAGGGCGCAGACAAATCGGGTTGGGATCTGACTCAAGTACTTAGAGTCCCTGGTACAAAGAACTTCAAACGTGCCCGAGAAGGGCGAATCGACCCTGTGAAGATAGTCGGGTCGAACATGGACCAGAAGTTGACTCCTGCGAGCTTCGACGTCTATCCTAAGGTCGATGGCTTCTCAGTCGAGTTCGAAGCGATGCCAGACATCGACACATCTGGGCCAGAAGTTCTCGAGCGTGTACGGACCTCTATTCATCCTAAGGTCTGGACGCTCTTCGAAAGTCCTCCAGAGACTGATTGGTCCAAGTCTCTCTGGCAGCTCGAACAGATGCTCATCGACTTCGGGCTTACCAAAGAAGAGGTGTATGTCGTAGCGAGAGACTCGGCATGCAATAAGTACAAACGGGATGGACGCAAACCAGAACTCCTGTGGAAGGAAGTCTGCCGAGCGTGGGACCATTATCACAATCAGGCACCTGTTCAAGTTCCAGAGTCGGACGACCTCCTGATTGATGAACTGCCTCTCCTCACTGCCGAGGAACGGGAATGGTGTGCAAAGAATCCGACCATCGTAGAGGAGTACATAGAATGGGCGAAGACGATTGGGGACGCGGCTTGGCAGTACCACCAGGCGGGGGCCTTCGTGATACTCAGTACGCTTTTGGCCGGTACGGTGAGACTACCGACTTCATTCGGAACTGTCTTGCCCAACTTGTGGTTTATGATCTTGGCGGACACAACGTTGACCCGCAAGACAACGGCTATGGATATGGGGGTGGACCTACTCCAGGAGATCGACTCGGATTGTATTTTGGCCACGGACGGATCGATCGAGGGTTTGCTGACATCCCTGAGTATGCGACCTGGACGACCATCAGTCTTCCTGCGCGACGAGTTTTCTGGCCTACTGGAAATGCTGACGAAGCGCGACTACTATGCGGGCATGTTAGAGACGCTTACGAAGCTATACGACGGGAAATTCCAGAAGAGGGTCCTTCGGAAGGAAACACTTGAAGTCCGAGACCCCGTCCTCATCCTCTTCGCAGGTGGCATCCGTGAGCGAATGTTGTCCCTGTTTACACCAGACCATGTTAACTCTGGCTTCATGCCGCGGTTTGTCTTTATCACCGCAGAGTCTGACGTTACCAAGCTTAGACCCTTGGGACCTCCTACAGAACGATCTATGGGAAAGCGTCACGAGCTGGTGTCCAAATTCAGAAAGATGCACCAGCACTACACAGCCATTCCAGAACCTGAGCCAGGAAAGATAGCCCTTCCTCCCACATGGGAGGCACAGCTAACTGAAGAGGCATGGGTGCGGTACAACAAGATCGAGAACGCCATGCTCGAGGCGGGGCTCAAGTCGAACCAACCTGATCTGATGACACCGACATTAGATCGCTTGTGTAAGTCAGGACTCAAAGCTTCTGTGCTTCTGGCTGCAGCACGTTGCGATCCGGTCGTCACAGTCACAGAGGAAGACTTGGTACGAGCCTTCTGGTACGTGGAACAATGGCGAGGCTATACGTTCGAGGTCATTTCGAAGATCGGCCAATCGTCTCAGGAACGTATCCTGGAACGCATTCATCATCGGGTCAAGAAGCATCCGGGAATCTTCCGAAGCCAGATTATGCAGTCGATGCATTTGACGGCGCGAGAGGCTGACCTACACTTTACGACCTTGGAACAAAGAGGGTTGATAGTTCGAACAAGAGAAGGCAAAGGCGAGAAGCTACACCCGACAGGTACCTAGGAGGAACAATGAGAGGCGTAGCCGTCCTATCAGGTGGGATGGACTCCACCACAGCTATGGCGTTGGCTATCGAGGGTGATGTGAATATCACCCTTGCCGTCAGCGTCGACTATGGTCAGCGACATCGTATCGAGCTGGAGCAAGCCAGCGAGATAGCGGACTACTACGGAGTCTCGCACGAGATCGTTGACCTTACCAGTATCAACATCCTGGTCAAGGATAGCGTGCTGACTGATCATGATCGGGAGGTGCCTGAGGGTTACTACACAGACGACAATATGAAACAGACTGTGGTACCCAATCGCAACATGATCATGGCCAGTGTTGCCATCGGCGCTGTTGTAACGGAGGAAGCAAACGTCCTCGTTATGGGTCAGCATGCTGGTGACCACGCAGTGTATCCAGACTGTAGGCCAGAGTTCATCAACCACCTCGAGTTGACGGCTAAGGTTGCGAACGACGGATTCATCGATCCTGACTTCCAGATCTACACACCGTTCATCAACAAGATGAAGTGGGACATTGTTGAACGGGGTCTCGAGATCGGAGTGCCCTATGAGCTCACCCACACTTGCTATAACGGGGTTCGTCCTGCTTGTGGTCGGTGTGCTACTTGTGTGGAGCGGCTTGAAGCTTTTTGGGTGGCTACAGAAGAAGAGTTCCAAGACCCCATCGAGTACGTCGACGAAGAGTACTGGAAGGAAGTAAGCGATGAGTACAACCGTGACGCTACCATATAGCATTACCAAGGACATCGAGTTCGACGCGGGGCATCGTGTTCCTTACCATGCATCGAAGTGTCGTAGTCCGCATGGGCATCGGTACAAGGTGCGGGCTGAGCTGGCATGCGAAGAGTTGATTCAGGAAGGCGAAGAAGCTGGAATGGTCAAGGACTTCGGCTTCCTTAAGGAAATGATGACGAGGCTGATCCACGACGTACTGGATCATGGCTTTATCGTCTGGGAGCAGGACACTAAGCTCTTGGCGGGCTTACTGGCTACTAACAAGGCGGACGATCCGGACTTCATTTGGAAGGTAGTTATCTTCCCATACATTCCAACAGCGGAGAACATTGCCCGCTGGTGCTATGACGAACTAGAAGACGAGATCACCCAGGAAGACACTCCGTACGTTCTAACGGCGGTTACTCTCTGGGAGACCCCTACAAGCGTGGCGAGGTACGCTCCATGAACCTATCCGAGATATACACAAGCACCCAAGGCGAAGGACCTAACACTGGGCGTATGACTCAGTTCGTTCGGTTCGCTGGGTGCAACATGAGGTGTCCAGGCTGGCCTTGCGACACTCAGTTCGCCATCGAACCTTCGATCTGGAAGAAGGAAGCTCAACTGGGCCTAGAGCCGCACCAAGTGTTCGAGCAGCTCGATGCGTGGCCGAAGCATATCTGTCTCACAGGTGGTGAGCCATTCGTACAGCGAACCGAAGCCTTGCAGGAGTTCGTTGAGATGGCCCAACGCGTTGGCTACAGTGTCGAATGCTTCTCAAATGGTTCGTTCATCTATCCAGGTTGGGCTCGGTTCATTCAGATCATGATGGACTGGAAGCTTAACGGGTCTGGAGAGGCAGACACCAACAGAGCAGAACGAGTCGAGAACGCCAAGTGGCTCCATCGTAAGGACGGCATTAAGTTCGTCGTTGCAAGTGAGGACGACCTTATCGAAGCAACCATTCTTTCAGGTGCGCTCCTCAAGGACGAGGTACAAGCTCAGCTGTGGGTCGGCGCTGCGTGGGGCAAGATCACGGACGAAGAGATAATCGACTACACCAAAGATCATAAGATGCCATGGCGTTTGAATGTGCAGCAGCACAAGCACGTCTGGGATCCTGAACTGAGGGGCGTATGAAACCTTCCATCGAGAAAGCGACTGATGCGGCCGTTGCGATGTTTGACGGTTTGTGGGGCAACCGCTGGTGGCAAGACGAGCACATGAGGGACTCACCAGGGCGTATGGTCAAAGCACTAGCGGAGATGACGGACCCGGATGAAACGGACATCAACAAGTTCACGACGTTCAATTCCGACATCGACGAGATGGTGGTTGTCGATCAAATCCCATTCCATACGCTCTGTGCTCACCATCTTCTACCGTTCATTGGCATTTGCCACATCGGTTACGTCCCTAATGGAAAGCTTGCCGGGCTTTCTAAGTTCCCAAGAGCAGTTCGGTACTTCAGTCGAAAGCCAACAGTCCAAGAAGAGTTGACAGCCGAGGTAGCTGACTTCCTACAAGAGAAGCTCGATCCGGTCGGTGTTGCTGTTGTCATGAAGGCAGAGCACACGTGCATGACGGTTCGAGGTGTCCAGACACATGGAGCGCTTACCACGACTTCAAAGATGACTGGCTGTTTCGCTGACCACACGAAGCAAGCAAGGGCAGAGTTCCTACAATTGGTGAATGGAGGACACCATGCATAAGGCGCAGGAGCAGGTCAGGGACTTTCATCGGGTGAACCATTTGTTCATCGGTGAGCAACCTGAGTGGCCACATCCGAAGCACGTCCAGAAGCAACTGGACCTGATCTACGAGGAGGCCTCGGAACTTGAACAAGCCGTCAGACAAGGAGATTACCTGGAAGCAGTCGATGCAGTTTGCGACCTTCTCTACGTCACGTACGGGATGGCCGTTACACTTGGATTCGACGTCGAACCGTTCTTCGAAGAAGTCCAAAGGGCGAACCTCGAGAAAACAGGCGGGCCAAAGAGAGAGGACGGCAAGCAGCTCAAGCCAGCAGGTTGGCACGGGCCCGAACATGCGGAGGTGTTCATCGGTGTCTACAACACGCATCACCCTTCATCCTGACGATCCATACGAGTCAGTTCTTCTAGACATGTACAACATCCATAAGAAGAAGGCAGCAGACTATGCGACCGAGGATGACCAGTTTTCGAACTTTCATTTTGTTCCTCAGGTGCTGGCCCTCGATGGCTATGGCGTGCTGGAGGATATCACGACTATGGTCGCACGCAAGCTCGGACGCATTGTCAATCTCCGCGGACGTTCACCTAAGAATGAGTCAGTCCAAGATAGTTGGCTGGACCTTGCAGTCTATGCAGCACTCGGCCTCGCCTACCTCAGGAGTAGGGAATGATGCGGGCGGCAATCATACCTACCTATCAGTCAGCGAAGCTAGTGGTGACGTTGACGGACTACCATTTGATACTGGCACAGGAGATATTGAATAGTGCCAAGTATCGTGACGCCTACAAGGATCCGGAAATAGGTTACAAGATCCTTGACAACGGCGCATTCGAAGGCCAGCTCGTATCGACACAAGAGTTGTTCCGGATGGCTCAGCTGTTGAACGTAGACGAGATTGTCGTTCCAGACACCTTGCACGATTGGGCATCTACAATCGAGCAGGCTATCCACTTCACAGGATGGGCTCAGGCCTTTCCTCAGTTCCGCTATATGGGTGTTGCTCAAGGCGAATCAGTCGAAGAAGTATTAGGGTGCGCCTGTGAGCTCGCTAACATGGCGTGGGTTGACGTTATCGGACTGCCGAAGCACCTTGAGAGTCTTGGTCAGACAACACGGATCATCCTGATCGAGAAGTTCATGGCATCGGAGCAACTTCGCTACTTGCCTGTTCACTTGTTGGGTGGAACGTCATGGGCTGAGGAACCAGCCATTGCTAAGTTCTACGACAACGTCCGAGGCATCGATACATCGTTCCCAGTCTACATGGGCATGCAGGGCAAACTGATCGACGAAGCACCATACGAAGAGAGGCCACGTGACTACTTCGGAAATCCCAAATACGACAGCTTCGCAATCCAGCGAAACGTCGGAACCTACCTCAAGTGGTGTTACTCGGAAACATCCTGATGCCAAATGCGAAGAGTGCCCATGGTACGAATCCGGAGTCATTGCGCAGCCTAGAGGAAGCGGCAGCAAGTATGTGTTCGTGGGCATCGCTCCCGGAGCAGTCGAGGTTGAAGAAGGCACTTCGTTTACAGGACCTAGTGGACAGTTACTGCAGCGCGTTCTCACCAAAGTCGGAATAGACAGCGATGACTATTTCCTCACGAATGCGGTGGCTTGCCATCCTCCGTTCAAGAAGGGCGTTAAGCCCATGGACCCGCCGAAGGAAGTCATCAAAGCATGCCGACCTAGACTCGATGCAGAGGTGGAATACCTTCAGCCAGAGACTATCGTCAGCCTCGGCAACATCGCAAAAGAGGTCGTCTTTGAAGTCAGAGACGGAATCACCAAGTTCCGAAAGGGACCACCGAGACCAACAAAGTATGGAATAGACGGTATTCCAACTTTGCATCCTGCAGCGTGTTTGAGGAACTCTGACTCGTTCCCAGATATGGCTAAGGACATCGGCAAGCTCAAAGACGACATCTGGTCCTCATTCACCGAACCTACATTCAAAGTCTACGACACGGAGGAGGAAGCCATTGCAGTACTCGATGCAGTGGAAAAAGCAGTCACAGATGTCTGCGCGTTGGACATTGAAGTTGGAGTCGAAAAGGACAGCGATTTCAGTCACCCAGACTCCTTGCTATCCGTCGGCTTGTCCTGGGCTGAGAATAAGGCGGTCGTTCTCGGGGAAGAGGCCTGCAACTCTGAACGAGTTCGACAAGCGCTACGACGTTTTTGTGAACACACCCCCATCCTCTGTCACAACGGCAAATTCGACATCCAGGTCCTCATTCGGATGGGAGTACTGGAAAGTACAGATTGTCTGGCCGCAGATACGATGTTGGCTTCGTACTGCTTGGACGAACGTCCTGGACACCATGGTCTTAAGTACCTTGGGTCGGAAGTCTTGGGCGCCCCAGATTGGGACGACGAGATCCACATCTACACAGACGGAGGAGGGTCGTTTAGCCTCATACCTCGGCCCATTCTTTACAAATACAACGCATACGACGCTGCGATCACCTACCGAATGTGGCGATACTTTGTTCCGCGTTTGGCTGAAGCAGAACTTCGACGAGTCCACGACAGACTAGTCGAGTACAGCAGGGAGCTCATCTACGTCGAACTCGATGGGGTTAAGGTCGACATCGACTACATGAACGAGCTAACCGAGTCGTACCACGATACGCTCGAACCTCTTAAGAAAGAACTCAAGTCTTGGGTTCAGAATCCTAACAGTCCAAAGCAAGTCAAAGAAGCACTGGCTGAAGTTGGTCTCAATGTCGAGTCGACTAACCAGGACACTCTAGAAGGTCTACTCAAACGACAGTCACTACCAGAGAGCATTCCGGAGTTCTTGACTCTCATGCTGAAGTGGCGGAGGGAGAACAAGCTGTATGGAACCTACGTCAAAGGTCTACGAAAACGACTGGTTAAGGATCGAGTGTACTCGACGTTCCTTCTTCACGGTTCCGTCACGGGGCGAACAGCGTCACGTAATCCAAACCTACAGAACGTCCCCAGAGAGTCGGCAATTCGTCGTCAGTTTGTTCCTGAGCAAGGCAATGTATTCGTTCAGGCTGACTATAAGGCCGTCGAACTTCGTGTCATCGCTGTCGAGGCTCAGGACGAATGGCTCCAGGACCTCTTCTCAGACCCGAGCCGTGACATCCATTCCGAGGTTGCGACTCGACTCATCGGGCCAGACTTCACGAAGGAAGACCGTGTTCGGGCCAAAGCGATCGTCTACGGGCTTTCCTACGGACGAGAGGCATACTCGATAGCCCAAGAGTACTCGATGCCAGTGCCACAAGCTGAACAATACATGCGGGACTTCTTTAAGCAGATTCCTGGCGTTGTTGATTGGATCGACTGGGTGCAACAGCAGGTCAAGGGTTCACAGGGGCTGACTACACACTTTGGGCGTAAACGCAGGTTCTGGCTTATTACGAACGAGAACATTAAGGATGTGTACAAAGAGGCTCAAGCGTTCGTTCCGCAGAGTACCGCCAACGACATCAACCTCACTGCTCTGTGTCGACTCCGTAGAGAGTTCGGCAACGAATGGGATGGAGTTCAGATGAGGATGCCTGTGCACGACTCTATCATGGTCGAGTGTCCTGAGTACATTGCTAAGGACGTAGCAGTGTGCATGGAGGAAGTAATGGAGGAGACAGCAGCAGAGATATATTCAGACCGAGTAGCGTTCCCTGTGGACGCACAAGTAGGAAGGACATGGGGGGATCTAGACTAATGCCCCGAGGACAAGCCGCTGAGGTTGGAGACACCAATGTCGCAGCAAACGGTTACCATTACACCAGAACTGAATCCGGATGGAGGCTCACTCACCATCTCATTGCCGAACGAGGACTGGGTCGTAAACTTACTGGACAAGAAAGAGTGGTCTTCGTTGACGGGGACCGAACTAACCTTGACCCTGCGAATCTCGAGGTCAAGACAAAGACGAAGGGGAAAGCAAACCGAGTCCACTACTTGAAGACCAAGATGGAGCTGTACAAGGAGGAACTGGAAGAGCTCGGATGTACAGTTGTTCTTCGCATCTCAGAGAGCTAAAGGGAGCTAGCTTCGAGTCTAACCTATGTCTCGTCGAGTCTCTTGAAGTCTCACCTCGAGCTAAGGGATTACTATAGCTCAGTTGTCTAACTTGAATCTAGTAGGAGGTACGAGTGCGCACTTACTTTGGTATAGATCCCGGTGGCACTACGGGAGTTTGTATAGTGGAAGGGGGCTGGGAGTTTGGTCAGATATCAGGCGAGGCTCATCATAAGGCCCTTTTCGACCTACTTGTTGAGCGTCAGCCCAGCATCGTGATCTGTGAACACTTTACGTACAGGCGCGATCAGAGGACTAACCTCGATCTGCGGGCCCGTGAGTATATCGGCGTTGCTGCCCTCTATTGCCAGATCACCGACACCGAACTAGTAATGCAGATGCCCGCCCACGCTAAAGGCCTCATCGACAACAAGAAGGCCAAGATCCTAAACATATACAAGCCTGGCAAGCCCCACGCTACCGACGCTGCCAGGCATGTTATGTACTACATGATCGTCAAAGAGAAGAACCGGAAGTACCTAGACGCACTTAAGGGCAAATAGAAACCCCCCGAGCCGTGCGATGCCTACGGAGGCGACTCGAGGGGTTCCTACGTTCTAGACCACCTCCCTCGTGCGCTAGACGGTTTCGTCCTTTCCACCATACCCGCCCCAGACGTCTCCGTCACCCAGGCGTGTGTTCGCTGTCACTGTGCCCGTTGAGAAGAGGGCAAGTATCGCAGCTATGACTGCGTTGATCCCAGCGATCTGGTCTGCGTCCAGGTCCGCGCCGAATAGTACTGCCAAGTTGATAATGGCTGCAACTACAGCAGGGATCGTAACGGTCTTCGTCATGACCCAGTCTGCGATCTTCTTCCACATATTATTCCTCCTCGATTTCGCGCATAGTACCGAAGTACCCTAATACTTCGCCTCCTATGCTTTTGTACGGATGTGTTGAACTGACAACCTCGCACTCTCCTCCAGTACGAAGGTTTCTGTTCTTGTAGCGGATCTCTACGTCCTCGCCCCTCTCTGTGGCGAACTTAATGGCGTCACCCACTCGTGGCCTATCCTCAGGCAAAACCGTATCCGGGTGCTGAGTCTTGGCCTCCTGGAGACTGAGTCCCGTCATCTCAGAAAATGCATGGTTGCACCATTCGAAGATGTACGGCACCCCGTCAGCGGAATCACCTGTTCGGAGAAGATGGTACGCAGGAACGTCTGCATGCTGGTAAGCTATTTTGAACGACTGAACAGCGGCCTCAGGTGGAGCCTTCAAAATCATTTCGTGGACTGAACGGTTCTCCAAAATGAAGTCTTCCAGCCGTTCTCGAATCTGGACAGTTTGCTGACCGAGAGTCAATGGTCCAGCCTCGTCTACCTGTTCCTCGACAGAGTTGACGTGGGTGTTGAGCTCGTCCAGCTTATCGTGACTCTTCCTTACCTCCCTAATGACAGCAACGGCTATAGACGCTAGCGCTGTAACTAGTACACCTAAGAACGTCCAAGCCTCTGCTGACATTATTCAGTGTCGATAGCTGGAGGGAAGTTAGGGTCCCACCAATCCTCAGAACCTTCCTGAGCCCCTGTGAGTGCGTTCATCTTGAGCCGCCATGACCGGTTGATCTTGATAAGGCGGTTCCAGTGGGCAACGTTCAGCGGTTCGACGGTCCCGAACGATTGGATCTGTTCGTAGCAGTCGAGATTGTGGGCTGACTTGATAATCAGACCTTCCTCGTACTGCTCCCAATGAAGGGCTCCTGCCTCCTTGGGTGCTTGAACTAGACGTGGCATCGCATTCCTCCTACAGTGGTTTGATAGCAGTTGTTGAACGACCCAGCATCTCTCGGACATCGTTGTTGATGACCACAAGATCGTTCCAGTCGTTCTTACTCGGCGCGACTAGAGGAACGTTTGTATTCCTCATAAGGTTGCCCGGCTGCTTATGGGCAGGATCGTCGGCGCGAGTCAGAAGACCGGAAGAGTACAAGCAGTAGTACTCATGCTTGTCGTTCCTGGTGATACGCACTCGCTTGTCCATGTCACACTCCAATCACTGTTGTGTAGTTACGGGCGTTGATGTACGCAATGATGGCTTCCCAATCGACATCGTCCACAGGGGTGCTATCAGGTGGAGACGGAACTGAGCTGCCTCCTGCGTACGCCAGAATCTTGCCCAGGTCTAGAGGTCCAGGATCGGTGTGGTCGTTCTCTGGTGCATCCTGGTGGCCAAGGTGGCCGGAGAAGTTATCCCAGTGGTGGTAGCCCATGCCCTTGTCATTAGGATGATCCCAGGCCATGTTGCAACCAAGAGCTCCACAGGCTCCTGTCCCGTACTGCTCTCGGTACTCCCACGCGATCGGGTGCGCTGCCATAATGGGCGCCACGAAGAACTCACCAAGCCAACGGTACTCGTCCTCCTTGAGGTGGATGATGTCCGTCTCGTTAGCGAGCAGCTCGACCTGAATGACTCGATCGGCATTGGTCTCTACTCCGCCAGGCTTGTTCGCAAGAGCGTAGCCGGCAAAGTCCGTATCGATACCCTGGACTACTTTCCGAAGCTTGTAGTCAACCCAGAACTGTGGCGGGTAAGCGTGTGTACGAGCCATTCGCTCGGCTGTACCAGGAGTCCCTGATCGAGGCACAACAGTAAAGTGCCAAAGGAACTTCCACTGGTGGTCGTCGTCACGATAGGGATAACCTGTCCGTCCATCGTAGACCTGTGTGAACTGCGAGAACCTAGGCATCGCATCCTCCTATGGGACGTAGTTCCAGTGAGCCCGCCCTGTGATATCAAGATTGCTTCCGGTGCTCTGGTACACTTCCACTTCAATGTAGTCCGATTCATCCATCTCCCAGAAGTCGGAACCCGTTGCTCGGAATGGAAGAGTACTAGCTGTACAAGGCATTAGGATCATGTCGCGATCCGTGCCTGTACCGTTCTTAATGGTACGAATACCTCGCCAACCAGTATTGTCGTTGTCGAACTCGATCGTGGTTGTGATCTGCCAAATCCCAGGACGATCGGCAAAGAGCAGAGTAGGCAAGCCACTTGTCCAAGTATCTCCGCCAAGCTCCCAATCCTGTGCATCCCAAGACATAGCGTCCCAGGTGGCTGTTGCTACTGATTGATTGGCAGAACGACGAACCCTTGTCTTCGGGTTTGCCGAGGCACCGATCTTAGTAAGAACTAGTGGCGGAGCGAACTCGGGCTTAAGAACCCAGACGTATTCGTTAGAGGCAGGAAGTCCTAGTCCTCCTAGAACCTGAGCGTCAGCGGTAGTCGTACTCGAGCCCAAGTAGGAGATGTCAGCCGTATGCGCATCGGAGTCGGAATCAATGACCTCAGCTTGACGGAGTTCGATCCCGTGTCTCGGAAGTGTGGTCTCACTCGAAAGCTTATCGACCATCCTACTAACGATGTCATCTGGGTTACCTGCCATTCTACTCACCTGGCTCTTCTGGACCCTCTGGGATCTCGATCTCGGTTCGGTACTCACGAAGCTTGATGTACATGCCTCGAAAGCCTACCATCGGAATGGACACCTTCTCGATTATGCCTACCTTGTTAAGGCTCATGCGATCACGGGTGATCTGCACTAGGTCGAAAGGTTCCAGAGCTGGATGGCAGATCGCTTGGAACTGTACCTTCTCTTCTCCACCTAGGACCTCACGAAGAGTCAGCTCAGCAACGGCCTGCGCTTGGGACTCTGTGTGGATGAGAGGGGAATGGTAGAAGTAAACGATGTCACCAAACGTTCCGTACCTGTATGTAGGGCTGGTAGGATCGTTGTCCCAGGTCTCTGCGGTCACAGGGGGGCAATCACATCCCGGTGTTTCGCCAGTTACGATAACATGGTTGTACGTCGCGTCGTTGTCCTGCTCTTTGTCGATCGACAGGATCATTCCGTCTTCGCCCTCTTCGAACACCCAGTGGACTGAACCAGTAGTTTCTTCTGGCATCCACTTGACATCGATCTTGCCGTTGCCATCGTAGTAGAGGTTGGCTCCGTCAGCTCTTGCGAGTTCCTGACATACCGCCCAAGGATCTTCGCCTGGCTCGGCTTCTACGGCAGCTGACTGATCTGGCAACTGGGTGGTAATGTCTCCAGCGAACTCGGCCAGTGGATCTTGCTGCTGTACGATCTCTTCGATGACCTCGCCTGTTACGTTATTGTGGGCCTTGTGATAAGTGTCTTGGAAGCGAGCTCTGGCCAACCTCTTCGACCTGTCGAACCCTTCCAGCTTAATCGACAGAGCCTCTCCACTATCCTGTACCTTGGACTTCTTGATGCCATAGATACCGAGCGGAACCATTTCCTCTGTACCATCACCAAGGCGTATGCCTCGGTGCAACTGGATCTCATTTCCGAAAGGGGCAAAGAGGTCCGTTGCTTGGGAAGGGACTAGAGTCTCGTCGCGGAGTGTCACCTTCATCTTGCCCTGATGGTGGTTCGAACTATCGATCTCGACTTGGCCCTCTGTGATCTCGAAGGCCTCGGCGACGTTGCCACCGATTAACAAGTCAGCACGAGTAACTACATGGTGACTGTCTTTAACAGTGGCGGCGAACTCTTGGGATGTAGCCTTCATGTGACGACATCCGGCTTATCAACTTCCGTGGCAAGGAAGTACACGTGACCGTAACCCACAGAGTGTGTGATGTAACGCGTCTGTAGGTTCTGAAGCTGGGCGTAGAATGAATGCTGGTCGCCGTTGATGTACACAACCTCTGATGCCTGGAACATACGAAGGATCTCTGCATGCTGTTCGTGGGTCATAAAGTCTAGGCGTAGTGTAAACTGCTGCCCTCTGTGGCCATCCGAGATACCGACAAACGCATTTCGTCCGAGAGGTCGGAATATTGCTACGTCTCGGTCCCGCTTGCTATCCATTGCGGTCAAGTGCAATTCGGTAGCGACAGCATACTCAGGTGTGTCAATTGGCGAGACCCAGTAAGTCCCGTCTGGAATAGCAACGGTGACATAGTCAGTGTCGTCGCCGATCCAGTCTGTAGAAGCCTGGTCGGCCCCAACATCGCTAGTGGCCCGAGTACGAGCGTACATCCGCTCCGGGTGCAAGTTCTCCCTGTCGACTACATCAACAGTCCAGCGTGCGTCGTTTTGGCAGGTCCAAACTCTACCTAGAGTGTCTGTAACGTTGTTCACATCGAGGTCGGCCTCACGAGCTTTGAACCAACATACAGCAGCAGGAGCTGTTGCTGTTTGGTTATACTGATAACCTTCCGAGAAGCTCTGGTAGCCAGTAAAGAAGGCGAACTCGTAAATGACACCGTTCCAAGACTCGTCAGGTGTGTCGTCGTTGCCTACAACAATCTGGGTATTAGTCGTATCGATGTTGCCTGCAGTTGTCGGCGTCTGAGTACCAACAAGGACCCAATCTTCGGGACCAGGAATCCCATCAGCATTTTCCTGTCCGTGGAATGGACCTTTGCCTAGAGCGTACTCTGTCAGCACAAAAGCGATTCCACCTCCACCGGGATTGTTGACCAGCACGTTGATCCAAAGGTCGCGCCAGTTATCGGTGGTAAGCCCTATATCGGTTGTTCTGAAGAGGGTCAGGTCTTCCCAGGTAGCGCCTGCACGGAAACCAAACGTTATATCCCCGTCCGACTCCAACTCCATGTAGAAGTGGTTCTCTCGACGGAAGAGGGCTTTAGTTGATGCTGGAGTCCAGTCTTCGCGAGCAGCGTGGATCAGGAACTGTATCTGGTTCCCGTTATCGAAGCTTGCATGGTCGGGGGTTGTAATCCTGTCCGAGTTGGCGTTAGGAATAAAGATGCCAGTAGCCTTGTCTCGGTAGACCATCCGCCGTAGGTCTTGCCAATTAGCGAACTGTTGGCCAAAGGCTTTCGGACTGCCTTCGATCTCCATGAACTTGGTGTCAGTCGTGTCTGCGAAACCATTTATGGTAGACTGAACGTATACGCCCGAAACATCCGGTCGGTAGGCCATCACCAACTGAGGGTCCTCCGGTGGTGTGGTGTCTACTCCGAAAGACGAGTTATCCCAGTCCGAGTAGTGGTAGGTGTTGTTAGGGATAACTGCTGCGTGACCGACTCGCCCGTAGACGTAGTAAGTGTTGCCATTGACGACTGAGTTGCCGATGCCCAACGTAGTAGTGGACTGGACAACATCACCTGAGTCCCAATGTGGGTCGACTACTGTTGTAGGATCGTACCCACTATCTCCTGGCGACTTACCTGTTCCGTCAAGCTGGGTGTCGCCTACAACGATCAGACGGACCACTGACTGAGGATCTAGCTCAGCGTCGTCATAGTCCCACTCGAATGTCGGATTCGATGTTTGCGTGTCACCTGAGACCAGATCGTCCGGTTGGACGTTTGTGATCTCTGGTTGTTCGTTGTAGTAGACGACCAGGTACACATCGTGAAGCCGTGCGTCGTATGTGCTCTGGTGGTAGTACTCACACAGGACCTCAAGTGTAGAAAGGTCCCTGTCCCAGATGTCGTTGATTGGTGCTTCGGTTGCAGTGGCGTAGATGTTCGTCGTGAACTCTTTGACGGTACTTAGCCCATCCTGGCTTGTACGGTCGTCCTCATAAGTTCTCGCCTGGAACTCTTCATAAGGCACACCACGCTCGGCATAGATGTCCAGGACCTTGAAATAACAGTACTGAGCCTCTTTGGAGTACCGATACCCTGCTTGAATGCCAGTTACAGCAGCTCCGGCAGGGATAGTAGGTGTTGGGAAGCCGTAGTAGTTGTGGTAGGCTCCTTGAAGCCCTGACAACTGAATGTACGAAGAGTCGGAGTCATCCCCGAGGGCTGCATGCTCTGTGGCTGCGCCAACGATCGTCGGGGTTAGGTTGGACTCGTTAGTAGCATTGACGCGTACGGTGACTGTTTGGTCAGCCATTGTAGCTTCTCCCGTGTCGTGCGTCCCACTCTCTTAGGACTTCGTCTAGAGCGGACTGAACTGCATCGCTGACCTGGTCGACCTTTTCTTCGGTCACGTCGCCCTCGATGTTGATCTGAACGGCGCCCTCTTGAACTGTAATCGTCGTTCCTGCTCCACCAGACATCCCCGTCCCTGCGCCAAAGTTCACAGAGGGGTTGAATGCCATTGACGGATCGAGACTGGACAAGTAATTGGCAACATCGCCCCAACCGCTTTCGAGGCCTCGTTGGAGTCCGTCCATTATGAGCTGCCCGTTCTCAGTTAGGAGTTGGGCATCGTGCGCTGGTGGGCCCTTGAGACTAACGATCGCACCACCAAGACCACCAAGCCATCCAGTAACTTCATTCCAGGCGTTCTTCATGCCATCTAGGAGGCTTCGGATAATTCGTGCGCCAGTGTCCCAGAGGACGTTTCCGATGCCAGCAATCGCTCCTAGGACCCTGCCGGACAAACCGGCGAGCCACCCCGTAACATTGCCCCAGATGGCCTTCATGCCGTTAAGTAGACCGTTGATGACTTCGCGACCTTTGGTGTATAGCCAATTAACTGCACCGGCGAACTTGTCGAGGATCCAGCTCCTGACGTTACCCAGCCACCCTGTGACATTGTTCCAGATGGCTTTGATGCCGTCCCAAAGCCCAGTGATGATGTCCATTCCAAGGTCGAACAACCAAGTGACAGCACCCTTGAAAGTGTCGATGATCTTGCCTGGCAAGGAAGTCCAGAAGGCCCAGTAAGCCTTCCACATCGCTTTGACACCATCCCAGAGACCCTTGATGATGTCCTTTCCGATTTGGAGGAAGACTGTCGAAGGTGAAGCGACTCCCAGAACCTGCTTGAACCAGTTGACGATCTTCCAGGGCAGCTCTTTCAACCAGCTCCAAGCGGCGTTCCATACCGACTTGATGCCGTCCCAGAGACCCTTGATGATCATTCCGCCCAGCTCGTACATCTCATCCCACAAGGCATTGAGGATGCCAACGATGTATCCGGGCAGGTCAGTGAACCAGGATCGAATGGCTTCGCCCGCTTGCCAGATCGCTTCTCCGAGCCCTGCAACCGCCTGGATAACAATCTCGATGGCCGTCTCGATGATGGCAATGACAGCGTCCCATACACCGCCAACGATCTCTTTGATGTTGTCCCAGGCTTCTTCCCAATCGCCCTGAATGATGTTCAGTACCAGCTCGATGAGGTTCTGAACGATCCTGATTGCTTGCTTGACCACCTTGACAATGCCGTCCCAGGCGATCTTGAAGATGTTCCACAGGCGCAAGAGAATTGGCTGTGCCACCTTCCACAGGGTCTTAAGGGCGCCGATGACAGCTTTGATGGTGTTCTGAATGACGGGAGAATCAACAGTCTCCAGGATCTCTTCCCAGATCGAAACGAGTGCTTCGCCCAGCTGCTTGCCAATGTCCTGAATGTCTTGCCAAGCTTCTTTCAGGAAGGCCCAGAGCTCGTCGATGATCGGCTTGATGTGTGCCCAGGCCTCGCTGAACTTCTCTTTGATGGTGTCCCACATGTTAAGGACCCATTCCTTAACAGTGTCCCAGTTCGTAATGATGAGGTAGGCCGCTGCTGCTAGGGCTGCAATGCCCACAATGACCAGACCCATGATGGCGATGGCCGCAACGAAGCCTACACCGAACACGAACATGATAGCCGCTGCAAGCATTAGGAACACGCCCGCTAGAGTGAGGACTATTCCTACTGCTACGGCTGCGACAGATCCGAAGAAGGCAATCTTGACGATGAGGTCCTGTGTGCCTTCAGAAAGGCCGTTCCACCAATCAAGGAGGCCCTTTACTATTTCAGCCAGCTTGAGTTTGATCGGAATGAGCCTCTCACCAATCTCGACCCGTAGGATCTCGAACTGGTTGTTCATCATCTCGAGCTTGCTGGCTGGCTCATCCCACATGACTCCGAAGGCCTCATCAGCTGCACCGGCGTCATCCGAGACCATGTTGACCATGTCGCCAAGGGTCTCCCAGTCGGAGATAGCTTCGACCATGAACCGTCGAGCTTGCCTCGTACCTCCAGCACCTTCCATCAGTTCGAAGATACGTTCGGCCTTCTCAGCCTCAGGCAGGTGATCGAGTTGCCGACCGAGCTCCTGGATGACTGTGTTGAAGTCGTTGAAGTTACCTTCCGAGTCCCGAATGGCGATGCCCATGTCTTCGACTCTTTCGACAAACTTCGGATGAGCGAACAGCTCGAAGGATCTCGACAAAGCCGTAGATGCCATTGCAGCATCAGGAATCGAACGAGTGATGAACGCCAGAGCTCCACCGATGTCATCGATTCCCTGACCAGCTAGGTTTGCTGCAGGAAGAATCTTACCGATGTTAGCGGTCAACTCGTCGTAGTCAATAATGCCCTTACGGACCAACTGGAACTGCCAGTCCAGAACATCGTTGACGTTCTCAATCGGAATCTCCATGGAGTTCAGGGTCGCAATGATTGCACGACCCGTTTGCTGGAGATCCGACCCACCAGCAGTGGCGGCCTTTGAGATGGCCGTAGCCAGTGCATCCGCCGTATCGATGCCCTCAATCTCGATGGACGAGAAGACATCGAACAAGACACTCTGTGCCTCTTCAAACGGAATGGGATATTCCGCCGCCATCTTCTTACCGAGGTCAGACACTTGCTCGAACGAAATGGCCGCCTTGTTATCCACCTGTGTGAATGTTAGGGCGACCTGTTCGGAGTAATCGATGGCGGCATTGGTCATGCTGTTGAAGGCACTAATTCCTAATGCACCAACACCAACAAGACCAAGGCCGGCACCGGTTAGAGCGGTTCCAAGACCAAGTACCTGAGTCGCGGATGCCTTAGACATCGCACCGACAGCACCGATGTTAGTTCCAACCTCACGAAACACACGGCTGGCAACATCCCGCGCTCGGACGACAACTAGGACGTCTCTAACGTTTACGGCCACTTGAAGCCTTCGCCTTCCGCTCTGCCTTTTCCTGGTCCATCTTCTGGCGTTCAGCTTGAGCCTCAAGGACTAGCTGCATGCCGTGAACTAGGTAGGAATCCTGGTCGAGGAGTCCCCCTGGGGAAGGTAGGCAATTGAAGGCTTGGCATGTGTTTGTGATGTTAATCAACATTCCCACCTCCAAGTCCTTCACTTGCCTATCAAGAACAACCACCCCGCGGATCTGGTCCGCGAGGCTTATTCCTTTCCCGAATCAGCCCCTTCGAAGTCGTTCATCGAAGCGATCAGGTCACCGATCTCTTCTCCGACCTGGGGGTTCAGGACGTCCAGGGTTCGAGGCTTGGAGAACAACAGCGGGTTGCCGTTTTCGTCCTCCAGGTTGTGCTCCTTGATGCAGGCGTTGAATTCGAACTCTGCAACCTTACGCACTAGGAGTTGCATGTCGATCTTGGCGGTTCCGCCCTTCTCCATCTGCTCCATCTGCATGCGTGCTTGCATTTCCTGCTTCTTGAGCTTCTCGCCGTAGTTGAGCCGCCGGAGGACGACATAACCGCCCTCCAGCGAACTCAACTCGAACCTCTCCCCCTGGGTCGTATCAACCGTTGCTACTGGCATCGCAATTCCTCCTGGTAATCAATCAGGTGACGTCTTCGTCACAATCGACGGTAAGCTTGTATGAGTACCCTGCCGCATCATCGTGCATGCAAGTGTACTCGATGTTGGCCTGGACGATATCGCCCGGGCCTGAGAGACCGACTTCGTACGTCGTGAAGATCGCCGCATCGGCCTCGATGAGGACCTGTTCGTTGGTTGGTCCTACTGCGGTAACCTGCCAATCCGTTTCGGTGACCGCGAGGTAGTCATCGTAGTCAGACCGACTGTCGAAGTCCAGGTTAGCCGACATCGTCACAGTACGATCGCCGAACACGATGTACGACGGGGTCGTCTGTGTCGGGTTCAGACGGAACTGTGGTGACGCGCCATCATCGACCGAGAACGTGAAGCCGTCCAGCGTAGCAACCGGCGCACCAGCTGCCTTCGGAAGTCGCACATCGTACGACCCTGCACCGATAACGCCCTCGTTCGCGTACGTCTCGGATGGAGCGGACTGAACACCTTCCGCTCGACCCAGGATGCCGAGGTTCATCATCAGCACACCGTCTTCGACCATGAACTCGTATGAACCGATGACACACCCAGTGTAGCCGAACACGATGCCGTTTCGGACGATCGTGATCGAAAGGGTATCAGCCGGCTCTGGATCCGAGTTCGGCGTGTACTCGTAGGTGTAAGGACCAGACCCCGTCTTGCTAAGGTCGACTCTCGCCGCCTTCATAAAGTACGGGATCACGTCCGCGAGAGCCTCCATCGACACGTCGCCGGACAGGTTTGAATCGCCCTGCACAGCTCCGATTGGATCCGACGTCTGCCGAATCACTCGACGGAGGATCGTGTTCTGTTCGACGGACAAGCTCTCGGACTTGATCGGAAAGAACTTGGTGGGGGCCACGTACGTACCAGCGGTAACCTCTTCGGCCACACCGATAGAACCAGCCGCACCGATTCCAACTGCCATTACTCATCCACCTCCTCTTCGGTTTCGGGTGGGGGCGATGGCGCTGGAGTTCCTGCGTCGTAACCTCCCACGTTGATTGCTGCCGGCTTACCTGGCCTGGCGACTAGCTCGCCATTTGGCCGGTTCGGCAAGTGTACCTCTTCACGTTCGGCCATTACTCCTCCTAGAGCATGGTTGTTGAAGTCGCGAGGAACAGAATCCGATTGCCTCGAAGTAACGTCCGCTCACGCACCGCGTAACCGTACTCGACTCGAGTACAGAGCCCTTCTGTGATTATGCCGCCAAGCGTTGAGCCGTGCTTGGCATAAGTGTTGAGGTCAACAGCTATGAGGTCTGTTAACACATCAACTGTCCGTTGCGTTCGCTGTGCGTCGCGATCGTCTTCGGACATATCGATTGTCCCATACACAAGGACCCAACAGGACAAGTCGTTCCGGGTTCGCTCTCCGGTACCCGTTCGCTCTCGCTCCTGCGTGTTAGGCTCTACGCAAACGGCAGGAAGCTCTGGGAGGAGGCGTTGGTCTCCGTAGTGCACGTCTTGCAAGCCCAGTGTCACTGACTGTGATTCCAGCCTAGCGACCAAAGCGTCTGCAACGTCTACGGGTGTGTCAGTGATGCTCACAGGTTTCTCCCTGGCTTACCGTGAACAACAACAGAATCGAACTTGCGATCGAGCCAGTCCCAGAAGATGTTCTCGATGTCATCCATATCGTCTGGCTGCACGACCGCGAAAGGCCTTGCGGGCATCTTTGATGTGCCCTCTTGGTGATAGACAGCGTAGTCGGGCCCACCAACTAGGGCGGCCTCAGTACTACTGATGTCCCAGGAACCGGGATCTTCTGCCCACGTTGCCATCTCGCCTGAGGCGATGAGAATGGCGTTACTTCCCTTGGCCGCTACTGTTGATGGGGCCAGGGGTTCCCAACTAGGACGACCTTCAACGTCGAAGTTTAGGGAGATTGAAGGGGCCAGAACCTGGTCGACCGACTCCTCGAGAGGTTCTTTGTAATCGTCCTGACCGATCTGCTTCGAGAAGGCAATGAACTCACCACCGAATATAAATAGGTCTGGTCTCCAATCGAACGATAGCATTAGAAGACCTGACCCATCTCGAACTTCCTACGGTGGTCCTCCTCGTCAGTCAGGGCATCGTATTCGTCCTCCGAGTCGGTTGGGAAGAAGATGGGCGAGTCGGTATCGGCTAGGTCAGGATCCTGTGGTTCGCCGATATCGATTTCGTCGGCCAGGATGCCCTCAATGAGCCCTCGTGCACGTCTGGCAAGCTTGTCGCCATATGTGGACCACTCATTGGGGGCATCCTGACTAACAGCGCGGTCGTATTCCCAGGACGCCACCAGCAGTGAAACTATGTCCATTACGACTCGGGGTGTATTGGACTTGGAAGTCCAACCCGAAGTGTCAAACTTAGTAGACAGCCGTGCGAAAGCCTCAGCCCTTGCGGACTCCTCGAGGTCTTCGTCTAATGTCGTAAGCTTGTACTTCGTGCCCTTGAGCCACTGCTGGACATGTTCCACTGTGATGACGGCCATGGGTTACTCTCCGCTGTCCTCAGGCTCAGGTTCGGGAAGAGGATCCGGAGTGGGCTCCTCCTCGACCTGGACTGGGGGATCTGGCAAGCTTGCCACATCCTCTACAACGACGACGGACCCGATCTCGATGAAGTGCTGGAGGGTGTCCTTATCGACATCCTTCAGATCCTCATTCGTCAGGTACTTACCGTTGTACTTGATGCGGTGCTTGTCTGCGATTGCTACCTGTGCCATCGCACTGGCCTCCTTAGCAATCAGGCCACCGCGTCGACGATGAGGTACCCGGCGAGGGTGTCGCCAGATCCGTCGACTGCGATGAAGCGGTGGTCGTACCGACGGGACACACGAATCACGTCGCTCTTGCGACGCTGCTCGCGCCACCGCTCGGCAATCTGGGCCGAGCCTCCGTAGCGCTGAACGAACTCGTATGCGTACGCCGGGATCTTAAGACCAGGACGACCTGGCACGTAGGCCAGCACGACATCCTTGCCCCAGATATAGGCCAGAGCCTCAGCCTGACCCATGTTGGCGCTGTTGTAGCCAACTCCCGGAACAACCACGCGACCCGGCAGGTTCATCAGACGCGCGACCAGGTCTGCCGTAAGGGCATCTGGCTGCGAGTACTTGATGCGCTCCCGCATGTCGTCGTGGTCCTCGAGCTGAGCCATGACCTCGTAAGGTACGATAGCCACAGTGGGCTCGAGGAACAGTGCCGAGTGGATCTGGAGCCGGCCCGTCTTGACGTCATCCTTGGGATCGGAGTTCGTCAGGTCAGACCACTGATCCGTACCCGCCAGCGTCACAGTGTGCGCTGCCGGATAGTTCGCAGCGGTACGAGCCATCGTCTGGATCGCAAGCTCGCGTCCCAGAAGAATCTTGCTCGTGACCAACTCAGCACCATCACGGTCCGGAGCCATCGGTGGATCTGCGTTCTCACGCTCTTCGTCCGTCACCGCGATCTGCAGGGAGTGCTCCCTGACAAAGTACGGATGGGTCGACACGTTGAGACCTGGGATCTCACCGGCCTCCGAGCCAGGTGCTCGGACGTCGCTGCCGGGCTCTTGCACCCAGCCTTCCTTGCCGAACTCGTAGTAGAGATCGGACTGCTTCATGACGGGAACTTCGGGCGTGAGAATTGGTCCCACAAACCCTTCGTTCGGGTAGCCCAACGAGATGTTCGTAAGGGCCCGATCGATGTGGACGTCGCCGCCACCTCTTGGATCGTAAACAGCCACTTGCTACACCTCCTAAGCTGCCGTAGGTCCTGCTGGTGTCAGCAGAACGTCGATGTGGTCGCCATCAGCCGCAGCCGCCTGGAGGGCAATGCCCGCCACACGGTCTCCGGTCGTAGCGGCCTCTGCACGTGCATCCGCACCGACTGTAACCTCGGTGAAGATGGAGATCGCTGCGCCTGCGATCACTCGGCTGATACCGAGCAGTCGCACGTTGGCAACACGACTGTTGGTCGCATCACCTGCGCTGATCTCTTCCTGTGCAACACCGAGGGCCAGTTCGCCCTGAGTGTCACACTCGTTGAGGACCTCACCAGCCACTTCCTTGACGAAGTGGTACTGGTTGATGGCCTCGCCGGCTGTGAAGCCCTTGTCGAGGACTTGAGTGGGTCCAGCCATCAGCTAACCTCCTCCGTCGAGAACGACTCGTAACGGTACCGCTCGAAGAGCTCAGGCTCCTGCGCTGACACGGTCTCCACCGCATCGGCGTAATCGGTGCCCTCGTTCTCGTCCTGGTACTTCTGGACCTTGTTGAGGAACTCCTCGGTAGCACCGTCGGACTGGGTGCGTGGCGCAGTTCCGCCCTCCTCGCTCAGGCTGACAACGCCATCCTGGACGACCTCAGACAGAAGTGCGATCACCTGGTCACCCTGCTCAGACGGCAGGGCGGTGATGATCTCACGCGCCTTGTCCTTGTGCTTGGGAGCGATGACTCGGTCACCCTCGGACAGCTTCTGAAGGGACGCGTCGACCTCCTGGAGTCGGATCGTGGCCTCGAGCTTGGCGATGCGCTCGTTGGCCTTAACCAACTCAGCATCAGGCTCGACAGCCGCAACCGGCTCCGGGACCGGCTCCTCAACAGGGGAATCGTCCTCAGCAACGGGCTCAGGAGTTGGTGCTTCCTCAGCCTCGCCTGCGGCGACTACCTTGTCCAGGAGGTCCTGGTCTTGCGTGTCCTCTTCGAAGTCGACTCCGAGCTTCCGGGCCAGCTTCTCCAGCTGTTCCCTGTTCACGGATGATCCTCCTTCGTCGGGATCACTAACGCTGGCCTCGGTGACCAGCTCGGACAGATTGATCGGGAGAATGCCCTTCAAGAAGGGACGGTTTGTGAGCGCCCCTCCAAATAGAACGTCCTTCCGCTCTTCTTCATTCGTCGGGTTCTTCCACTTGGGGGCGAACTCGGGACTGAAGTAACGCCACGACCCTTCTCGGATCTCGCCATATGCCGACTTGGCAAAGTCAACGAGACCCCACAGGCCGTCCGAACGGGCTTCGACCTTCTTGATCCACCCGGCGGCTTTGCCAGTGCGCTCCTTGTGTTCATAATCGACATCCAGGTCCTGTCCTCTAAACCCGTCGTCGAAGTTCCGAACAAAGTTGCTCACGCGCTCTGGACTGATGACGATCTTCCCATGGGTGGGATGACTGAACTCACCGTGTGGCATCATCTGAAGCCAGACAGTGGTGTCTTCGCCGTCATCGAACTGATACGTACTGAGGTCGACCCAGTGACCCAATAGGTCTACGGTCAACTCGTCGTTCTCGTTCATTGGCCCAATCTTACCTCCTCGTGAACTGCCCCGCAAGAGGGCACTTCTAATTGACGTTAGTTAAGCTCCTGGACGATCTCGATACTGAATCCGGCCACATCGTTCGGGAAGGTCATGATCTCCCCAGAGTCAGTGACTTCGAACTCACCATCGAAGGTACCGATCGTATCGGTATCAGCACCTGCCCAGGAATAAACCACCTTGCCAGGATTCGCTCCCTGGTCAGGATCTGCAACTGCTGCGGCGTCCACCTTGAGTGCCCCACCTCCAGTTGCCTTCATATGGAACTGCACGGTAGCCGTACCTGGAATGCTCCAGGGCGAACCGCCTGACTGGAGAGTAACGTCCAGGTCAGGATCCGTGTCGTTCTGCTTCATGGTAAAGTCAGCCATAGACGATTACCTCCACGTCTCTTGATGAATCGGCTGGAGTAAGAGTCCGGACTCCGTCATCGTTGACCGTGACGGCTGTGACTCCATCGGTATTGAGTTGTGCGTACGTCGTGTCAGTGCTATTGACGACCGCATTAGTTGTGCCGTTGTTCACTACGACAGACGTAGTATGAGGTGCAACGACAACCTCTGTCACCCCGTCGGCAGTCAACGAGGCTTCCTTGACCACATTGTTGACCACAACGGAAGTAGTGTGCGGTGCGACTTCTACTGACGTCGTATCGTTGTTCTGCTGAACGCCGGTAGTGTCGTTGTTGACCGCTATCGTATTGACGGAATCGAGGTTCTGCACAACCGCCGTAATTAGACTCTCGACAATTATGGCGTGACGGTTGAATGTGATTCCAGCCCTTGGGAACTCTGTGGAGGTCTCCAGGGCAGAGAGTGAAAGTGTGCTGACCAACGTTTGGACGAATCTTGTCCCAAGCGAAACGCTGGTCTGCTGAGCTGCGAAGTCGACTGTACTGTTAGTCGAGGTCGTGGTGATAGGACCAACGACTGTCCAAGTATCTTGGGCAACGAATGTGATGTTGGCATTAGCCGTGTCGACTTCTTCTGCGACATCTACGTCAGTGGCCTGTGCCGCGAATGTGATTGTCGAAACATCTGTGTCGATCGTTACGTCGATATCAGCGTCGGTCGGCTGAGCGACAAAGGTAATCGTACTGTTAGTCGAATCGACAATAGTCGAACTATCAGTTGCAGTGACCTGAGCCGCAAAGTCGATCGTGCTGTTAGTCGAAGCGACTGTCCGCGTTCCTGGAACAGTGTCTGTGACTTGTGCAGCGAACGTTATATTTGCGACGGCTGTGTCGACCGATATCGCACCAACTGATGTGGTTGTAGGCTGAGCAACGAAGTCGGCAGTAGCGGCTGCGGTGTTGACAATCAACCCACCAATAGTGGGTGCCGAGTTCTGGGCTGCAAACGTTATGTTCGCAACAGCCGTATCAACTTCGACATCACCTGCAACTACTGTGGTTGCCTGAGCAACGAATGCTATGACAGCTTGATCAGTATCAAGGCCATAGTCGAGTGCGTACTGATGCTCGAGCCAGTCAATAAGCTCGTCGTACCGTTCCGCGTCTCGAACGTCGCCAGGATAGATGCCGATGAACACGTAAGAAAAGTCGCCAATGCCTAGCTTGAGTTGACTCCAGGCATCCTCACCAGCATCGCCAACTATCCGAGTAGCGTTGTCAACCGCTATAAAACCATCCGAAGCGCCTGACTTACAAACAAACAGGTGAGCATCGCTATCGACCGGGTGAGCGCCGCCCTGCGTAGTGCCTGGACCAGTATCAGCTCCAGACTTAGCAGCAAAGCCCCACTCGTAAGGCCCACCATCCTTATAGTCGGCCCAAATCTTGGGAAGAGTAGACTGGTCAGCTACGAGGTTCTCGTCTGCTGTGATTGTGCCCGTATTGTGTCGAGCAACAGCCACGATCGAATGTTCGTGGGCGAGGTTGTAAGTGTTGTTGTCATGCATCCGCCCACTTGCACTAGGCAGGACAATCGACGGCCTATTATTGAAGTTCGCATCAGAGGGCTCGTAGTCCGGATTCCACACTGCTGCATTTTCAGTTATGTCCTCGGTGCCAACCTCGTCGGGGAACACATCAACGTCGTCACCATCACCATAACTCTCGGCAATGAACTCTGTGCCCTCTGTCCAGTAGGCTGCGTCCCAGCCAATGGAGTTGATTGGGTGGAAGGGCTCTGTGAGCTGTGCGGCAAAGGAGATCGTCGCGACCGCTGTAGCTACAACCTGACCAATATCAACGTCAGTAGGTTGTGCAACAAAGTTGATCGTACTATTAGTCGAGGCAGCGGTAACAGTACCTGGTACAACGGTAGTAGGCTGTGCAACGAACGTGATCGTACTGTTCGTTGTATCGGCAACTACTCCGCCCTGGTCTACAGTAGTCAGCTGTGCAGCAAATGTTATGTCTGCATTGGTAGAACTGACTGTTCGTGTACCAAGGGTGATTGTAGTCGGTTGTGCGACAAACGTAATGGTACTATTCGTCGAGTCAGCCGATACAGCCCCTAGTGCAGCCGTTGTAGGTTGTGCAACAAACGTTGCTACTGCATTTGTCGAGTCAGCCGAGATCGCACCTGGTACAACTGTTGTAGCTTGGGCGACATACGTGATCGTACTATTCGTCGAGTCAGCCGAAATCGCACCAGGAACGGTGTCAGTTACTTGAGCGGCAAAGTCAATTGTGGCGACAGCTGTATTGACGGTTATTGTTCCGCCAGGAATAGCCGTTTCCTGTGCCGCGAAGTCAATGGTTGCTACTGCCGTATCAACTTGGAAGTCGGTTGGCTGAGCAACGAACGTTATGTTCGCTACCTCTGTTTCAACCGGACTCCAGCCACCCAAGTAGAACGTGAAGGTGCCATTAGGATCTGACGGAGCAACCCTCGAATGGATTAGGTAGTTGTCGACTCGGAAGTTATCAAAACGCGCGAGGGTGGCCGCACCATCAGCAGACGTTTCATCTCGGAGGCCAACACCAGCGAAGCCGCCCGACGGTCGATCCACGTGGGTGTCCAGGTAAGTAGCATCACCAACAGCGGCAGTGAACGATGCCTGCTGATCCCAGTACCACCATGAGGTGTTGATCCGGTTATCAGAGCCTCCGCCAGCCGTAGTATCAATGTCTACTCTGACCCTCAAGTTGTTAACAATGCCGTTCGAATAAGCAACTGCTAGGGTCTGAATAGACGTCCACGTACCAGACACCCGACGTTCGAGAGTCAGGTCATACTCGAAGCTACCTTTCCCGTCATCAATGGGACGGAGCATGACGCCATAACAATCGCCAGCTGTGCCCTTTGTATCATTGGCGAAGAACAGGTACGGGATCGAATCGTTTGGGAGTAGGCTTACACGTAGATCGGCCTCGACAGAGTACGTGACACCGGCGTCGTCCATATCGAAGTGCTGTTCGATCGCGGACGGATGCGTGCCATCGTTGTCGTAGGTGATGATGCCCTGCTTGCCATCAAGGATCTCCGAGGCGTCCGCGTAAGTGCCCACCGTGTCATTGCCGATCGCCGGTGTGAGCGACCCGATGGTGACCTCTGTCTCGTTATCCCACGCAGGGTTCCCGCCCGCGTACGCCTCGAAGTCCTCAACGTAAGGCCAACCAGGTATTGTCGCCTGGGCTGCAAACGTGATCGTTGCTACAGCCGTGTTAACCGTCAGTATGTTCGACGTCTCTTGGGCTACGAACGTTATTGCAGCATTCGTCGAGTCAGCTGATATGGCACCTGGGTCGGTCGAACCGGCCTGTGCCTCGAAGTTCACAGAGGCGTTGGTACTAGCTACCGTTCGCGTACCGAGTACAATTGTTGTTGGCTGTGCAACAAATGTCGCTGCAGCGTTGGTAGAATCGGCGCTTATTGCCCCAAGCTGGACTGTTGTAGCTTGTGCAACAAAGGTTGCTGTCGAGTTCGTGGAAGCGACGGTCCGAGTTCCAAGTACCGTGGTTGTCGCTTGAGCAGTGAAGGTGGCCGTTGCATTGGTGCTGTTAACCGTTGTGGGTGCAGAACCGCCGAGGTCATCGAGCCGGATCGCCCAGAACTGCACCGCCGCGCCGTCAGTGGCGTTGATGATGAGATCCGCCGCAGCGTTCGACGCGAGGTCACCGATCTGGGACTCGATGTACTGCCCGGACGGGATGACGACCGGGGCCATGTACGACGCCCCAGCGATCCACGTGTCCACCGAGCTTTGCGAGCCACGGCTGTACTCCGAGGCGATCATGTAGTCGATTGCGGTGCCGTTCAGCCGCATCCTCCCGGCTGGCGTCTTACGAGTGCCGTTCGTCGCAGCCGAGCGGTCGCACATGAACGTGAGTCCTGCGAGGACCGTGATCTCCTCACCGGCGATGTTGTTGATCCGGTTCGTGTTGGTCCCGTCGTGATCGAGCGACCCTCCCGTGTCTGCAATCTCGTCGCCGGTCGGATACGTGATCGACTGCCAGCCACCGACGATGTTCGACACGTCGCTGTCGGTCTTGCCGAGGATCACGTGGTCCTGGCCGGTGAGGTCGATCATCCGCACCGACTTGTCGATCGGGAACATCGTGTTCGCCGCAGGCTCGCCCTGCGTGACGTACAGGAACTCGATGTCCTCCGACGAGCCGCCGGTCGTCACGATGGTCGCGATGTCGCAGCAGATGCCCTCGTGGTAGTTGGCCCGGTAATAGACCATCGAGTAGCAGTACGGGCTCCCGTCCACCTCCATCTGGAGCAGCCCGCAATAGCGGCTGCTCGTGGTCGAGGCCATCATCGATGCGAACCTGGAGCAGACGCTCACCACAGCGTGGGGCCTGGAGCGGCCGGAGGATGTGGGCGCGTTCGCTGCGGGCGGAAAGGCCGTGTCTGCCGGTGCACGCTCTCGCGAACAGTCGCTGAAGAGCTACATCGCTCAGCTCGAGACGCAGCTGCACAAGGTGCGGCGGCAGCTCGCGAAGAAGGCCCTCGCTGCAACGCCCGACCTCGTCGACCTCGACGACGAAGGCTAAGGTGCGCGCCATGAAGACACACGACCAGAGGCTGGTGCTGGGGCTCGTGGTGTTCGCGCTCGCGGTGCTCAGCAGCGCCCTCCTCGCCGAGTGCAACGTGGTGGCGCAGGTCGAGCCAGCTGTTCCGCGTGCGGTCCTGCTCGGGCGCACAGCGGTGCGCGAAGCAGGGTGGCGTGCGTACGAGCACGACGACGCGAGCGCCATCGACGCGGTGGTGCAGTTCCGCGCCGAGCACGTCTACCGCACCGACTACACGGCTGCGCTCATGCGGTACACCCACCGCGCGCCGGTCGACCTTGGTCACCGGCGGCCGTGGATAGCGCAGCCCGTGCCCAGCGGCCGTGAGCCCGCGCTGTTGCCGCGGCGCTTCCGTTGGGAGCACCTGCGTCCGCACTGGCTCCGCACGTACCAGCAAGCGGTGGACATCGTGCGGCGCGACGTGGAGCACCGATGCCAGCATCTGGGCGAGCGTCTCACGCCACACGACT
>FUIF01010412.1_pt1 | contig 38792 bp, 74 predicted proteins | sample 1003461 | NCBI WGS metagenome assembly FUIF01 (sample SAMEA80401918, study PRJEB19352) | marine metagenome
TATAAATCGGCAAAGAATAAAGGGGTGATTCACATGTCAAACCAAACCCACACCAACCGTTGCCTGCCGTCAGCCTACCCCTCCCTGCCTTCGCTGTGCAGGTCAAGCCCGTCGTGGCTCGCATCCGTGCCGTCCTCAAGGGGCGTGCCAAGACCTGCACCCTGCCCCTGTCCGACTCCACGGTGTCGCCACTTGAGTTGGCACCCGCCGACAAGCAGGGCAACCGTGCCCACCGCACCTTCACCCGTGCCCAAGTCGTGGCCATTGCCCGTGAGGTCGTGGCCATCATGTCCGAGAAGCCCTCGCCCTCGGCTGTCCGAGACAAGGTTCCCTCGTACTGGCTCGGCCCCAAGGCCCGTGAGTCCGACTTGGTGAAAGCCCTCGGCCTCACCTACACGCCCTCCAAGGGCAACTCCGCTGGCCAACGCCGCAACGCCGCCGCTCACTGTGTCGGTGCTTACCGCCGTGATGTCAAGCGGCTCGCCAAGGCCAACACCCTCGCCACCACCCTCAAGGCTGGCACTGGCTGGTTCGCCGTCGGTGTCCTTGACAACAAGGGCCAGCCTCGCCCCTACCCCTCCGAGAAGAAGGCTCGCAAGGCCTTCTGCCGCCTCAACTACACGGTGTATGCCGCTGACGGCAAGACCGTGCTTGAGCATTGGTTTGAGGCTGACAAGGCCAACCGCCTCGCCTCCGCTGAGGTGTATCAGCAGGCCGACTCCGTTGGCAAGGCCGACCAAGGCCGTGTCTCTCGCTTCGCCGCCGCCACCCTTGACGACCTCAGCCCCTCCGCTGTCCGTGCCCTCGCAAAGAAGGCCGGTGCCCCCAAGCGTGTTCACACCGGCACTGGTGCCACGGCTCGCTCCCGACAGTGGTTCAGCGACGACATCACCCGCCTTGAGGGTGTCATGACCCCACAGTGAGCCGTTCTTCGGCCCGCCTCCCCCCTGCTCACCGAGTAGTCCACCGCCGCCCCTCACGCCACGGCGTGGGGGTCGGCCCCTCACCTGCCCACCTGCCCCCACTGGGGGGCGGGTGGGCTTTTTTCATGTCACGCACGCCCATAGCGCAACGCTTCGGGGGTGCTAAGTTGCCACGCCTACGCCCGAACAAAAGGTTCGGCCTTGCGTGAAATTGCAACGCACCCATATGGGTTGGACTCTTCACGCATCCTGTTCGTGTAGCGCAACGGCCAAAGAAAATTCGGAGTCCGAGGCACGCACGCTCGCAAGTCATACGGTTATGACTGTTCCTCGCCTGCCCCTATAGAAGAAGTCGGCTCATCCAGTGGGCATGGGCTGGACTCTCCGATACGAACATGTTCGCCCGTACATGTTCGCCTCTTCTACTTACCTCACCCCTTGACCCATCCTAAACGCTACACTGCAAGCCTGTTTATTCACTTACCTCAAAAACCACTTCACTCATTTGAGGTAAGCACCACTTCACTCATACCCCCTACACTCAATAGGGAAAGAGCCGCCACGCTTACCTCATTATTCACTACTACTACACACATATATTATAGAGAGTAAGACCTATGAGTAAAGTGAGTATTCGTGGGGGGTCAAAACAGGTGAGTAAAGAAATGAGGTAAGTGAGGTAAGTGGGGTGTGCGACATGGCCTGCAAGCGTGAACCAAAACAGTGGACTGAAAGCCAACAGTATTTAAATCGGCAAAGAATAGAGAGCCGATGTCCCAAACCACCAACCCCCTGCCCCCAGTCCCTCCGTTCCCCGAACAAGGTGCGTTCACCGCACAGTACAAGCGGTATGGCTTTGAGTCCTCCGTCCACTATGTGTATCACAAGGACGGTGGCATCCGTGCCTATGTTTCCGACTACGCCGTGAGTGGGACACCTACCTTGGTGGACATCTCACGCATCAGCACCAAAGTCCATGCCGACCTCAGCAAGTGGGTGTCGGAGATTCGCCTCATCAACTGGGCCACTCGCCACGGTATGCACTTCACTCGCTGGCGACAGCAAGCAGACGGCACCTTGGAGGTGATTGCATGAACATCAACGCCGAAGCAATCATCACCCGTTGGGAATCCAATGGACACAACACCGACCACCCTGCATACATCACAGCCAAGGCCATGATTGACTACGACATTCCATCCCCCATCGCCATTGACATGACCCGTCAATGGATGGCCATGTCTCACTACTACAAAGGCCCGTGGTCATGGGCTGGTGTGGTAGCCGTACTCAAACAACACGAGGTGATTGCATGATTGGGCCACAAGCATACGAGAACCTGTTCCAAACCTCGGTGGACTACAGCACCAAGGCTGTTCGCGTCAAGCACGACGGCAAGCGATTCATCTACTACATTCATCCAAGCGACTGGGAGTTCTTCAACTCCTACGATGAGTTCATCACATGGTGCGAGGTTGACATCCGAGACAACAACGGCGGCTACGCTGACACTGTGGAGGTGATTGCATGAACACAGAACAAGCACAGAACTTGATGACCCGATACCGATTGACAACGAAGCAACCCTTCGCTCACCCTGCGTATGTCATTGCCTACGCCATCGGCAAGAAGGGCATGGCCTACCTACCTGCACTCACATGGGTGAAGAAGATGTACAAAGACAATCGCTTCGCAGACTACACAGGCTCATGGAAAGACACCATGAATGCCATTCGCATGTACACGGAGGTGAGTGAGTGAACACTTACCAAGACTGGATGGCGTACCTCGCCAATGCAAAAGACCCAAGCAAGGGGCGACCTGTTGCCAAAGGAACACGCATCAAATTCTACATGCCACCCAACTGTACACCTCGTGCGATGCTCACTCACCACGACACCCTTCTTGTGGAGTGGCAACCGACCATGACTTTCTTCTCTAACGGTGGGTACATGACGCAGACCACGAAGAACAGAATCAACCACTACCTCCCAAGTGGTTTCTACATCAAGCAAGAACGAGGAAAGTGGTTCCTCACAAGCCACAACAAATCCGTGCATGAAGAACTCATGCACGACTTCACGGTAGCATTCTCCCATGACGGACAACTGGAATGGATTGACTGAGGCTGAACAGTATATAAATCGGCAAAGAAATGAAGGATGATTATCAATGGACACAGAAACCCAAGCAAACAAACCCAAGGAAGTGAAACACATGAGCCAAAAATACCAAGCCCTCCAAGCATACACCGCACAGAAAGAATCGTACAACATGCAGACCGAATGGCCTGTGTTGAAAACAGCGGCAGTTTCGCTCGTCCCTGCTGGCGAGCCGATGCCCGACGACATTGATGCCTTCATTGACACCAAGGTGCAAGAACTCCACAACCTCATCGCCAAGACTTTCACCGGTAGCAACTGGCCACTCTTCGTCCGTGCCTGTCCTCTCGTGCCTCGTCCGGGCGTACTTGAGTCCAGCCGTGCCGACTGTTACGACGATGTGAACGAGGTGGCTCGCCGCATCATCACCACCATGATGTCTCCCGACACATCCGACGAACCCATGTATGAACACGGCATCACCGACCCACACGGCACCGTCATGGTTCAGCCATTCATCAACGCCACCGCATCAGCAGTGGTCGCACCCAACAACTACATCCTCATGGGCCGAGACAACGACGGCATCACCGCAGGCAAGGATGGCTTGCGTGTTGCTATCCCCATGGTCAATGACCCCAACATCAACCGAGACTTCACCATCCTTGACCTTGACCCCGACTTGATTGAGATTGAGTTCGTGTCCGAGGTCACGGGTGAACTGCGTCCTGCCTTGCGAGAGTCCAATCTCTCCGGTGTGCGACAGAAGATGGCCATGGTTCAACTGCGTGGCACCGCAGGCCACCGACCCATCGCACCTTCACCCAAGGGCGTGGACATCAGCGGCACCTTCCATGGTGCCGAGCGCATCACCATCAATCACATTCATCTTGTGAGCGACAACACTGACGAGCAACTCAACGAGATGGAGGATGCTCTTCGTGCGGGTATGCCCGAAGGCTCGGTTGTCCTCCACCCCAATGGCTCTCACTTGTCCCACCATGCAGGGCAGTGCTTCAAGTATGGAGTTCCTTACATCGCATCCGATGAACCACAAGTTGGCGAGCAGTGGACTCAAGCCCAACTCGGATGGGTGGTGCTTGACAACGACGGCACCTATGTGCCTCAACCATACGACCCACTTGACTTCGCTGACGAGTTTGCCAAGGCTTCGCCGTTGCTTCACCAACTACGCTCGCCTGCATGGTTGGCTGTCCACTTCCTTCCACCAATTCATCGGTGGGCCTATCGGCAACCCTGCTGAGACAGCTACCTCGGTGGTGCCTATGTCGCATGGCTCATCAACGCCAGCCTCTCGGTTGGCTTCGGTGAGTTGCGCCACCTTTACTGCAACGCATACGGCGCAACTGCGCTCCCCTACGCCACCATCACCGCTGTGTATGGCAAGGACAACTGGCAAGAGGTTGGCTACAACGGCTATCTCACCAATGAGCGACAGCACTACTACACCATCATTGAGAACACACCCGCCACCATGGATTCAGTCATCGGTCTGCTTGAGTTCGCAGAACAATGCTACGACCTTGAATGGGACACATCCTACGGTGGGGCCAAGTACGGTAAGTCCTGCAAGAACGCACGACTCCTTGCCGAAGCCATGAAGTCATTCATCGCCAAGCCCACCAAGAAGAAGTTCAAGGAGATTATCTCAACCGCCAACCTCACCGAACACAATGTTCACAACAACGGCTTCTTCTTCAACAAGTTCATTTCCAAGACCGCACTTGACTGGGGCACTGACCCTGCTCTTGTGCGTGTCCGACCACGAGACTTCTTCTCGGTGTACTTCGCCGCCATGGATGTCATGTCCTCCGAGTTCCGAGAGGGCAAGGACTTCACCGACATCCTTGCGCTGTCCAACTCCACCACCCTGTCCTCACTCAAGGCCAAGCCACTCGCCAAGCATGGCAACGCACTGGCCGATGTCATGCCCTTCCTTAATGAGTCCATGCGCCACCCACGAGGTAAGTACAACGACATCTCTTCATCCACCTTCATCCGATGTGGTGTGGCTGGTTGTAGTCGTTGTGCTCAGCACGACACATACCTCCAAAACCAACTCTCCACACAAGTGCTTCCCATCAACAACTCATACGATGCTGAGTTCCCCACTGAGAAGAACGAAGAACAAGACAACATCACAGCCTACAAGTTGTTGAGCAAGGAAGAGAACAGCAACGCTGTGCCTGCTGTGCTTGCCTTAATGCTCAAGGAATCACCACCAGTCAAGGCCGCTGAAAAGTATGTGGCTCTCATTGTGTCCAAGTTCAACACCGAACAACTGCAAGCATTCTCAAGCGCACACAAAGGAGATGAGTGATATGGGTAAGAAAGGACGACGAGCAAGAAAAGCACAACGACGCAAAGACAAACAGAACAAGAAGGAGATGAATAACATGACCAAAGCACCGAGCAATTACAAGACGACAACCAAGACCACATGGGCCACATCATCCAAGGCCAACTGCCACACAGGGCAGAAGAAAATTTTCACCACCACAGGCGGCATTGATGTCTATGGTGGTGGGCGCAACCGCAGTGGTGGTTGGTGGAAGACTCCCGTTGCAGTGGACTTGGCTATGGGGCCGGACGAAACCATGGCCCCCTTCAACAAGTCGGCCCTGTCGGGTGGCACCATCGTACCCGCTGGCTGGTCATGCGACGACCACACTGGACGCATTGACCCACCCAAGTACATGATTGAGTTGGACTTCCCCGACTTCGGTGTGCCGCAGGTGGACAAGTTGTTTTGGTATGCACTGTGCGACGACATCGTTGAACACAACATCAAGTCCATCTCAACGCAGTGTGCTGGTGGTCACGGTCGCACGGGTGTGCAACTGTGCATCCTGTACTACCTGCTCAACGATGATGATGTCAAGTCCACCATCGCTGATGCTGGCCAACTCATTGAACTCATCCGAGACTTACACTGCCACCACGCTGTTGAGACTGACGGACAGCAACGCTACATCGCTAATGTTCTTGACATTGATGTGGGCGACTCCAAGATTGAATCAACCTACGGCGGTTGGGGTGGTGGCTACGGCTATTCTTACGGTGGTGGTGGTTCGGGAAAAGCGAAGTCTCTCACTGGGAAGACCTCGCCAAAGAGTACGACAAAGACACAGACGAATGGCAAGACTACTGGGACAACTGGGTTTGACCTCAGCGAAGAATACAAAATGCTACCCAAGCCTGTACAGTCTGCGCTCACCTTTGAGGAGTGCGACTGTTGTGGTGAGGTTGACTACAATGTGGACACGGAAGAGTGTACCAGTTGTGGCTGGAAAATGCCCGACCCTAACGGCGACCCCATGCTGTGCTACACCTGTGGCAAGACCAAGTGTGAGTATGACTACCTCTCACCAAGCGACGACACTTGCATCACATGTGTTGCCAAGGAGATGAAGGTCAAGCACAACAACACCGAGGTTCAATGTTCAGTGTGCAAGCGTATGCGCTACACTGACATGTTCTCCGAGACTACAGCAGATGGTTTCGTCTGCTTGGCATGTGAGGTGAAACAATGAACGAAGAAACAATTGAACTGCACTACATCAGCGACTACGAAGACCCCAAAACGGGAAAGCGTGAACGAGACAAGCAAGGCGTGAGCCTTGTCCCAAAGGAAGCCTACCTTCAATTCCTTCACGAAACTGAATGGGAACCTTGCGTGTGTAATGTGCAAGGTTGCTTGTCATGTTTCCTTGATGAGAAAAACCTGTGGGCTGATGGCTACGGTATCACATGCACCCAACTTTGGTTCGGTGTTGACCCTGCGACGGGCAAACAATGGAACCCCAAAGCCATCCTTGCAGAACGCAGGAGTAAAGACCCCGAATGCCAGTGGTGCTACGAGCGCATCATTGGCGACGAAGGTAAAGTGTGGGAAGGGGCCAACTACCACTACTACTGCTTGAAGGACATGGGAGTGGGACAATGACAATGAGCGACCATCAAGACAGCGAGCACTTTGCTTACGACAAGACTTGGCATGAGATTGAAGTCATGCTGGACAAGGCCGAGCGCAAACAGAATCAACACTACACCTCCATGTTGGACGGGCCGAAGAAGCGGCGCATGTACCACATGAGGAACTACAAAGCATTGGAGGGCGTGGTCAAGGCTCTCCGTTGGGTGCTTGGAGATAAGGACATTGACCATCCATTGGAGTGAGACACATGCAAGAACGATACGAAGAATATATGGAACTGCAAGAAGAACGACTTGAGCGTACTGCTGATGTGTGGGATAAGATGGCCGAGGCTTTCTTCAAGCAACACGGATGGACAGACAACCACATGGCGTATGACACCAACCGAGGCACAGGCACACTTTGGGTGAAGACTGACTACTACCCCGAAGTGTGGCAAGACACTGGCATCAGTGCGAAGGAGGCAGACCGTCTTCTCACCGATGGATGGGATGCCGCTGAGTACATCGGCTACGAAGCATGGCTGAAGGAGCGAGGTGAAGAAGAATGAGCGAAGAACATTACGGAGAACCTACGGACAGCCTACGAAGCATGATGAAAGTCCTGTGGAAACTTGAGAGCGACCTTCACGAACTCATGGGCTACCGTGACATTGTGAACAAGGAACAAGCCACCTACATGGACAGTGCGGCAAGAAAAGTGGATAGCCTCACTGAATTACTGCAACACATCATTGACTTGGGGGATGAGTGAATGAACACCACAACAATCCACAGAATGATACGAGTCTTCACGGGCTACGGCAAGCCCGACATCAAGGATGATGTTGGCCCCAACAAAGCCGACTGGCCTTTCTTCCACAAGGTCGCAAGCCAAGACGATATGCAAGACCACCAACTGCTGGAAGCCGCCGAGCGATTCCACAAGTACCGCAACACACAACTGCCATCCATCATGCGTGATGCTGGACTCATCAGCAAAGCAAACCAAGTGGAGTCCTACCTTGACAAGATGAAGGTGCGAGGCACCGAGGCCAAGGTTGAGTACGAGCGACAGCAAGCCATCATCCATGAGCAAGGTCGCTTGCGACAGAAAGCGAAGGCGATGATTTCCACACGACTGAGCAACAGGGCTGAACCGATTGATGATGAAACGATTGATGCCTACATGGGTGCGTATGACTGTGAGCGTGATGAAGCCATGTCCCTCATTGAACAACGAGTGGCTGAATGGAAACCACCAGCCAGCAAGGTCGTGTCCTTCTCCAATGTGGATGATGTATGGACAAACCGATGGGGCAAACAATTCACCAGCAAACGAATCGCACTTGACTACACCTACAACCCCGACCTCAACAACGCACTCAAGAATGGACTCGGCTTCCCTGCTGTCAAGTGGGACGGCACGAAGAAGAAGTGGACACTGCAAGACGACGCTGATGTTCTCGCCAAGGCGAAGGACATCATGATTGAGCAGGGCATGTTCTTCAACGAGTTATCCCTTGAGCGGCTTGAGGTATCGGCACCGAAGGAGAAGTCTATAGAACGCAAGACTACGGAGGTGTCGGCTCGCATCGTTGGCAAGTCAAGCATTGAGATGGAGTGGCCATACATTGAGGACTTCGTTCTGCGTGGCGACCTGCTCTCCGTTGTCAAGGCAACGCAGGGTCGCAAGTTCAACCCAAGCAACAAGACTTGGAGCATCAGTGTGGGCGAAGCGGCACCACTGATTGACCGCTTGCGTAAGCATGATGAGAATGATTGGTGCTTACGCTTGGCCGACGCACTGCAAGCCATACCTGAGATTGAGACTTACATGACTGAGCGGGCGGAGCGTATCGCTATCAGCGGTGCGGCCACCCTTGACCAAGAGATGATAGTCGCCCAGTTGCAGGAGGATTTGAGCAAGCACTTCCCTGTGGGTCGTGAACTCTATCCGTTCCAGTATGTGGGTGTTCACTTCGCTCAACTCGCTGGTGGGCGTTGCCTTATCGGTGACGACATGGGGGTGGGGAAGACCATCCAAGCCATCGCTCACATCGCACTCAACACCGACCAACTGCCTGCGCTCGTCGTATGTCCTGCCTCGGTCAAGTACAACTGGGCCAAGGAATGCAGGGCATGGCTACCCAACATGACCGTTGAGGCATTGGAGGGTCGCAAGGGTGTGATTCCCGATGCCGACATCATCATCTGCAACTACGACATCATCAGCGGGCGCAAGGATTCACTGCTTGACTACGGCTTCAACATCGTGGTGTGCGACGAGAGCCACTACTTGAAGAACATCAAGGCGAAGCGCACGGCTTCCACCCTTGAGGTAGCCAGCGAGTCCGAGTCCGTCCTGTGCCTTTCGGGTACAGCCGTGACCAACCGACCAAGTGAGTTCTTCACCACACTCAACCTGCTTCGCCCCAACGAGTTCCCCTCCTTCTTCCCTTACGGCCAACGCTACTGCGACGGACAGAACAACGGGTGGGGGTGGGACTTCAGTGGTGCCAGCAACACCGATGAGTTGCACGCTCGTACACGGGACTTCTGCATTCGTCGCCTCAAGCAAGAGGTCTTGACTGAATTGCCCGATAAGGTGCGTACCATCATGGACATTCAACCAAGCAGGGCTGACCTCAAGCGGTACAGCGACCTGCACCGAGCATGGATGGACGACTACGAGGCGTACCAAAACCAAGGCTCGCTCCCTGCTGGCTTCGTTCTCAACATGCTCACGGCCCTGCGCCACGAGTGCGGCCTCATCAAAGTCCCATCCACCGTGGCTTACATCAAGGAACACTACGACATCACGGACGGCAAACCGCTGGTTGTCTTTGCTCACCATACCGATGTGCTGAAAGGCTGTGTCCAAGCACTGCGAGCCGACAAAGACCGCAACTGGCGAGTCGGTGGTATCACTGGTGACATGCCTGCTGACAAGCGGCAAGCCAATGTTGAGGCATTCCAAGCAGGCCACATTGATGTCCTGTTCTGTTCAACCGTTGCCGCCAAGGAAGGCATCACCCTCACTGCCGCCAACACCGTGGTGTTCGTGGAGCGTGAGTGGGTGCCCGGTTGGGAAGAGCAGGCTGAGGACAGGGTGTACCGCATCGGTCAAGAGAGCGATTCAGTCCACGCCGTTTACCTCTCGGTGGCTCGCACCATTGACGAGAAGTTCAACCAAGTGATTGAAGAGAAGCGCAAGGTGGTCAAGGCCGTGCTGGATGGGGGCGACCTCAATGAGCGTGAAGGCATCGCCAACGCACTGATTCAGTCCATGATTGACAGCGGCGACCTGCCAGCGAACTTTGGAAAAATGAAGGTGAAAGCATGAGAGAATATACGATGGAAGAAGTAAGCAAGATGATACTTGACATGGCCAAGCAACAAGCAGAAAAGACAACGATGGACGAAGCCAAGTACAAGGCATTGGAAGAGCGTACTGCGAACCCAACCCAAATCATGTGGATGGACGGTAGTTTCGTGAAGGCTCTTGTTGAGAGAGCCGTTGAGATTCTTGAGCGTGAGAAGCGTGTGCTTGAGGGTGAAGAGGACGATTTGTTCTTCCGCACCAATGACCGTGGAGTGATGGAAGACGGGTGGTACGACCACCAAGCACTCGTCCGTGACTCGCTTAAGGAGTGCAAGGAATACTTGGAAGAGGTGAAAGCATGAACAACATCAAAGGCATTTTCATGAAAGAAATGAACACCGAGGAGTTCAATGCGTGGGCCAAGGAAACTTGGCTTGAAGGGCAACGCATAGACCGATTGAAGAATGAAGTGTGGGAACGCATGGAAGAAGAACAGAAAACTCATGGAAAGGTAAGCGGATATTTGAATGCGTACTGGGACGAGTTGCGAGATGACGATGCTGACTTCTACACAGCCATCGCATCGGAGGAACCTCTCTTTTGGGACACCGTGAATTGGCACTTGGATGAGTGGTCTAAGGAAGTTGATGCTTACATAGAGAATTGGGTGTGGGATGATGAGTGAAAGCATGAGCGCATACGAAGACGCAGTGAGTAAGATAGTGGATGAGGTCAATGAGACAGGCACCCCTCTTCGTATGCACAAAGTGTGGTGCGGAAACTGTCACCGTTTTCTTGGAACAGCACCATACGAAAACACGCACTTCCTCAATTTGCTTTGTGTGGATTGTACGATTGAGTGCATTGATGCGCTGGCTTCGGAGGCCGATGAGGATTTCAATTGAACAGTATTTAAATCAGCAAAGAAAGAGAGGATGATAACATGGTAAAGAGAGCATACATCATACAAGAGCATGAACGAAACGGTTTCACTATGGACACACAGGTGTACAGTTCCAAGGCGAGGGCTATCAAAGCCTTCACCGAGGCGGTGAATCACCGAATCGCATATGACTATTTCAAGAACGCTGATGACAAGGGTTTCTTTGAGGCTGAAAAGAACTTGAAGGACTGGAATGACTGGTACAATGTACACACCACACACCACATCATTGTCACCCGACCTTACGATGAGAAGAAATGGTGGGCTGTGTTGCTCAAGGAATCAGCCGTCGCTCTTGAGTTCGGTGATGCGTCCGAAGGAAAAACAGGTGGGTATGTACACTTTCAACTCACAGAAGAATGTTCGGGAGAATACGACACTGTGGAATCAATCACACTTGAAGAGGTGGAACTACAATGACAAAGAAATGGACAACACGAACAGTAAGCACAGCATACCAAGACCGACCCATGCGGGAGGCAGAACGAATGAGTCTCAAGGAGAGGCACCGCCGTCACCGGCTGGCCCATCCCAATGACTTGACCATGGCGGTGAAAGAATGAGCGAAAGAGTCCACTCAACCATCACAGTAGGTGAGTATGAACAACTGTGCGAAGCCATAGCGATGCTTAGGAGTCACAAGGGAACCTTGAGTTGGACTGTTGGGCATACGGGTGAATACCTCAAGCCCGACCTTGACCTTGACCTCGCCATTGACACACTTCGCACACTCAAACTCACCCTACAGGGCCGTGAACAAGAAGCGCAGGAGGGTGGCGAGTGATGTACCGAATGACACCACAAGGTTTGGCCCGTCATGTCATGACGATTTACAACGAAGCCACAGGCGAGACTGAAGTTATTTTGGAGTTGGTTGAATGATAACAGAAACGAAACTTGACCGAATTGTAGAGCTATCAAGGCCGCAGGGTTGGACAAAGAACCTATTCATTACTTCAGCACAGACTTCACGGATGGACACATTCTACATTTGGCCGCTAAAAGCATTGATGAGAAGCCGACTGTGATTGGAAGAATCAAAGACTTTTGGCCGGTGGAATTGTTTTCTTCAGCACCGAACTTGCCTTGGAAGTCAAGCGGTTGCGTCTTGTTGAAATGAGCGTTCAAGATTTCTTGGATGAGAAGATAGACTCGTTGGAGTTCTGTCGGAACATGAGAGACATGGAAGTGATAGAATGATTGATGTTCCATTTATAGTAAGCCAATTGCACATGCTAACTGATGAACAGTTAGATTGGTTAGAAGAAGAGATTGTGTATTGGCGCAAACGGAAAGCAGAATTGTTCGCCAAGTGGGAGAAGAAGGATTAGTGGAGTTGATTAAATGGTTGACACAGACAAATACGATGATGAATGGATAGGCGTACAGGAAGCATACAATAACCTTCTCACAGAAATCAAACGGTTGCGTAAAGAACTTGACAGGGTGAAGAAGAATGATTGACACCAACGCACACAACCTCAAAATCAAAATTGAAACAGACGAGTACATCTATTGGGAATACTTGGAGGCATGAACATGGCAGACACGAAGAAGGACATACTGGAATGGGTGAAGGAGCGACTGGCATCCGTACCCGACGACGCAGAAATGCAGGTGCGGATTGAACTTGCATACTGGGACGAAGAGAATCAATTGAACAGTATTTAAATCAGCAAAGAAAGAAGAGATGAGAAACATGGCGAAGACAAAGCGAGACAAGAACGAAGGCAAGACGGCGTTTGCGGCACGAGTGATTACCGAACACGGTGTTTACATCAGTGCGAAGGACGCATGGGAACGACTGGTGGACAAGCGAGGTGTAGGTGTGAGGGATTGGCAACGATTCCAATCTAACCTCAGTGATGCTGTACGCATCGGCTTGCTCTCCAAGATGCGTGGATTTGACAACAAGGGCAAGAGCCGTATGCTGTACGGCCCACCCGAACTTTGGGACGATGACCCCGAAGAGTTCACTGTGTTTGCAGACCCACCCCGACCCGACATCGTGGTGGAGAAAGTGCAACGACCCAACCGACCATCCATCAACGACATCCCCCTTGGCGACATCCTATCCTACAATCATGTGGAGCGTGATGACATCATGAGCGTGATTGAAGACCTGCTCTATGACACACCGCTTGGTGAGTTGCGACAGCGATACCTGCCCTTGAGGATTTGGCGTGGGCCGTTGCACTTGATGGAGGTGATGAGTGATGTACTTTACAGGCTACCGTGACCCCGAAGTGTGGGCTAACCTTGGATTGATTGGCGAGAGCCTTTCATTCACCACCGATGATACGGTGACCAAGTTGGGTATTGGTTACATTAGAAGCCGTGGCGTGGAATGTGCCATGGACACGGCTGTTCGCTTTACCCTGCTCAACGCAGGAGAGAACGGTGAAATCAACGCCAAGCAAATGCTCAACCAACACACCCGACTGGCCGCACTCATTGAGCGTGGGCTTGCGGCTGATGGTTGGTACTTGGACGATGAAGAGAAGAAGCAACGGGGATGGGTCTTCCATGAAGACGGCATTCGCCTCCATTGGAACCGTATCTCTTCTCGCTGGTCGCATGACGACACTCATTTCAGCGCAAGTTTCCTCGGTGATACAGAACTGTGGCAATACGACAGGGGATGGAGTGGTAGGTCTTGGATGCTAATGAATCACGGTGATGAAGACAGAAGGGACTACAAGAAATTGTGGGAGAGTGAGGATGGCTTCTACCCCATTCCACTACGAGGCAACGAGCGTATGGCCATGAACATGCTTGAGGACAAAGAGGTGCTGAAGTGCATCAACCAATCCCTCAACCGCATGGTCAAGAGCGGCAAGGCTATTCAAGTCACTGCTGGCCGTGGCCGTACCTTCCGATGGAACAAGTGGGGCTGGCTTGATGAGTACCGACAGAAGCACCTTGTCACGATGGCGAAGCAACGCAAGTTGGGTGATGTGGTCAACGGATGGGAGTTCACTAAAGGAGATGTCACCAACATGTTCGGTGTGGAGATTTGCGACCACGAGTGGCACCCAGTCTCCACTGTCAAATACTTCTCAGTGACTCAAAAAGTACCGACCATTGAGACAGACAGATACGGGAAATATATCAACGGTGTAGGTTGGGTTAGAACAACTGAACTCACATGGCATCACATTCAACTACCCTACTTCTTCATGGATGAGACAGAAGCACAAGCGGTTGTGGACGAACTCAACAGCCACTCCTACCCACGCAAGGGTATCGGTATTCGTCGCAACGGTGAACTGCTTGCTCCAATGCACGAACTCACAGAAAATGAAGTGGAGATGAGGGTTCGTGGTGAAGTGATGATTGAAGACTACATGCACCCCGATGAGATGTTCAAGCGCATTCAACTGAGTGCGCCCGACATCGCCAAGGAATTGAACGCTCTATTGAAAGACGAAATTGACAAAGAATACGGAAACATGATACAAAAGGAGGAATGAAAATGAATGAAAAAATGGGAATGACCAACGAGCAATTTGAACACTGGATGAACAACTCAAAGGTTGAAGAGGGCGTACCTCTTCTTCAAGTGCGGCGCACCACTGGGGGCAACATGTTGCACCTACAGGTGTATGGTGAAAGCGAAGACTTGACCAACCGACCTTACGGCTACGCTGACAAGTTCAGTGTCCCGCCTGTGGTCACTGAAGCACTGATGCAAGTGAGCGGCCCTCTCTTCCCGTCGTTTGCGACTGGCCAAGAGATTTACCTACGCAACATCGCCAGCATCCACGCCTACGCTGACGGGGTGCAGTTGTGCATCAATGTCCCGTCCACCGAGTGGAACGCACCCGATGGGTTCATCCTTGACCTACCCGCACAGCGGTTCTCAGCGTTCATCGCTTTCATTGAGTCGGTTGGTTTGCTCTACAACCACGAGGGCGAGCAACGCTTTGTTGCACCACTACAGGAGGAAGAGTGAATGAATTACGAGCGAATGACGAGGCTGGCATTATTTGTCACACGGGACGAACTGGACAAGTGGGACAAGCATGACATTAACGAGATGGTTGATGCGTGTGGCGCAGAAGCAACCCTTGATTTTCTCCACGCTTACGAAAACCGATATGGTACTAACCTTCGCCAGCAAATTGAATGGGTCACGGAGGTGAAAGAATGACTTGGCTTGAGCAATTGAATACCCTTCAATCAAAACTGGTGGAGGCCAGCCCCATTGATGTGAGCAACGACTTGTTCAACGCAGTGAACTTGTTTCAAAACGCATACACCGAGGTTGCTCAACGGGCCACTGAGAGCCTACACATCAGCCGTACTGGGCTGAGGCTGGTCGTTTGATGCCACCACTCAATCCCGACATGGTGTTGTACCTCGCCGTGCGAGACATCGCTGAGATGTATGATGTACCCATGACATGGATTTACCTCCTGCCGTTCAACATTCAAATTGATGCCGCCGCTCGCTCAGTTATTTTCACGAGTAATCAAATCATGTATGTCAACGAGGAAGGCTACGCTACACCTGCGACACTGATGGCATGGCATGATGGAAAACAGGCGGGGCTGATTGACGAGGACGACGAGTTCCTGTTTGCCAATAGCGACTTCACGAAAGATTACACGGCCAAGGCCAACCAAGCCCTTGAGGACATGGCGAAGTCCATGGGTGCGACCAAGGAGCAGGTGCAAGAGATGATGTCGTCCACGCACATTGAGGCACCATTCCCGCATGAGAATGATGATAGTCCTTGGGGGGATGTGTGATGAAAGGACGACTTGAGATTGGACAGAACAAGTGGCTCGCCCTTGAGCATGTGGTGGGTGAGTGGTTTCAAATCACCGAGGCCCACCGATGCACCGAGGTTAAGGTTGGCGAGATGGGGCGGCAGATGACCCGTGGTTGGTCATTCTATAGAACGCTGGACACACCCATACCTACGCATACCTATCCTCCCGCAGTGCGCTTTGTTTTGATTGCTGATGAAACGGATGGTGAAGAAGAATGAAGGACTACAAAGCGATGTACGAAAAGCAAGTGCGCTGGATTAACGACATTCTGTTTCGCTTTGACAGGATGCAGGATGCTACTACATCACAAGCACTCCGCTTTCTTCATACAGTGCGAGAAGAATTGGACATGATGGTTCCTACGATGTTTGAATTGGAGATGGAAGAATGACCTTCGGCGGCTACTTTCTTTTATTCAGCATTTTAGCGGGACTGTACTGGTTGGGGCTGAAAATCAACCCACCGATTGAACAGCGCATCATCCCCGAACCGAACAACATGTTACGAGATGAACATGAATAACTGTTAAACAAAATGACCCCATGCAATAACCATGTCGCCCTTTGAGCAAGCGTTTGACTACCTACGGCAGAACAGGCCGCAGGGACGCTTCATGGGTGGCAGTACAGGGGCACGAGGCTACGACTTACCGATGGGGCAGTTCGTTGGTAAGCGTGGCGACAGCCCTGCACACATTCAAAACGAGTACGACATGAACAGATTCCTCAACGAACTGGGCGTACCCGTACCACAAGCACAGATGCAAGACGGACTCATGCTCACACAGATGGAGGAGGGACAACAAATGGGCTTTCAACCAACGGCAGGAGACATTCGCCAACTGACGAGGGACTTTGTTCCTCACGCTACGATAGCGAACTGGGACATGCTTGGACTGGGGCGAGACAATGTTATTCGCCGTCCCGATGGCACACTTTCCTATGTTGATGTAGGAGGTGCAGGGGCGTTCCGTGCCCAAGGCGCACCGAAGGTGGGGCATTCGGCTCCACGGTTGGCGAACTTGACACGCTACGAGATAAGAATCCCGAACTGGCAGGTATCAGCGAGGCTGACCTTGGCCGGTCTTACGACGCATACGGAGGCGAGGATGCAATGACACAGGCATTGAATGTGCTACGCAATCCGAACACCCGTGACATCATGCAACAACGAGTACAAGATGTCGCACGACGAGTTGCTTGAAATTATTTCAGCAGTATATAAATCGGCAAAGAATAAATGGTTAGCGAAAGCAAGGTGATGAAACATGAAAGAAAATTGGAAGCAATGGACACGAGGAGATGGCTACATCTACCTCAAGAGCGATGAAGACCACGAGAAGCGCAAGGTGAAAGCCCTCGCCGCACAGGGGCGCAATTGGCAAGACAAGGCCGAGTGCATCGTACTGGCAAAGAACAGTCAAGCGACTTACTGCGGCAAGTGCTACCAGTACACCTACCACACTCACTCGGTAGGAGAAGACATTCGTGCTGACTATGGCGAGTACGAGGACATGACGGTGAGGGACGGGGTTGCGGTGACTGGCGACGGCAAGGAGATTCCAAAGGAACTGTGCGCTAATTGCGGCGACTTCCATCCTGTCACCTCGTGGGCAGGGCCGACCCGCTTTGAGTTGTCGTACCTTGACCTACCCGAAAAGGTGAAGATGTTGGAGTGGTTTTACAATGAACACAGCGAAGACGACATTTTCTATCGCTACGAGGTGCGATGGGAGAACGAGGGCTTTTACCACGACCCACGAAAGTTTCACTGCTTGATGCGATACCAGCGCAGTGAGAAAGGCACATGGTACACCGACCATTATACCTCAAAACTCATCTTCCTCGGCTATGACTTCGCTGATGCTCAATACGCTGTACACTCTTGCATTCGTACCCTATTGGATTTGGGTACCATCACTGAACCGGAGTTTGAATATCAACTCAAAAAGTTCCGTGCCAAGCGGGACGAACTGTACGATGAGGGCGGGCGTATCATTGGTATGACCATGCCCCCGGAGAGGAGGAATGAAACATGAGCAACATAGAATACGACACTTTCACCGTAGAGGTAAGCAACTACGGTGGGATTAGAGCAGGGACAACCATCAAATTACCCGTGAAAGGAAACGGATGGGACGAAGAGGACACACGAGAACGACTACTGGAACTGATTGAGCGAGCCGCTGACATGATGCTCGCCAACTTGGGTGCTGATTCGGACTGGGAAGATGTGTACGGAGGTGAGGAAGAATGAAAGAAAGAATCACTTGTGAAGCATGTGGGTTCACCCACGACTACAGTTTGACACACGACAGCAACTATGAAGCGTGGCTTGGAGATGGAGAGCAGTGCATCATTTTCTATTTCAGTTGCCCGTACAATGATGAGGACACTGAAAAGAATCCGTGGCACAAGGAATGTGGAAACGCCATTGAGGTGAAGAAGCACTTTGTGTTTACAGGTAAGACGGAGGTTGAGCAAGAATGACTAATGTACAATGCAGTAAGTGTGGGGAGTGGTGTGACATAGATGACACTGACTTTTGGCAAGGTGACCTTGAGGACATTGCTGATGATAATTTGATTTTCCGATTCACTGATTACTGTGAAGGTGTGATTGAAGACGGTGATGATTGGGAAACATGTGGACATACGATTGAGGTACTAGCTACGCAACCGTACTTGAACACCGAGATATTGAACAGGAGGAATGAAACATGGGATGGAATAATTTGAATGACGAACAATTGAAAGCATCGCTTTGGATAAATGTGACAGAAGGAATGGGCGTGACGGCTGAGGGTATTGCTCTCGCCATCCACCTCAAAGACAAGGGTACCTTTACGGCTTCGGACTTTGAGGAAGCGCAACACGAAGTTGACATGGAGAACTACTTGGTTCTCACAGACGAGCAAGCAGACGAGTGGTGTAAAGAAGAGATTGAAGAGATGGTGTGGGCGTTCAGGCCATCGTTCCTACAAGCACACACAGGAGTTGATGCTGATGCAATCACGAAAATACAGGAGATGTGTGAGGGTGCAAACGAACCACTCAAGGCGATGATAAAGGATTTTGATTACTTCGTTAAAGACGCAATGAGTTGCGACGGACGAGGGCACTTCCTCGCTGGCTACGACCACGAGGAGAATTATGTCACTTACAATGACACGATTTACTACATCTATCGGAGGAACTGACATGACACGAGAAGAACAAATTGCTGATGAATTAAAAGAGGAGATGGCCGCATTGAACCGTCGCATTGAACGACTGAACCAGTGGAAGGAAAGTGGGTACGGAGAGCCGTGCCAGTCCCACACATGGGAACTGGTTGATGGGCCGCAACATGCGATTTACAACATCCCTGCTGACCCTACAATTTATGTTCTACGATTCAAGTGCCCTCGTTGCGGTATGACGATGGCGCAACAGGCTGTTGTTAAACAGGAAACCCTGTTTGACGAATGGCAAGAATACCGAGAAAACAAAGGAGATGAAGAAGAATGAAGACATATAGCGTGGAAGTCACCTACCAAGGTGAGATTGATGCGAAGAGCAAAGAAGAATTGGAAGAGGCGTTGTTTGTGGCTGTTGCCCTGTTTGGTGAGCCGTTTACAGATGACATCTTTGAGGCTGTGGACTGGACGATTGAAGGAGATGAAGAAGAATGAGTGATTATACTGAAGAAGAAGTGCAACAGATGATTGAAGAAATCCGTGAATCGTACAATGTGCGAGAGGTTGTTTGTGTGAAGACAGGGAAACGATGGCCGATGCGGGGTTGGACATACGGTACTGGTGTTGTCTTGATTGATACGACGGAGGGAGTTGAATGAAACTGGCACTGACAATGGAGAACTTTTCCGTTTGGGGTAATGATGAAGACGACTTGATGGACAGCATCAAGGAACTGTTGGACAAGAAGCATTTCGTGAAACTACGAATGACGACCAGCACGGCACTTGCGAATGACTTGTACTCGCTTGATTGCATGGCGCAAATGTGGAAAGTGCAAATGCAAATTGGTTACGAGATTGACGAGAGTTACAGCAACAAACCTGTACGGGTAGTTGTCCACCTCAATCCCAACTACACCTACAGCGGTAAGGACAAACCGGAGAGTGATGAGTGATGTGGATTGCACTGACTGAAGGCTGGTTGAGCATCGTTGCTCACCGTGACAAGCCCGACTATCTACTGGTTCGGGCACGCAACCCAAGCCACATCCGTCGCACATTCGGAGAGCGAGTCATGTACACTGATGCTGACGCTGACTATCCGTTCCGTGCTGATGTGCCACGGGGTGCCGTCATTGATTTCCTCATCAATCGTTTGGAGCGCATGACCTATGACAACTTCAAGAACACGATTGACGATGACCGCTATCACGATGCGGCACTGGATGTGTGGCGCACGATGTACCGATACGGAGAGGACTACCGAGGTGATGCAGAATGAGCGATGAACCGACGACTGAAGAAGTCATTCGGTTGCGTGCCCGCATTGAGCGGGCCATCTCAACTCTCCGCTCGCAACCCAACGACTTGGAAGACGGCCCCGATTATCACCGTGATTTGTTGTCCTTCTATTCACAAATGATGTGCCACGCTGTTGATGTTTTGGAGGGTAAAGAATGAACACACCAATCAAACTGGGCGAAGGCTCGCTGACGATGTGTGGCATTGACGACTTCCGTGACACGCTAAGCAAAGAGCATACGGTAGTCACGCTGTGCCGCTACACTCCCAAGTGGAGCATGGTGGACAAGAACGAGCGACACCACTACTACTTCCGGGCGCACAACAAAGACCCTGCCATTTGGACACACGCTATTCAAATCGTCATGGACGCTATCGCTGAGGGCAAGGATGTTCTCTTGCACTGCGTCCATGGCCGTGACCGCACGGGTGGCGTAGGCTACGCCGTGCTACGACTCCACGATTATGAACACGACCAAGCGCACTTTGCCATGGCGGAGGCTCGCCCCTGCATGGCATCAAAGTGGGACATCATTATCCCGCAACGCCGTGAACTGTACGAGGAAATAATTGAGGAGTATATAAATCAGCAAAGAGAGAGGAGATGAGAAACATGACCAACAACAGGAAAAGAAGCATCACACGAGGCTACAGCATCATGGTGAATCAAATTGACGAACACTTCAGCATGACCGGCGAACCATTGACAGAACTGCAATTCCGTGAAATAGAATTGATGGCATACGAGAATGTAGAGTTCATGAAAGACTACTGTGAATTACTGAAGAAAGAAATCATACCATCATTGGAGGAATGAAAATGAACATAACGATAAAATTTGAAGGAGAAATAGACATGGAGTTTGACATTGATGATTTGATGGACAGCACACTCCGTGACATGATTGAACAATACATCACGGACAACATCAGCGAAGTGATGGAACTCGCTACAGCGGAGGAATGAATATGGCACACAATTTAGCACAGACAAGAAACGGACAATATATGACGGCTTGGGCAGCGACACGCCATGGCACGGGCTTGGGACACAAGCAGAAGGACTGATGACGGCGACCGAGGCATTGAAACTCGGCAACCTTGATTGGACTGTAGAGAAGCGACCGCTGTACAATCGCACCGAACTCGGTGAGGTTGAGGTGGTGGAGAACACCTTCGGTGTGTTCCGTAAGCAAATCAACGAAGACGGTTCACACTCGTGGATTGCACTCAACCGTGGCACAGCCGTGGGACGAGTGTGGAAGCCCTTCCAAAACATTGAGGCAGTGGATTTCCTTGATGAGTTGGTGCAAACCCAAGAGGCCAAGATTGAGGTCGTGGGCGCACTGGGTCGGGGTGAGAAGGTATGGGTGCTTGCGAAGTTGCCCGACAGCATTCTCATCAACGGCGTGGACAAGGTTGACCAGTACATCCTCATCGTGAACAGCCACGATGGAAGCGGCTCACTCAAAATCTTCCTCACACCCATTCGTGTGGTGTGCAACAACACGCTCACCATGGCACTGCGAGGACGACAGGGCGGCTACAACATCCGACACACCGGCAAACTGCACGACCGCTTGGAGCAAGCACGAGAAGTCTTGGGCCTCGTGAACAAGGACTTCATGGCGTGGGGTGAGATGGCACAGTCGTTGGTTGAGGTCAAACTCACCGAGGACGAGATGGAGTCCTACTTCATTGACGCACTCAACCTCACCTTCAACGACGAAGGCGACCTTACGACCCGCTCATCTAACATGCTCAAGACCGTGAAGGGCTTGCTCGGCAACGAGAAGAACACCCTCAACGGTATGGAAGGCACGGCATGGGCGGCATACAACGCACTCACCGAAGCGGTTGACCACAACTTCACCCGCCTCGCCAACGGCAAGGTAAGCACCAAGCGCATGGAGTCGGCACTCTTCGGTACCTACTCCCGCACCAAGCAGAAGGCATTCGTGAAAGCATTGGAGTTGACAGTATGATGAGTTGCGTGCACGATTGGAAAATGACGGATGCAGAAATGACAGGTTGGGAGATGTGCGGTGATACGCCCGAATTTTACGGTAGGTTTCGTGCCGTATGTCAACTGTGTGGAGCCATACATGATGCTGATTTTTGTGCAGTAGGAGATGACCTACCGTTTGAACGAGAGTGATTGGATGAATATTTTCGTACTACACACTGACCCCACCATCGCCGCACAGATGCACTGCGACAAGCATGTGCCAAGATGTGTGTTGAGGCCGCACAGATGATGGCCTCAGCCCTGCGCCGACACGGTGCAGATGACGAGGACATGCCGTTGACCAAAGCAGGCAAGCCCTACAAGGGTGGCTATGCTCATCACCCATGCACAGTATGGGCGGGCGACAATGATGATAATTTCAATTGGTTGGCTAATTATGCTCTTGCTTTGTGTGGCGAATACATTGGTAGATTCAACAAAGTTCATGCTTGCCATGGGCCGATTAAACTCATGTCCACCATGGACTACATCATCCCCGTAGGCGACCTCACACAGTTTGCACTGGCTATGCCCGACGAGTACAGACCCGAACCAATTGACGGTGAGATTGTGTACCACGCTTATCCCGAACATGCGGTACAAGCCTACCGCCGATACTACCATTCCAAGCAGTTCGCCAAGTGGGAGAAGGGTACACCTGCTCCCGACTGGTGGCGAGGCGTGGAGGTGACGGCATGAGTGATGAATACATAGCACCTTGCTACCATTGTCAATGTAAAATACCTGTTGGTGCTTTCTATGTCTATGCTTACAGGGGGAATCGTGGGCCGGATATTTTCTGTGATTACGACTGTATGCGTGATGCAGGTTACAGTGACGAAGGCGTGGAGGTGACGGCGTGAAGTGCATGTGTAAAGCAAATGACCCCGACCCCGATATTCGGGAGGAATACTGCGATGGTGCGAACATGACATTGTTTGACTACGAAGGAAAAGCATGGTGGTACTGCTACGAATGTGGCAATCACAAAGCGTGGGAGGAGACGGCGTGAGCCTACATGAGAACTTCGGCAGTGGCAACACTGATGCCAACCCCGACCTCAAGCCCAACGACATGGTGATGACCCCACGGCACATCGCTAAGCAGATGATTGACTTCTACCACATTCACGAATACGAGCGAGTGCTTGACCCGTGCGCTGGTAGCAACGCATTCTTTGACCAATACCCCTCACACATCCTTGGGAAGTGGCGCATGGAAATCACAGAAGGCTTGGACTTCTTTGGTTGGAATGTGAGCCGTAGCCTCACATTGACTGGATTATCACCAACCCACCCTACAGCATTTTCCCTCAGTTCTTGGAGAAGTGCTTTGAGGTGGCTGACAATGTGGCCCTACTGATACCGCTTGCGAAGTTGGTGTCAAGCCTCAAGCGAATCAACATGGTCATGGACTACGGAGGCATTGTGTCAATGCGAGTTATTGGAGCAAGCAAGTGCGGGTTCCCCTTCGGGTTCCCTGCCGCCGCCATCCACATGAAGCGAGGTTACGATGGCAACACGCTGATTGAGATGTGGCCACCAACATACGAGGAGGAATGAACATGGGACAAATGAATGATGGAAGCGAGTGCCTGCTGTGCGAACTGTGGCAGGATGTTGACGACGAGAGCGACTTGGAGTTGTGCTGTAAGGAATGCCGGGGCGAGATTGCTTGGGCGTTTGCACGACGAAGGCAGGTGATGAATGATGTTCGGACGAAAGAAGAAACAGGAAGCGTTCTCGCCATGTAAAAGAACAGTCATGTGGTTGTGGGACAAAGGAGCGTATGATTGGGACAAGTTCGTGGACATCATCACAAATCAGTTCGGTGGTGAGTTGTGCCCCGAATGTGAAACCCACTGGGTCTTTGAAGGGCAGTGGAGCCATTCTGTTGCTGATGAAGACATGCACAAAGTGTATCAACGAATGGCAAACGGCGACAAGCACAAGTATCTCACTGATGGTTTAACCTACGAGTCTTGCGAAGAGTGTGCGGTTGACTGGGAGACTGACTTTGTGAAGCACCTCGCACGACGATACAACACTTGGGGCGCAACATCTTGCGATTCCGAGACTTGTGTTTTCTGTGCCGATGAGGAAGGTGATGAATGATGGCGACCATTGAGTGTGCGTGTTGTGGGTGTTTGGTTCCCGGCCACCTTGCGAGAGAAACAGGTGAACTGTCGGAGGATGTTCACCGAGAGCCACTCTACGCATGTTGGGACTGTTACAATGAGGAAAGTGATTAAGCATGACTGAGGTGCTTGACGCTGAGATGAAGGACGAGTGCCACATCATGCTCCTCGTGCGACGAGACAGCGGCGATGTGTGGGAGGACTACGGTTCTATCCTACGCATCCAACGAAACATATACGACGGACTCCTTGACTGGGTGGGCGATGAAGAGCCACCCACATGGTGGGAGGGAAAGAAGAATGTATGAACAAGTTGATAACGGAGAGGTAAGTGGTGAGGTCAATGGATTGGCAACCGAGTGAAGAATTGATTGCATGGGGGAACGAACACTTTGGCGGTATGCCAGTGGACAGTGTATGGTCGCCCGACGACAGCGGTGTGCAGTATCGCAAGATGAGTGAGACAAGTTACGCACTCATCTTCATGCTCAATCACCCGCTGGCACAGGAACACCACGAGAAGTTCACGCTCCTCATGGAAGCGTGTGGCTACACCGTGGAGAAGCCCGATGGGTTGGAGATGGTGACACCACCGATTGACCCTGCGGCACAGGCTGAGATGAACTTCCGTGCGAAGCAGGAGGTCGCTCAGTCATGGACTTGCGAGTGTGGTTTCCCGTTGGCGAACAACGACTTCTCCAAGTCGGTGTACGAGTATGTGGAAACAATTGATGCTGAAACAAGCAACGGCGGTACGACCCCCATTGACTTGTGGCGTGTTGTAATGAGTTGCGATAATTGCGGCAAGGATAACACCATTGACCCCGACGACTTTCACCTGCTGGCTGGCGATGATGAGTTCATGCGCTGGCGTAACGGAGACAAGGAGTACATCGCTCTCACACGAGAACAACTCAAGGACTTCGCTGATGCAGGTATGTTTGATGAGGGCTACAGCAACCACACCGTGACCGTCATGGGCAAGTTCCGTGGCGAGGACAGGGTACCACCGTGGTTGTGGGGTATCTCATGCCTTGTCAAGAACAGCACCGAAGAGGAGTGAGCGAATGCTTACACTGGCGAGGGCCAGCGATTTGCTGAATCGGATGCCGAATAAATTACTGGTGAAAGAAATCAGCAAGCGTGAGTGTGAGGAACTTTGGGAGTTCGTCAATACGACGGACAAACTCTCCATCTCACAGCACCGACTCAAGACGGCCATGGCTGATGAGTGCGGTGTGATGCTTGAGCGGTTGCTTGAGGTGATTGGTGATAGTCCCTTTGTGGATGGGCTGGTCATGGAGGCTGGCGAGGAGGAGAGCGACTTCACACTCAACGAAGCCGTACAACTCATGCGCTCGGCCCATGTCTTGGACAACTGGATTCTTCCCTTCTGTCATGCAATCAGCAAGGAGGAGGCCACGGTCATTTGGAGGTGGGCGATTGGGTATTACTGGACAGCCTACCGGAACCGTTTCCTCAAGTGGATTAAAATCATGAGTAAATTAAATGGAGATTTTTCTGTTGATGTTTATTTTTCTGTCATATTTGACGGACTTCAAATCTCGGACGACATCAAACCATTCAAGCGGTTGGAGCCATGGGAGGGCGGGGTACCCGACAAGTGGTGGTTCGTGTCCGACTGTGGTACGCTGAAGCATGTGGGTGATGGTGTCGTGCGAAATCGCAACGGCACACTGAACACAGAATTGACCCCGCTGGTGGACAGCGATGCCGATTGTTGGATGTGGGAGAACCCACTCGGCACAGGCTACCACCATTCAACAAAAGACAAACTACCCTTTTCATCGTACAAGAACGCTATGGATGACCAGTTTCACTGGCACGAGTCTCAAGTGCTACTGGATTCATATGCCAAGGGTGGATTTTTAATTGCTCATGAAACGACAGGAGCATATAAAGAACACAAAAATTTGACCTATTATTTGCTGAGTAAAGGAAGCAACACACTGTATGGACAGGTCATGACAGTACGGAATTTGAACAAAGGAGGGTATGAGATTGTTATCGGTTTTAGCGATGCTGGCGAGGTTGTGGAGACAACGACACACAGAATGAATGAACTCCCGCTTCAATTGAACGAGGCGTTGTTGAGGCGTGGGATAAGCGCAAGCGTGCGCTACGCCTTCCAACATGTTGAGGATTGCTTGGTTGCTAAGTTCATGTACACTTGGAGTCCTAACGAAGAGTGGCACTTGAAGTTCGTAGAAGTAGAGAGCAGGAAGGGCGAGAGCGATGTGGACGACATACTGGATTACTTCGCAGTGGTAGGTGGAGAGGATGAATCACCTTGAGACAATTGGCCTCGGCTTAGCAATCACCAAACTACAGTTCGTCGCACAAGTCAAGCGACATCAATACTCCTACGGTTTCAAGACGGTGATTCACATTCGCTTCAAGCGCACCTGCACCGAGGAGCAGAAGAAGTGCATTGAGGTGTGGCTACAGTCACACGACCTGTCCATGATTGACCGCACACAAATTGGAGGCGAGGACATGTGGCGCATACTTGACCTGCTGGAACCCTACCATTCCCTCATGGGTAAAATGGATGTTATCAACATCAAGAAGATGCACTGGCTCAAGGACAATCCCATTCCCAAGGTGCTGTACAAGGACGACGGTACACGACGCTCACGGAAAATTGGGAAGAATTGGAAGAAGTTCCTCCACTGGGCTGAAGCATGGGACGCATACGGAGAGGAGTTGGAAAAATGAGTGAAATAGAAGAATACATGGAATCCATAAGACTGTATGAGTCATGAATGAAAACAATGTGAAGTTCTTTGGTTCAGTGGCTTTACCCATGTTGGAAGAGAACAGGGAAGTAGAAAATGGTGAGTTCAAAACTGCCGCAGGACAGTCCTACAGATACAAGGATGTAACGGTGAAGTTATCGGTAGTGAAGAAATGGAAAGAATCGCTCATCAATTCAACCGTCATACCAATTTATGTCTTTCCACCTCCAATGGAGGAGATGTTTGATGACCCGCTTGAAGAACACATTCTTGATTTCGGTAAAAACGAAATGGCCACTTTTGGGTGGTGGTCTTTCAGTAAACTTGTCAATTTACATCCCATTATCAAACGACATCAAGCGGCCAATTTGCTTTTTAACGAAGAGATGCAAATAGTCGGACTGACATACCTTCAAACCAAGGAAAGACAACCGCAGTTTAGAACCCGGTTGATGGTGTTCCGAGACTCAATTCACGCCTTCATGAAGAAGAAAGCGGGCGGCATGTGGCGGATTGAAATCCGCAAGAGCATATTTAGCAAATTACAGAACACCAACATCAAATTGCCCCGTTACATGTTTAAAGACAACAAACTTCTCCAAGACGGAATTATATTCAAACTTCCAAACACCCAAGTTATGCTTTGGGAGAAAGACGGTGAATTTGTCGTTTATGATTTTAATAGTAAAACACACCTTTGTTTCCCCATTGAAGAATTACCCATCTCAATCAGCGATAAAACAATTTCAAAACTTCTCACTTACAACGAAGAGCAGGTTGAGCAAGAATGGTGGGATTCTGTTTCAAAGCCAAACTCCTCACAAACAAAATCTATGTCGGATGAACACAAACAGCGTATGGGTTTGGAAAAGAGTGAATACTTCGTTACTGAAAACACAATGCCACTGACCCACTACTCTATGGCCAAAGGCGTTCTCGCCGCAGACAATAAATTGTATGAAACTCTTTGCATGGCAGTGAAGTTGCTTGCGGCCTACTGTACCCCCACACTGAAGAAAGGCATCAAGAAAATTTCAAAGAAGGCTCCTCGTTTGAAAAACAGGAGGGCAAACATGACAACACCAACGAAGTGGGTTTGGGGTACGAACAAAGTCACTTATATCTACCCCGAACAAAGACGAGGAAAGGGAGTGGACGAATACTATAGTCGTCCTACCATGGCGAAGTATTACATCACGAAGTTGGAGAAGTATGCAGACCGACCTATCTATGAAGAAGAGAATGAGAACCCAAGGTATCGTCATTCCATCATTCGCTCAAGAGCAGGTTGCTGGAAGGGTGGTAAGGAGAAGTTGTTTGTTGCGGGTGGTGAGAAAAGAAATTACTCGCAGAAGGCCATTACATGGTTGAAGCGCATTGCAAAGGAGACAGGACACAACATTCAGCACGCTGAAAACGGAAAGGAGTTTCGCATTGAATTGGGTCAAGACAACTACTACTTGGCTGATGGATATTGCAAGGAAACAAACACAGTGTACGAGTTCAACGGCGATTACTGGCACGGCAACCCCAAGGTGTACGACCAAGATGAAATCAACAAATCCACCAAGACATCGTTTGGTGAACTCTACCAGCGCACTTTGCAAAAGGAGCGTGTACTGAAGCAAATGGGATTCAATGTAGTGAGCGTTTGGGAAAGCGACTGGGTGTGCTGATTTCTTGAAGAGTATATAAATCAGCAAAGAAAGAGAGGTTGAGAAGAAATGACTTGGAACGAAGTGCTACGACCTGTTCACCCATCCGAAGTGGTGGGCAACCACCAGTCGTACAGGATGCCGAAGAGTGGGAGAGGACGGGGGAGTACCCCCCTGCCCTGCTGTTCATCGGGGAGCCGGGTACTGGCAAGACCAGTGCCGCCAACGCCATTTCCCGCACCATGCTCAGTGGTGCCTACAATGACATGAATGTGTTGTGGACGAATGCCAGCGACGACCGAGGTATCTCGCACATCCGAGAGGAAGTGAAGAACTTCGCACGACTCAGCGGCGTAGGAACAAAGAGGAAGGTAGTGGTGCTTGACGAGGCTGATGGCCTCACCAATCAAGCACAAGACGCTATGCGAGGCATCATGGAGAAGTATGCCTCAAAGGTTCTCTTCATCCTCACCGCCAACTATGCTGACAAAATCCGCCCCGCAATCAAGAGTAGATGCACGGTGTACACCTTTCGCCGTGTCTCCGCTGAGCATGGTGCATCTCACCTTACACGCCTCACCGAGTCGTGCGGTGTCCCTACAGACTGGGAGCCGTACTACGGTGATGTCGTGGAGTATCACGGCGGCGACCTGCGAGCGGCGGTCGCCTCCCTTGAGCGCATCCCCAAGACGGCTGATGCAATCAAACAATTCACGGTCAAACAAACTGGGGATGAGTGGTGGGACTTCACCATCAGCAACAAGTGGAACGAGTTGCGAGAACACCTCATTGATGTATTACATTCATCGGGCGATAAGTTGTCCTTCATGAACAACTTTCATCGTGCTATTCGGAAGCATTTTGATAATGATGCCGACACCACATTTGCCATCATGGAGGTGTGGGGAGACATGATGAAGTATGTGTATGACTGGGGCGGTTCGGGCGAGTCCTATGTGGAAGTCCTCGTCGCACGATTGAAGAAACAAATAGAGGTGAAAGAAACATGAGTACATGGCAGAACACAGATGAATACGAAGACATTGACGACAGTGCAAGCAACGGTTTCGGAGCGGCATCCGAAAGCAACGCCAACGCTGGACTACCAAGCGGTGTCATTGACCGATTGAAAGCATACGCCGAGCGAGTGAGCCAACCGTTGGCTGACATCACGAAGCAGTTCGTTGAGAACATCGCAAACGAATACGGTTGCACCGACCCAAGCAGTGAGGACGAAGACCTGCTGGTTGACTGGCAGAACAACTTGTTGTTGAGACACGCCGTTCAAGCGGTGGCGGCAACAGCCGACTACAAACATGGGTTGGATGCTTCCTCGGTGTGGCCGACAAGAAGCGTGACCGGCTTGCCAACATTGTGCGAGCCAATCTCAAATTGTTCAAGGACGACCCCGAACAAGCCATCAGCAGTGGTCGCCTCGGTGTGTATTCCAAGAACGATGGTGTGTGGCACTTGACTACCAAAGAGGGCCAAGTCTCCACCGAGATTCCCGTTGAGGGCAATCCTGTTCCTCCCTACGGCATCAAGCATGACAACATGTATGTGTGCCTTACTACCTACGACGCAAGGCGGCACCGTCCAAGAAAATGGGTCGCTACGCATACTTCCTTGGAGGCGAGGAAGAGGACTTCGTGAAGAACGGTAACATCGGTCTGTGGCGCATTGACCTCACAGGTGCCAATGTGTACGCCAATCTCACCATCGGTCGCCCTTGCAAGGTGCCTGTCATCCCACCCCGTGAGGGTGGGAGCGAGGCATTCAAGGATGTGCTGACCACCTACGACGACTTCTCCGTGAACTACACGGATGAGTTCGTGAGTGAAGACCTGCGGCCTCTCCTTACACCATCACGGTTTTGGACGAACCCCGACTTCCATGAGTTGTATGTCCCTGTTGATTCCTTGGAGGAAGCATACGAAGAGCGCAAGCAGTTCTACGATGCTGGCGGTGAACGCCGCTCCTTCGGGCCGCTGGTTGTCACCAAGGGCACGGTCACTCGCATGAGTACCGAGCCTCGTGAGAGCGAGTATGACGAGGAGGGCCACAACTACAACATGACGCTTTCAAGCAGTATCAGTGGAGACATTGACTGTTGGGTGCCCGGTGCCGTTGGCAAGTGTACCCAACCGTTTACCTCTCACTGGGGCGAGGAGTCTTTCCCCTACGCTGAGCGTTCCACCGTCTTCGTGTTTGGTCGCATTGGCCTCAAGACACGAGATGGACTCACTACTCCCAAACTGACGGTGTTCGGTGTCTATGCTGACCCACGCCGTTCTCGCCGCCGAATGACTGGCGGAGACACTGGTACGGAGCAATTCAACTGAGGTGAAGAAACATGGCAGGATTTGGACAAACAGCAAACGCACAAAAGGAACTGAAGAAAGAAGAGAAGGCTCAGCCACCCATGGCTGTCACCACCATGACAGGTGGAGACATGTTCGCTGACATGCGAGCAGAAGAGGCGAAAATGGGTGAGGACAAAATGACCCACATGTTCGTCGGTGTCGCTGGCTTTGATGGCACTTGCAAGTCGGGTGTTGTCAAGCACGCCTTTGACATCGCTTGTGAGAAAGACCCTACTCTTGAGTTGCACGCTCTTGACTTTGACATGGGCGTTGCAATGCTCAATTCAGCAGTAAACAACAACCCCAAAATCAAGTCATGGAAACCGTGGCAGATGGGGGTCAACGACCGTACCGCCTACGACTACCCCGGCACTCACGACCGTGTGATGAAAATCATGCGCTACATCCTCCACCAAGTGGAGAGTGGCGAAGCGAATGTGTGGGGTGTGCTGGTGAGCGGCCTTGACTCATGGTTGGAGATTTGTACCAACAACATGCGAATCATTGACTTGGGACTGGCCAAGGACGGCATTGAGTCGGCTGACATCCGTGGTGCGGGTGAGGCCAAGCGTGTGGAGCGACAGTCCGACTGGGCAATTCGCAACACTCGCTTCCACCAACTCACGGCTCTTTCCCGTAGCCTCGTGCGTGCAGGTGTCCGTGTCTTTTGGGAGACTCACCTTCGTGCTACGAACTTCTCCTACGGCAAGGAGAGCGACAAGACGACGCTCGCCCCGGAGTGGGAGAAGAAGACCAACAACTACCTTCCCACCATCATTTGGATGGAGCAAGAGGAACACTACGACGACGAGAACGAATTGGTCAAGACGGAGTACAAGGCGGTCTTCAAGAAGTGCAAGACCAACCCCGAACTCCAAGACCAAACACGCACCGTGTTTGTGACTCGTCCCAACGGTGAGCCGGAGTGGTTCGGGCTACCCGAACTGTACGATGGGAGTTTGTAATACTCGTTGCATCCCGTAATTGAGAGAGGTTTTGGTACGGTAATGAATGGAAAAGGTTCACTTTAGGCGACCGGGGGGTTGCTGTGTACTTGGGGGTGTTGGTTCTCCTCCTTCCGTTCCCCTCTCTTACGAGGTGATTTGATATGACAAAAGTAGTGATAGGCAGAAAGGACTTGCTGGACTTCCTTACCTCGTTTGGTAAGGGCGTTACAGATGTACGCATGAGTTGTGCTGGCAACCGCTTGACGGTTGAGGTGGGCTTTGCCACCTACTACCTGCGTAAGCAACTCGTGGGTGCCACCATTGAGGATGAGGGTATCATTCACATTGCCTTACTGGAAAAAGCAATTGCCTTCCTCAAGGCCAGCAAGCAGGACAGCGTGACGCTACGGCAGACGGCTGAGACAAAGCCACTCCACATGGAGGCTGGTGGCAACAAGTTGCAACTACCAAGCACTGACGACATCACCTCAGCGGCCAAGACCGTGGTGGTGCGTGCCCTGCTTGAGAAGGCATCGGCACAGGGGTGGAGCAAGTTCGCTGATGATGAATTGACCGTACACGCTACGCTCAAGACGAAGGACTTGATTTCGCTGGCTGGCATGAAAGGATTGCTGGCCAAAGACTCCATGTACAAAATGCGTATTCACTGCGGCGAGGGTGAGTTTGGCATCGTGCTGGCAAGGCGGCTACTGGTCGCCTGTTTACCACCCTGCCTGCCCTTGACACGGATGGGCCGAGTGCCACCGTACAGACGCACTTCGGTGAGTGGTTGCCCACCTGTTTGCAGTTCCTTGATGATGGCGAGGCTCGCCTCCACATGGGTGATGATACGCTGACCATTTTTGAGCAACAGAATACTTTGCTGATGATTGTAAACGAGAGTGATGTTTGATGATAATTGACTTCATCTCCGATGACCCTTACGAACCGCTCACCATCTACGAGCGTACCCGTGGGGTTGACGGGGTGTTGAAGGAACGCTACATCACTCACGAGGACAGGGGCTATGTGTACCCCTTCTGTTGGCTCAAGCAGGGTGCGCCCTCTTGGGTTCTCAACCGCCTTCGTAATGTACACGCTCGCATTCTCAAAGACCATGTGGCCACCGGGCTTGACGGTGGTAAGTTGTGGAAGGTTGAGGTAAATCATCCCAACCAACTGTGGGAAATCAAAGACCTCGTGGGTAAGTGGACGCACGAGGCTGATTTGAATTACCTTGACCAAATCCTTCTCACCAACTATCCCGACAAGTTGCCGGAGTTTCACCCACGCAAGTGGTACTACGACTTGGAGTGGGAGACAACAGGCGACGGTGCCATCACGGTCATGGCGGTGGCTGATACGCACGCTGACCACAATGTAGTGTTCGCTTGGAGTCAAGAGTCCATTCGTGATACCATCACCAAGACTGAGTGGATTGACCGCTACGAAGGGTACGAGTTGCGTACCTATCCCAATGAGGACAAGATGCTCATGGGTTTCCTTGAACATCTCAAGGAGTGCGACCCCGACATGTTGGTAGCACACGCTGGTGCATGGGCTGACCTGCCCAAGTTACACGAGCGCATGGGTGCCTGCGTCACGACATGTCTCCCATTGGCTACTTCCTCCCACCCAAGAAAGACGGGTCGGGCTACAAGTCCACGGCCCAACCATCAAGGGGCGGCTGGTGTTTGACACAGCGGCTCAAGCAGGCGAGGGCAGTGGCTTTGAGGGCGTGTGGCAGAAGAGTGGGCGTGGACAGGCACAGCAACGCAAGTTGAATTGGTTCGCCACCGAACTTGGGCTTGGCCACAAACTTACTGATGAAATAGAAGGCATGACCGTACACAACGGTTGGGCTGAATTTTATGATGACTTCGTGGACTACTGTTTGGTTGACACCACCTTGCTTCGTGACATTGACAACAAACTCAACTGTACTGATTTCCACCTCGCACTACAGCAAGTTGCTGGTGTGCAGTTCGGTAGCACGCACAATGTGAGCCGATACTTCCGTGGTTTAATTGGTCGTAAAACAAATCTCAAAGCACCGACCTCCTACATTGAGGAACGGCCCGAACTACAGGCCGCATGGGTCATGCCTCCTGTTGCCGGTCGCCACGAGAATGTGGCACTGGTTGACTTCGCATCCCTGTACCCGAACATCATTCTCTCCGCCAACCTATGTTGGACGACGCTGGTTGACCAACCCGGCCCCAATGTTCTCACGCTTGACATCCCGCCCAAGTTGGGTGATGATGGCAACTACATTCCGGGCACGGGTGGTGTGTTCCATTGGCGACAGGATGAGGAGGGTATTCTTCCAAAGGTTGTCAAGGACATGCTCGCCCTTCGCAAGCACTACAAAGGACTGATGAAGGCGGCTACAGACCCCGATGAGAAGTTGGGCTACAACATGCTACAGATGGCTGTTAAGGTTTCCGTCAACGCCGTGTATGGCATGGTGGGAAGCCGTAAGGTTCGTGGGCAGTGGAGCAGTTATGAGATTGCTCAGTCCATTACCTATCTCGGTCGTGAGTCCATTAGTATGCTCGTTGACCGTAGCGAGGAAATGGGCTACCGTGGGCTGGCTGGCCACACTGATTCCTGCTACATCCAAGTACCCTTTGAGGAGGCTGAAGAAGTAGCACAGAAACTCACCACCATCGCACAAGAAGAGATGGGGCTGAAGTACCTTGATGTAGAGATGGAGGCGTTCTTCCCTTACTGGTTCACTGGTGATGTGAAGAATCGCAACTTTGGTGTCAAGTCATGGCCACCCGAAGACGAAGGTGACATGAAAGTGACGGGCTTCTCCATCAAGGCTTCAAGTGCGCCGCCGCTGACAAAAGAATTACTGGGTAAAGTATTCCGAATGGTTTCCACTGGTAGCAACGAGGATGACATTTTCAACGAGATACGCCCCGCTATCCGTGAGGTGTACTTGGGTGAGCGTCCTGCTACGGACGCTTCATCGTATGGGCGTGTGAAGAAGGCGTTGGATGATTACGACAAGGTGGTGCCTAACCCTGCGAAGGCCGCACGATACTCCAATCAGTACCTCGGTACGGACTACAAGAAGAACGACAGCGTACAGTGGGTCTTCATTGATGATGTGCCGAAGGCCAGCCGTTTACGAATGTGATTGCGTATGATGATGAGCGGCAACTCAGTGAGTATGGCATTGACTGGACGACCATCGTTGACAAATGGATTCATCGTAAATTGAAGTTGGTGTATGAAACACTTGACTGGGATTTGGAAAGGCTAACGGCACGCCGAGTGCCGAGGAAACTGTGGTGAACATGATGGGATTTTGGGACAGGCTATTTAGAAGACTGAGAACGCAAGAGGACGAGCGAATTATTGAAGGGTATTACGACCGAGCATTGCGAATATACGGAGTTGAGGAAGAATGAGCAGAATTGAAGACGAAGTGTGCAAGAAGATTCAGCAACGGGCTGAGATTGGTAAGAAGAAGTACGGTGTGACTGTAGAAACGGCTGGCTTGTCTCGTCTTGAGTGGCTTATCCATGCACAGGAAGAGGCCATGGATTTGGCAATTTACCTGCAAATGTTGATTGAAGAGGAGATGAAAGAGTGAGATGGAACCCCAACGGTGATGATAGTCGTCCACTCATTGAGGACTACCTCGCTGAGACAGGCCACGAAGAAGGAGGCCGAGTCCTACCGCATGAGTACCTATGCGTGGAGTCCACTCCTCACACCCGACAAGAAACTGCGAGTCACCAAGTCAAGCCTCGGTACTTTTGGCTGGTGCCGCCAACAATACTACCTTGAGAAATTCAAGGGCTTGCGTGGTGAGCAGGTTGACCATCACATTCGTGGATTGAATGTCCACGACATGATGGAATGGTTTTGGGCGAACTTCACTACTGAACAAGAGGCTGAGGTATTGGCACTGGCTGATGATGTACCCAAGGCTCGCCAACTGTTTTACGATGTCTTCCCAACACCACCCGAACCGTACATCTACGGTGAGGATGAGCAGATTGCACAGTGGGCTGAGTGGCAGTTCCAACGCCTCCTACACACTGGTGGCAAGCAATGGCGACCTACGGGCGTTGAGGCCAATGTCCATGCTACACGGTTTGTAGAAGTGGACGGCGAGGCTATTCCTATTCACATCAATGGATTCATTGATACACTGTTTGCCGACGATGATGGCTTTGCTCTCATGGAATTGAAGACGGGTAAGTACAAGGCTCGTAGCAAAGTCCCATCCATGCGAAAGGAAATGGCGTTTTACAAAATGATGCTGGAACACAGCAAGCACGCTGAGTTCCTACCCATCACCCATTGGGGATGGGAGTTCCCCGGTGGGGGTATCAACGGGGGCGAAGGCCCAACGATTTACTACGAACCTACTGAGAATAAGTGGGCGGCGATGAAGTCTGTGGAGAAAGCACTACAACGACTGGTGAAGGCCCACATAGACATGGAGTTCCCTCCCGACCCATGGATGGGTAAGAAGAGGGATGATGAAACACTTGAGGACTTGTTGGAACGCAACGGCATGAAATGTTCGTGGTGTGACTACAGGGAACACTGTTCCTTTTGGTCATTAACCGATGAGTACCTTGACGAGATAATGGAGGAAGAACAATGAGAAATGCAGTGATGCTATTGGAAAAAGTGCTGAACGACACAGTGAACAACGACAAGTACAGGGTGCGAGTCCATGTGACAAAGCATGGCAACTTGCCAAACCGTGCGCCTTTCATCCGAAAGTCGTACCGACAAACAACCCTGCAACAGTTCACGGACAGCGGTATTGGTGAAACACCACACACCGTTGGCCCGTTGGACATCATCTACACTGTGCAGGCTTGGCACATGAAAAGCGAGAACATAGCCGAAACGCAAGAGAACTTGAAGAAAGACTTGGATGAGTATCTGTTTAGCCTACGGTGATTGCAGTGCCCTTTGTGCCTATTGATTACCCTCGTGAGGTGCTTGAATTATCAAGCACAGGCGAGAAGGGCTGGCGGCGCATGGTGAAAAACGCTGAGGAATTGGAATCCTACTGGCGAGGCAAGAACGGTAGCGGCAATGTGTACTTCACAGCCTACGGCTACACGGCTACACAGGCACCGAAGCATCACCGGGTGGACTACAACACTCCACTCATCCACCACTTCGTAATGGACTTTGATTGCAAGGACTTCAACAACCGTGGGGCTGATGTGGCGTTTGAGGTGCCTCAAGAAGAGGTGCGCCGCTTGCATCAATTCCTCATGAAAGAAAATACCCTGCACTACATTTGGTTCAGCGGAGGCGGTTTCCATGTGTGGATTCCGCTTGCTGAAACACTTGAACCCAAAAGCGGCGGTGAGGTATCTCGCATCAAACAGTCGGGGCGGGTGCTGATTAAATCATGGGAAAAGGAAATAGGGCCGTTGAACTGTAACGACCCGACTGTGATGTTTGACACCAGCGGTATGATTCGCATACCCAACTCTTACAACGCCAAGCGTGGTGTGTGGTCTGTACCGCTCACCAGTGAAGAGGTGATGACCCTCTCGTTTGATGACTTGATGGACAAGGGCATGGAGGCACACAGTGGGTACATCGCCCACGGCGAAAATAAATTACTGATGAATTTAATTGAAAATAAATTTGCTATCAATTATGACCTCAAGCCAGTGGACTTGCCCACGGTTTCACTCAACGACATACATGTGTTGCCTTGCTTATCACAAGCGGCCATGGGTGGGGGCAACCCGCCGCACCGGGCGAGGTATCATTTCGCCTCCTACTTGGCTGACCGTTTCCGTATGTTCTTCCCTGCATGGCGTGTAGGAAACGATGAGAAGGAAGAACACATAAAGAGCATAGTGAGTATCTGCGAACAGCAGGAATGGGTGGACTACCGATACGAGAAGACCGAAGAACAAGTGAGGAGCATTGTCATGACGGGGTACTCTCATGCCACCTGTTCAACATTATATACTGAGGGCTTCTGTATGGGGAAGTGCAAGTATTACGATGGTACGGGAGTGAATTAAATGAGGAATAAATGGATTATCAAGAGGTTAAACAAAATGCTCAATGAATCAAAAGGTGCTGTTTCAATTGATACACTGTACGATGGTTGTCTCAGTTTGAAGCAATCGCCAACAAGACAGCATATAGGCGTAATCCTCTCATCTATGAAGAATGTAGAATTTGTAGAAGAAGGTGTATGGAGGTTAAAGGATGAAGCCCCAACTGATAATTGATAGCAACGAGCGTGGCTTGCTTTGCGAATCCGTAGAGCGTAAGGCCACCAAAGCAGGATTAACCGTGGCACGCCAAGCTTGGTGGTTGGAGATTACCAACTGGGTGGGGCGTGTGTTGAGGCTAAGAGCATAGGCGACTTGTTTCAGTCAAGTCACAGTGGACACCTGTGGCGACAACTGGACAACATGGATGC
>FUIF01015451.1_pt1 | contig 38578 bp, 48 predicted proteins | sample 1003461 | NCBI WGS metagenome assembly FUIF01 (sample SAMEA80401918, study PRJEB19352) | marine metagenome
ATCAGAAAGAAAAACGACGAGAAAGTACCTAAACGACGCCCGGAGTCGCCGTCTCCCGGCCCCGGAGCCCCGTTCGAGACTTCGGAGCCGCGATCCCCCGACAAGCCCTCTCCGAGCGTCTGAGAGCCCCTCTCGGCTTTAATCCTATTTTCGTCCCATTTAAGACCTATTCGGGGGAAGCGAGATCGAAACGGTAGTCCAGAGCTTCCAAAGCTTCCGGCCGTCCGGCCCATCCTTGCCAATTGTCCAGCCAATCCCAAACCGGAACCGCTCGGCCGTGGTCGAACTCGAACCGATGACGCCAAGCCCCCGACCGGCTCGGATCGTAAGCCGAGCCGACGACGACCAGCCCGACGGCCGTCTCGACCATCGGCCCCCACTCTTGACCGTAGCAAAGCGAGAAGCGTTCCGAGAGTTCGTCGAGATACACTCCCGACGGCGTCGCCGGTTTGTATTCGATCAGTTGAACGGCGAGCGATGTTCGTTCGGGATGATCGACCATCCGAACGAAGTCGATCGGCGTCGAGCATGGCAAGAAATCCGGTTCATACCAGAAGTAAACCGACCGAGCCGATTCCCTGAGAAAGTAAGCGAACATCGCCTCCGACTTCGATCGAAAGCGAATCCCGCAGAACTCCGTCGGCCGAGCTTTCGGAAAGCCGTTCACTCGACCCGCTCGATCTTCGTTCCCGGTGGGATCGGTTTTCCGATCAGAAGCCGGAAGAAAGATCGAGCTTCCGACTTGGTCATCGCTTGAACTTCCATCGGAATGTCGTCGATCGTCATCGACCAAACCGACGGACGTCGGCCCGTCGGCTTGTATCGGAGCTTCGGCTTCTTGGCCCGTCTCGCCGTCGGCGTCGGCAAGAATTGACGCCGTCGGATTCCGCTTGTCAGAAAACCCATTCTTGTGTCCCTTCCCCGGCCCATGACCGGATTCCGTGAGTCGTGGAAGCTTCCCCCGCTTCCGTAGGTTGATGATCCGTCGACGCAACGGATCGACGTCGTCGAAGTCAAGACCGCAGATCGCCGCGATCAGTTCGAGATCTTCTCTTGAGAGCCGATCGCTTGGAACGCCGCGAGCTTGATAAGCTTCGGCGATCGCTTCGTCCGGCCATTTTGCTTTGGTCATCATTTCTTCCCCCGTTCTTCGAGAGCTTCGAGAGCCCTCGCTTTGTGGTCGGCCGCTTCTTCTTCCGAGATCGAGTCGAGATAAGCTCGGAGAGCTTTCTTCGTGGGGAAAGCGAATCCCCGAGCGACCATTGTCGACGACAGATCGAACCAGCGACATTCTTCCGAGTCGAACGCCGAGACAGCCCCGACGATCCGGCCGAACGTGAGCCAGTCGGAAAGATCGCCGTCGACTTCCATCACAACGTCGAGCCGAAGTCGCTCCCCTGGCGAGAGCATCTCGGAAAGAGCGACCCAAGACAGAATCCCGAGAGCTTTCTCGGCTTGGTTTCGAGTCCGCTTCTCGGGAGCCCAACAATCGACAAGCCGAACGCGAAAGATCAGCGAGCCGAGCCGAATGTCGATCGTGTCTCCGTCGACGACGCGATCGAGTTCCCCGAAAACATAAAAGCCCGCGATCATTCCGAAGCCCCCTCGATCAGCCCGGAGACGTTCGGCTTCTGATCGCTCCGAAGCGTCTCCCGAGCTTTCTCGACGGCCGGGGGAAGCTCCCAGGATTCCGTTTGACGATCGGCCCAAGCCGCGAGTTCTTCGATCGCATCTTCGAGCCGGTTCCGGCCCTTGCTTTCAAAGACCGAGTATTCATCGAACATAAGCCGAGCGACCGTCTTTCCGTTCGCTTGCTGAACGTCCAAGCCGAGACGCTTGATCTCGGGAAAGACGCAATGACAGCCCGGCCAGTTGACGAACCGAAGATCCGCCGCGAAGAAGAATCGTCGACCGATCCGGCCGACAGATCGAACCGGAAGCCGAAAGCTTCCCGATCCAATCGCCGCCCCCTCGGGAAGATCGTCGACCGGCTCGGCCGCTTCGCTTTGTTCGAGTGTTCCGATCTCGATAAAGTATCGGAACGACGGATCGAAGCTCCCGAGAGTGTAAACGTCTCGGAGCTTGCCAGTCTCCCCGGCCCGTTGACCGGATTCGTTCAGGATCACTTCGCGAGCCACAATCGGCCCCCTTTCCCCGGTGTTGACACCAGCCCCCGAGAAGCGACCGGATTGCGTTTCCCGAGAGATCAGCCGAACCGACGGCCGAACGGCTTCAAGCGTCAAATATCGACGCCGAGCGTCGCGAGAGCTTCGGCCATTTGTCTTTGCCGAGCTTGAAGCGTCTCGACGTCGACGATCAGCCGATCGAGCCGCTTTTCTTCTTCTTTCGATTTGATCAGCGTCGATTGTGCTCGCTTGGCGAAGTATTCGACTTGAAGCTCGCGAACCAAAGCGACCTGCGTCGCAAGCTCCCGGAGCTTCGCCCGTTCTTCGAGTTCGAGACGACAGAGTTCCGACCGTGTTTCGAGTACGTTCATTTCCGTCTCCCCTTCCAAAAAGTGAAAAAACAAGCCCCGACAGAACAGCCTATCACGACTTCGGCCGTTTGAGAAGCCCGATCGGACAGCAAGCGAAAAGACAGCCGTCGCCGATCCGCTCGATCGCCGCTCTCGGTACCGCGTCGTTCACAACGGAAAAGAGCCGAACGATCTTGAAGCGATCGCCCGGCTCGGCCGTTCCATTGATGAAGTGAAGCCGCTCTTTCGGCTCGACCGTTTCCCCGTTTTCAATCGGTCGTCTCCATTTCTGTCTGAGACTCGAAGTCTCGCAAAGCCCCGACCGAACGTCAGAGCGACGCCCCCCTACCCCCCGTCGCTCGGCGAGACAAGCAAAGCGACGAAAATCGACACCACTCGATCGGGCAGGGAGAGACGATCCGACGTCGGCCGAGAGCGTCTCGCAAGAGCCCGTCGGTCAGCCGCCGCTTCGGTCGGGGAGCCCCTGAACTCTCTCCCGACAACGGCCGAAGCCGTTCCCAAGTGCCGACCGGGGGATCGAACCCCGCTCCGATACCCTTTGCGAGAGCCCTCGGAGAAGTCCAGCCGCTTGTCGGCAAAAAAACGGCCCCCGAGCCGACCGACTCGCCGCGAGTGATCGCGACGCCGAAGAAGTCGGCCGACTCGGGAGCCGGTTTGATTCGTGTTCGATTGTTCCCGATCTTCGGAACCGGGAAAGTCAGAATAAACCGGCGAGAAGCCAAGCGTCAAGCCCGATCGCCCCCGCGACCGAGATCGCCGCGAGCCAGCCGAGCGACCGAGCCCAAAAAACCGGAAGTTCTGATCGGCAAAGCTCGACCGATTCCAGAAGCTCCGACGGCACCAAGAGCCGGAAGCTTTCGCCGTAATGTCGGCCGACCAACCAACGAAGCCAGCAAGCCGCGAGATAGACGATCGCCGTCATTCTGAAGCCCCCGCGAACTCGACGACAAGACGACCGAAGTCGGCCCAATCGCGAACCGGAAACGGGATCGGCCGCGACGACAACAGAAAGCCGTCGTGGATCGACTCGCGAAGCGAGAGCCCCCGTCGCCGCGTTCCGTGGTCGGGATGAATCAAGACGGCCGTCTTGCTCCAATCGAGCAACGGAAACACGTTCGCCGAGAGCCACTCGCAATTCCGGAGCCAAGTCGCCGCGAGTGTTTTCGGGATTCCTCGGTTTTCCCCCGGAGCCCGAACGCCGATGTGACCAATCGGCCCCAAAAGATCAGATGCTCGACCGGCCCGAATAGAACTCGGCCGCGAGAAACTTCCGGAGCGTTTCGACTCCCGGCTCGCCGCGTCGGTCTTTTCGGATGTTCGCTTCCGGATCGAACCGGCGAGCGTTGACGTAATTCGGCCATGATGACGAGATAATCCGCTGCCGAACCAGATCGCCGAGATAAACGGTCGAGCGATCGAACCAACGCCCCCCCGGTCGGGGAAGCTTCTCGCCGCGAACGGCTCCGGATTCCATCGCCCACAATGCCGACGCCGAGCACTTCGCCGGAGCGAGATCGAACGCCGTCTGAGCGTGAAAGCGAGAGAACTCGGCGTCGTGGGGAAGCTTGGGAAACCAGCCCGCGAGATCGTGACGATTGAAGCTCTCGGCGATAAGCGAAACGACTTTCATTCGCCGCCCCCTTCTTCGCCGCTTCTTCGTCGGCTTGGAATAGGTAAAGCCGGTGAGCCGTGATCGCCGACGGAAGCACTTCGAGATGCTCGGCGACTTGCGTCGCGATGAACATCGCCGAAGCCGAGTCCGGAGCCGAGACGACGACCGGGGATCGAACGACGACGACTTCCCCGTCTTGTTCGTGTTGATCTTCGATAATCAAGAGATATTGATTCACGCCCCGCCCCCTTTCTCGCTTGCTCGACTTTTCGGCAAGCGATCTCGAACGACTTCGCGACCATATCGAAGCGAGCCCGGTCGATCATATCGCGAGAGACGAATTCTTCCGCAACCCATCGGCCCCAAGTCGCCGCGAAGCGATAAGCTCCGATCGACTCGACGAACGTCATCGAGACGGCCCGGTCTTTCGCTTCGGCGAGCCAATCCAAAACCCGGTCGTTACTTGCCATTGTTGAGCGTCTCCCATTGTTGAGAACACCATTCACGCCAGCGATCAGAATCGCGAAGCGTCTCGGCGTCCGGTTGAATCTCGAACAGAGCGTAGTCGGCCGACAGAAACCAGCCGGAGAACTTCGCCGCCCGAATATGAAACGGCGACGGCTTTTCGGTCAGCCGTCGATAAACGTAAAGCGTCTCGGTCGGCTTCGGCTTGTCGTCGAGTTGATCGAGAGCGTCGACGTCATCGCCGACGATCGCCACTCGAAGAAAGATCGGAGCCCGTTTGAGCATCAGCGACTTCTCGGCCGCTGGCCCGTTCACAAAAGAGATCATGTCTCCCCCTTCTTCTTCGCCGCTCTCTCTCGCTTCTCGATCCGTCGGCCGTCGACGCCCTCGGCTTCGACTTTCCCCTGGTGAACTTCGGCGACGGCGATCGCGTTCTCGAAGAACGCCGAGACAACGTCGTCGGGATCGAAGCCGGTTCCCGAGCACTCCGGACAATCCCCGGCCGTTCTCGCTTTCGATTCCAGGGGATCGCGATTCGTAAAGACGACGACGCCCTGTCCGGAACAATTGGAGCAAGTGACCGGAACGTGCAAGAGCCGAGCGAGACGGAGAACAAGAACCGGAAGCTCGAACAGATCAGCCGAGAACTTCCAGCGTTCGCCCGATCCGCGATGAATAACGAACGACGAACAGCCGTCGCCGCGTTCGTCTCTCGCCCGCTGGATTGCTCGGTCAAGCTCGACCGAGAACGCTCGACGCTTCGACTCAATCGCGAACTCGGGAAGATCGTCGTCGATAATGTCGGGAGCGTCGGGAGCCCCTCGGTTTTGAGACGATCGCCGGAAGTTCGTTCCGAAAAGCCGATTCAATCGGCCCGCCCCTTCAAGCTCGGCGTCTTTCCCGATCCGACGCGAGTTCTTCGGCTTCTTCTTAGATTGCGTTTTCTTCGCCATTCCATTCTCCCAAGCTATAAAGCTTTCCGAAGTCTCGGCCGTAGAACGACTCGACGAACGGAGCCGCGATCAGCGTCGACTTGTAAAGCTCGACCAAGTCGACCGAGCCCCGCGAAACATTCAAACGGGGGAGACTCTCGGTCGGCAGAATTGTTTGTTTTCGCTTCGCCAAGAGCGAGCGAACGTCGTTCCGTAAGTTCTCGAACCGGCCGACGAAGTTCGGATCGAGAAAGTCGATCCAATCGGCCGACGGCCGACCGTGCTTCGCGAATGTCCGGTTTGTTCCATAACGGCCGGGAAACTCGCGAACGAACTTCCCGAACGTCTCGCCCGGTTCGGCCATTCGAGACTCCCGAGCGTATCGCCAGAACGACGCGAAACGATCGTAGGGATTCCGAACGAAAACGAACCGGAGCCAGTTCGACAGATCGGCTTCGCAGAGCCGCATGTATTCTCGGGGGGATTGCTTGAAGTAAACGGCCCGGCCGAGTCTCGACCGGAAGAACGCCAAGAGCGACGTTCCCGCGACTTTCGGAATCTTCCCCCAAACCATCGACCGCTCGGGGAAGAACACAAGCCCCCCGAGCTTCGGATTGAATCGGTCAATCTTCATAGGTCACTCTCCCAAACTTCGACAGATCGACGAAGTCGCGAACTTGAGCCAGAACCGGCCGAAAGCAAAACGGCTCGACCGGCTCCCACCCGATGATCTCAAGATGTCCGTTCCCGAGAATGTCGAGAACGTCGAACTCAAGAACGCCCCGAACCAGCCGGAGTGATCCGGCCGGTTCGGTTTGTTCGTCGATGTGAAAACCAACCAAAGCGAGAGAGCGAGCCGGAAGATCGAGCCCGTCGGCCGGAGCGTCGAGCACTCGACCAAGATTCTCGCAGAGTACACTCGCGACGAACCCGGTCGAGCTTGCTTCGGCTTCGATTGCTAAACGAACTCGCATCGCTCCGGCCCCCCCTATTCTTCGGCGTCTTTCCGTTTCTCGATCTTCACGACGTCTTGTTCATCGAGCCGGAGAAACTTCTCGCCGTTCCGGATCGGAACCCGCTTCGTTCCCGTCTCTTTCATTTTCTCGATCACATTGTCGCGAGCCGTGTTGAACTTTCCGACGGCTTTCGCTTTCGCTTTGTGAGCCGTTTCGTAAGCGTCAGCCGCCGCTTGAACTTCTTCGGGAACTTCGTCGAGCCAGTCGCCGAGTTGCCCCTTCTTCGGAGCCGGAGCCGTTTTCGGCTTTGTTCCGGCCGTCCCCTTCATTCCGGTTCGTTTCTTCGCCATCGTTCTATCCCTTCCGTTTTCTAAAGCTCTCCCAAAAACATTTAACCCGGAAGCCGCCGTGGGAGAGACGGTCGACGACTTGGGAGCCGAGAGCAGAACTCGCTTCGGCTTCGTCTTGAAAGTTTGCCGTGATGAATGTCGGCCGCTGGTTTCTGTATCGACCATCGACCAGACGGAAAAGAGCGTCGGCTTGATAAGCCGTGAGCCCATCGCCGGGAGCGACCGGATCGGAGAGAATCAAGATCCCCGCTTGAAGCAACGGAGCGAACGACCGAGACTCCGACTCGGATCGCTTCATTCCGTCTCGGAGAGCCATTCGGAAAGATGAACAGTCGAGCCAGCGAGCCGAGCAACCCGTCTCGATGATCGCCGCTCTCGCGACAGCGACGGCGAGATGATCTTTCCCGGTTCCCGGTGGCCCGATGAAAAAGAGCGAGTCTCCGGCTTCGATTCGCTCGCCGATCTTCTCGACGTATCGACGAAGAACGTCGAGCGTTTTCGATTGTGCCGGATCGTATTTCTCGAAGTTCTCAAGAGATGCCGAAGCGAGTCGAGAGCCGCAGTCGGCTTTCAATCGAGCGAGAGCCGCGAGCTTCTCCCGACGGAGTTTCTCGGCTTCCCGTTCGGCTTTAAGCTTCTCGCGTCGCTCGCGTTCTTCGGCCGTGATCGGCTTCGGCCGAAAACGATCGGCCGGGATTTTGATCGTCGTCGGCTCCGGAGTCGCCGTACCGATCTCTTTCCGTTTCCGCTCTTGAATCTTCCGAAGTTCGTCGAACTCGCTCCGTTCACCATTCGCCGCCATCCGACCGTCCCCCTTTGAAAGTCCGATCCGTTCTCGCGTTGTGCCGCTCGGGGAAAAGCCCCCGCCAGCCCTGCCGCATGCTTTCTTCGATCGCCGACCGCAAGCCGACGGAGTTCCCCGCGAAGCCCTTCAAGAGCCGACGGAGAGCCGGGAGCGAGTTGATCGGCCGACGGAGTTCGTCTCGCCGATATTCAATAAACCGCTCGACGTGATCGACAGCCGCCGACAGATCGAGTTCGGAGAGAAGTTCGCCGACAATCAGATCTTCGCCCTTCAAAACTTCGACCGTGATCCGGACGCGAGACGGAATCTCGGCCGCTCCCCCGTCTCCGGTGAGTTCGTCGGCCGCGACTTTCGCAAAGTGAGCGAGCGAGTCGAGAGAGCTTCCGGCCGGAAAGCTTTTCGTTTTCTTCATTCGTGTGTTCTCCCAAGGTGAAACCGGCCGGAGCCGAAGCCCCGGCCGTCGGTTCGATCAGATTAGAACGGAACGTCGTCATCCCAAGACGAAGCTTCCGGCTCGGGAGCCGGAGCACTCGCCGACGGCCCCGAAGCCGGAGCCGCCCCCGGAGAGACGTTCTCGCCCGGCTTCGCCGCTTCGATCCCGGCCGGAACAGCCGAGCTTTGCAGGATCGCGTCGATCGCGAGAAACGCATCTTCACTCGGCCCCCCGTCGTTTGGGGGAAGTGCAAGCTCGAATTTCTCTCGCTCTTTCCCGTTGTACGTCTCGATCTCGGAAGTAAGCTCGCAAGCGTTCCCGCTGAGATTCATCGACGACAAGCCGCCGCCCGTATAACCGGCGAACGCGAGCTTCTTTAAGTTCCATGAGAAGTCGCCGCCCGGTGGAAACCAGAGCGTCGCGTCGACTTCCCGCCATTGGCAAGGCTCCCAGCCGGAGCCCCGGAGAACTTCGCGAACCGTGCAAACGAACTTGATCCCCGGAGTTCCCTTCTTTTGCGATTTGATCGCTTGATGCGATTCGATCGCCCCTCGGTATCGTGCCATTGTTAAAACCCTTCTGTTGAACATTCAGAACAAAAGACCGGCATGCCCTCGGGCAAACAGACGACCGGCCGTCCGCAATTGTAGCAAGGGGAAACGTCGAAACCCTCAGGGATCACTCCCCCGGAGAAGTCGTCGCCGACTCCGGCTCCGACTCCGGTTCGGCTTGCTCTTTCTTCGGCTTCGACCCTCCCCGTTTGCTCCCGGCTTTAACGGCTTCGACGAACTTCGCGAAGTCGGCCGAGCTTGAACCCTTGCCAGTGATCGAAGCCGGGAGCCCGAGCCGATCTTTCGCGTCGAACGCCGCGTCCCGCTGAAAGTGATAGACGCGAGTTCTCCCGCCCTTCCCGGTCTTTTCGTGAACTTCGGTGTGGAAGTTTAGAAACGCGACGACGTCGGAGAACTTGCGAACGGCCGACCAAAGTTCTTCGTGTAAGTCCGCGACATAACGGAAATAATTCTCGCCGGTCGGATTCTTGAACGTCGTCGCTTTCGCGTGAGCGAGAAGAACGACGGTCGTTCCCAAGTTCCGGAGCCGGTCGAGTTGCGAAAGCCAGCGACGCCACTCGGGGAGACAAGCCGACCAGCCCTCTTGATAATTCAAGAAGCCCTTCTTGGTCATCTCGCCCCCGTATTTCGTCTCGCAAATATGATCGACCAAGAGCCACTGAGCCCCGTTGATCGTATCGACCACAAGAGTTCTCGGCCGATCTTTCGACTCGATCAGTTCAGCCGAACAGCCGACGACGTCGGCCCAAGATCGCCACTCGGGGAAGTAGTCGCAATCTGGAACCAGCCCCCCTTCCATCAGTTTAAGAAGCCCCGTCTCCGAGTCCGTCATCGCGAAGCAAGCTCCGGGGAATTGAGCCCCCCACGACGTTTTTCCGCCCCCCTCGATCGAGTAAAGCGTGATGATGTTCGGACGCTTCGCGACCGTTTTCTTGCGTTGTTTGAGCCAGTCACCCATTGGGGTTTTCCTTTCGATAAGAGTTCCAAACAATTTCGAGAAGATCATGCCAGAGCGAGCCCCAATGAAGGGGAGCCGAGTCGATCCCGCCGACCGGCCGGAGCCCGTCTCGGTACCGAAGCTTCTCGCGTTGTCGGCATGATTGAAACATAGTGAGCCGGGAGTTCGTGAGAATGTCGCGACCATCGCCCCGGCTTCGGATCGCGTCGGAGTTGAGTTCTTCATGTCGGAATCCGACTCGCTCGAAAGCGTCGGAGTCGGCCGACTTCTCGCCCGTGCAGATCGGAAAGAACTCGCAAAGCCGACCGAAGCTCCCGCAGTTCGATGTGTTCCGGGGAGCAATCCCGGAGCGTTCGGAGTCGCGAATTTCTTTCCCGAGTTGCCAAAGCTCCCGAGCGTATTCGAGAAGCTCCTCATCCGTGCGAACGATCGTCAAACGATGAAACCAAGCCGACGGCTCGGATCGGATCAGGTGAGTAAGCCGGAGCCCGTAGAGTTCGAGCGTCTCGACCATCTTTCCCTTGAACCCGCCCCGTTCCCCCTTCTCGGCTTCGTATGCTTCCCGGAACCGAGCAAGCTCGGCCGGTCGAATATCGAAGCCGAAGTACTTCCCACTCTCCGCGATTCCGCGAACGTCTTTCGCCGCGATTTGTTTCGGATTCGTGTTCGGCTTCTTCACGACGTCATACAGAACCGAGCGAACCGGCTCCGAGTCGTCGGCTTGGGAAGCCGAGAGAAGATACTTCGAGACCTGGGAGTCGATCGCAAGCCGTCTCCAATATGGCGACCAAGGTTCAAGCCCGTCGGTTGTCGATTTGTGTTCGACCAAGACGCGAGAGCCCTCGAACCGATCGAACGCGAGCCCGTCAAACTTGCTCGCGTGCTTCCAAGTTCGAGACGGCTTCCCCGTTTCCGGATTGACGACGTCGGTCAAAACCTCTTGCTCGACGGCGAGAGTCTCGAACCGCTCGCGATCCGATTCCCAAAAGTGCCGAACATACTCGGCCGACAAGATCGCAAGCTGGCAAGCGACGACGGGATCTTTCTTGTAATCCAGCCGTTCGTCGCCGATGCGATCTCGGAGAGCCGAGAGAACTTCGGTCGAGTTCATTTCTTCCCTTTCCTCGGTTTGAGTAAGTCGAGCCCGGCCGCGATTAGATCAGCCGCCGTTTTCGATCGGGTTTGCTTGCGACGCTTTCCGAGAGTGTCGATCTCTCTCGCGATTACGGGGGGAACCGTGATCGAGATTTTGACCGCTTTATCCCGTTCGTCTATTTTTGGTCGAGCCACTCCGCTCTCCCTTCTTCGTTCGCTTAGCCTGAACACGATACGGACGCCAGCGAACGGAGAAGCGTCGGTACGGTCGGCCCGAAACGAAAACGAAGAACGTCCCCGCGATCTTGTCGAGCCCTCGAACTTGGAAATAAACCCGAGCCGTTTCCGGCTTCGAGACGAAGCGTCGGTGCGACTCGATCTCTTGAATGATGAACCGGCCGGGAAGCGTCAAGACGGCTCCCGATGTGCAAACCGGCCCGAACTTCTTCGAGTTGATGTGAAACGAGACAACGTCGCCGACGGAGAACCGTCGGCTGTTGATCTCGATCTCCCGGAGTCGCTCGATCATAAGCCGACGCTCCCGACTTCGCGAAAGACGCTCGCGACGTTCTCGGCTCCGATCCGCTCTTGCTCGGTTCGGTAGTTCGAGACGATCCGGCGAAGCGAATCCCAAAAGCCGCGAACGACGTCGGTCGTCTGCAATTGGCAAACCAGCCCCTCGGCTTCGCCCTCGCTCCAAACTTCGAGCATGAGCCGCCATTCGATGACGACAAGCCGAAAGACGACAAGCCCGTCGGTTTCCATATCAACGAAGATCGAGCCGTCATCGTCTCGGCCGAGCGTCTCGGCTTGAAGCTCGATCGCCCGAAGCAAGTTCGCCGAGATTCCCTCGAACTCTTGCTGAGTCATAATCGGCCCCCCGTCCCCGTGGTGTTGATCTTCTCGAACTCGGTCGATCATCAGTCTTTCCCCTTCTTCAAAAAAACGAACAGAGAAGCCCGGAGCCGCCCCGAGACGGCTCCGGGAGTGAAACGCGATAAATTAGACGGACAAGCCCGCGAGAGCTTTCTTCGGCTCGGAGAGAAGCTCTCCGGCGAACGTCTCGAAGCCCTCGGCGACTTCCGGCTCTTGGTAGTCTTGAGCGAACCGAGTAACGGCCGACGCCAAGCCGAGAGCCGTCGGCTTCCAATCCGTGATAAAGTGAGCGAGCAAGACGTCGCGATGGTCGTCGGAGAGATCGAGTCGCTCGGCACACAAACGAACGGCCGACGACGGAGCTTCGATCGGGAACTCGGCCGAAGCCCGGAGCTTCTCGACCAGCCGACGGAAACGGTCGGGAGTGAAAGCCGCCCGGATCGCGTCGCGAGCTTTGAGAAAGACCGACTTCGACTCGGCCGCTCTCGCTTCTTCTGAGAAGATCCCGGCTTCGAGCTTCCCGCCAAGGTGAATGTCGTTCACGACCGTTTCGACCGTCGCGAGATTAAAACAAATCCCTTGCATGATCCCGAGCCGAACATTGATCCCGCCTTGACCCGTTTCGGAGTTCGAGACGACGACGCTCGGATGAATTGTTCCCGGCCCGCCCGGAAGATCGTCGCGAGTTCTCGCCCCGACTTTCGACAAAAACTCTTGTGAGCCGAGCCCGCCAGCGTACCAGTTATTCTTCGGCCCGCCCTCGCGAACGGCGTCGAGTTGATCCCAAAGCTCGCGAGTCGTGAACTTGAGTCGCATCTTGTGATCGTCCAGGCTTGCTTCGATCACTTCGCCGTTGTGTTCCTTCACGACTTCCAACGCCGTGAAAGCGAGATCGTAGTGATCGACGAACCGATATGAATCGGAAAGAACGGCCCGAACTCGGCCGTCGAGACAACGGATCAGCCGACGCTTCGGCCGGTCGGCGAACGTCGTCGAGAGCAAGCGACCGGCCGACGGAATGTCAGCCCGAAGAAGCTTCCGGCCGTATCCGACCGGGATCGGGGGATCGCACTTCTCGCAAAGTTGGCCGTATGCCGACTCGGACAACGGGAGCCCGCGATAATCCTCGAAGAACTCCGCGACGGCTCCGGCCCGCTCCCGATGGGGAATCAGCCGAAGCTCGCGAAGTTCGTCCGGTTTCCCCGGCTCGATCCCCGTTACTCCCGGCCGATCGGAGTCGATGACGTTCGTCGACATAAAGCCGAGAGCCCGAACGTCGGCGACAAAGTCGATCTTCGTCTCTTTTTGCCGTTCGAGTTCCGCGACCAAGTTCCGGAGCGAACCGCGTCCGTTCCAGTATTCCGCGACCGTCGTTCCCGCTTGTCGTTCGTTCGTGTTCGTCGTCGTCATGATTGTCTCTCCCAAAAGAGAACCAGAAAAGAAGCCGGAGCCAACGTCGGCCCCGGCCGATTGCTTCCGTTTATTTCTTCCGACTCGATCGCCGGGATCGCTCGCGATGATCTTCGAGTTCGTCGAGAGCCCGATCGATGACATACCACAACGGAATCGCTTCGCAGTCGATCCCATCGGGAAGATTGATCCGCCCCGCTTCGTAAGATTCTTGAAAGCCGTCGCGAAGCCGTTCGAGCCGCTCTTTCATCTCGGCCGTGATCCGGATTTGTGGTCGCTTCGCGTTTTTGCGTTTGTCTCGGAGTTGCGTCTTGGTCATCGGAGAGCCCCCTTCTATCGCGTGACGATTGCGAGATAGCCAAGAGAAGCGACCAAGCCGACCATCGGCAAGCAGAACAGAGCGACCGCGACGACTTTGTGTCCGGTTCCGACGTTCCCGAGTTTCGCTTTCAGTTTTGCCATTGTCTCGCCTCTTGTGGTGTGGTGTGGTGTTTTGTGTTTCCCGTCCGTGGGGTTTTGATCTTACCGAAACTGTCAAACCTTGAAAATATCCAAACCCGATAAAAAATCCGATAAAAATAAAAAAACCCGACCGACGATCCGGGGAAGGGGAGTCCGGTCGTCGACGGGGAGCCGCCGTCGGGGGAGTCGGCGACTACTTCGGCTTCGTTCCAACCAGCCGGAAGTCTCTCGCGGGAACGTGGAAACGTGGTCGCTCTTGCTTGACGTCGAAGCCGACGCGATCGAGTTCGGCCCCGAGCGTTTTCGGCGTCCATCCCCACTTGTGACCGTATAGCGGATTTCGACTCCGCGGATCGCCGTAAAGAACCCACATTCCCCACTGATCGACCGGCCGACCGTTCGAGCCGGAGAGCGTCGCGATCGCCGAGTCCAAGTTCGGAAGCTCCAAGACAAGCCGCCCGCCCGGTCGGAGCAATCGGAAGAAGTCGCCGAGAAGCTCGATCGCTTCCCATCGGTGAAAGTGTTCGAGAACGTGAATCAAGCGAAACACTTCGGCCCCCTCGAACCGATCGGGAACCGGGGGAAGCGTCGCGACGACGTCGGGATTCCGTCGAGCGTCGGCGTCGCAAGTGATCCAATCGGAGCCCGCCCGGTGAGCCCCGCTTCCAATGTCGACCTTCATTCTTTCGCCCCCGTTTTCGTTGTGGTGTTGACACCGATCGACGACAACAGCCGACCGGCTTCCGGCTCGGACGTTGTCACAAGATCGCGAACGACGTCGGAGAGACGCTCTCTCCGGCTTGGTTTCGATACGTTGACCGGAGACGTCGAGCGAATCCGGATCGCTTGATGTTTGCGGATCGGAACTCCGGCCGTTCGGAGAGCCGCCAGAAGCGAGCCCGCGAGATCGTCGAAGCGACCGACGAACTCGATCCCGTCGTCGAGATACTCTCGGAGCATCGCACCATAGAAGCCCGGAACCGCTTCGACGATCCGACGAACGAAGTCGTCGCAAGACAGCCCCGGCCGACAGTGTTCGAGAATCGGCCGGAATGGATGACCGATCGCCGGATCAATATCGTAAAGCTTCGAGCCCGGCGACTCGGAGAATCGCCAGAGACTTTCCCACCAGTCGACCGTCTCCCGAGCGATCAGGAAAGAGAACGGGGGGATTCTGTATCGCCGATCGGCGAGCTTCGAGATCCCCGCGTGGCCGACATGGTATCCCGGCGAGCGAACCGGCCGAGCCCGGAGCCCGGCTCGGCGAACGGCCGCGAGAATCCACTTCCCGCCCGTCTTGGGAACGTGAACGAACAGAGATCGCCCCCCGATGATATAGGCCATTTCATTTTGCTCCGATCTTGAAGAATGTTCGCCAGTGTTTGAAAACCCGATGGGAGACGCCAGATCGCGAGAGAGCGACCGGGAGCGACAATTGATCTCGACGGGAGCCGTTCTCGACATAATCCAGCCAAAGCCGGGAGAAGCGATCCTCGGCGTCGGTATGACGTCGAGCGATAAACCCGCCGAAGAACAGCCCGGCCGCTTCCGGCCATTGTTCGAGCCGGAACCGTTCGAGCATCGGCCGAACAAGCTCGGCCGCGTCTTTCCGTTTCGCGATGACCGCTCGGCCCTCGCGATAGATACAGTTTCGCCAGTGACGACAGACCGCGACGTCGGCCGAGAATCGAGAGAACAGAACGACCGGATCGATCAAAAGCCGACAATGTCGGTCGATCCAAATTGAAGCCGTCGCGTCGCCGATGACGTCGCGAGCCCTGATCTTGTATCGTTTCGCGTCGCGACAGCCGTCGAGATCGGGAACCCGCTCGACTTCGACTCGCTCCCAAAACGCCGACTTGATCGGCTTGTCGGAAAAACAGAGATACCGAACGCCGTCCGGCCGACGGTCGATCCGGGGAGTAAAAATCCGAGCCCCGGCCCGCTCTCCGATCGACGCCGTCAAGACGACAAGCTTTCCCGGTTCGACTTTCATCCGATGATCTCCAACATTCGAGAGAGCCAGTCGTCGAAGCCGAAAGAGACGGCCGACGGTTGATCTTCGATCGCCGCCGCGATGACGTCGGCGAGCTTCTCCGGCTCGCTCCAAGTCTCGACCGGAGCCGTTCGGACGTCGAAGTAAAGAGAAACGATCGCCGGATCGGGAGTCGCGAGAACCGGGAGCCCGGCCGCGACCGCGTTCGCGATCTTGACGGTCGGCTTGCACTCGACGTTCATTGTCGACCGGCCCGCGATCCGGGGAGCCAAGATCAGCGACGGCCGCTCGGCTTTCCAGACCGACCAGGGAGCGTTCGACGTATCGACGACAAATCGACGGCCGAGAAGCTCGCAAGCTTTCTCGATCGACTTCCGAGCCGGTTCGATGAATTGACCGAGCCCCGAGTAAACGACCGGCCCGGCCGGATTCGCCCCGATCCGCTCGACCCGCTTGTCGGCCGCGTGGGGGACAAGATGAACCCGAACCGACGTCGGCAGATTTTCTTTCGCCGCCCGTTCGAGTGTTTTCGTCGCCGCGATCAGATCGTGAAACTTGTTCCGCTTGTATTCTTCGCGAATCCACTCGGCCGGAGTCATCCGAGCCCGACGACGATCGCCGAACCACTTATCCAGGGGATCGAACAGAATCCGACCGGCTTTCTCTTGAACGACCGGGGGAACGTCGCATTTGACCGCGTGAACGACGTCGATTCGCTCTCTTTCCGGGAGAGAGATTCTCGCCCGCGAGTTGAGCAAGCCGAAGCCGAGATGCTCCGCGATCGGCCGTCCCCGCATCTTGACGGAGCCCCAAGACGTCGGCCCGATCACTCGGCCGGTTTTGATCGCCAGCCGGTTGTATTGATAATCGGGAACTCCGGCTTCGGCCGCGAGTCTCGCGAAGCGTCTCGCCGAGACTCTCCCGCCCCCGATAAAGTGATCCGCGATCGACTCGATCGGATCGACGGTCGATCCGGTTTGAAGATCGACCCCGAGTTCGACCCACCCGCGAATGTGGTTCCGGATCTTATCTTCCATACTCGGCCGATGGGGAATCCCGTTCGGTCGGCTGAATTTGTGGTACCATCGAGCGAACGGGAGACAGAGAACGCGACGCCCGGCTTGCCGATACTTTTCGTGAATGTATCCCTCTCCCCCGGAGAAGCCAGAGAAGCCCGGATGGAACCGGAGCCAAGACGCCCGGCGAACAGCGAACAGCCCCAAGCCATGCATCGGAATCTCGAACGGCTCCCCCTCGGGATCGTTCGCCCGTTCGTCGACGCCCCAACAGCCGAACATTTGAGAACGCCAACGGGGGATCATGTGAGAGCCCTCTAGTCGGTGTGGCCCATAGTTGGAAACCAACGGCCCCTGGAGAAAGTCGTCGCACTCGGGATTGTCGTCGAAGAACTTTGTCAGCCCGGCGAGACAGCCGGGAGCGAGAAGAACGTGCGAGTCGATGCAAACAACGAACCGGCCGCGAGCTTCGTCGATCATTTTTCCGCGTGGTGGAACCGAGCCCTTCACTTCGTCCCAAGCGATATAACGGCCGTTTTGTTTCACTCGGCCGTTGATGAAAGCTCGAACGGCTTCCCCTTCTTTCGATCCGGGATTATTGTCGACGACGACGATCTCCCATCGCGACATAAGCTCGGGATGATAGAACCGGAGAGCTTGAACCGTGAAATAAACTTCGTCGAAGTTGTCGAAGCAAGCCATGCCGATAGTGAAATCCGGCGAGAACTTTTCGGACATTCTTTCCCCCTTCAAGTTTGAGACGGCGACTCCCATTCTCCCCACTTCCCGATCGGGCAAGTCGCCGAAGCCCATCGGGTTTTTCGAGTCTATAACGCAACCGCAATCGGGATGCCGACAGGTTCCCTTCTCGCGATTGTAAAGCTCGCAAGCTCGACAGAGTTCGAGCCGCTCGGCCCGAACTTCGGCCGGAACTTTGAGCCCCTTTTTCTTCGCGTGCTTCGCCGTCGCTTTTGATAGGTTGACGGCTTTCCGAAACAGCCCCGGCTCGACCGGAACCACTTCGCCGCGTTCGATCGCATTGTTCAGCCAGCGAGCGAAAGCTTCGAGAAAACCGGGATGAACTTCGATCCCCTTTGAAAATTGTTCCGCGAATTGTCGACGCCGGAATTCCGGCGTCGCTTTCCCGTGAGTGACGACCCGAGAAAAGTCGAGCCGGAGCCCTTGAAGTGCTTCGATTGTGAGCATCGTTCCCCCTCTCAAGACGTCGGGAAGTTTTCGCCGCAAACGGCCGTTTCAATATCCCCGTCGTTGTATTCAGTTTGGCCGACTCCGTCCGGTGGTTCCGGACAACAGCCATCTTCCCCGCCCCCGGTTGTGCAGTCTTGAATCTTCGTCCAAAGCTCCGTCGTCGCGTTCCATTGCCAGCGACAGGTTTCCGTGTTATTGCAATCGCCGGTCGGCCCCTCGGCCGTTACGGTTGTTCCGGTTCCAGTCGTTCCCGTTGTCGTGCTTTGAGACGTTGTCGAGTTGGTCGTTCCAGACGTCGAAGAACTCGACGACGACGACGGCGACGTTCCGCAAGTCGGCTCGCCCCATTTGATATAGACCGGATTCCAAGCCCCCTCTCCGACGCCGCCCCCGCAACATTCGGTCGGATCGAGCCCCGAGATCGACTCGAACTCGACAAAGCCCCCGTTTTCGTCGCAACATGAATCGACTTCGTTCGACGTTCCCGAATAATCACAATTCCCCGCTCCCGTTAGTTCCCACTCAAGACGCCAGCCGTCGCCGTCACAAATCGCTTCCGCGTGGAAGCTCATTCCGTTACAGAAATCCAGATCGATCTCGAAGTGATTCGCGTCGATCTCCGTCATAACGGCGTCGGTTGTGTCGTCGGCTTCTCCCCAACAAGAGCAAGAGTCGTGATTGTCGAGCCGCATCGTGAAGAGCTTATCTTCTTCGACTTCCGGACAACAGCCCTCGCCCGTTCCCGTCGTCGTCGAGCTTGTCGACGATGACGATCCGCAACAGTCGCAAGCCCCGATGTTCTCCGACATATCAAGCCCCCTCCGTCGTTCCCTCGGAAACTTGCGAAGCGTTTAAGCAGATCGCCGCCTTTGTTACCTCGATCGAGCCGTCGACGCATTGAACATCGGTAACGACTTCAAGCTCAACAACGCAATCCCCCTCGCAAACATACTCGCCGCAATCCTCGCCGCTCGACGTCGTTCCCGTTACGGTCGTTCCGGTTTGTGTGGTCGATTCCTCGGTCGTTCCGGTGGAAGTCGACTCGGTCGTTTCCGGTTCTTCTTCGGTCGTTCCCGTCGAAGTCGACTCGGTCGAGCCCGTTCCCGTCGTCGCTTCTTCCGTCGTGCCGGTCGACGTCGACTCCGTCGTTCCCGGTTCTTCCGTTGTGCCGGTCGAAGTCGAGTCGGTCGTTCCCGTCGACGTCGAGTCGGTCGTTCCTTCTTCGGTCGTTCCCGTCGAAGTGCTCTCGGTTGTCCCTTCTTCCGTTGTCCCCGTCGACGTCGATTCGGTTGTCCCCGTTCCCGTCGTTCCCGTCGAAGTCGACTCGGTCGTTCCGGTCGAAGTGCTCTCGCTTGTTCCGGTCGAAGTGCTCTCGGTCGTCGCTTCTTCGGTCGTTCCCGTTGTCGTGCTCGGCGTCGTCGCTTCTTCGGTTGTGTGAGTCGATGACGAACAGCAAGTGACCTCGAACGGGGGATTGTTCGAGAGCCGAACGATACACCATTGCTCCCCGGTTCCCCCTTCTCGCGTCAAGATTTGAGCCGATCCGTTTTCGTAGCTCATTAAACAAGACGGATCGCAAGGCTTGATGTCGGCGTATTCGTGCGATTCGTCTTGAATGTCAACGCAAACCTGAACCAGCCCCGAAACAACAGCCCGGCCGACGTCGTTTTCGTTTATCGGTTCGAGCAAGATTGCGAACCGCGAAACGTATTCGCACTCGGGAAGATCGACTTCGAGAGCCGGACGTTGTTTGAACTCCGGGAGAGTGTCGGAGTCGCTCGGATCGAACAGAGCGTCGACGATCCCGACGACTTCAAACTGCCGACGGTTTGAGCTTGTGTTTTTGACGAAAACGATCCCGGAGTCTTTGAGATACGGTTTCTCCGGAGCTTTCTTCCGACCTGGCCCCGTCCGGTTCTTAAATTCTTCGACGGAGTCGATCATGTCGTTGTAGAGCGACGCCGTCATTTGCAGAACATCGCCCGGCGACTTCTTCGATCTTCTTCCCGAGTCGGCCATCTTCGCCCCCTGTTAGATGCCGAGAAGCGAAAGCTCGCCGCTCGGGGAAACTTGTTCGACGTAAGCCGCGACCGGCCGTCTCGCGAGATGACCCGCTGCCGCGTCCTCGATCTCTCGGTAGCGAATCCACAAATAATCCCACCCGCGTTTCAGGGGAACCGTGATCCCGCCGAAGCTCCCGCCGATGACGTTCGGCTGACCCGCGAACTTGTATGTGATCTCCCAAGTTTCGTAATCCTTCAAGCTCCCCGACGCTCCGAGAAACATACACTCACCCGCCGCGAGTCCCTTAAACGGAGTGAGATTCCAAGCCCCGGTGAGATTAAAGCAGGTGAGCTTGTAAGCCGAAGTGACGAACGCGACGTCGAGAAAGTGAGTTTCCTCGAAGTGAAAAGCCGGAGCCGTAATATCGACGCCCTCGATCCCCGAGTCAGTAACGCCGATCGCGTTGTGGAAGTTCGGAGCCGCTGGAACGCCGCTCGCCGGAGTCGCCGACAAAGTCGCGAGCGACGTCTGAACGTGAGCCGTTCCCCCGCCCGTATCGAAAGAGTATGAAGAATCGCCGACTTCTTTCGGCTCGAACTTCCCCCACTTGACCGTTCCGAGCCAGTCGGAAGCCCCGACCCGTTCGTCGATCGAAACCGACTTTTTCACAAGCCCGCCGACGACAAGAGCCGTCGCGAGATCGAGATCGTTCTGAGCGACGAATTCGTCGCTCTCGCCGCGAATAAGGTAAGACGATTGAACCGACGAAGAATCTTCTTCGACGATCTTCGCCCCCTGCCAAAGTTGATAAATTGTCGACATTGCTCGCTCCCATTAAAGCAACGGAACGCCCGGCGATTGCTCGGTCAATTCCCGCGTGTTTTGCTCGATCTTCTTCAAGCTCGCGATCATTTGCTTTCGGTCGGCCGACTCGCTCGATCGGCCCCCGCCCCCGAAGCGATCGAACGCCGAGCGAGTTCCCTCGACTTCGGCTTTCTTCGACAGCCCGGAGCCAGCCCCCGCGAGCTTCGCCAGATCGACGCCCCGGATTTGATCGCTCGGATTCTTCTTCGCGTCGTCGGAATCTTTCTCCGATTCCTTCCGTTTCTTCTTCGCTTCTTCGATCGCTTTCGCCAGTTCGTCTTTCGCCTCTTGAAGCTTGCGATCGTTCTCGGCGAGTTCGGCCGCGTCCGCGTCGGCTCTCGCTTGCTCCCGTCTCGCTTGTTCTTCGTTGAGAGCGTCGATCGTTCCGCGTCGCTCTTGCTCGATCCCGGCGAGCCGTTGTCGTCGCTCTCGCTCCCGAGCCGAGATCGCCGCGTTTCGCTTCCGGTCGACTTCGGCATTCGCTCGAGCCGTCTCTCGATCAATATCCGACGACGACCGGCCCCGCTTGCCAGTGACGGAGCTTTTGAGCTTCTCCCAGGCTTTCTTGAGAAAGCCGACCGTCGAGTTCCAGGTTTTTTGAATAAACCCGGTGAACGTCGACCAAGCGTCCGCGAGCCCGTCGGTCAAGTTGTACCAGAAGCTTTGAATCCCGGCCCATGCGTTTGTAATGATCCGAGCCGCCCCGAAAACGGCATTTGTCCAGATTGATTGAAAGAAGCCGATCCACTCGTTCCACTTCGCTTTGAAGATCGAGACGATCCGGAGCCACTCGGCTTTCAAAGCGAGCGTAACGATCTTGAAAGCGAGAGAGAGATCCCCGGCCGCGATCGCGTCTCGGATTCCGCCCCAAGCGTTCAACGCCCGATCCTTGAAGCCCTCGAACTCATCAGCCGCAGTTCCCGTTACGCTTTCCATGATCCCGCCCCAATCGAGAAAGAAAGCCGAGAGAGCCGCCGCGAGCCCGATCACAATTCCGATCGGCGAAGCGAGAAAAGAGAACAGCCCGATGACGACGCCGAGAATCGACGACAACGCCGTGAAGCCGGTCGCGACCAGCCCGATAATTGAACCGAGAGCCGAAGCGACGGCCCCGGCCGCGAGCAAGCCCGCTCCGACGGCCGCGACGATCCCGACGATCTTCGCGATCGTCGCGATCAGTGTTTGATTCTGAGACGCCCACTCGCCGAACTTGACAAGAGCCGTCGCGACTTTGCCGAGCATCTCGGCGAGCGTCGGAAGCAAAGCCGCTCCGACGGCTCCGGCCGCATCTTCCATTTTTGCTTTTACTCGCTTCCACATATTCGCGAAGCTCCCGCCCGATCGAACGGCGTCGCCCTGTGCAGCCGTCGTTCCGCGAATGATGATGTTTAGCCGAGCCATCGCCTTTTGAGCTTCGGTCGCGTTCTTCGGGTTGATCCCTTCGTTCAAAAGCTCTTGTTTGACGGCCGTCTCGTTTGCGACGACGCCGTATTTCTTCATCGTCTCGCTTGATCCGGTCAAAGCCGCTTGAATGTCCCTCATGACGTCCGCGTCGGCTTTATTGTTGAAAGACGCGAGATCGACCGAAAGCCGAGTGAGCGTCTTGGAAGCTTCGCGAGCGACGGCCGGATCGATCCCCAACGGAACAAGCAAGTCCTGCGAGCCGGAAACGAACTCGGCGATCTGTCTTTTCGATCGACCGAGTTCGTCGGCCGTTGTGTCGCTCCAGGCTTTCATCGTCTCGGCCGAGTCACCAAAAACGACGTTAAACTTGTTCATTGTTTCTTCGAGATCGCTCGCCGCTTTGACGGCTCCGAGAAACGGCGTCGCGAGCGTCGCCGCCGTTCCGACCAGCCGAGCCCCGATCCCGCCGAGAAAGCTCCCGAAGCCCTGCAGTCGCTTCTGAGCCCGTCGGAGTCCGCGAACAAGCTTCGAGTCGTCGGCGAACAGTTCGACGAACGCTCGGCCCGCCCTGATCGCTCCCGCTGTGCTCGGCATCGGTCAATCCTCCAAGTTGTGACGATTTTCGATCTCTCCGATCGAAAGCCCGTCGATAAAAACATCTTTCAAGATCGAGATGCTCGCGAAGCCCCGATCCGGTTTCCCTTCCCGCTTCCGTCTCTCTCTCTCGGCTTGGAGAAGGTGAGCGTGGAAGTCGTTCTGGTGATACGGTCGGCGACGTTGTTTCGGATCGCGATTCCCGTTCGCGATCGTCTCTCGGATCGCCGACGTATGATTCCAGCGAACGAAGTCGGCTCCGTCGGCGAGCCAGAACAATTCCCGGAGAGTGAACGACCAAGGCTCGACCCCGGCTTCGCCCGCGACTAGGAAACAGGTTTTCCAGGGATCGGCGTATCTTTCCTCGAAAAAGCGTCGGAGACGAGCTTCTCGAAGTCCATCCCCTCGACTTCCGTTTCCGCCGTCCGAGTCAGAATCTCCTGCTTTTCCTTCCCGAGCTTCCAAATCTTCGAGAGAGCCGCCCGGTAAACTCTCCTTTTCCGCTCCGGGAAAAATTCGATTATCCCATCGATCAAAGCTCGAACGGCTTCGGCGACCCGTTCTTCGTCGCCGAGAGCTTTCCCGAGTTCTTCGGCCGAGACGTCTCGGCTTTTCATTTGATCTTGCAAGAGCGAACAACAGACGTCGAAGAACAAAACCGGATCGTCGATCACTTCGCCGAGAGTCATTCCCGGCTTCTCTTGATCTTCCGGCTCGAACAGTTTCGCGAGATGCACTCCGGTTTCCCGCTTGCATCTCTGAATGTGAAAAACGTCGACCGTGAAAACCCATTCCCGGCCGTCGGTATCTGTGAATCTCATTCCGCGATTCCCCCGAGAGAATGAAAAGAGCCCGGCTCGAAACGATCGAGCCGGGATGAACTACGCAGCCGGTCTTGGAGTCGGCCCCGACGGAGTCGACTTCTCGGCCGCTTCGAGAGCTTCGATCAAAGCCGGTCGGCTGAACTTGACCCATTCGGTCGACGTTCCGGCCCCCTTCTCTTTCATGAGCTTCTCGGCTTGTCCCTTGCCGATTGCGTGGGAGAGATCGTCTCGGCGAACAGTGACCTGCTTCCGATTTGACGACCGACAGCCCTTCAAGAGTTCGGCCAGAGTTTCTTCGGGTTTAGCTTCGGACATTGCTTCGTCCCCTTCTGAGGATTTGAGAAAGTGAAAAGACCGGCCGCGAAGCCGGTCGGAAACTACGCGACCGTGAACCACTCGGGAGCCGAGTCGGTGTTCGGCGTCGGTTTGATGACGACCGAAACCGTCACCCCTTCTTCCAAAGGTTCGTTTCGTGTAAAGCCAGTGACGACGGCCGTCATTCGGAGCCCCTGATTTCCGGACGTCGCCGAGTCGCCGTCGAGAGCGACAACGTCGATCGCCGTTCCATTGAAGAACGCCGATTGCAAGCTCGCGAAGTTCGAGTCGCTCCCATCGTAAACAAGCTCGAACTCGATCGAGCCATCCTTCAAGGCTTGGAGCATTTCACGCCAGCCCCCGCCCCCGCGAGTCGAGACGTCGGCTTCGCCCGCTTCCAAGTTCAGCGTGACGTCTTTCGCGTTGTCGATTTCGCCCCAAGACGGAGACGCGTATGTCCCCCCGTTCAGATAAAGCTTGCAAGACAAGCCGACCTTTTTCGCCATTGGTTCATTCCTTTGTTCAAGAGATCGAGAAACTCTCTCCCGTCTTTATCACCCGAGATCGAGCGAGTATTTCAGTTTCTCCGACGGAGTCGGCTTCGGTTCCGGTTTCGGCTCGGGAGCCGTCGGAGCCGGAGTCGTCTCGGCCGGTCGGTCGAGAAGCTCGGACGCAAGCCGGAGCCCGAACGGGATCGCAGCCCCGGCTCCGAGAAGCCCGGCCCCGAGAGCAGCGAGCCCCAAGACGCGAGCGAGCTTCCGTTTCTTCGGTTTCGGTTCGGCCGGAGTCGAGTTCGGCTCCGGCCCGTGATAGTGGTTCGTGATCGTCGTCGGAGAGTCGATCGAAAGTCTCGCCCCCATTTCTTCGCCCCCTTCATTCGAGAGAGCTTCCCGGAGTTCCGGGATCGCTTCGCCGTTGACCGCCATTCTTAGTTGTTCGTTGTGTTCGTTCTGTCTTGCGATTTGCTCGGCCATTGCCAGATTGTGAGCGAGCCGGATCGCTTCGTTCCCCTTCTCATAAGCTCCCCCCGTCATCGAGCCCGGCTCCGTCGTCGGTTCCGGCTCCGTCGGGTTTTGCGTTGTCGTCGTCATCGTCGGATTCCCCTTCCGAGATTGCTTCCCCCGGTGGTTTTGAAAGACGCTCGCTCTCGGCGTCGAGAAACTCCCGACGCCGAGCCGCGATGCGTTCAACGAAGTTGAGATCGAGAGAGTCGGTCAAGACCTATCCCTCCGCTCCCGGAGCGACGTTCGGCTGATCCCGAGCCGCCCGGTTTTGCATGATCGCGTCGGCGAGAGCGTTCTTTTCCATTCGCGAAGCCGCAAGAGCCCCAACCAACAGGCTTTGATTCAAAAAGCCGAGTTGAGCTTGCTCTTGAATGAACGTCGCCGAATTGTTGGCCCTGATCGCCGTTTGGCGAATCAGTTCCGACCGTTCGGCGAAGCCCTGAGCCAGAACTTTGTCGACGGTCGGATCGATGACAGTGTCGGCCATGATTTCCCCCTTTTGAAACGGGAACCAGTTTGAACGGCGAGAACTATTCTCCCCGCAGAATCTTTTCGTCGAACCGAAGAACGATCGGCTCGAAAACCCATCGACCGGAAGCGTCTCGCTTCAGCCGATATTCCTTCTCCCGAATGACGATGCCCTCGCTTGTTTCGATCCGAACCGGAAGAACGATCGTCGTCGGATCGAACGGCTCGGGAGTCGGCTTCGTCTCCAGAGCTTGAAGCCGGTTCTCGATCGGAGTCGGATCGAACGGCGTCGGCTTCGGTTGATTCTCGATCGCGACCAGCCGCTGGTCGAGATTGTAGATCGCCGATTGAACCGGCGAGAGATCGACCGGCGTCGGAACCGGCCGAGCTTCGAGAGCGTCGAGCCGAGCTTGCATCTTTCGCCACTCGGCCGAACAGTTGCAACGGCTTTGAGCCGGTATCGTGACGATCGGATCGGCTCTCGCGGGATTCGTTGTCGTCGTCGGCTTCGGCCGACCGGCTCCCAACGGCCGACAAGAGCCGAGCATCGCCGCGAGTTCGTCGGCCGTGAGATAACCCGACTTCCGACCGATCTCCCGGCCGGAATGAATGACGATCGCCGTCGGAAACGCTCGGACGTTCCAAGCCCTCGCTCCGGCTTCGTCGTCTTTTCGATACTCGAAAACGCTCCCGGTTCCCCCGACGGAATAACCAGCCGCCCGAAGCTTCGGGAACTCCACTCGCTCTTGCCGCTGGCAAGGCTCGCACCATGAGCCGGAGAAGATCACAACACAACAAGCCGGACGTCGAGCGACCGGCCGAGTAAACCCAAAAGCCGGAGAGCGAATCCCGACGCCGTTCCCGGCTCCGTCGGTCAAGACGACAGCCGGATCGAAAACGCCCGAATGGGGAGCCCTGCAAGCGTGGTGTTGACACCGTTCCGACGTCCGCGATCGCCAGAACGCGAACCACTCCTTTTCTAAGCTCTCCGGCGTCAAGCCGTAATGAGCCCGGAGAGCCGCTCTCGACGATCGCCCGCCGTCCGTCCGAACATCGCCAACGAACCGAACGAACTTCGCCCGCCCGCCCTTCTGATCGACCAGATAGGAAACGATCGCGAAGCCCTCGGAATAGATCGCGAAAAGCTTCCGGCCGTCTTTCGGGTAATCATCCCAAGACATAAGCTCCCGAAACGGAACGAACTCGCCCGCCGCGATGTTATCAGCGAGCCGCTTCCGTTGTCGCAAGTGCTCCGACTCGCTCTCGACGTAAACAGCCGCCCCTTCGTCGAGCCAACGGGGGATCGGCCGTCGGAACATCGTCGCAAAGATCGTATGGTTCACTTCGTGGGGAACGACGTCGTCGATAAGATCGCCGATCCGGTTCGCTTTGACCGTCATTCGCCAGCCGAACACTTCCCCGCGATCGAAGCAAAACGAAGTCGATCCCGACGACGGCCCCCGCTTGATCGAGATCGAGCAAGGCCGATTCCATCGGGGGAACTTCTCGCCCGTCCAATAAACGGAGAGAGCTTCCCGGCTTTGCTCGGCTTTGAGCGTGACCCGTTCGTCGGTCGATCGGAAGTTCTGAGCGTCGGCCGTTCCCCAAGCGAGAAACGCGACGGCGAGCGTCAACAGTTGTCGCATTGTGAAGTGCTCCGAATGTAATTCGCGAGCGAGTGATCTCGACGGCCGAGCCGACGGGAGAACCCGCGAATTGAGTCGACAAGATAAAGCAACGGAGACGGCGAGAAAGACGATCCCCCGTCGCGATAGTGATAAACCAATTGACCGACCGTCCGATACTTCCGGCGAAGCCGGAGCCAGATCGGAGCCCGAGCGACGACGTCGCTTCCGTAAACGTGCCGGAAAGTTACCAGCCCGAGAGCGTGATCGTATTCGCGAGCGAACATCGGATCGCCAACAGCCGGAGCCCCGAAAGCGTGAACCGCGTTCGTTCGCCAATCGCCGGACGCCCGGAGCATCGCCGCGAAGATCATCGCTTCGGCCCCGCCTTTGGAATGTCCCGCGATCTTGATAAATCCGTCCGGCCCTCGGTTCGCTTTGATCTCTGAAAAGAGCGACGCGAAGATCTCCAAGACGCAAGACAGAAAACCGCCGTGAACCCGGCCGGGAATCCCCGCGTGCGTTCGAGTGAGAAACCGAGCATCTCGAAACCAGTCGTCAAGCTCGCTCGATCCCCGGAACGCTACCGCGACGTCTTGTCCAAACTTGGCGACGACCGCTTCGGCCGATCCCGCGTCGACCAGATAGGCTTTCGACGCTCCGAGCTTCTGAGCTTCGCGAGTGATCTCGACCGGATCGTTCAAGTAAGCGACGGCCGAAAGCTTCGCGAGTCGGTTCGCTTCGGCCGGATCATATCGAAGCCCGGCCGTTGTGGTCGCTTTGTTTTTCATCGTGGAAGCCCCCTCTTTTCGCTCGGCTTTGAGTTCCTCGATCATCCGTTCGAGTCCCTCGATCTTCTTGTAAACGTCGGCCGGTCGGATGACTAAAAGCCGTTCAATCTGCAGCCGTAGTTCGATGATCTCCTTTGTTTGTGCTTCGATCGTCGCTCGAATTTCAGCCCGTCCGCTTTCAAGGCTTGCGATCCGAGCGTTGTGTTCAGTTTGCCGAATTGCGATCGCTTCAAGAGTTGCCGACTTCTTCTCGATTACGTCGATTCGCGATTCGTGGTCACTTGAAGCGAGCGTAAGATGGCCAACCAGTGATCCGGCCGGAATCAAGATAAAACCGACCAAGCCGACGAACCACTTCGGGATCGCGAAAGCGTCGGAGTGAACCGGAGACGGAGACGGCTTTGTCGGTTCTTCTGTTTTCCCGTTGTTCGTCATGAACTTCTCCAAATTGATGAAATGTTTTTTGCTCCGCGTCGAAAGCTGGCCCCATAAACGGCCGAGCTTTGATCTTCGTTCGCTTCTGATCTCCGAGAATCGTTCGGTCTTTCTTGAACCGGCCGCGAGAGTCTCGGCCCCCGGAGACGGTTTGAATCGAGCGAGCCATGACCGAGCCGCCATACTCCAAAGCTTCGAGAGCTTCCGGCCCGCCCGTCTTGGTTTGGACGATGACCGGCCCGATCACTACCGACTCTTTCGCTCGATCGTAAGCGAAGAAAATCTTTTTGATCAGCCCGGTATGACTCCGGGGAGGTTCCCCCGGAGCCGACGTCTTGTTCGACTTTCCGCCCGGCTTGATCGAGCCGCGAGCCCGCGTTCGGACGAACGCCCCGAACCGCGACAAAAATCGACGCTTCCTCGGATCGAGCCGCCGTTGAACGGCTTTCCGATCGAAGAAAAGCTTTTTGACGTCGAAGCCGAGTCCGAGAGCCGTCTGTGGCATTGCTCGCGTTTACTCCCAATTTCGGTAAGACAGCCGGATGACCGAGAGAGCGACTCGCTTCCGAAGAAGCTCCGGAACGAAAAGCGTCGTTTCCATTCCAACCCACAGAAGCGTCTCGCCCTCGGTGGGAGTCGTGATCTCTCTCGCGAGTTCTTTCAATTTGTCTCGAATTTCTTCGATCGTTTCGAGATGCGTTTCGGAGTCGGCTTCTTCGTCGTCGAGCTTTCGCCCGATCCCGACTTCGACAACGTGGTCGACTTGGTCGGTCGAACGGTCGGCCCGGCTTTCTTCGATCGAAGCCGGGAAGCATTGTCCGCTCGGTTCTTCCAAATTTTCCGGATTGAACTCGGGGAAAAGCGTTCGCGAGAACGTGATCCCCTCGGTCAGCCCGGCCCCGTTCAAAACGGCCGCGATCGCGTCGGCCGCGTCGATTGTGAGATTCATCGTCAAGCCCCCTCGGTCGTCGTCGTCGTCGTTTCGGAGCCCGTCTCGATCGTGTGGATTCTCAAGACCTGCCCCGACTTGTCGAACCAGCGATACACTTCCCCCGCAAGCTCGACGGCTTCGTATGTCCGCGACATTCCGGCGACAGTTTGAACGAACGAATCCCCGCGTCTCGGTTTTTCGTTCTCGCCGATGACGCCCTCGAAGTCGGCCCGGCCGATCAGAAAGTCCCGCTGCTTCATTCGCACCGTTTGACCTTCTTCGGCTTCTTGTTCGTATCCCGTCTCGGCCGGAACGACGACGACGTTCCCCGTCGACGCTCCCCGAGACAAGACGACCGATTCTCCGGCGACGGCTTTCAAACTTTGCCAGTGAGCCGCCATAGCTCGCGATTGTGGAGAAGTCATAAAGCCCCCGACTAAGCGACGACGGCTTCGGTTTGAGTGATCGAGTCAGTAACGACGATCGGAACCCCGAAGGCTTCCGTCGGAAACGGAGCCGGAGCCCCGGTCGCGTTCGTCGCCGTCCGGCTTTGTTGCAAAGCTTTCAGGCTTGTTCGATTCATTGCGAGAATGTTCGGCCCTCGGTTTGCGGGAAAGAGCGACAGAAGATCGGAGATCTTGTCGTCGGTCAGGTTCCCTTCGATGTTGCAGAGACGGCCGACGGAGCGAGCCCCGCCGATTTGAACTCCGAGCCAAGAGAAGATCGGCGTACAGTAAGCCGGGAACCGTCCCCCGTTTGCAACGTCCGCGATGAATTGAACAATCGTCTCGTCGATTTTGATCTCGCCGTTCATGCCCGAAACCAAAACCATATCACGAAGATCGGAGCCGGTTCGGATTGCCCAAACGGAGCTTTGTTCGTCCGCTGTATCCGCTCCGTCTCCGTCGATGACCATTTCATCGGCGAGAGCGTTCAGCCCCGCGTTGTCGGCGAGTCCGGCGAAGCCGTCGGCGTCGAAGCCGGTTCCGTAGAGAATCGTTTGCTCCGCGTGGGAGAACGCCGCCCGCAAGTGACGCCGAGCTTCCCGAGCAACATAAGCCATCGGCCCCCGCCGATACTGATCGGCCAGAGCTTTGTCGATTTGAAGGCTCGCGTCCAAAAGCTTGAGCGTGACCGTTACTTCGGTATCGGTCGACTTGTCCGTCTCGCGTCCGGTGTTGACCGAACGGAATCCGACCGTGGGAGCCCCGGTTTGTTTCAGGTATTTGTGAGTGTTCCCGTCGGTCGGTTCGGCCGCGAGCCGAGCCAGCAGGGGAGCTTCGTCGAGAAGATCAGAGATCCCCAAGTCCATTACGTTTTGGTCGTTCAACTGAGCCAGTTCGGTCAGTGTGAGAAAATCGTCGGCCATTGTTCAGAATCCTTTTTTTGTGAGTGAAGAAGTCGACAAGCTCTCCCGAAGCTCTCTCCCGTTTCGATCAGTTCCGTTCGGCGAAACACCCGCTCTTGGAAAACACCGATTCCATTCCGGCTTGCGACTTGGAGACGCCAGCCGCTTTCTTCCCGGAACCGCCCGCCCCTTGCTCGCCGTATTCGCCGACCGGCTCGGATTCGCCGCGATCATCGTCGCCGCCGACGGCTTTCGCTTGCTTCAAAGCGTCGAACTCTTTCGACAGAGCTTCTTCAAACGGAACGCCGTCGAGAAGATACTTCGTCCCCTTCTCGGTTCCGAACTTCTCGCAATACTTCGAGAGTTCTTCGCGAGAGATCGAGTCTCCGGCCGAAGCCGCCGCAGCCGGTTGTTCGGCCCCGTCGTCGGCCGGAGTTGTCGCGTCTTGCTCTCCGGCCGACTCTCCCGAGCCCGCGTCTTGCGATCCCTTCTCGGCGTCGGTTTGTTCCGTCGGCTTGGGATCGGTTTCGGTCGTTTCTTCGTTCGGTTTTGCGTCGGCCATTTCAGGCTCCTCTTGAAAAGAGATCGAAAGTCGCCGCGATTCGAGAAACCGCGACAGAAATCCCCGAAGCCGATCGGGGGAAACGCCCCCTGTGTTTTCGGGTTTTTCTTCGGAGAGTCCGAGAGCGTATTCCGCGACGCTCTCGGCTTGTTTCAAAATGTCGGCCGTCGGCCCCTTGTGAAAGAGCCCCGACGGATTCGCCGCTGGTTCGTCGACGAAGTCGGCCCCGTGGAGAGCAGAAAGCCGAACGTGATAGTAATTCTCGACGTTGTCGGGATCGGGAGAGACAAAGCGTCGGCCCCCGCTCTCGGTCGCTTCTTCGTGGTCGATCTCAAATTGTTCTTCCGCTTGGAAGTCGTGAGAAAAGACGATCGACATTCCGAAAGCTTCGGGATCATCGTCGGCGAGTTCCATCACATAAGCCGCGAGATCGCCGTCCGGAGTATTCTTCGCCGTCGGCGAAAGATGAACGTCGGCGAAAACTTGATCCCCGTCGCGTTTGAAGTTCTTCGCCCGGCCGAGATACGAACCGAGCCCGTCTCCCGACATGCTCGGATGTGTGAATCTCACTTTGAGCCCGTCGACCGAGTTCCCGAGCTTCTCGACTTGATCGAGCGTCTCGGAGTCGATCCAAGCGTAATGTCCGAGAGCTTCGCCGCGAGCGATGACAGAAGCCCCGTAAATAATCCCGGCATTCCGAGAGCCGCCGTCGGGATCGACTCGGTCGTCTCCGCTGGCAAAGTTCCCGCGATTGACCGGCCCGCGATCTCGGCCGGTCGGCATTGTGATTGCTTCGAGAAGCGTCGTCGGTTTAGGCATTCGAGCTTTCCTCCAGTTCGGTTTCGCGATCCCCGGCCGCGTCCGGCTCGGCTTCCATAGTGACCCGGATTCCGAGTTCGTCGATCAGTCGTTCTTCTTCGGCGAGAACCGTCGCGACGTCTCGCCAGTCATCGCCGAAGCGTTCCCGACGAACTTCCGTCCGCGTTTTTAACCCGGCTTTGATCGCGTCAATATCGCCGCGAACGTCTCTCGGATCGAACCAGGGAATCCCGGTCGGCACCCATTCGTGCCGAATGTCGTCGATTGTTTGAATCGACCGGGGAAGAAGAATGTCGCCGTCTTGAATCGCAAGACGGAGACGCCAGATCGTGAGCTTCCGAAGAAGCTCGACGACGTCGGCCCGTTTGTCTCGGACGCTTTGAAGGTAAAGCACCAGAGCCGCTTTCGAGCCGAAGAAGTTCGTGTAGGCTTCGTCATAAAACGAAAACGGAATATCAAGCGACTTGAGCGAGACGCCGATCATCATCGCTTCAAATTGTTGGAACTCCGGAGCCGGAGTCTTGTTCTCAAGAAAGCGAGCATCCTCGCCCGGATTCATATCGAGAACGACCGGCCCCTGGCCGAGCTTGACCTTCTTTCGGTCGTTCGTGCCGTCGCCGTCGTCGTCGGTTTGCGTTGTTTGCCCGAGCCCGGTTTCTTCGACGTCTCGCGTTAAAACCAGCCCGAACAGTTGAGCGACTTTTGCTCTCGCGAGAGCGTAGTCGAAGCCCTCGTAAACGTCTTGAAGCCGTGGGAGACTCGCGACAACGGGAGAGACGCCCCGCGTTTGATCGTATCGGTCGAAGAAGCCGTGGGCGAAGATCGAGCGAGCCGGAACCCATCGGTCGAAGTCGAAACCGGCCGGACGCTTCCGGGAATGGACAGCGTATCGCGTCGGCCGTCCGGCTTTGTTCAGTTCAACGCCGTTGAACACTCGATCGGCGTCGAAGCTTGCTCCGTTCCGGTTCCGGTGTTGATCGGGAGTCCGAACGCGATCGCCCTCGATCCCCTGAACTCGGCCGTCGGCGAGTTTCAAAAAAAAGAAGTCGCCGTCGACGCATCGCATTGTCTCCGCGAGCCGGATCGACTTCGCGAGCGAGTGTCGGCCGTTGACGCCGAAGTTTCCCGGCCGAGCCCACCATTCGACGAAGCTTTCGACGTCGCGATCGAAGCTCTCGATCCCGGTTCGCATACGGAACCCGAACCGAGAGACGAAGTCGAGATGCTTTCGGATTGCCCAAGCCGCAAGCTCGAAGTTTCGCGAGACATTCCTGGCCGTTTGAGTGACCCGCGTTCGCTTGCGATCGGGGATCTCATCGTCGAGCGATCTCGGTTGACCCCCGACAGAGCGACGTCGGCTCGGTTGATCGACGGCGTCGAGCCCGCCCGGAACCGTCTCGCCGGTATTGTTCCAGTCTTGCGAGAAGAAAGATCGGATTCGTTCGAGAAGTTTCGGCATAAGATCAGCCCCCGAAGCCGGACAAGTCGAGAGTGATCGCCGACGGCCGGGAGCCGGTTCGAGTGTCGTCGTTTTCAATCAGTCGCCGACGCTCTTTCCGAAGCTCGGCGAAGTTGTGCTTGACGGTCGTTCCGTCGTTCGTCGATTGCTCGACGCCGCTTTCCAAGATCGCGTCGATCTCGGCGATTCGTGCGGAATTGTCGGCCATTGGCGAAAGCTCCAAAAGAAAAGAGCCGGGAGAAACACTCTCCCGGCTCGCTTGGGAGAGAAACAAGCCCCTGCGAAGGCTTGCTTGTTCTCGCCCATTCTTTCGCCAATTTCCGACGCTTCAAGATTCCCCGTCGTCTCCGTCATCTTTTGAAGTGACAAACCGGAATTCTTTCGTCCGGATCATCTGCCCACAATTGAGACAGCGAGTCGGCCGAAAGATGACCCGGTTGTAGACGACGCCGAGCATCTTATGAACCGACTCGGCACAATCGACGACCGTCGTTCTCCCCTTGAACGGCTCGCGTTCGGTCGATCCGCACTTCGGGCAATTCGCCGGAGCCCACTCGCTTGTCGCATAGTTGATCGGCTTCCCCGGCCCGCTCGGAACGTCGACGCCGTCGGAGCCGGTCGGCTCGACTTTCTTCGTTTCGACTTTCTTCGGCTCTTGCTTGACCGGCTCGACTTTGTCGATCCCGATCCCCGCTGGCCCCGTTCGCGTTCTTCGTTTCTTCGCCATTGGTTCCCCCTAAAAAGAGACTTGAGTTCTCCGACGCTTCGGAGCTTTGCTCGGTTTCTTGTCCATCGCCGCGAGTTTCGCTCCCATCACAGAAGCCGCGACCATTGAACCGGAAAGACAGTCGAGAAGGTGATTGTCCGGCTTTCCGCTTTTCGTTTTCCATTCATCAACGACCCGGCCGTTCGACGCCGAGACTCGGACGCGATATTCCGCGACCAAGTGCTCCGCGACCATCCGATGTTGATCGGCTTCCCGGCCCCAAAACGTGAGCGAACCGGGATCGCCGAACTCGATCCCGATCCGATCGTGAAGAAAGCTTTTCCAGTAGTTCGCATCGAACAGAACGTGCGTGAGTCGCTCGATCGCCGACGTTTTCCAGTAATGACCGACCCGCTCGCCGCGTTTCTTGTGGAACTCTTGAACCGGCGTCGAAGAAGCTCCGACAAACCGGCCGTGAGCCGCAACGTAAGCCGGAGAGCCGATCAGCCGAACAGCGTCGCGAACGACCGACGTTTTCCAGTTCGCATCTACCAGAACCAAGTTCGGGAACATTTCGACGCCGTCATTCTCTCGGACATACGTTCGGCCGGAGAGAAAGTCGGAGAGATCGCCGATCGCTTTTAAGATCCCCGCGTCGACTCCGGCTCTCGGGTATTGTCTCGGAATCGTTTTCGTTATGTCGGCCATTGAATAATATCGCCGCCCCTGATCGGGGAACGTGCCGTAGTCGATCACTCCCGAAGTGAAGTCGGCCCGAACGCCGACAAGAGCATACCAGAGAGCCCGCTGTTGAACGTCAATAAATCCCGTGATCCACTCGGCCCCCGACGGAACCGAGAGACGGTCGAGCCCGTTCGACTTCTTCGCGATCTCTTTCGCCGGAAGGAGTCGCAGTTCTTCGTCGGAGCTTTCTCGCGGATCGTTTTGGTATTCCGACCAGAACGCCGAGACGTCGGAAAATCTCTTGTTCATGGCGTGCTGAACGGCCGAAACTTCGTCATCGTCGAAACGCTCCGACCAGTAAACAACGGCCCCCGCGTCGAGCTTCTCGCGATGTTTCTTGTAAAACGCCGTAGCTTTGCGAATGTCGCCGAACTCCCGAAGCGAATCCGTCCGAGCTTCGTTGTATTGATCCCACAGATCGAGATCATCGGGAAAGCTCTTGAGAAACGCGATCCGCTTCCCGTTCCACTCGGGATGAATGTCGCGATTGAGAATCCGGTCGGCGAGATCGCCCTCAGCAATGACCGTGCAAGGCATGACGCCCGCGATCTTCTTCCCCGGCCCGGCGAGCCCCAAGATCGCACTTCCGACCGTCCGTTCGAGCGTCGCGACTTGAGCCGCCGACCGAGCCGCTTCGTCGGTTTGGGGATCGTCGGGAATGACGAAGTCCGGCCGGATGACCGTTCCGTCCCTTTGCTTCTTCTTCGCCCCCCGGATCGCTCCCGTGATTCCACAAGTCGCGACGATCGCTCCGGCCGCTGGCCCGTTTCGCCCGCCCTCATACCAGGGGAGAACGATCTCGGAGCTTGCGAGCTTCAAGCGAACTCGGTTCCCGTCGCAATAGAGTTTCCGCGTCGAGATTCCTTCAAGCTTGCGGATCGGCAGACAGACTTCCGGGAAGTCGGCGAGAAGAAGATCGTTCGTCTCAAGTTCCGTCCGGATTGATTCGAGAAGATCGCCCGCGAGCTTGTCGGTCGCTCCGATCAAATAAACGAAACGACGATGTCCGTAAATAATCGCCCACAACGCCGCCGCTTCCGTGATCGTCGTTTTTCCGCTCCCGCGTGGCATTGCCAGAGCGAACAGCCCGCCGTTCAAGACGGCCCGTTCAATATCCGAGATCACTTCGAGATGATCGTCGGAGAACTCCAAAGCGAAAGCCGAGCCGAGATACGTTCGACAGAACTTCTCTAGGCTTTTCTTACATCTCGCTTTCCGACGCGAGTTCTTCACTTTCGGGAGCTTCCCGAAGTCGCGAGCCGCCCGCGTCGCCGCCGCGTTCTTCTCGGTTTGCCATTGGAGACGCTTTGCGTAGGCTTCGGCCGTCTCCGACTTGACCGGCTTCTTTCCGTTTCCGTTTTTGCTGGCAGCGATCACTCGGCCCCCCCTTCTTCGAGTAAGTTTGCGACAAGCCAGAGAAGCGAATATCCGGCGTCGTCGGCCATTGTTTCGGCGAGTGTTTCAATCTTCGCCCCCGCTTCCCCCGAGACAAGAGACGCGATCCGCTCGATCTTGTCACTCTTGCGAGACATGATCGACTCCGACGGCTTTTCGTCCGGCCGGAGAATCCGTCTCTTGTTCAGGATTTGCCCGCCGTAGCTTTGAGACTTCCGGAGAACGCGATTCGTCAAAGCGACGCCCGCTCTCGCAATCAAAGCGAGCCGCTCTCCGTGAAGCCCCTCGCAACATTGCTCGATGAACCGATGATGCATCGGGGAGAACTCGACTCCCGGAGCGAACTCGGTTCCCGGCTTCATTGGGGGAGCCGGACAAACTTTCGAGAGCGTCTCGACGTCGATCCCCATATCGACCGGCTCGCCCCCGTCTCGATCGGCCGGAGTCGACTCGACCGGCCCGAGATCGCAAAGCGTCTCGGCCGAGATTCCCGTGTCGACTCGCTCCCGGAGCAACGGAGCCGAGCCCGGCCGCTCGATCTTGTCGAACTCCGCGACCGACTTCCGAAACCCGGAGCCCTTGCAAGTCAAGCAAGCGACAAGCTTCCCCCCTCGGTCGGCTTCATTCCGGAGCCGGAGCAATCCTCGCAATGAATATGCCCCGACGGAGCCGCTCGGCCTAGAACATTCTCAACACCCATCAGTCTCTCCCATCAAAAAGGTTTTTCTCGGCGAGCCGCTTCGCGACGACGTCGCAATACTCGCGACTTGCTTCGATCCCGATCCCCCGACGCCCGAGATTCTTACAAGCTCGGAGAGTCGTTCCACTCCCGGCGAACGGATCGAACACCGTTCGCCAGTCGGCCCGAGTGACCAGAAGCGACTCGATCAGTCGAACCGGCTTCTCGGTCAAGTGCCGTTTTTCCTTCCCGACGACTCGCGTTCGGACAGCCCCCGCGACCGTCTCTCCGTCGGAACCGATCTCGAAGAAACCGGCCGACGCTTTCCCGTCCGGACAATCTTTCCCCTGAGAAAGAGCCCCGGCCGAGCCGCCGACGATGTATTCACATTGAGCCCGAAACCAGCCCTTGTTCGGCCGCGTCGCTTCGGTCTTGTTCCAGGGAACGATCGCCCGGAAAACCCACCCGCCGACCTGTATCGCGTCGACGACGCAGGGGAGATTCCGCCAGTCGATAAAACACAAGATGCAAGCTCCCGGCTTCGATCGCCACAACGCCGCCCCCATCCAATCCGAACACCAGAGCGTGAAAGCCCGCTGGTCGCGATTGTCTCCAGTGAAATCCGGATCGACTTTGTCGACGTTCGTCATTCGATACTTGTCGGCCGCTGCCAAGTTCCGATCCGATCGCATCGCTCCCCCGCTCGAATATGGGGGATCGGTCAAAACCAGATCGAAGAGCAGATCTTCGGAAAAACTCGGGATGATCTCTCGGGAGTCGCCGAGAAAGAGCGTCTGTCGGTCGTCGCAAGAGCACTCGACGCCGTCCCAAGTTCCGCAACGGTAGCAAACCGGCTTCGTCATAATTCCCCCCGGAGCGTTCGCAAATACAACAGCCGAGCATCTCCGACAAGCTCGCGGAAAACCCGGCTCCCACAATGGCATGGTCGAAGCTTCTCCCCGGCCGCGAGTGTTTGGATCGAACCATCACCACAACGCCAGCAAAAAAACAGCCGGAGCCGAGCGATCGCTCTCGGCCCCAAATTCTCGACGACCGTTCTCCGGTCGAGATCGAGAAGCTCGAACCAGCCGGAGCCCCCGCAATCGGAACAGGGGAGCGTCGGTCGCTTCCCCGGTTCCATCGCTCGAACTCGCCGGATCGTTCCCCCCTCGGAGACGCAATCCCGACAGACGAAGAACGCCGAGCCCGGTCGGATCAATTCGGCCATGACTTCCCCCGCGTGCTCGATCCAAGTGTGGTTCGACAGCCCGAACCGCTCGGGAACGATCCGGAACCCGCCCCCGGAGCCGACGAAGTTCTCGGCGACTTGGTCAAGACCGACGACCGTCGTCGAGTCTCCGACGATCAGCCAATCGCCCGGCCGGGAGAGCCCCCCGAATTGATCGAGTTCCCGCTCGACGTGCTCCGGAGAATGATCGTCGTCGAGAAGAAAGATCGTCGGCCGAGTCGTTCTCCGAAGCTCGATCTCCGCGACGACAGAATCGGCGAGAGCGTCGGCTTCGACCAGCCGAAGATTCCGAGAGAGAATCCCGATCCCCTGAAAACGGCCGAAGTCTCGATCGACTCCGAGAACGACCGTCCGCGAGTCGACGGCCGAGATCGTATCCAAGAGCCAAGCCGTAAAGCCGCCCTCGTTCACTCCGACTTCGACGAACAGCCCCGGCCGGAGCCGCTCGATCAGTTCAGTAAAGAGCCAGAGATCGACCGGAGTTTGCAAGATCGCCCGGCCGCGATACTTCGACCGCTTCCAGGGTAAGTTGTGCCACTTCGCGAGCCGGAGCCCCCCGAGCTTTCGGCGTCTTTTTTTTGGTAGCTCATTCTTCATCGTCCCCTTCCAACCAATGCCAGCCGAACCAGATCGCGAGAAGCAAGAGCCAAAGCGAGCCCGACGACGGCTTCTCCCGGAAAAACTGAACATAAAAACACTCACTCACTCACCAAA